>Ga0208894_1000083_pt1 | contig 85447 bp, 44 predicted proteins | sample ETNtaG_12_FD_185752 | JGI IMG/M metagenome (GOLD analysis project Ga0208894, IMG submission 185752) | Marine microbial and viral communities from oxygen minimum zone, Eastern Pacific Ocean - ETNP201306SV49 (SPAdes) (version 2) | ecosystem: Environmental > Aquatic > Marine > Oceanic ...
AGCCGACATCGCCTATCCCTCCAACCAGTAGGAATAATCCTGCAAAGAAAAGCAAAGCTTGCCATTCGACTTTATCTATCACATCATTGATGAATCCCTCTCGGAGTTGTTCATTTTTCGGTCGGGCGACGATTAGAGCAAAACCAGCACCCGATAGAGCAATTCCATCAATCTCGATTGGCAAATCCATAAATGATTTTGCAGAGAATGCGACTACTGTAAGTCCTAAGATAATCAATGTTGAATACATCAATTGTTTGTCATCAATAGCTGCCCACTCATCTTCTTCCATTAACAAATCAATATGGGGTGGCTTCTGAGAAGCCCAATCCTTGTAGTACCATCTGAAGTAGCTAAGAGTGGCAACCCAAGCAAAGAATGTGAGAACTCCAAGTTTGAAAAGAAAACCGTTGAAAGAAAATGCTAGTAAATCGTAGTCAGCAGCGGCAGCAGCAATCATCACATTAGGGGGATCGCCAACCATAGAGGCTACACCACCTGTATCAGAGAGAATGGCTTCAGCCAGAAGTGGTGGCACTGGATTGATTTCCAACTTATTGCATATTCTAAGTGTCACAGGAGCGATGATGATGATTGCTGTCACATTGTCTATCACAAGAGAAATTAGGGTGGTAAATGTACCTAGCAGAACGATGAGTCTCCAAGGGTCTCCCTTGCTCATCTTGGATGCCTTGATTGCGACATACTCAAAGAAACCACATAACTCAAGAATCGAAGCAAATATCATCATTCCAAGCAGTAGCCCAATTACTTCGAACTCTATCCAACCAATCATTGTGTGTTCGAGAGAGGCGTATTTTTCGAAGACTCCATCGCTATCGTATATTTTATGAAGATGAAATACACCAGTATAATGGCCGTACAAAAGCATCAGAACGGAACCGAACCATGCGGCGATTGTCCTATGGACTACCTCGGAGAGAATCAGTGCAAAAGAGAGAATGAAAATCCCGAGTACTACCTGTGCTTCAGTTACCATTGTCTCCGCCGACCTTTGGGGCCTCTAAATATGTCACTATCAAAGATGTTGATTTCTAGCAACATGAATAGTTATTTCCCAACCCAGAATACCGCCACGTTACCACGTTGGAAAACCAACTTGGAATCCGTCTGACTCGCCAATAATTCAAACAGTTCAGAACGCTCATCAGAACCATCTGTAATTCCTCGGTTGGCTTTGATTTTGACAAGTTGACGAGTTGCAAGTTGATCTCTTATTTCAGTGATTAATGAATCAGTAATACCATTCCGGCCTACTCTAACTGAAACTTGGAGTGCACTATCTTTAGCAAGACGAACAATATGAGAAGGCGCTTTCAAATTAATATCTCCATTCATTGTTTAACAAGACTATTTCTGTTTACTCTTCCACATCTAAGACAAGTGATGATGGTTTTTTCCGAGACGATTCTGACTTGAGCCGTTTTGCCAGGAATCAGGGCTGCTTCACAACTCCTGCAGATTTTTTTCCTGGTAGAAATTTCAGAGCGAACCCCGTGTTTTTTGGATACTCGCAATATATCTCTTGCTGCAATGTCAGCCAACTCATTGTCTATATTCAATGAAGAATCTAATACGCCTGAAAGATGAGTCATCGAATCCTTGGCTTTTGTCTTTCTATTAGCACTAACCCTTCTTGAGCCGTTTCGTGCCATCTGCTCACCTCGTTCAAACGCTCATAGTGGTTCTGACTGCATCCTCTACAGCGTCTCCAACCTGATTAATTGGTTGGTTACCATCAATGCTGATGAGTAGGCCACGCTCAGAGTACCAAGCGGCAAGAGGGGCAGTTTGAGTGTGATAAGCCTCTAGACGAGCACGTACTGTCTCTTCTGTGTCATCCTTGCGTTGAATTAGTCTGCTTTCTACCTCAGAAGGTGCTGGATTGAAAGTTATGTGATAGATGTCTCCTGTTTCAGGATCCATTCTACGTCCAACTATTCTCTCAACAATCGCATCATCAGGAACTTCTATTGAAATTACAGATTCAACAACTGCAATGTTGGCTAATGATTCGGCCTGGGGGATCGTTCGAGGAAACCCGTCGAAAAGAACTCCATTCACTGCATCCGATTGGGTCAATCTTTCTTCAATAAGTCCGATTATCACTGAGTCAGGGACTAGCAATCCTGCATCCATGTAGACCTTCGCCTCAGCCCCCATCTTCGTTCCGGCCTTGACAGCAGTACGAAGCATGTCACCAGTAGAAACCTGAGGTTTACCAGTTAGATCGACTATCCTTCCAGCCTGTGTACCCTTTCCAGCACCAGGTGGGCCGAACAGTACAATTGAGCCACTCATACCCACTCCCAATCGAAGTCTTGTCTTAAGTCAGACTATGGAGTAAATCACTTATTTTGCTCATACCATAGATGACCATAGGCCACCCACTGTTCCATCGTCCACCCATCTGGAAGACCGCTTGGAGGTAATGGCATAGCACCAGGGGGAACGGGAGGTAAGGAAAGAGATGGAAGGCTCGATTCCCTTACTGAAGATGCCTCTTCTTCTGAAATTGCTGAGCTCAAAACCTCTCCAGCAGAGCCTGTTTCAAGAGCCACCTCTCTCCTCTCGATTTGCGTACCTGAGTGAAGTGCAGAACCCGCAGGAATCAATTCTTCCTCCGGACTAAGTAAGGAAATTGAATCACTACGCATGCGTACTAAAACAACACCTAGTGCTGCAAGCAAGAAGATGAAAATTACTGCAATAGCCCAACTAGGTAATCCGATGGCTACGAGTATGCAACTTATTCCGCTGCAAGTGTCGTCTCTAGCACGAGATACTTCTAACTCTAGTACACCATTAGTCAATGAATCAGTACTGTCATCCCCGGTAGAATTCGCAAACAGGGTGAATGACATCAAACCAGGGCTGGAACTTGAAGATGGTTTTGCTGACAAGGTGAATTCAACCGACTCACCTGCAGGGATTTGTTCTATACTCATTTGTTCAATATTTAACGACCAACCCTCTAATTCACTAACCTCAAAATAAATTCCAGAAGGTGAATTTCCAAGATTTGTCACAGTGATTAAGAAATCGGATTCTGAGCCAGTCGGAACATCATTGAGATAAATTGGGTTTGAAGATAGGCCGACCCACACAGAAGGAAGAACTTCTATGTCAAGAGTGAAAGTATGAACTACTAATTCAGAACCAGGAGTTGTAGCTTCAACAATTATTGACAACTCCTCATCCATTATTCCAATTGGAAGATTACCAGGAAGTTCCAACCCTACAGTAACTAAGGCTTCACGATTCATATCTAGTTCAGAAGGTATTAGAGATTGAAAACCTCCAATCCACCCCTCTGGTAAACTACCAATAGTCCACTCAAGATACAGAGGTACGTTTCCTGTGTTTTTAATGCTGACATCGAAGGTTCCAGTCTGACCAAGGTATACTTGAATCACACCACCTTCGGAGGCCTCAAGAGCGGCCAATTCCTGAACTATGAAACGGGTTCCATTAGTGACCATTTCTTCACCAGAAAGCGTGGTTCGAATTGTCAGAGTATTCATTGTTCCCATCTCAGCATTCATTGGAACCATCATTTGAGCAGTAATCACTTTACTGTCTCCGGGAACGACTGAAAAAGTGATAGATTCACCTTGCTCAATGCCATTGGTAAGTTGAGCAACCCAAGTATTGAGAGAAGTACTTATGCTCATCTCAAAATCCATTGGAATGTTTCCGTCATTTGTGACTAATAATTGTGTTTCAATCAAATCTCCGTTGAGGACTGCCCTATTTTCAGCAGTAGCTAAAGCACCTAGAATCTCACCGTCAACATCAAACAAATCGATGGAGAAATCTTTACTTTCGAAAACATTCACAACTGCAGATTCAGTCGTTGTGATACTGGAGTCTTCAACTGATTTAGTTATACAAGTAATAGTTTCAGAAGTTCCAGCGGCAGGTTGACCACCATTCATAGATGGAATCCGAACGTTAATTGATAGAGGTACGAATTGTAATCGACTTATTGGATCAAGAATGACTGAATTAGAGTCATAATTACCAATGTTAACAATCCAGCCAGAGGGATTATCACAGATTATCGAATACTGAGTTGGCCCATTTCCAGTATTTCTTACCGATAGAGTAAATGAAGCAATTTCACCTGGTTTTGCACCGAGATCTTCACCAGTTCCTGCTAGAATTGTGTATATCCCCTCAACCCTCTCAACAACAGTTGAAATTTGAATGCTATGAGATATAGTTGGTTCATTCTTGTCATATAGATTGAGATTATTCACAAAAGTTCCAGGTAAAGCATAACGTGCACCACTTGGATTAGACAAATCAGCATCTACATCCTCTAAGGTTAGAGTTACTGTAACTGAATCTCCTGAGTCACCTGTTGCCGCCAAATCCCAAGGACCCGTTTCATTAAGCAACTTCCACCATTCATCCAATGGTGCTTGAAGTATACCTTGGTCATCAATTATCTGAACTGGAGTTACAGAAAGACCAACTTGAATTGCCTCTGTACCTTCATTTTGCAAAACAAATTGGTAGGTCGCCAGACTTCCTAAACGAGGGTCAAGGGTCTGAGTCAAGGCTTGTTCAAGTTGAACAGGAGTTCCGGGGAATGAGCCATCATCCATTAGAGGAGTGATACGAACTCCAATCTGCCCTACTTCGACTGAAATTTGAAGGATGTTGTTGTTAAGACCGGAATTCTCGTCATTCAATTCAACAACTGAATCGGATGAATCTAGTCTGATTTCAAGTATATGATCTCCAGTATTTTCAAAGAAATGAGGGAAGGAAATTGACGTCAGTGCCCCGCCGGCAAGATTGCCGAAACTTTGAGTATAAATCTGAGAGTTTTCAGTAATATCCCACACCTCTACACTGTATGAACCAGTTCCCTGAGATGCTTGATTTTTCCAATAGCCTTCTACCAATATTGTGTCACCCTGCAGGGGCTTTTCTACAGAAATAGTAAGAGAAGTATCGAAGACTGTCAAATCCGAATATGATTCCTCAGTAATTAGACCAGTGGCAACAAGGGCAAACCCCTGAGAAGAACCTCCAGCGTGTCCAACTCGGATGGTCCACAAACCACTCTGCCCACCGCCAATTTTGATACGTTCAACATTGTTGAGATGGTCAGCTCCACCACCTGTCGTAGAATAACCATTTGAGAAATGATTACCCAGATATTCAGTTCCATCGGGTGCGGAAACTATCAAATCTAAATCATTGACTATCTTTGCAGCTGTTTGATTTGAGATAGTTGATGCTTCACGATCTACCCATACGAGAGTTACATCAAATTCAGCTGTTGAATCCACTAAGAAAGTGTAGACGAAAGAGTGCCCCGGCTCTAATAGACGAGAATCGTCATAAAGCAATTCTAGAGAGGTTGCCCCTTCCATTGGAGATATTGTGTTAGCGATATCAATTTGGCCCCAACCTTCGTGTGAATTAGGTATGTCAAGTGAACCTATGTCCTTGGCACCATTAATCATCAATGCTTTAATCAAATCAGAACCAGGTTCGTTAATTCCTGCATTTTGCCTTAGATACTGACGTACCTGAGCAGCTCCTCCTGCAGCAACAGCAGTAGCCATCGAAGAACCATTCATTGCCATGTAAAGTGGAGTCGCACCATCATCATGCATTGCCAATGAACAAGACTCTCCAGTAGCGCTCGCAGCCTCTTCAGCACGTGCAGAACACAAAAGCACACCCGGTGCTACAAGATCGGGTTTTATCCGACCGTCTAAAGTGGTTCCAGAGGATGAAAAATCAGGCACAGAACCAGGTGCCTCAGAGCCCAAAGAACCGGTTGTAGAAGCTCCAATAGTTAGAACATTCTTTGCAGTACCGGGTGGTGTCACAGTGTTGTCACCATTTTCTCCAATTTCACCTGACGAAAATAGAACAAGGAATTTCGGATTATCAACAATGAAAGTATCTGCTGATTTGGAGTCGGCAGAGTACTGCCCTACTTGATTCACATTACCCCATGAGTTCGTTTGAATACGAGCCGAATTTTGCCACGAATGGCTAAACATTTCGTATAGTGAACCCCAACGAGCGATTTGTCCTGAAGAATCGTATTCCAACTGATAAAGATGGAATGATGCTGCAGGAACCATGCCTAAAGCATTGGAATCACCCGAACCGTCACCTAGCAAAGTCGCAGCAACATGAGTTCCATGACCTGAATTTGAATCTGCATGAGAATTGTCTGGTCCGAATTGATTGTAAATACCCCTAATCCTGCCTTCGAAGTCGCCGTGATCAGTATCAAGACCTGTGTCGGATATTGCAATCACTTCACCGGTACCATTCAAGGAATTCCCAGAATCAATGAGTGCCTGAGTAATTTCAGCGATATTTGCTGCATTAGAATTGTGTATGGTGATTTGTGATGCTTCATGAATATGCAATATTCGACCATCCATTGCAAGAATTGGAAGCCAAATCGCGCTGACGGAGCGTGGTTGACACATATGTGGGTCACAAATTCCCCGAGGTCCTAACTCGCCAGATATTGATTCAAGGTCGGAAGCCAAACTCATGAGTTCTTCTTCACTAAGTATTGGAGAAGGTATTAGATCAAGATCTACTGATACTGAAGCCCGACCTGAAAGTGCAGCAACTTCGGGACTCACTCGCCAAGCAATAGGCAATTGGCCAACCCAACGGACTGATTCATCAGAATTTAATGATGAAAGTATTGTGGTATAATCAGCATTTGATGGGATATTGACAATAACAGCATCATCGGGAAAATAATCGACTAGAGTAATTTCTAACTCGTCGACTAAATTTAGAACCCCAGTTAGATCCGCAGAATTAGATTGAATTATTGCAAATCCAGTTCGCTCCATCGCTTTCGAATCATAGAGATTCTCTGGGCCAAGAGGGATTGGTTGAGTTAGTGGGTCGAAAGAGCCGTATGGGGAATGGATTAAACCACTAGAAACCCGCAACTCATAGGTGTTTTCAACAGGATTGGACATCTGAATAGGTGCTCTTATTTCATCGCCGAAATCGGTTGATTGAGCGGCTTTTTCACTATTCGAATCAGTGGCAGAAACTAAACCCGATGACCATCCGCTGAATATGAGCATGACCAACGTAACAAACACTAGTCGGCGGTCACCCATATACCAACGGGGCTCACGTAACCTTTTGACCATTAATGCTAATTGACCTAAGGTCAATTACTGATTATTAGCCAAAATAACATTCACAGTCCATAGTATTCTGATATCGCTTCGTCTGTTTTCGCAACTGATTTTCGCCAATCAGATTCGGTTCCCATCAAAGCCCTAATACAGTCTACATTCTCAGGAATAACATCACTCTCTTGATGTATGGCTTGGAAGTAATAAAGGCGGTTTTCAATCAATTTAACACCATCCTCCCAGACAAAAATCTCATGCAAATCTCCCCATTTACGACCAATGTCGCGGGCCATCTCCATGACCTCAGCTGTTGTCGTTATTCGGTTCTCTTTTCCACTCATGACGATTACACGAGGTTGGTTCTTCCACATTTCAATGATTGATTCTGTAGTCAACCCATGACCTACTGGTAAGTCAGCGATTATCGAATGAACATGCATAATAGTCGTTGGCACCGCAACTGCTAGAGAATTGATTTCTATCTGAGGTTTTACAGTCATCAAATCAGGACCATGATGACTTGGTACTTTCAGCACTGGCTTGATTGCATTAATTGGGCCTTTACTGGAGTCTCCAGGGTCTGCAGCTCTACGAATCATTGTACACTCAACTTTCAGTGAGCCGCAGTGTTCGTAAAGTGGAACAAGTGTACGAGAAAGTCCAGTAGTATTGCATGATACAACACGAGCACCGTCCGCGTTGAGGTTTTCACTATGGTTAGCGCATGAAGTATAGGAAGTTCCTGTCAATGAGTGCTTTTCTCCACCCTGAAACATGTGTTTGATTCCGGCTGCCTTGTACTTTGCGAGGTTATCAGCCCCCATCTTACCTGGTGAACAATCTACGACTATGTCTGCAAGATCAAGAAGAGTAGATAGCCCGCCTTTGCATTCATAACCCTGTTCGGCAAAGGCTGCAATACGGCCTTCGTCATCAAAAGTACAGTATAGAGGGAAACCCTTCTTGACTGCAAGATCACAACCAAACGAGGGGCCTGTTTTAGTCACTCCAATGACTTCCATGTCATCCTGGGCATCAACTGCGTCGGCAACCCTCTTGCCTATAGTTCCAAATCCATTGATTGCAACTTTGATTGTCCCCATGGTCACACCACACGCCCTCTGGGCGTTCTTTCGTCCTCGCCTGAACTCTATGAATGATGCTCTCAAAGGAAAATGGCAAAATGGCGAGTTTCGAGTGCACTTTGAATCTAATTTTTTGAGTCCTATTGCCCGTCAGAATGAAGACCGTCTCCATTCCGTCAAGGGTTGGGATTACCATGCGCGACGTCACTGCAAAGAGTGTTAAACTCAATCGCGACCTCGATAAAATGCTTGAACAGGCACTTGAGAGAGACCTACTTGTACGCATAGGATGGGGTAAGCAAGGTGATGAAAAACCGAAGAAAGGTGAAATCGGAGTGATTACTCATCTGCCTTCAAATTCAAGAGTTCTACTCCTAGGTAATTTAGGCGAATGCGCGGGTGCGATGAATGATGGAGGAAACTTCACTTTGCAAGGCAGTTGCACATCAATGCTTGGAGCATTTCAAAAATCAGGTAGAATCACCATAGAAAGAGACGCGGGTGGAAAAACCGGACACAGAATGAACGGTGGTGAAATTATCATTCAGGGTTCAACTGGAAACCACGCAGGGTCATGTATGCGTGATGGAAAAATTGTGATTCGTGGACATACTGGAGAAAAAGCGGGATCTTGTATGGAAGGAGGAGTGTTGTTGGTTCTTGGAAGTGCGGGTTCAGAACCCGGTTATGGTATGACTGGAGGTCGTATCATAGTCGCTGGAAGTTGCCCACCTCCGGGTGAAGGAGCAACAATGCGTAGTATCCTGGATAATGAGCTCGAAGAATTTGCAGATATACTTGAACCACTAGGACTGCAACTCGATTCAGATGCATTAGTAATTGAATCCGTTAGCGGCTCGAAAGATACTGGAGAAGCACCCGAATATTCGATTTCAGAGGGCTTTGAGAGTATCGGATTAGTCCCAGGTGCCAATGACCGTTTGCCAAATACTGCCACCCTAGATACTCTTTCACTCATCCTTCCGGCAGGAATGGAAGAAAACGGACTTCTAGCACCATTACCTTGGATAATCGAGTGTGAAAACATGGGAGATTCAATAGGTCCATACGGTATCAATCAACCAGGAATTGTCAGGAATAAACCAAGGAAAAACGATTTGATTTGGATTACGGAAGACAATTTACTTGATGCTGCTGAGACATTACATAATTGTGCTGGACTTGTTCTAGACCTAAGCAGCCTACCTGCTCTCAATGATGCTGAAATTGAAGCTTTGTTAGTCTCATTATATAGCAGAATGTCTGATGATTCACTTGTTTTCCTTAGAGATAGTGTGGTAAGAGTCGAACACCTATTCCGATTGATAATTGAACTAGATTTAGATGGTGCAATTGTAGACGCTGCAGGACCCGGTGGAACCAGAGCAGCATCCACTTTACCTAGAATCGGATTAGCAGCCAAAGCGATGAATCTATTCAATCAAGGCCGAAGCATATTCATAGAGTTGGATGAAACACCTGCAGCAGAGGATTTACTCATAGCGAAGGCGGCGGGCTGTGTTGGAATTATAGCACCACCACCTGACGATGACATCGAGCGATTTCTCGGTTGGCTTGACAGTACCTTGAGAGGATGGATGAGAGAATTAGGAATTTCAGACTTAGAAGCAATGAGTAGGAGCAATCTACGTGCTCTTGATTACGAAACAGCGGCTATTTCCGGATTGAGGCTTGTTGGATATGACAGACCTCTTCCTATGTGGATGAAGAACTAAGGTGATTCATTGCCAACAATTAGCCTAAAAAACAGTATTCTTGAATTGATTCAACAGAATCATAATTCAAATTATGAATCAGAAGACTGGGTTGCAAGGCTCTCACAGATTGGTTGTGTAGTTGAGGGAGCAGATGATGAACAAATTGAGATTGAGGTCTTTCCAGACCGTCCTGATCTTCTAAGTCACGAGACTATGGCTCGTGCAGCTCGAGCCTTTCTTCACTCAGAAAACCAAAATCCGAGTATGGATGTTACTGACGGTGGAATAACCATGACCGTCGACAAAAGTTTGGAAACTGTACGTCCTGTGATTCTAGGCGCTGTCGTTCGTGGAGTAAATACTGGAGATTCTGCTGAGCAGAAGAATGAATTTATTCAGTCTCTAATGGATCATCAAGAAAAACTTCACCTCAGCCTTGGACGCAGACGAAGATTCGCCTCAATAGGTGTTCACGACCTCTCTAAGTTAGTGCCCCCATTCAAGGTCATTACCGTACCCAAGAGTCACGAATTTGTGCCACTAGCAATGAATGAAAAAATGAGTATCGACCAAATACTAACAGAACACCCCAAGGGAATGGATTATGCACATTTAATGGAAGGATTAGAATTATTTCCCGTAATTGTTGATTCAAATGATGATATTCTTTCATTTCCACCGATAATTAATGGAGAACATACCACGGTAACAGAATCAACTACAGATTTCTTCATTGATGTGACGGGCTGGGATGAGAGGGCTGTTGAAACCTGTCTACTCTTAATTTGCTTATCTCTTGCAGAAAGAGGAGGAGATGTTGAGTGTGTTCAGATTACTGAATGGAATGGGAAAACTCGTATGGCTCCTTTAGGGGATGCTAAACTACACAGAGTTTCAGATAGACTGATTCATCGGATTCTAGGCTTAACGCTGGAAGAAAAAGAAATTTCTTCAGCCATCGCAAAGATGGGAGGGGAGCTAGTTACAACTCAAGTGATTACGGAGGGGGTGAATTCGGCTGAAAGATGGGCTGATTTGGTTGTTGGAGAACAAGAACATGTAATCAAAATGCCGCGATGGCGCTCAGACATCATGCACCCTGTAGACCTCGTTGAGGACATAGCTATTGGCTATGGTTACGAAAATATGCCAACTATTCTATCTACAGTCCACTTAGATGCTATACCACTATCTTCATCACACCTTAATCGAAGGATTCGCGATAGCCTACAGTCACTGGGGTTGCAAGAAACTCAGAGTTTGACACTATCATGTGACAGAGATCAATTCGATAGAGTCCGATGGCATCAAACTGGAGAAATAACCAGATTGGCCAATCCAATCACTAACGACCATACTATACTTAGGCAGAGAATTACCCCTAGTCTATTGCAGTTACTTGCAGCCAATCGACACCATGAATTGCCACAGCGTGTATATGAATTAGGTACTATCGTATTGAATTCACACAATCATACTAATTGTGCTTGGGCATGTGCTGAAGTAGATGGCGGATTTGCAACAGCCAAAGGATTCGCTCAAGCTCTTCTCAGAGATTTGGGCGCAGACCTATCCGATGTAGAGTGGTTACCAACTGATTCAGGGGTAGGGCCATGGATTACTGGAAGAGGTGCAAAAGTAATGGTGAACGAAGAAGAAGTAGGGCAGATTGGAGAAATAGATCCTGCAGTTAGTCTAGAATTTGGATTGAAAGTTCCAATCCATGCGGGTGAATTCAATCTTGAAACCCTAGGTCGTATAATACCAGACCCGGTTCTATAATTTATCAAAGTCCTTCCTCAGAATTAATCGCCATCACCAAGGAGAGCCATAGCATCAAGGAAGGACTTGTCCTTGAGGTGACTCTTGTCATCAATTATTTCCTTTTGAGCAGTATCGGGTTTACGCTCGTATTCTACGACTTTTTCCTTCTTAGGCTTCAATTCTGGTTCGGGAGGGGCGTTTTTCTTACCGAAGGGCCATGCTCCTGCCATAATCATCGAACAGCACCCTAGACCATAGTACCTTTGCTTGGTAATTCAACACAGAGGGATAGTAATCAAAGGTAAGAACGGTGAGCGTCGTACATGAAGGGGAGGCTATCAGCAATTGTGATGGTTTTTCTTTTGCTTGCGACAATCAACACGCCAGGTCCTGTTCTAGAGTCTAATGATAAGAATTCAGTATCAGCTAAAACTCCCTCACTTGACATTCTGATGTTTGGTAATTCATACACCTCAAATAACCAACTTTCAATTAGAGTAGAGAATACCCTAAATCAAGCAGGATACAATCCGAATATTGTTTCTAAGACTAGTGGAGGGAAGACTCTAGATTGGCATGGTGAACAAGCTCAAACAAACAATTCTGATTGGAATTCCATCCTTAGGGACTCTTGGGATTATGTCATTCTACAAGATCAGAGTCAAGTACCAGGATTTCCAGTGTCTTCACAATATTGGCAAGATAGCCTGTCGGGTGCTGAGTACATTGATTCAAGAGTAGATATGAAAGGAGGCGATACAGTATTCTTCATGACTTGGGGTTACAAAAATGGGGACCAAAACAACGCTTGGAGATATCCAGACTATCAGACCATGCAGAATCATCTGAAAGATGGTTACGAAATGTTTGCAGAAAACATCTCTACTGAGGAGCGCCCAGCATATATTGCACCTGTTGGTTTAGCCTTTGAACACATATACGAACTAGTTGAGTCTGAGGGAATAGAGCCCACCAGCGATGGAAATTCTTTCTCAAATCTGTACGCTAGTGATGATTCTCACCCCTCCATGGATGGAACCTATCTTGCCGCTTGTGTATTCTTTGCAAGCCTTACTGGAGATGACCCTGTGGGTCTATCGAGTACTGGTGGAATTTCAGCCTCACGCGCGCTTGAATTACAACAAGCTGCTGCCGCTACTGTATTCAATGAAACTCCCGATTACATTTATCCTTGGCAATTTGAAGGAAACGATGTTACTTTTGGTGTACAATCAGGTTCGATATTCAATATCGAACCTGGGTCCACAATAGGAGTTGGTGTTAATTTCACTAATAACGCAGAGATAGATACAACTGCATTGATTTCAATAACTGGACCGGATGATTGGACTCTCAGTTGGAATGAGCCAACATCTCCAGAAGTAGGCCATTCATACGATGCGCCATCTGATATAATTCAGTGGATCCAATTTTCAATAAAAGCGCCAAATGTCAGTGCTGGTTTTCCTTTAGCTAATTCTCTACATTCATTCAGCGTCCATCTTACATCCGATTCAGATGGTTCTCAAGATTGGTACAACTTCTCTATGCGATATGGGGTATGGCGAGGAATAGAATTAGTCAGCGGAGGGGGTAGTGCTTCTATAGATCCTGGTGGAATTGTCAATCTAGAAGTACTCGTCAGAAATATTGGAAATGTTCAAAATACCCTTCAAATCGACATGGTGCCTTTAGATTCTGAAGGGAATCCATCTGGCACACCCGGCACTTCGTTCGCTTACCTAGATTGGACGGCCATCATCTATGATAAAGCCGGACTTGAGGGAATGAATCCCGGTGAAACTGCACTTGTTAGAATGCAGGTTGAGGCGCCATATTCATCGGCTGGATCTATCGATATAAAATATCAGATATGGGGTGCTGGTCTGCAAGAACCAGCGGTTTTTCTACAAACTGTGATTATAGTCCCACGCTCAGGGGGAGAACTTGGCCTAACTAATATTAATTGTAATTTTGATGTAAAACCCGGTGAATCGTGTCTTACAGAATTATTCCTTGGAAACACAGGAGATGCAGGGTTCCAATTTAACCTCAGTATAACTGAGCAGCCTGAATGGCTAAGCGTAAACATAGCGGATGAAAATCACTATCTGGAGCCGGGGCAAACAGTTCATGGAATTGATGTAGTAACTACTGTTGCTGAAGGACTTGATTCTAAATTAACTGGAACGGTGACAATTCAAATGGAAGTAGATGGATGGGTTCCCGCTGAAGTATCATTCGATGTTACAGTTGATGCTGTTCACTCTTGGGAAGTATTGCGCTCGGACTCGGAAATAAGTGATGGGGTTTTAACCGGTTATTGGGAAATCCGCAACATTGGAAATGGCCCTGATGGAATTGTTGTGAGTGTCGATAGTAATGTATTCACTAATTTTGGTGTAATTGCGCCTTCTGGAGTGTCTGCTGAGGAAACTGGAAGGGCATTTGAAATTCTAGATGTTCCTAAAGGAGAAACTGTAATTTTTGAAGTTTGGATGGAAGTTCCAGATGAGGCTCCTACTGAAACTCAAGCACTACTAACAGTTGAGGTCCGTTCAGTTAGAGACCCCACATTGACATACACCGTTGAACATTCAGCGACAATTGCAGGAGCCCCAGGGACAGGTCAGAATCAACAAAATAATGATGACCCCTCTGACCTAACATTATTCCTTCAAAGATGGTTACAGACAATACTGATTATTGTTGTCAGTTTGATTGGCTCGGTAGGAGTATTACTTGCAATTCGTCATCGAATTGAGAAAGATAAAGAATATTATGAACAACAAAATCCAACGGTAATAGTTGAAGAAGCAGAAGATTGGATCGCTAAATTTGACGAAAAAGAAGAAAAAGTTACTGAAACTATTGTCAGCCCAACTACTGACTTAGAATCATTCAGGCAGGAATTCATGGAGAAATCTGGTGACCACTCGAGAGTAGTTGCCCCTGCTCCAGATCAAACGATTATCGAGGACGCTCAAGAAGTATTGGAAGAAGCTTATGTTGAGAATACAATTAATGATGTTATTGAAATTGCAGATAAATTGCAAGAAGAAAATATCACTCACCCGGATAACTTGATTCTCGATTTGGATGATTTCGATGACAAATTGGAAAAAATCCGAGATAGTTTACGAGATAATGAAGACCCTTGAGCCTCCCCTCGTGAATGTGAGTGAAGGTTGGATCATTGGCATTGACGAGGCGGGAAGGGGTCCTGTCATCGGACCTTTGGTAGTTACAGCCCTTGCTGTTCCTGAGAATGATGTTGAATTATTGAAAGAAATGGGAGTTCGAGATTCCAAAGAACTCTCTACTGCAGCACGGGATCGAATAGCAATTGCAATACAAGGAATGATTGGTGAACGCGGGTGGAAAGTTGCAAGCATAATTTGCTCACCTCGTAGAATAGACCTCAACAAACTAGATTCAGACCTAAATAGTCTAGAAATTAAACTATTTTCGGAAGCCGTAACATCGACTAATCTTGAAACTGAAACTGGAATAATCAGGGCCGATGCATGCGATGTTAATGAGAGTAGATTTGCAAATAGATTAGTTACAACTCTAGGTGCCAAATGGTCAGAATGGACTATTGAGGCTGAGCATGGAATGGATTCCAAAGACTTAGTCGCAGGTGGTGCCTCAGTAATCGCCAAAGTAAATCGAGATTTAGCAATCTCAGAGATCGCAGTACGAACTGGAATAGAAATAGGGTCGGGTTATCCTTCTGATCAAAAAACCCGCAATGCAGTCAAAAAACTCCTTGATTCTGACCTGCCACATGATTGTCTCAGATGGAGTTGGGCCACTGTTTCAGACATTTGGACTCAGTTGCATGGAACTCCAGTTCCTATCCGAAGTCGTTCAGGTGGCAGCATCGTACAATCCTCACTTGAAGACTGGTAAACAAGAGAAGCGTCAAATGCCTAACTTCGGGCCGTAGGCCCGATAACATGCCTGATAATGACGACTGGGGGGCAGATATTGTCGCCACAGTTCGCAAATATGCCTTACAGAATGCTGTAGAGTATGATGGAGCTGGACAGGCGGGTTCTGTTCTTGGTAGACTTCTAGGTGAGAGGGCAGAGCTCAGGCCGAAAGCGAAGGAATTGAAATCATTAGTTGAGACTGAAGTAGATGCGGCTAATGCACTAGCTGCAAGTCAAGGAGTTGAGGCCGTAAGAGACGCTCTAGCAGCTACCAACCCAGAAGCTTTAGAACGACAGAAACAACAGAAACGCATCGGACTCAAACCATTACCTAATGCAGTAGATGGATCTGTTGTACTACGCTTCGCACCGAATCCAAATGGCCCCCTGACTATCGGGCATGCTAGAGGGGTTTCAATAAATTCGCAATTTGCAGAAATGCATGATGGGAAAGTAGTTTTACGATTTGACGATACAGATACTAAGATTAAACCACCTCTTCCGGCTGCTTACGAATGGATTGAGGATGAATATGAATGGTTAGCAGGAAAGCCCGCTGACATCGTTATTCGTGCTAGTGATAGAATGCCGATCTACTTAGAACATGCTAAGCAAATGATTTCAGGCGGATTCGGTTATGTATGTCGTTGCTCAGCAAGTGATTTTAAGCAGTTGAGAGATTCAAAAGAAGCCTGTCCTTGTAGAGAGCGTAGTATAGAAAATAACCTGTCTGATTGGAATGCAATGATTGAAGGAGAAATATCAGAAGGTGGGGCTGTAGTTCGGGTGAAAACAGGGCTTGACCTACCAAATCCAGCACTACGTGACTGGCCAGCATTACGCATTCAGCATACACCTCATCCAATGGTGGGTCAGAAATACAAAGTTTGGCCATTACTAGATTTCCAAAGTGCAATCGAAGATCATGAACAAGGAGTGACCCATATTGTCAGAGGAAAGGACTTGATGGACTCTACACGAAAACAAACCTTGCTTTACCAGCACTTCGGTTGGAAATACCCCGAAACACTGTATTGGGGACGTGTGAAAGTGCATGAATTCGGAGGATTCTCAACCTCGGGAATGCGCAATGAAATTGAGGAAGGAATTTATTCAGATTGGGATGATGCCCGCTTGCCAACTCTGAGAGCGCTGAGAAGAAGAGGGTTTGATGCGTCAGCATTGCGGGCTTTCTGGATTGATTTAGGACTCACACAAAAGGACATTTCAATATCAATGCAAACCATAGAATCATTCAACTCTTCGGTAATTGATGAAAGATGTGAACGCAGATCTTTCGTACGTAATGCACGTACACTTCATCTCAACTGGAATAATTGCCCAGAAGGTAGAGTGGATGATGCCTCAATCGCTCGGCATCCCAGTGGAACAATATCTGGTTCCAGAGAATGGAATTTAGGTGACGGTTCGATTCTAATTGAAACTGATGATTTAGATAATAATGAGATTCGACTCAAGGATTTCGCGGATATTGAAATTGTTGAAAATGAAGCACGAGTTCAATCATTGGATAGAAGCGATAAACGAGCCATCGTCCACTGGCTCCCCACCTCTATGGCGAGACCTGCAACACTCACTCGAGCGGTCGAGTCAGACTTCATTATTGAAGAAGGGATGATTGAGAACTTTGAATTAACTGTAGGAGCAATAGTTCAACTGGAAAGGGTCGGATTCGCGAGAATTGAATCCATTCCTAAGGATGGGGCGATTGAACTTCTTTACTTACACGGGTGATATTTCCCCTTCACAGGCGCGGCGCCTACGGCGCCGGTCCTGAAAACGACATCTGAAGGAATCCTTGAAGGGTCGCATTCAAGGCCATTGAGTGAGCCAGCAGTAACATGGTTGATGGTCAGAGAACTGCGGTGTTCGTTCTTGTAAGCCTGATTATTCTGACTATCTCACCCTATAATCCAGCCCTAGCAGAAGATGAAGGGGCGTGTTGTGAGACCGAAGATTTTGATTTGTTTCTACTTGGAGATGCAGACGAAGGTAGGCTATCTCCATTTGAATCCGAATTAGATGAAGATTATGAAAAACTAGTGACGCCATCTATTCAAGGAATGGTGGAAATTGGAGCTTGGTCAACCACTTGGGGATTACTAGGTGACTATCCAGATGCCACATGGGAATTCACAATTCCATACGAAGTAGAATCCGCTGCTGGACTGCAAATAAATGCCACAGCAGGAGTCAAAATTGGTAACAGTTACTACGAGGGAGACGCGGGTGCTGGACTCTTCCTTTCTAGCGAAGGAACAGTGACTATTTCTATACCCGTCGAGGCAGGTGAAGTCAGGGATGGAGATGAGGTTGAAATTACCTTCTCGGTCCGAAGTCTCTCATTCTCAAGCCCAGGGGATGATGCTGGGATTCGGTTTATTTGGGGTTCCGATAGCAATATCGGAAAACTATCACTAAAGTTCCCCCTTGTTGAAATAGATATGAAAGATGCAAGTGTTAGTGGTCGATTAGTCTACTTCCCCGTCATACTAAAGTCCGGATTCGAATCTCATATGTGGTCCTCATCCACAGGGGGTATGAACGTCGCAAGTGCTCAGATCACTGATAGCCCTATCTCAACTCCTAACAATAATGGCGTCGAAGTCACATTTGTTTGGGAAATACCAGCAGAATCAGAGGGAGGAACTTTCAGAGTAGATTTTTTCTTAATACCTCAAACAAGCCTAAGAATTGAGGCAAATCGTACTTTTGATATTACAGCAGGTGAAGGCGGTGGAGGGACAGGAGGATGGTATCCTGCGGCTGAGCCTCTAAGAACCGGTGGAACATCGTTATCCATTGATGTAGATGCAAAATTCAAGGGTGATATCATCGAGAGAGAAGTGACGATAGAATTTGATGGAGCAATGTCTCAATGGGTTAGGTGGGGACTCGACAATATAGGTAATGATAGTCTCTCATCGAATAGTTGGTGGAGAAATTTGAAATCATATTCAGACACAATACCAAATTCTGAATTCCATAATGGCCAAGTCGATGATCTGGAAATAAGCGCATTACAGAGTCACTTAGTTGGTTCATCAAGCAACATGAAATCATTCATGGCTAATGGTTTGTTTCTGGATGCAGAATCTCTTCTTGGCGTTAATCCAGTAGATCTAGGGCCTACAGATATAACTGTAGATTTGGGGCATACGCGTGCTTTCAGTTCAGAGGGTGTAAAGATAATCATTGTCACATCCAATTCAGTTACCGTCGGAGAGCGGCAATTGTTAATCGAGACTTTTGTCAAGCCATCTCAAGACGTGTACTATGATCAAGTTGAGCTAGATGTTGAAATCCGTTCGACAGCCTTGCAAGGATTAGGAGGAGTCTCTGCGGAAGACATTGAGGTTAAGCATAGACGTTGGATAATGCTTGAACTAGTCAGCATAGATGTTGAAGAACTAGATCCTGAGAAATCATTCCGAGTGGAATTTGTTCCTAATGGTGGTGCCCTATACAGCCCTCTAGTCTCGGCTATGGTGTCTGTATTCCTGCTAGTGGTCGCCCTAGGTTTGGGCCTCTTCTTGACGAGAAAACGAAGTAAGGCTCCATCGATGCTAACAGTTGTTGTCCTAGGGGGTCTTTCCTTAGCACTCTATGTATTAGGATTAGACATGCCTTTCGTCCTCGGAGTAGTAACCTCAAGTATGCTTCTCGTATTCCCTGTTGCATTAGTATCTCCTCGGACTGAACGAGAAGAGAGGAGAGGGGAAAGCAATGGCGGATCTCATGTTAAGTGCCCCAAATGTGGAGTTTCTAATACAGTAGAGTCAGACGTCCGACCCTTGAGAATACCTTGTGAAGGCTGCGAATCAGTACTACGGCTGGAATGATACTACCTGTCCTGTGGTCAATAGCAAATCCACCATATGGTGAGCAGCCTCCGATGCAGGCATTTGTTTCCATAATCGAGTCGACTGTAATATTTGAGAAGCCAAATCAGTTTCCCAACCTATTCCAATAACACGATGCCATCCCAATTCTTCCATTCTAGATGTTGAAGGGGTACTCTGTGAAAGAACAGGGCGCATTAAATGAGAAAGAGATCTAGCACGACCTTCAAGATCTAGCGAATCCCAACGAGAAGAGACCGCCTCCAGTGCAATACCCTCTATCCAAGGAGTAGTGGCTATATCTGGGGCGATTACTTCAGGAAGAGGTACGACTCTAACAGAGCCTTCATCGACCATGATATCCCTTAGAGCTGTAAATACTGGGTCGTAAGTCGTATCTAAGGCGGAATGCATCCAATTTCCAGATATCAACCAAGGACGCATCCTTCGAAGACGGGGGCTGTTTGGACATATAGCCTGAGCCAAAGCATGGGCCTGGGCTACTGTAGTTAGCGGACCCCTTCGAACATCACCCGAAGTGCCCCTTAGAGCTTCAACTATTATGACGGAAAGTGACAATTGAGGTGGCTCTGACGAGAAAGATGGGCCTTCCGTCTGACCGGGGCCTAAGATATGAATCCATGAACCTGATTCAGGTGCTTCAATTCTGAATCTACGCCTATATCTAATTCCAGCATCAAGCATTGCTGCCTCAAGAGGTGCAAGGCTCAAGGCACCAACTACAGAAGGTGCTGCAAGTAACATCACAGTGCCGTCGAAAGAGCGTATTGCATTAGCCGCATCAAGAAGATTGGCGGTCACCGATGTGAATTGTTCGGCGTCAAGAAGCCTTCGCATCGGGGATGCTTGTGGACAGTGGTTCAAATCTCCATCGATTGGAGAATCACTCAACCATCAGTCGCAACTGGTCTCTTTTGTAGGCCCAATCAGATTCGATTCGACCAGTGCCTCTGTAATATCTGGCAAGTCTACGAATCTTAGATTCAGTAAGTTCGAGTTGGCGACGATTGTGTAAGTCCTTACGGTTGGTACCCAAGTGATCAATCATTCTCAAAGCCTGACGCATCATATTCATCATATCTTCTGGGAATTTACCACCAATATTGTTACGAGATAAAGTCTGAGCAATTCGCTCACCAGTTACTAGACGCACATCTGGCACGGCATATTGGTCTCGCAAGATTGTACCAATCATTGCAGTTGAATTGCCCTCGCCTGAAAGCTTCAGAATAAGTTCTTCAACTTCCTTTTTGTCAGACATTGACCACTCAGGAGCATTACTCGCATTAGGCTTGTATGAGCCACTCTTCCCCTTTCCTTTACTATGCATGCGAGCCATTTTGGTCACCTCAGGCGGCTCGCCGACCTACTGCCCCTCTTTAATCGCTGCGCCTAGCATCCGAAGGATGAGGGCTCACAATCTGTGTTGTGCCTTCGCCAGACGTCCTGGCCCATCGGGCCACTCCCAACCGGCCGCAGTTGCCCTTGCGCTACCTATGAGATTGTTATTCTGATAGACCAAAATCTCGTCACCAATGCAAATATCGCCCTCTACTTGAGATAAATTGGTAGAAAATACGTCTCCGCGCCAGTTGGTTTCAGGAGTTAGATGCGCTCTTGATAGGGCATTGCACACGTCGAGGGACGCAAGACATGCTTTTGAAAATGAGAAACGACCATGATGGGGATTCCACATAGCAATTTGAGTACCGTCCCTACCAATACGGAAGATTGGTGGACGGCCACTAACCTTTGCTCCGTCCAACCATAAATCAGTTCCATGCTTGAACCGAGAGAGGGCTTTGAGTTTAGAAAGCCGATGTACACTCTCTTTGGGGTTAGATAATTCGAAATCTAGAGATGCTTTGTTAATCTCGGATTCAAGTCTTGAAAGAGCCTCTGATGAACCAGCCGAGGCACCCATTCTAGTATCGACAATATCTATTCCAGTCACTTCTAACTGAATTCCTGAATGATTGATTATTCGCTGATATCCATTACGTGTTGAGTATGTTGAAACCATATCTTTGATGGTTTTGAGTTCATCCAAGTCCCAATCTCCCGTCACGGGAATATCATAGTGCGCAGCAGGCCAGATATCTTCCAATTCTCTAGGTACCAAACCCAAAGGCGCGGTCACCATCACTTCATGTACTCCGCGAGTGCTAATTACTCGCTGAAATCTCCTATGCGATTGAGATAATCGGTATGGTTTTTGGGCGGAGCAAGGCAACAAAACAAGTACCTCAGATTGGTGGGAGGGGGGAGTATGTTCGTGTGTCACTCTTCGCTTCCACTCACTGATTAACGGATCATTACGGCTTGTATGAGAATGGCACCTCAATCTACGACCCAACTCTACATTACTAGCCAAACCTGCTAAACCAGGATTTTCACTGGCTCGCTCACTCATCATTGAATCATAACGTCGCAAACGCTCAACTGAACGAGGACTGGATAGGGCTTGACGTTCTACTAACTCACGCAATGTCCCATCTCTTATTGCAGATCGAGTGGCAGATAATGCCCTAGTCCATGCATCAATCTGAGTCTGTAAATTGGCGGATTCGCCAGTAGTTTTCTCTACCTCACGTGGGCCGTCTTCAGTTAGCAGTACGTTTCTTGTTACCGCCTCCTGAGACCTAGATAAATCAAACAAATCAATTCCCATCCAAGACAATAAAGCACAATTGTCTGGTCCTGAAATTCCTGGCGCCCAAATAAGCGATGTTGGAAATCGAATACGTATTGCATCTACAGCCTCTATTAATTTCCCTGGACGTTCAGCCAGTTGGGGTGCATCAATTAATACAACAACAGAGGGTTCAATTTCAGAGTTTAGTAAAGATGAATCATGATGTAGAGACTGCCATGATACGGGTAACATCTGATTACCCACTGGGCTTATTCCACTATCCGAATCAACAAGACTAGCAGGTAGAATTAGCCCCTCTTCTCCAGACCAAGTCTCAGGCCCATTGAATGGAATACAAATATCTCCACGGGTTGTCATTGATATCTTGGCAGGGAATTCTGAATAATCCCTAGATGAAATGAAAGGGGCTAATTCAAGGGGTAAATCAGGGTCATTCTTAGTGAGAACTAGAGCAGGGGCCCATGAAGATGGGTTTCTACGATCTCCTAATTCAAATAAACGCGCAAAACGCTGCCTTGCGACAACTCCGCGGGCTAGAGGTCGCTCACTCATAGGGCCCCCAGCGATGCGAACCGCTTGAAGCATTCTAAGGTAGAAGCGAATCCGCAGACTCGTGCAACGTACCCTCGCAGGACTTCTTGCCCTGCTGATTCTCACAACTTCAGCATTCATTACAACGGCTCAAGAAGATGATGAAAAGGTAGCACTACTCGATTCTAGCATCCATTTTGAGGAACCCATTCCTATATTCTTCCAAGTGACATGTATGAAAACCGCATGCCCGGGACTGGCACTAGAAATTGTAGTTGAGGGAGAAACTCACAATTCTGATGACCCTCATGTTGTGAGTCTCTCATTTCTTGCTAATGGAAATGTGACTTATCTTCTGACAGTCAATCAAGGCACTGATGAAACAGACCTATCATTCGAATCAACAGTTTTCGGCGATTCTGAATGGAGCATAGTTGAAGATGGGGATGCCCTTGATAATATTCCATCACCCGGTATTTCTGTTGAACAAGCACCATTAGATGCAACTTGGCCTTGTAGTGTCAGTGAATGCGAATCAAATGCTTTGCCACTATCTGCGAATGGTTTCAACTTCATTGGAAGTTTAGATAATAGTTCTGATAAAGATTCAATAGAACTAACTGGGCAATCAGGAGATGTTATCGTACTGAATCACATACTACTCCCAAGTGAATTAGAAATAGAATTCTGGTTACGCACAGATGACCAATTATCATTGATGAATAATGTCAATCCGGATTCGCTTGGTAGATTTTACATTGAGTATCCAGAGGGTGGAGAATTGTGGTTGAGACTGAAGCAAGATTCCAGTTCAGGATTTGCTGCCTACCAAATTCACTTGATTCGCTATGCATCAATGTCTGAAACGCCAACCTCATTGAATGAGAAATGCCATGGTGAACTACCTAATCCTTGGGCTTGGGAATATACTTTCGATAACGATGCCGATGCATGGTCGTGTAATCCCCTAAATTTCCCAGAATCAGAATCGGAGATTTTCACAGGATGGATTACAGAAGGAGACTCTGAAGGTGATGCGTTGAGATTCGATGCAGCACCAAGAATGAGCATTGAAATCAATTGCACTAGTGAATTTAATACCGTGGAATTCAATGTTTTCATCTTTCAAACAGATAATACGCCTCTGAATGTAGGTAATTCAACAATAGAAAATTCGGGATGCCCGGAATCTATCCTAACGCCAGAAGGGACAACATCAATTGAAATTAGAATGATGACAGAACATCTTGACAAATGGTCAATTCAAATGCATGAATGGCCTTTGGGAGATGCAGGAGGTATTGGAGATGCTCCTGATTCCATGTGGGAATGGGGAGGTGAAGTAAGTCGAGTAATTATGTTTGATGAAACGATATATGCCAGTATGGTATCGGGTGATTTTGTTGATGTATTTTCATTCGAAGTATTGGAAGAGAATGGATCGCGATTACACTTAGAGCGAGATTCTTCAGAACCAGTACACTATCAAATTCTAGTATTAGATCAAATCACTGGAATGATAGTAAACACATCTGAAGGGATGCAAATAGATGCTCCATTTGGAACACACGCCCTAAGGGTTGAAAGAATTGGAAACCAAGGGGAAATCCCATACAGCTTCACGTTAGTGAACGATGGTGAATCATCATCACCTGTACAGCCTGTATTTATTGATCAATCTAGTCTTTTCAAAAATTACTATATTTTCGTGGGAGTTTTTCTCTTATCCCCTATAGCGATCGTAATCTTTTGGAATCGAAGAAATTTGATGGGTGGTGCTAGTGACATCCAATTTGAACAGCATGAACGGAGAAGATTGAGTCGCCTACGCGAGAGAATCACAGAGATGTTAGAGCCAAAAACTGCAGATAAGGGAGTGATTGAATCGGCTCTTCATCAATTAGGCGATAGTCCCTGGACTGCTGTGATAGAAGATTGGGGAGAGCCAATAATCAGGCATAATACAGTACAAGTAGAGATTTGTGTTTGGAAGGTTAAACAGGATGCTGCGACAATGTTGATCGGAGTAAAGGTAGCTAATTCGGCATGGGATATGGCGGCCATGAGAGTTCATGCACCGGAAGGCGCACGAGTTTCAATTTCAGATGTATCACCGAAACATATGTTCCACGATGAGGAAGTATTCCTAGATTCATTGAAGGCTGGAAGCAGAACGTTCCTTCTACTAACTCTTGAAGGAAATCCAACAAGTATTGGATTCCAACTATCTGGATTGGTAGATGGCGAGCCATTGGCCGCAGTTCCTAATCGGGCAATTAATTGGTCATAATCAAGAACGACGGCGATCTCTGGCTTCATCGATAATATCTTGTGTGATATCTGAATGACCACTGCCTAGTATCTCACGCATTTCATCTAATTGCTTCTTTGTGGACCGAGAAACTTTCCCTGGCATCACCAATTTCAATAGAACCATGACTGAACCGCGTCCACTTCGGCTTCTCACACCGGGCATACCACGGCTAGGAATTGTAATCGTCTCACCAGGCCTAGAGCCTACTGGAATTTTCACATTAAGTGGTGAACCATCAATATGTGGGATTTCGATTGTTGCTCCCAATAACAAATCGACATAACTGATTGGTAAGGCCATCAAGAGGTCGGCACCATCTCTTTCAAACCATTCATGTAGTTCTACATCAATTTCAATATACAAATTTCCAGGTTTTCCATTCTGTGATTTCGGCACTTCACCATGACCAGTCATGCGAAGCCGTGTTCCTGAATTAATCCCAGGAGGAATTGAAAACTTGACCTTCTTTGATTGCTCAGCACGACCTTCGCCTCTACAACTTTTACAGGGATTTTGAATTAATCTGCCTTCGCCATTACAAGGACGACAATCTTGTGTGACTTGTTGTTGAAATGGCCCAATGCGCTCGATTCTTGTTAATCGGCCATGTCCATCACAAGTAGGGCACGTGCGGATGCCATCAGGAGTAGAAGATCCACTTCCTGAACAACTATCACATCGATTCAAAACATCGATTGTAATCTCATCCTCTGCTCCATTAAACGCTTGTTCAAAGGTAATTGTATGAGATACAAGAAGGTCGGCGCCACGAGTACTTCTTGAACGCCTCCCACCCCCAAAAAGAGAAGAGAAAATGCTGTCGAAACCCCCTCCAAATAAATCTTCAATACTGATGTTAACTCCTTGGAAACCACTAGAGCCGAATGGGGAACCACCGGGTCTATTATGGCCAAACATGTCGTATTTACGACGTTCTTCGGGATTGGAAAGAATAGCATAGGCTTCTTGGACTTCTTTGAAATTTTTCTCGGCCTCGGGGTCATCTGGATTCTTATCAGGATGGAATTTTCTAGCCATTGAACGAAAGGACTTCTTTATTTCATCATCAGTAGCCTTACGGTCAAGTCCAAGGACTTCATAATAATCTCTCTTGCCACTCACAAGACCACCTACTAGTCATGGCTCCGATGCGCCCGTTTTGAACCCCTCGTAGGTCATAGGAAGGTTCCGCAACTAGTGCAGTACGAGGTTCCAGCATTATTTACCGCGCCACAATCTTTGCAGGAAACAACACTCTTGGATAGGGAGGAAGGTATTGGGGTATTGGCCCAGAGGTTCTCTTCCTTAGCATCCCATGCTGCAGGAATTCCTTTTTTGGGCTTCGGTTTGGTCTTAGCTGCTACTTTTTCTAATTTCAAAGCGGCCTTTTCGGCCTTGCGCGCTGCCTTCGCTTCTTTCTTAGCCTGTTTAGCAGCAACACGCTCTCTCTTTGCCAGTTCCTTGGAAAGACGTTTTTGAGCGCTAGCTTCAGCACGTGCGCTGATTTTACCGCTGAGATTAGCAGATTCGGATTCTTCCATTGCCTCAGAATCTACTATTGTAGCCATTCCTTCAATATCAACATCAATTGACATTCTTTCATCATCTTCATCTAATTCCAATTCATCATTTTCCTTATTGATATCAGAAATCCGGCCGGCCATTCTTTTTTGACGTTTTAGAGCGGCTTTACCTTTGGGACTCTCACGCGCCTGAGATTCTAAGCGCTCAAGTGCTGAATCACCCTTTTCCCACAAACCTTTGTCTTCCATTTTGTACATTTTTTGAAGACCTTTAATTGCACTAGATCGATGATACTCATGATCTTCTACAACTCGATAGCGGAAATACATGATAATACCAATAAGTAGAGCCGTTACATGGATAACCGCTTGGGCCATCATATCTTCTTTGAGCACATCCTCCAAGGCAGGAATACCCATTCTAATGGCAATTACCCCTACAGTTGGGGCCGCCAAGAGGGCGACACCCATGAATGGAGAACGCTCAGTCATACCTTGTCCTCCGACCAAAACCGTTTGAATGATTCGTGAATCTGGACATTGATGATTCATTCAATTGAGCCGCCTCATCCACATAGATGATGACCTGATTGCACCTCGTGTATACTATGGAGATGTCTATCACCGTGGCTACGACAGTACTTCCACATGAAGATGCGCGAAGAGTCGTCGAGTCTGTTCAATCATTATTTCCTCAATGGATAATAGAAAATATCCCTGAACAGCACGAATACCCCTCAATGAGAAAACCAGTGAGGTTAGTGGGTGAGGCTGAATCACTAGATTTGGTTATTGAGGGAGCGGCGAAGCAACGTATTCTAGATACAGCACTTGATGCAATGACTCTAGAATTAGTGGGTGATTCAACAAGTTTCTCGCTTTCGAGACAGGCAGCATTCGCAAACAAGGTTGCTTTTGTTGTTGAGGAAAGACCAATTGGAGGTGTTATGGATGTCACACTTACCGGAACGGATCTTGGATTATGGATAGAGCAAGAAACATGGCATGATGGAAGACACTATGTTCCAAGACGTGTAGGGGATGAATTATCAATGAATTCTGATGGAGATCCTAGAGAATGGTTTGACAAACATGGACGAAAAACAATGAATGATATTAATGGAGAAGAGGATTAAGGAAATCCATTTTGTATCCATTCAGCTATTAGTGGTTCATCTGCAGGCAGCCACTTGACTTGGTCTAGTTCATTGGAATTAAGCCAACGCACCTCATCATGCTCCGTAGGTTGGATTGTTTCTGAATCAACACAACCACAATCCCAGATGTATAGGTTTACTTTACGGTCGGAATAATCGTGGGAAAGTGAAGCAACACGATTTTTCGGAAAAACAGCAATAGAAAGTTCTTCCAATATTTCACGCTTTAAGGCCTCTATCTCCAATTCGCCACTGTCAATTTTCCCTCCTGGGAACTCCCACCAACCTCCCCACACATCTTCAGGCGGACGGCGACAGGCTAACATTCGACCTTCGGAATCATAGAGGAGTGCCCCAACCACCTCAAGAGTGGGCCTGACTGCTATAGTTCGAATCGCCCTGCAAACAACATCAAATTGTCTTTCTAAACTAATATGATTGTTACTTGGAAGATGGATGAAGATTACGGGAACCATTTGATTATTTTCTGTATCCTCACCAGAGACTGAGTACAGAGTTCTAAAATAGGTTTCATTACAAACATAAGAACCAGCATCAGTACTCCACAACACGTCATCATCATGCTCAAATTCTTCATCCAATAGGTGTATTGAAGTCGTTGTTTCTATTGATTCAGCAACACCCTCAATAATCACCCCACTAGCAATTCTACCTGAGTTATCTTTCTCATTGAATTCTGAGTGGTTTTTTCCGAATCTCTCAAGTGATATTTTCTCACGCTTACCTGCAAGGCCAAGATGTACAATAGCATCCCACTTAGAACCTCTTTCAATCATTTGAGACACAATAGAGGAACCTACTTCATCAACACTCAATAACATAGTCTCCACATCTATATTATCAAATTCTACACTCTCAAACATAGTTAGAACCTGTTGAGATACGTTGACTTGAAAGTTTGAAAATGGTGGGAAGGCGGTCACCAACACCCGAGTCATGGCTATTCGCATAACTGTACGTTGTTGGCCTTTACGTGCCCGTGTCGTCGTCAGATTCATGCACAACAAGGGTTAGCGTGAGGTAATGAGTAGCGAGTTCGTCGTCGAAGTCATCGACGAGGAAGAAGAATCGGATGGTGTGAATCCGTTCAAAGTAGCTAGAGTAATTTGGTACGAAATAAGTGGTGGAATTGGCCCTTGGGGTGCTCTTAGGCCATTGATTGCAATTGTTTTAGCGTTAATCCCATTCCTCTTTATTGGACAACATTTCAATAGACAACACAGAAAAGCGGCGGGATGGTTTGCAGTTCAATTCCCACTAATTCTGTCTTTAGTGCTATGGCCCATACTCTATATCTGGTCAATAGGAGATGCTTGGTGGGTTTCAAGCAATATAGTTTCGAAATCAGAATCTCTAGTTTACTGATTTAATCAAAGATTCAAGGTTTACACACCTGAGTGCTTCTGCATCCTTCTATACCAGCCGGATACAACATTGTGGTTCTCCACTATATCGAACCCATTTAGCCCCTGCATCGACCTAAGGATTCCAAAGTTAGCATAATCGGCTCCATTAGGCTCATCTTTTCCAAAGAATTCCCCCCTGATAGCTTCTGACATTACATCCAGTTGGTACTGGAGATTCTCACGGGGCTGGAGATCAAACATTTTCGCCCTACTCTTACCAACCATGCGCATTATGAATCCTCCAAGCCACTTGTTTATCAGGCGGCTACCGAAAGAGAAGTTGTCAACCCTAGTAACGTAATCAAGAGCTTGGACCGAAGTTCCGTATGAAGTATAAATTACCGCGACTATCGACTTACCTAGGATTTGGTTAGAAAAATCCATCCATCTATCCTGCTCTGGGTCTTCTCCAAATTTCGGAAAGGATTCCGAATCATTAGAGTCGATATAGTGAAGGATGTGGTTAGAATCATTCACCTGAGTGCCATCGACATCAACGAAAATTGGAACCTTGTCCCAGTCCGACCACTTCATTTGGGTCTTGAATGTTGGATCGACTTCGACTTTAGAGTACTTGATACCCCTAGAACCAAGGAGGGCTTTGACCTTGAAGCAGAAAGGACAGGTCTCAAAACAATAGATGGTGGGTAGGCCGTCAACGACCCTCTCTGGAACCAGTTTCTCCTGAACACCTGAAGAAGGCTTGTTCGCATCAAGGTCATCTGTCATGGTGATGCGCCATGATTATTACTTGTGAATCCATCGAATTGCGTATTAGAATCCATCAGGTAAATCCATCGGACTGAATAGGTGACCGGGGCTAGTAGCTTCAGCCATTTGAGCCCTTAGTCGCATCTCCCAATCTCGGAGTAAGGTTAGGGCTGAAACAAACGGAATCTCAGAGCCATTGATGATTGTCCTGATGATTGTGTCAAAGATATCCATGCGATCTTCATCTAAGGCACTTAGTAACCTTTCCAAGGAGAATGATTCGATGGTTGGTACTACTCCATCAATTTCTACCGGCCATGGTTCTGCGAGATTCTCAGGCAATATCTCACCACTTTGGGCTGCAGCGGCATCAAGTGACTCTTTCAGTGCCCGAATATACTTAGAAACTACAAGGGCGACTTCAACCACTGGTAGACTATATTGTTTGACGAAATTGACCATGTTTTCCTGTAGGAACAATAGTCGCTCCTCTACAGGCTGACCGGGGCCAGGCATCTTGGCCTCCTCATCCATACCTAAGCGAAGAGAGCGCCACTCAAGAATCAACCGAAGAAATCAGTTAGTGTTCCTATCATCGTATCTTATCGGTGAACCTGAATTTCCACGCACACCATCGAGCATGTCATCTTCAATTTCGAAATGGTCATTCAACCAGTCGCCATCGGTATCCCAATTGGTTGGATCTGTTCCATCCGCGACTTGGTCTCCATCTATGTCTATTTTCCACCAACTCCAGACGTATTCATCTAAACCTGTGTTTGGTAAGTGGTACCTATCACCAGCAAATCTATTGTACAAATCAGTCCAAGCGCCATTCACCAAAACCTCATCATTTGATTGATCAAGATATTGGTAATCTGTATCATGATCATTGAGGATGTAGGCATACAAATTATCTTGAGCATTATATTTGTACATCCGTAGGTAATTCGAATCAAGAGCTGCAGCACCTCCACAAGTCCCTAATAGAGATTCACGAAGTTGCCACCACTCTTCGACCACATGACCAGAACAATCGAACAGCGCTGCCTGACGAACCAAGGTGGGCGAGGAGAGTGTAGCATTGACTACTGCGTAATATTCCTGGAAGTTATTGTATGGGATATATTCGCAATCACCGCCAGTACAATCCCAACCGCCATCATTGTCGGCGTCTTGGCCAGCATCAGAAGCATCAGTAGCATCATGAGTGAACCAAGTCCAATCGAGTTGTGGTCTAGCAATCGTGCCTCCATTGACAGTCACTGGTTTGAGGACACTAGGGGTCACCTGATGCCAAACAACCGAGATTTTCAGGTAAGAAGACCAATTGTCATTAGTTTCATTCCAGCCTCTATAATACTCGTAGAAGTCTGGCATCATATCTCCATCGGTATCATTGTCAAGTGGATTAGTTCCATACTTGAATACTTCACGACCATCGCTGAGATTCATGTTCTGAATATATTGAGATACTTCTCCTGCACTCATAATTGGTTGCATGACCAATGAGTCAGCATCAGTATCCACGTCCAGTGGGTGTGTCCCATTGTCATATTCCATCAAATTTGTGAAATATAATTCTAAATTAGAGGGAAGAATTTGTTGGTCACCACTAGATGCTGTGAATTCACGGTTTTCCCACGTACCCTGTTCTGCTGGAGTGTCAAAGATTGTTCGGTCATACCAACCGTCTGCATCGGGATCATAGTCAATGTCAAGAGGATTCAAAGGATTCAATGACCAACGATATTCGTTAACTGGGAGCCACTCTCCGTAAATTGAGAAACAGAATTCCCATCCATCAGGTAGCCCATCACTATCTGAATCAGAATGAGTTGGGTCAGATACACCTGAAAGACTGAAGTTGAAATTATCAGAGTCAACCTCATTGATTAGTCCGGCCCTCTCACTTGAGACAAGACTCTTTGTTGTGAATAAGTAATACAATTGACCTGTGGCTGCTTGCCACGACATGCTTTGTTCCTGCATGAATGCAGTTATCGTATCAAGACCATAGGATATCAAACCGGTGCCGTTAGGAATTGTATCTATTGCAGTTTTCTTGCCATATACCCTAGACTCATACTCAGCTAGATTATCGAACGTTTCTGAATCGGAAATAATACCATCTCCATTACAGTCGAATGAGTCCTCATCACTATCAACACCAATATCAGAATCAGTAAGCGGATTCATGGACCATATATTAGATTCAAGATTCCATTCGGTGAACCAGTACTCAAATCCATCACTCATACCGTCTCTATCTGTATCCTCGGCATTAGGATCCATAATCCCCAGTAGGGCCAACAGCAGTGGTTTGGCGGGTTCGCCCTGCTGCCATTCCTCAAACTGCTCAAGAGCGATCTCAGCACGACCTTCCTTATTGAATAGAATTCTATAGATTCGATTCACTGCCTCATCGGGGTCAAGGATATCTGCCTCCTCCCACATACGAGGTGCATCAGGTGGTGACAAACCGCCATTCTGCGGATTTTTATTGGTCAGATTCAGTTCAACTAAGTCAGTAACCCCATCTCTATCTGAGTCATAGTTTCCATCGCCGGCCACCAATGGGTTTAGTGTCCAAACCTCGTCAGTAGCATTCCATCGAGTAAACATTAACTCAATGCCATCTAAGAGACCGTCACCGTCTGTATCTGCCTGATTAGGGTCGGCAGTATATCCCGTAAGATTGATTTGTTCTTCGGATAAGAATGTACCAAAGGAAAGTGTTGATTCAGCAGATAACCATGGAGTGGCAAGTAATTCCCCACCGACTGAGAGAAGATAGAATTGTGGTACTGTAGTAAGGTCATCCACCTCACTCATACTACCATCGACGCAATTGTATTCCTCCCAATTGTTCATTCCATCTCCATCAGGATCGCCACTCTGATCCTTCTCATCAACAGGATTGAGAGTCCATTCCTCATCATATAGACTCCAACGAGCATGATAGAATTCCCAACCATCGGGCATTCCATCACCATCTGAATCTGAATCAAGTGGATTTGCAGCGCCAACATCATCACTAGTAGTACCGTTAATTAAACTTCGATAGGCGACACTAGTGTGATCTCCGAATGAACCTCCAGCAAAACCTGCCCAAGAATCATGGGCTAGAAGGGTGGTGAAATTTTCAGGGAATTCCATACCATCATCGGTTGTATCTGTGTAAATTATCTGATTTTTGAGATGGTATTCAAGCCAATTGACTAACTGCTCATCTAGGTCTAATACACCATCATGATTCAAGTCATAACCATCGCCATCAGGATTATTTAGAGCATCAGATCCATTCAACGGATTGATGCCTTTGTTGTTTCTGGCCCAAGAACATTGGTACCTAGCCTCCCAACCATCGGGCAATGAATCACCATCTGAATCGGGGTTATTTGGATCAGTCTTAACCCAAGAAAGAGCTGCACTAGCATTCTCACCATGAGTTGGCAGACCTTCCCTTAGAACCGTTTCAAGCAAATTACTCCACGTATATTCACAAAGATTCGATAAGCCGTCATTGTCAGCATCCTCATACGCATCATGAGGATTTCTTGGGTCCAATGTCCACATATTCCCTCCTGTGTAAAAATCTCCTATCCAACGACGATTCTCAATCTCCCAACCGTCAGGCATACCATCACCGTCACTATCAGAACTAGTAGGGTCAGTCGGGCCATCAGTTCCACCTCCTGCTCCTGAATTGAGCCATCCTGAAAGGTGAACAGCGAGAGCATCTTCTCCATCTTGTTCACTGCAAATATAATCGTCATTTAGATAATGACAGGAGAAATCAGTGGTGTCTGCAAACCATCCCCAATATTCCTCACCATCTGTGAGTCCATCCGCATCTGTGTCGGTATTGCGAGGGTCTGTTCCATTGAATCCATCTAAACTTGTATTAATGAATCTGTATTCATCCAAATTAGTCCAGTCTCTAGAAAAACCGATGTCATCGACGCTGAAATGAACTCCATCAGCGTCTGCATCCCTATCTCTATCGAAGGGGTCAGTCGGGTCAAGACCGTATGCATATTCCCAGCCATCGGGCATACCATCAAGATCAGAATCTGGAGACTGAGGATTAATTGGCATGATATTCATGTATTCTCCTGGAGAAACACCAGCGAACACATATTCAACACCATCATTTATGAATTTAGTGAGAGAAGTAACAAGACCGGGCATCCTAGTCTGATTGTATTCTAAACCGAGTATTCCATGCGAACCACCCTCCAAACACCAAGTACCATCTCTTGACCCAAGAATGATTGTATTCTCTAGAGCTAGAATTGAATGTATATCATTAGCGCCTTCTTCCCAACGCTCAACATTGAACATACGATCTGTAAGGAATGCCTGCTCTGGTAAGCCTATGAAAAGTTCGATATCGATAAGATGTAGACCTCCCGGAGTGCCCATCCAAATTCCTGTGATTTCTTCAAGAGAGCCATCTGTAGCAACAGGACCTGCAAGTTCCATGACATTAACTACTGCAGATTTTGAAGAATTAAGCAAATCTGCGAAGAGAACATAGTCTTCGGCATTTTCTTTGGTGTAAATCCAATATGGCACACCGACTGAAGTAGTGCCATCTACAGTGTCCCAGCGGATTAATCCTGAATCAGTGCCTAAGAGAAGCATGGGGCCACGACCTGGAACCTCAACATGAACAGCAGTAGTTGCTGATGCAGAAGATTCATTCAAAATCTCGATTAGCGGTTCAATTGAGTCAATTGCCATGATTGAAGGTGGTGCTCCCTCTATAGAGGAGGCATGTACGGAGGTCTTCCATATCTGATTGCCATTCCCTAGTAATAACAAATCAAGGTCTCCACTACCTGTTTGTAATTTGTGGATTGAATTGACTTGCCCTATGTCAGAATTAGTAATTGAATCCATAACCGGAAGTCCATTATCTAAAGAAAGGCTATGAAATCCATGATTGGTGCCAAGAAGCAAAGAATCACTCGAACCGTGTGTCCACCTATACATAGTGAACATCTCGACACCACTGGAGAGTTCAAAGCCAAGACTTAGACCGGAAAATGGATCTAGAATTGTGATTCCATAAGATGAACCGATTATCAATCGCCCTCGTCCCTGGTCAGAAATCACAGTATGTACCGCGCCATCAACGAGGGCAGTTTCGGTGGTTTGATCAAAGAAGAGCACTTCACTATCTACGACTCCTTTCATTGAAGCACGGAGACCGGGTCTTACCCAATTACCACTATCTAGGTGAATCATATATTCCTCATAATTGCTTAATGCCTCACCCCATACTGCTGTGGCCGTAGAAGAATCTGGAATTATGAATCCATCCCTGTCAATATCCCAACCATCCGAGTCGGTATCAACAATAGCGTCACTAGAATTACGAGGGTCGAGTCCGTGATAAGCTTCCCAGCCATCAGGAATTCCATCCCCTGGAACTGCTAAACTAACTGGTATTAATTCACTCCAAGCATAGTAGTCTGAATCTATTTTTCTCGGATCTGTCCCAAGCCATCCATCATCACCAGTTGGGCGTTCAATATCGGTTTGACAGGCATCGTCGTGGAGATTGGGAATTTTCCCAGCACACCACAGGCCATCTCTTTCAGTAATCCAGTCATCAGGTGCTGCAAACCAGTATTCCTCAGAATTTGTATATCTTTCACCTATGTCGATTTCACCATCTCTGTTAACATCAAAACCATCGCCACACCCCCATTGACTAGCTTGTTCAACACAAAGATCTGCATCCTCAGTAAGATCTGAATCATCTAGTGGATCAAAATATAGACAGTTCCACTCACTCGTAGCTTGATTTTGATAACCAGCACCGCCCTCGGTACACATATAAATTTCAAATCCATCAGGTAGTCCATCTCCATCTGTGTCAGATTTTCTAGGATCCAAATATTCACGATAACCTGAATCTGTATCCTCAGGAGATTTGCCCGTCAGAGAAAGTCTCTCGGTGAAACATGTGTCAAGAGTCCAAGGCCAGCAGTATTCCATCAGAGCACTTGCTCCATCTCGATCAAAATCAGTTACATTGTCTGAGCCATTCATTGGGTCTAGACCATCAATAACAATCACTCCAAAAGGTGTTTCGATATTCCTAGATTCGCCAAAAATAACCTCATGAATATCTGGTATCATATCTTCATCTTGATCGACAGCCATGGGGCCCTCACCTGTTGTATCACCAGGGTCTATCGAGGACACTGGTGCCTGAGGGCGAGTCTGAGAAACGAAGATTAGGCTACTCATTATGAGTAGGGTTACTAAGAATGCTGTCTGCTTGCGACGCATGATACAACCTCGTCTATACACAATCAGCGCTATTGTTTGACTTATCATGATGATGGAGCGTCGTTCGGACACAAGAGGGTCTTCTGGATACGACGGCTACGCCGTCGCGTATGCGAAAGCGATACTCGGGTAATGCCTCTTGTCCCTCAAAATAGAGGGGTATTATTGTCTGAGAGGGGTTGATTCAAGGTGTGAACGCTGTCCCGAATGTTTGAGAATAATGAGTATGGAGATTACTCATCTTGGTAGTGGCAGTCGTGGCAACTCTGCGCTATTGCAAAGTGATGAGTCAAAAGTGCTCGTAGATTGTGGATTTTCTCTAAAACAGATTAACTCTCGATTATCTAGAATTGGAGTTAAGGGCGAAGATATCGATGCCATAGTGCTGAGTCATCATCATTCAGACCATTCTAAATCTGCGGCACGTGCATCTCGATTATGGGATGCACGATTGTATTCGAATCTAGAAACAGCCATGCGCCTAGGGCTGAGGCCGATTGAGGATGTACGCACTTTCTCAGGGCTGGAACGTTTGCAAGTGGGGCCGGATCTTAGTATACTACCAGTCCCTGTACCTCATGATGATGCAGATAATGTTGCAATAATCGCCAGTAATGGAGGAGGTAGAAGGGCTGCAATTGTAACTGACCTTGGAGAAGTTACTGTTGAATTGAGGCGCCATCTCGAAGGTTGTGAACACATTTCTATTGAAGCGAATTATGACTATGAGAGATTAATGAATGGACCCTACCCCCCTGTTTTGAAAAGAAGAATTTCAGGTAGGGGGGGGCATCTTTCAAATTCACAAACAGCTGAATTGTTAGGCGATATCATTCACCCAAATCTCTCAAGTGTTGTCCTATGCCATTTATCTGAGAAAAATAATGCTCCACATTTAGCAGAAAGTGAAGTGTTAATGGAAATCGGAGAAGATTTTTCAGGAGAACTTTCAATTTCGCAACAAGAAGGGCCGGAATTTTCTCATTGGCTCGGGCAAATCGAAAATGAGAAAATTAAGAATAACGCATAATTAATGGCCCATTATGGCCCTATGCACTGCATTCTGCACATCTTTCATTCGATCTACTGCTCCCAATTCTCTGAATACTGTCAGAGAACGCTGAAGATAATTCATTCGAGCCGAGCGATCAGTCTCAACTTCTCCCAAACGAGCAAGAAGTTCGCCCTGGAATAGGCGGAAATCATTTGCTTCTGCTACGGCTAAACCATCCATATAATGCTCAGCAGCCTCCGCTCTACGCCCCGCGTCACTAAGAACTTGTCCTAACAAAATTTCAACCTCGACTGCACTCTGTGGGTCTGTGGCCTCCGATAGAATTTCCAAGGCGGCAGAGTAGTGTAAAAGAGCCAATTCATTATCCTTCATCTTGGCATAATATCGCCCTAATACCGCTCTACTGCGTGCATGTAATTCCTCCTGACCATTTTCCAAGGTATTATCGTGAGCACTCATGGCATGGTCTCTCGCCCTATCTAATTCACCCATTTCCAAGAATGCAGCAGCAAGACGTATTTTGGCATCCATCAATTCGGGATTATTCTCGGCTTCAAGAAGGCCCTCGACATTTCCATACACTTCGAGGGCGTGACGCGTATCTCGACGTCTTCGGAAAATGTACCCCATGTTGATGTAAGATCTGGACGCGCCCAAAGCGTCCCGGGAAGCAATTTGTATCTCTAACGCCTGACTGTGCAATGTTAGCGCATCATCCATTGCTCCACGCTTAACTGCAATATCGGCACGTGCCGATAACAGACTCGCTAGACGATCTGCCTGCTTGTGCTTACGAGCAATTGGTATGGCTGCATCATATTCCTGTTCGGCTTCATCCCAGCGCCCTTGGATGGAAAGGATATCACCTCTCAACTCTCTAATCAGTCCCCAATGAATTGGCTCGAACCCTTCTGATTCTAAGCCACGCAGAATACCTAGGAGTTCTGTGTGTCCTTCTTTAACTAAGGTTCGTCCATCCTTCATTAGGACATCAGCAAGAGTTTCATTATCATTTGAAGAGTCAAGATGGTGGATGAATTCAATCTTCTCGGCAGCTGAGTCGTTTCTAGTACGATACCACTGCACAGCATTTGAATGAAGTTCCAACTTCAATGAATCATCCATTGAACGGACTAAGAATTCTCTAACTAAATCGTGTACATCGTAGAATTCTGAGTCGATTCTTCGAGCCAATCCTTTCTCAACCAAGTCATCAAGAAGATCAATTTCAGCATCAAGATTCCTTAGTGATTCCAATGGCATCGGCTCACGGAAAACCGCAATTGCGCCCAATAAACGCTTCTGTGAGCCTGAAAGTTTACTGAAAATTTCCTTCTCTACAAATGCCTCTAGAGTAGCATGGAACGTCTCCCCCACACTACCTCTGTTAATCAATTCAAGAACTAGGGGGTGGCCTCTAGAAAGTGTGTAAATATGCAAAAATTGTTGTAAATCAATATCTGGCATTGCTGTCAAAATTTGACGGCTGGAATCCTGATCTAGACCCTCTAATGGAAGGAAATGCATGATTGATTTTCCAGATGTATCTGATTCGGGAACGACCATTCGGAATGAACGTGTGAACATTACTAAGCCCAATTCATCAACCTCTGGCACTCTAAGAGCAAGAGCGCGCAAAATAGTCACTAAGTTTTCATCAGCAACCTTATGCAAATCATCGATTACAATTAATGCTGGGGCATTCTCTAATCCTTCAACAATCAGATTTACAGCTATTGTCGCTTGAGGGACTGCAGTTGATGCGACGTAATCACTCAAGTCATTATTACCTATCATAGACAACCATTCAGCGCAAGTCTCCAGAAATGCTCGTGAACCCTCCCAATCCTGACATCTATGGTAGAGAAGATTTCTCCTGTGAGTAAATCTCTCAAGTAATTTAGCAGCTAAAGAGGTCTTGCCAATTCCGGCTATTCCAGGGACAAGAAGTGTCATTGATTCTGATTCCAAAATTTCAGCCATCTTCAATATTTCAGAGTCCCTGCCAAAGAATCGGCGCAACCTAGGTAAATCATTTAGAGAACTGACAAGTTGTTTCTCAATGTGTTTTGATAAATCACGTTCAATTAAGTCTGGTGAAAGTGAAGATAAATCGACAGTACCACTGTCATCAAGGTATCGAAGAATATCAACATGGCGAAGTGGGAGTTCTGTAGCCTCTATAGCCGATTGTAAATCTACATTTTCTGAACGTCCATCAGAATGTATTAATCGGATGGGTTGCTCACTAACTTTTTTCCAAATATCATCTGCTAGACTAACACCATCTGATGTAAGAAAGTACGCCTTCCGCTTACGGGAAACACCTGAGACGTGCGCTTGACGTTCAATCAAGTGGCCTGAGTCTTTCATTCCCGAAATGGCACGAGGGACATTGGATCGAGCTATTGCTACGGCATTTGCTATACCCATCTGAGAAATAGCGAATGGGACTTCCACTTTATCGGCATAATCTACGTAATCCCTCAAGTGGAGCAATATCCTCTCTTGCACCCCTGGTCTGGGCGCGGCTATGCTCACCATGTATCGGCGAGCGTTACGAATCACTCAAGAACATTCTCTTGTAACGGACGGTGATGCTTCATCACTCATTATAATCAGGATCGGGTACCCATTCTTGTTTTGCAGAGTCCCATAGCCAGCCTGGATGTTCATCGGATTTGACTAGTCCACCTTCGGATTCACCCTCTACAATTGAGTCCGGCTCTTCGTCTTCGATTTCTACAGAGACTAGCCCCGACAAATATAGTACAGCTCCAATCAAAACCAGAACTAGAACGGCGATAATAATCAGCCATAGGGAGCCAAAGCCTTCACTAGCAGCTGGAGGCGATATCACAGGCCCCTCAATTGATGTGGAACCACTAGTTGAGAAAACAGGAGTTACTTGTCCAGAGACCATTGAACAAGGTATGCCAAGTGCCCAAGTTGAATCAGCTGACACGACTGTTGAATTAATCTGACTTCCACCCAATTTAACTGACGTGGTTTTTCCAGGTAGACCTATACCTGTGAAAATTAATACATCATTGGAAGGACAAGATGTAGAATCAGGTTCATCAACTGAAAATTTAATCGGTATGACATCAAATGATACAGGGGATGATATCTCCTTTGAACCGTGTTGATCGGTAGCCACGAAAACAACATTAGAAAGACTCCAAGTGCTCATATCATCATCATAGAAGAACATCGAAAGGGGGTCGTAAACGGCAGTTCCGTCTACTCCTACATTGATTACAAGACCGAATAAATCGTCAGAGGATCTAGCATCATCATCGTAAACTGATAGGAACATGGTTGCTTGTCCATCTTCATCTGAAAAGTAGTCAAATAGATTGATTTCTGCTTTAGTACATCTATCTTGAGATTGGGATTCTATCTCACAATACAAATCGAAATCATCCGCCCAACCTGTTGAATCGAAGGTAGGGCGATTGTTTCCGGCATCAGGAGGATTGTCTGCAACTACCTGAACCTCCACCCAATCGCTGAAATCAAATCCATCATAAGACCTTACACGGATTAGATATTGTAGATTATGTGTCATTACACGTGAATCCCATTCAGCTGTCCATGCACCATTTGGCATAAACTCAGAAACAATTCCAGAGTATACATTGATGTAACCATTAGTTACATCAAGAATTTCAATATCTACTCTAGTAACATCTCCATCATTATCTCGTGCTACTCCCTCAATGGTAGAATCTTCACTAACTGCATAAATTTGGCCACTTTGTGGTGAAATCAAACTTACAAATGGTCTAGAATTTTGATTATCAATATTAAGATCCAGAGTTACGGCCTGACATTCATCAATTTCGCCTATACAAAAATCTGAATCCGATGCCCAAACAGTAAATGTGTATGTTGACAATTCTCTAGGTAGACCACTGAAATCCCAAGTCCAAGACCACTCTGTGCCGCCAGTGGTAGAAGTAACAACATGATAATTGGGGCCATCGATTTGAATGTATATTTGTTCTATATCGACGCCACAATTAAGAGGGCAACCGTAGGCATCATAGGCGGCACCTTCGAATGACACAGTACCTTCTGAATGAGTTGATTGTGAACTAGGTGATGTAACAGTGATACTCGGAGCATCGGCATTCAATTTGATAGTTCTAGTGATAATTGGAGAGTACTCCAGACCATCAAATGACCGGAATTCGAAGGTGTAATCTCCCTCTTGCCTATTACTCATATCAATTTCATAATACCAACTACTGAATGGGTGATTATTTCTGGAGACAAATCCAGGTGCAGCCCCACTGGAATCTGTTGCCATTCCTGCTTGAGTCCATTCGCTAGTGAATGGATCCTTTATCTCAACAGAATGAACATATCCTTTCTGATCCCATTGTGCTAGTTCATTAGTTTCGTAAATGCCGGCCCATTGACCATCGTAAGCAGACCCAGTAAGATTGACTATTCTTCTATAGGAATGGCCGTTGTCTTGAGTTACGGCGACCGAAGGTGGCAGATTCTCAAGTATTATTGTGTCTTGATAAGTTGAATCAGATAGCGTGAATTCTCCTGTATCAAAACCAAACCCAAATTTGTACGCAGTGTATCGGTATAATGAGAGTTCTCTAGTTCCGGCAGAGTAATTACAATCTGGATCATTGGTATCAGCAAGCAAGTCTCCATCATTGTCTTCACCATCTGAACAAGAGTCTTCAAATTCGTCGTCAGCGAACCCATCTGGATTATCGCCACCTCCTAATCCTCTGAAATCGAGATGGAAATTAGAAGCAAGAGCAAACCAAGGTGTGTAACCATCACCATCAGTCTCAAGACTGTATAGATCATTACCATGAGCATCTTCAATCAATATATTTGCATTTTCTACTCGCTCACCATTTACAAGTGTCTGGAAGCGCACCAACTCAGCACGTTGTACCTGAACTGCATAACGAGTTGGTTGAGTGCTGATTTGGACTTTTGACAAGTCAAGATTTGAGACATTTGAGAATGTGAATATAGTCGAATTATTGTCCATATTCAAAGCTAATGGGAAATTGTATGGGGTGAAATCTGAGCACGTATTACACTCTTTGACTTCATGTGGTATGACTCCGTTCTGCCAATTATTCGCGGGCCATGCTTCTTGATCAGGCCAACTCAATAGAACAGGATATTCACCAGGAGGTGGACTTGGGAGATATTCTGATTGAACAGTAACTGATGATTTAGTTACGTTGTAAGTCACTCCAACTCCATTCCAAATATTGTTAGAAAAGAAAGCTAGTGTTCCAACCTGTTGAGATTCAGCATAACCACTATCATAATGCTGTAGTATCGCACCAGTTCCTTGGGCATTGAAGACATTTCTTCTAACATCAAGAATACCACCTGTAGAACGAATTGCATCAGCAACACCTGCATCTACGATGTTATCGACGATGGTGACACCAGTTCTATGAACCATGATTGCAGGGCAGGCAAATTCGCCATCCCACCATTTGCTACTTGAACAGGCTCCGGCTCCGTCTGTTTCAATAGTATTGTTAGCCAAATACAAACGAGCAGTCGTTGGAGATGGCGCTTGATTGCCGTATTCACCGGCTAGAACCGGTTCTTTAGTGGTTTGAGAGATAGTATTATTCTCAGCAATCACATCGAAAGAGCCCAAGAGCCAGAGACCATTCCATCCACCAATGGGTCCAATTTGGTTTCCGTGAATATTTGCCTTAGCAGAATAAACTGCAATCCCGGAACCTTGAGCCGAACCTGAAACCTCATTGTTCAGAACATCAACTAGAGCCCCGGAATAGGCGGTTATTGGCGTACCATCAGCTGTAACAATAACATTGTTTGATATCTCGAAAGAGTAGTCTGTGTCACCTACAGACTTGAGGCTGTTTACATCAATACCATTACAATTCACATTAAATGAGGTATTAGTTACTGAACCTGCAGAATTACGTATACTAAATCCGAAATCACCTGATGAAACCTCTGATTCCCTTATTTCCAAAAATGTTTGAGAGGCCCAAATTGCTGCACGACCACCATCTCGATTTCCACATCCCTTCATTGTACTGTGGAATGTAGCATCTTCGAATATCATAGGGGATATAGGCGTCCCTCCGCCGTAAATCTGTACGGCTTGGCCAGTAACGCCACTTTCTCCATCATTACCAGCAATGTATTCCCCACCAAGGAAGGTTGGTTGAGCTAGATTAGTTGCTAGAACACTTGTTGTGTTAATATCCTCAAAAGTCATACCACGCAAAGTAGGACTAGCACCATCGATGATTAAAGCGCCGTACCTGTATTCATATTCGAGTTGGATGTAGAAAGGAATGCCCCATGCCCCCTCAAAGTGCATGTTACGCATTCCAGATTGAGAAAGATCCATACTGTCTCGAAGAATGACTCCCTCACCACAAGATGGATCACTAATCCAGATTTTGTTGTTTGTAGGACCTATGCCGTAACACTCACCCGTAGCATTGTGAATCTCGGGTTCGGTCCATTTCAGAGTAATTTTAGTGGCCGCACCGGCATTTGAACTGGCTCCACAAGATTGGACCCCTGCACAGAGGTTCCCTCTAACATCAAGTGAGGTCCCATTTGGAAAAGTAATTTCCGTTAAAGGATCAATTATGAGTTTTGCACCAGAAGCGACTGTGATATCCCCCTCTAGGAAATGATTGCCACTCCATACCTCTGTTCCAGTAATTGTTCCACTAGTGGTTTCGTTTGAAGCCATGACGGGAGTTGCAGGTCCAACAAGAGCAAGCATAGTACTTGTCAGCATCAGCAATACTAGCAATTGACTTCGTACTCGCTCACTCGGCATGAATGTGGGGGTACTCAAGCGGATTTAATCATAGGGTTGTTACGAGTAATCGAACAAATTGACATTAGGGAGTCATAAACGATACTTGAATTAACACTCATTCACTCTTGATTCAATTCAAAGGCTACCTTTTCAGACCAAGCAATAACGTCCAATTCACCATAACCTTTCTTCAAATCATGACTACTCTGGTGACCTTCTTCTAGTGCTGAAGTAGCAAGGGCTCGCTTCACAAGTTGCATATCCTCTTGACTGATTTCGCCGTCAATACCTCTCAATTCATCACCATGAATTTCAAGAATTAGAGCAAGAGCAGATGAGACTAATACAGTAGAATCAGATGTACCTGAAGAATATGCATAAGGTGGATTGATTGAAGATGATGCTGTAGAAAACATCCTAACGCCTGGAGCAATTATCTCTGGCTTTTGGTTGGGGAATTGTCGAATTTCTCCTGTGTACGGATCAGTATCGGAAGCAACCGAACTATTCAACCAAACCTCCCCTCTACTAGTCGAAGCTCCTACTGCGATGACACGTTCAATATTGGCAGGTACTGAAATATCATATACCGAAGAATCCATCCCATTATTACCTGCAGCAGCCACAACAAATATTCCAGCATCAAGAGCTTCATTGACCGCATTGACAGTTTCGGAACGGAAAGTGCCTATTCCAAATCCAGGATCCCCTCCAAGACTTAGACTGATGATGTCTGCATCTTGAGTTATTCTACACCATCTGATAGCATTAGACACTCTATCTGACTGTTCAGCACCTCCATCTGGCCCTAGCGCTATGGCTACAGAAAGAGAAACTTCAGGGGCAGCCCCCGTATAGGTTCCATTTGCAACCATTAATCCAGACATAAGAGTACCATGGTAACTCTCACCTACATCTCTAATCTCATCATGCTTCTCTTCATAGAAATCACGGAATCCTCTCAAATTAATATTTTCTAAATCGGGGTGGTCCATGTCTATTCCAGTGTCAACAATGCAAATGTGAACACCCTCACCAAAGTATCCTTGAGTTTGCATTTCTCGGAATCCTGAATTTTCATAGGCCCATTCTGAATCTGGTAGTATCGGGATTAAGAAAGCCTGAATCCAGGGCCACGTCATTATTATTAGAATCGTGCCAATTGAGAAAGACACTGCACCCCAGGGCCACAGATATTCCTTCATTGGCCCTAGGGGCCATCTCAATTCCTTGGCTTCCTGATCACTGATTCCGTATTCAGAGCCGGGGTAACCGGGTGCTGCGGGGTCAACGGCCGTGAGAATGCGTGAATCATCTGGCTCAGGCATCAACTCAAGATGTTCCATGCTCATAAGTGACCACCAATCAATCCGGAACCCATCTCCGCTATGAGTGCTTGTTTAACACGAGAAGGGTTCAGAGCAATTTCGATTTCAGAAAGGTGCTCCGGGTCGACGTGAACCACCCTTGGTCAGATACCATCCTGCGATAAGCAGCATTACCAAGAGAACCCACATGAGGGCTCCTGTAGCAGTTGAATCATCAATGGAAGGTGTCCTAAGAGTGATTCTCTTATATTCTGAATCTGGGTTTTCACCAACATCCTCACCTTCTAATGTGAAATCCATCTCAATCTGTCCTGCGCTAAGTGAAGTGAAATCAACATTAACGAAGAATTCCACTTCTTGACCTGCAAGCACATCCATTGTTTGATTGGTAGATATGTTTTGGCCTCGTACTGTAGCGTTGACTATGACATACTTCGCATCAACTAATCCTGTATTCTCAACTATGACTATGAAAGTATGTGCACTTCCGAAAGTAGGATCACTACCACTTTGGGATATTACGTCATTTATCTTCAAAACAGGAGCTGAGGACTTGATAAGAATAGGGATTGCTGGATAACTAACTCCTGCCTTATCGGTTACTGACACTGTGATGGTAAATTCTTCATCTCCAGTAGCATTCTCAGGGGCAATTACCTTCATTGTATGAGTTGAAGATGTAAAACCACCAATGGTATGTGAAGTAGCACCAGTACGCTCCCAATTTTCTGGAAGTTGTATGTCATCAAACTCAAACTCATACCTCTCGTCACCGTTACCAGAATTAGTGAATAATATTGGGATACTCAATTCTTGCCCTGCTCGAACACCATATACCTCAAGCATCTCTTCAGTAAGTTCGAAGCCGTGGTGCTGAGGAACTCGTAATACAAGATCATGGCTGTGAGTAAATCCACCGACTGATGAGAACTTGATTGATACTGTGTGTCCCTCATCGAGAGCACGAGCGGTCGTCCAATTAGCAGCCTCGACTCTAACTCTTAGTTCAAGTGTAGTGTTATCTCCATCCAATCCCATATCAAATGAGTACTGATTCTGCCATACCTCTCCTGTATCATTGTAGAAGCTGACATTCCAGTACTGACCATCGGTTCCGGGTACATTACCCACTACTGAGTAAGTAGAGAGAGGTTCGTGACCAAGATAATCGACTACAACTGTGTATTCTACTGCAGTATACTCTTCATTGACAGATAGGATTTGCACATCCGATAAGTCACCATCTGTGGCATTACCCCCTTGCATGGCAGTAGTATTGGAATCAACCTCATGATTTGCTATACGTGTGAATGCAAGTTCTTGAGATACCGATGCAGTAACGTCTGTACCCGAAGTAGGGATATTGATGTTCTTACCTGCATTGTATTCCATTGTTCTATCCATTTGATCAACAGTAAATTCACCAGAAAGTTCAATTGTTACAGACGGAAGAAGTAGAGAAATGCCACCTTCTTCATCGAAGAGGGCATCCCATTCAATTTCAGCACCTATAGAGATTGTAAATTCCGGATCTATTACAGACATATCTGCGAGATTATGTGAATCTCCCTCATAATCCAACCACTGAGATGAAAGATATAGCCATCCACCGAAATTGAGTTCTGTATCAGCAGAGCCGCCCTCGGAGATGTCTGCATCAACAACAGTCATTCCAACCAAGTTAGAATCGGCAACTGTTGCTCTTAGAATCCACCTTCCCGGTTCAACAGATGCTGTCCAAGAGCCATTCCAAACACCATCGTCCAATACCTTAGTTGGAGTTACCCTCTCTCGGACCATTCCTTGATCGGGAATCAAAACAAGTTCAATATCCGAACTAATATCATCAAATTGTGAGAATGTTATGTTTCCACTAATTGTCACGGTTCCAGCAGTAAGTTCAATCTCAATGGAGTTAGCATTAGACATAGATACCGCCTCATATTCCTGAGAGAAGCCAATTCTATTTGCGGTAACGTTCCAAACACTATCGATAGGAACGAATACATTCCACTCACCAGCACCATCGGTATCTAGAGAGATGTTCTCTAAACCATCACTAGTCATCAAGATTGATACTCCTGATACACCTTCTCCAACATCTGCATCATCATCATCATCATGATCCCAGAATATTGTACCAGACATCTCAACGTAAGTTAGGACTGTTAGATTAATCTGACCATTAGGGCCTGATTGGAGACCGCCTTGAGCTAATTCAGAAGACTCGATTAAGTAGCGGGTTCGGTCCATAGTTTCGTTAATTTCAATGTTCCATGAACCTGCAACCAGAGAACCTTCTGATTGACCAGAGGTATCAGTAAAGTCAAGATGTACTTTGCCTAAACCTTCATTGGATGTTAAGATGACATCTAATCCTTCGATTGGCTCTCCGCCTTCGTCTAAGATTTCTACAGTGAACATTGCTAATTCGCTAGTTGAAAGTTCATGTGTGACTCCTGCGTTTGACTCAGATACTTCGAGTAGTGAGCGATGGCCTTCTTCAACGCCTTCACCAGTAGTTAGTGAATTAATGACGGCAATCCATTGACCCTCTGGCAGATGATCAATTAGAGTACCGTTGGAATCGGTAAGACGAGACATTATCCAGCCAGTATCAGTATTGATGAACTTGACATTCTGGTCAACTAAGGCACCTCCACTCTCATTGGTGAAAGTCAGGTCAATCTTCCATTCTGGATCATAACCAATCGAACGAGTAACAGTTTCACCTCCGAATCCCACATCGAAGTAAGCATTACCAGTCAATATTCTAGTGCCGAATAAATCTCCAGCACGAGCATCGGAAATCTCTACATCTATTCTGTATGAACCCGCCTCAACGGGTACACTTGCATGCCCTAGAGAAGACCACTCATCGCCAGTGGATGAAACATTTGTTGTTTCACCTGCAACATTCAATGGAATGATTGAGAATCGATACTGTACTGCTGTGCCGTTGCTAACATTGTTATCGGCACTATTGTCGATGAAGAAATCAATTTCTGCAAATGAATCAGCAGGGTAGGCGTAGACGTTTACTGTGTCATCCTTACCATCGACTTCGAGTATAGCATCAGTTGTATTAAGCCACTCGAGATTAGTTGTGAAGGTCCAATTTCCTTGTGGTAATACTGTATCAAAACTACCATCTTCTCGAACATCAATAGTCCAATCCGCATCAAAGGTTTCATTTGAGGCATATACAGTTACAGCCTCCCATCCAATCAAATCTGAGGAGTAGTAGTTGCCTAGTCTATTGATGTTGATTGCACCAGTAACTTCGCTACCAGGTCTTGCTATCATTGTTAGATTATCCATATCTTCAGATACTGTGAAACGGATTCCATCGACCACATTCATAGTACCTGCTTGAACAGTAGCATCGACAATAGCCCCAACTGGTAGAACTACGTTGAAGATACCTTGACCATTGGTTGTAGCTGTGGTTGAGAAGCCGTTCCAGTTGAATTCTACAGGAACGTGTTCGATTGGTAGTTCAGCAATTTCCTCTTCAGATGGTTCCGCGCGTGTATCATACAATACTAATCCAGTAACCATAGTTGATTCGTGGAAAGCAAACTCGTGAGATTGATCCGAATCAATCATAATTTGCTCCCAAAGTTGCTCTGAATCAGAGAGTGTGTGACTTAATACCCAATCTCCATCAATTAATTCAACGTAATAATGGTTAGAATCTGAGTCATATAATACATCAGTATCTGCATTAGTCCCATCTGCACTAATCATTGTCAGATTAAGTTCGTCTACTGAAACCTCTGTACCATTGTCCGTACGAGTTAAGGTGAATGTCAAATCATGAACGTCAGGTATTGGTGAAGGGAATTCAATCGTATCTCCGATATCTGAATCAAAGATGTGATTGACTTCTGCTTCATTGAATCCATCACCATCCATATCTATCGAAACTGTGTATTCGCCAGGGACTACGGGTCCAAAACTCAACATGCCAGTTTCATTTGCAGTAATGGTACAAGGTGCGAATTGTACTTCTGAACACTCTCCGGAAGGTAGCATGTCAGTTTCGTTGAAATTGTATAATGTTACAGATTCAGTTATTGGCTCACCACCAACATCAACTAAACTACCTGTGATAAGGCCGCCTGCGAGGTCTATTTCGTGTAATGATGCGGTTCCTGCAAATGGTACTGAAAATCCATCTGTAATTTCGATACGAGTTCCATCTTCAAAGACTACTGTTACATCATATTCACCAGGTATTGCATCAGTCATATGGAAAGTACCCTCTTTGACCATTGCACCACTAAAGTAACCTTCACCACTGAAGGTACCTGTTCCATTGATGATACCGTACGATGAAATTGATTCGTCACTCGCATCAACAGTAAATACCCCAGTGCCTGATAGAGAAGAACCATTGAGCATCTGGATGAATGAAGATGTACCATTAGATGTGAATCGCCCAGTGGCGTTTACAATACCATCAATCAAGTAATCTCCATCAGAGAGTGAACATATGCTGAAGTTCTCCGGCATTGTTCCATTTTCGTTACAATCTCCATCAACAATATCAGTTGAATCGATAGTTCCAGATAGAGTTCCACGGCCACTGAATTCACCATCACCTGCTAAACTATGCGCATGTGTGATAGTCTGTCTATGAGTTCCAACGAAATCCTCCACAGTAACAATCCCTGTTGATATTACTTGACCTGCACCGGTAAAGGTGACTTCTCCAATTCCTTGGAATGATAAGTTGGCACCAGATACTGAACCAGTTGAGGTTTCAAGAGTGATTGGATCTAGAGATATTGCGTCCCAAGAAGGTGTTAGTTCAACAACTGCATTTGTAATAGCATTATCATCGAATTTTTCATCGCCGTTCCATGAAAGACGACCTGTTGCAAATGACGGTGCTACACTAATGTCAGCCATCACATGGGCTGCCCCATTACTGTGTCCATCTTCTGCAGAAATATTGACGATTGTCTCAGATAACCACTGTGAACCTGAAACATTTCCTAGAATACCAGTTATGAGATTGACATTTCTCTCCGTTGAATAAGATTCTGTGGCTATATCTTGGAGCATTCCTCCAACTCCACTGGATAATTGGATACGGGCTCCTTCAATGTCAGGTTCTCCGAAGAATGCGCTAACTCGAATTCGACCGGCTGGCGCTGTAAATGAATAGTGACCATTCTCGTCAGCATCAGTAGTTCCAATAGGGATCCAGTATGTTCGCTGATCGCGATCGATAACGTCTCCGTTCTCGTCTGCAACTTCTTCACCACTAAATGCATCTCTTTCGATAAGTATTCGAGCATTGGGGACAGGTCCAAGCCCATCCACCTCAACAGTGCCTTCTATTGTGGCACCACTGTAGTACTTCACAATCTTAACATTAGTATTAGCACGACCTATGGCAGCATATCCTCCATCGAAAATATCCGGGACGCTATTGTTATCAGAATCTGGTGAATCTGTTCCATCATTGTACCAATTAGCGATGACGAAATGGTTCATCATAGCACCAGGTAGAGGGAACGCATTCTCAAGATAGGAATTAGGAGTTCCCGAAATAGCCCAAGTAGGTCCAGGCTGAGCCGGATCTCCAGATAGTCCAAGGGAACTAGTGCCATATCCAACATATATTCTAGCAACCATTGTCTCAAAGAAATCCTCGGTCTGGACATACTGAATATCGACCAGATTTATCATCATTGAGGGATCAGTCATCGCTCCAGATTGTTGCGCGACTACGTCGTTAAGGTATGCTTCCTCGTACTCAGCCGCAGAATATGGTTGTGGAGTTTGGCCAGCTCTCTGGGCCCAATATACTGAGTCGATGTAATTATCTGGATCTAGTCCAGAGAGAGTCGTAGGTGCATAGAAAATACCAGTAGTTTGACCACGATGGTAACTAGAATCCTCATAATATCTGCCACCTAATGGATATAGACGGTCGTCAATAGCAAAGTATCGGATTTCATTGTTACGAGTTATGGTTTGACCGATTGAAGACTCATAATCCTGAACCTCATACTCGACAGAAGTAGATAGATCGTGGTAAAAATCGACTAATTCATCAGTAGTGAAAGCAGTCGTTAGGAAAGCACGCGCCAAACCAAGTTTAGAATTTACTCGATGAAGATTTGTAGACACATCATCGAAGTCGTCGATTAAATCCTTAGTATATCGATAATCACCCATAATGTAGTGAGATATCTTATCATCATAATTCTGAGAATTAGAACGTGTTTGATTGAATAATGCACTTGCAACAGAGGCATCGAGGGTGGAATTCCCTACCTGTTCGCCATCCTGATGAACATACCATGCTTTTTCCATAGGGAGGCCATTTGAATCAAGTTTAGAGCCAGATAACAATTCTACCCCGCCATCTTCAGCAACAAGTGCTAGTGAACGATCCAAAACAAATTGGCTTTGACCTGAGCCAAGTGCCATGATACTTGTGAATTCGATTTGTTGAGGATGCGTCATGTGACGATCCATGGCGTCCTTGAAATCTTGAGTAAAGTCAGAATCGGATTCGTATTGCTTATCTCCTTGCGCAAGGGTTGAGATGAACAATGCAAGTGTGTGCTCTTCACCGGATGAAAGCAGCATAGCACCACTTTGTGGAATTCCAGATTGGAAGTTATCAGCAACTGTTGGGTGACTTCCTGATTCAAGTGCTTGGAATCCATAGTCCCACCAAGAGACGAAAGCTGGTTTGTTACCAAAGGATGTGTCAGAATCTTGCTCTGAAAGCCATTCATAAGCCATATTCCATCCACCTCCATTAAATCCTGGTCCAAAGGTTCCCATGTACCAGCAACCACTACCACAAGTAGAGGAGGGGTTGTAACTTGTGTCATCAAGCAAAGAAAGTCCCAATACCTCGAATCTAAGGATATCAGGTGTTATGTCATAAATTGTTTGATCAACGTCACCCGATGCAGGTTCTCCTCTAGGAATACCCGAATCTATACCATATGTGATGTGTTGAGATGCAACTAACATGAATACAAGAAGTAATACAGGAATCATTGGGCGTCTCCTACTAGCCACTCTTACAGAACTAAATCGGGTACGAGGAGTCCCTATACCGGACCTTCTCCATTCCTTTACGAAACCAGAGAAGTCAGCACCTTTCCATAAAGCTGCAATTCCAACAGCACCAGCTACTGCAATGGCTGGCGTGGCGTTGAAGATGAATCGACCAGCAGTCCAAGCCATGTATGTGGCAATTAGAACCCAAAGGCCGAGAAGTGATTTGTCTTGGCGCTCGTCTTTAGCACCTCGCCAAAGAAGTACGAATGAGTAACCTACTGCAATTAGGGCAACGATTGGCCCATATGATGCAAATAACACACCTCTACTCGGTGCTTGGGCCTCACCAATGGTTCCAAAGATCTTGTTCTTAGAGAAGTAAAATCCACCAGTGAATAGAATGTCCCATCCATCATAAATTTCTGCCTCTTGCAGAATCCATAGTAGTGAAAGAATAGCTCCGAAAAGAACTGCACCACTACCTAGAACCAGCAACCAAGGCTTGTCTCGGAAAGAACAAGCGACCCATCCTAGAGCAAAAGTGAATCCTACGATGTAGAACATTGGCTGGAATCCACTAGGTGCTAAAAGCAAGTTCATTCCAGGCCAGATGTAAAATGGTAGTGGAATGATGAAGGTTGTTAGAATCATCTGTAAAGATGCTGCTGTCAAAGGAAGACTATCCCGGCGGCGGAACAGGTTGATGAGTACTTGAACCGCGAATGCTAGGAAAAGTATTCCAGGACCATAGACGAATCCTTTCCACCCCAATGCGACTGTTGAGAAGCTTATACCTGCTAATGTAGCGTTTGCCATCACAGTTGGATTACGCCGCCACATCTCCCGAATCCCCGCAACCAAATACAGAGGGTTGGTACTAGGATTAAGGAAAAGTTTCTCGCTGCTAATATGTTCTACAGCCTTCACCCAGAAATAGAATGCTAGAGTTAGGAATAAGAGTGCAAAAGAGTCGTGATCGGCAAGCCCAAAAGTGGAATGACTAATGTGACCGGGCATGAGTGCCATCAACCATGCAGCAATAATTCCTGCCTGAGCACTGTGTAATCGGTTTGCAATTCCAGAAATTGGAAGGATGATTAGAGCTCCAAAAACAGCAGGTAATGCTGCTACGGACCACCAAACAGTCTCATCAGCAGGAGTTCCAGTTAACCACTCAAGAGCAATGCCGCCGAGTGCAAGGCACCAAGAGAATAGAGGTGGTCTTGGATTTATTCCACCAACTGGGTAAGCCCTGTCTGCATCAAATATGAAGTGGGCTCGTTCTGCAACGATATAGTCAACCACTCGCTTCATGTACCAAGGATCTGAACCTCCAGTCATGTCCCAAAGTCCTGTGATGTTGGCATTCATCGAAGGAAGTACATTCCATCCAGTACGGACTACAAAAGCGACTACTAGCGCTGAGCCAACGAGAATCGAGTAACTATTAGTCTGCCACCAAAGGCGAAATGCACTTGGTTCGCGACGAGGAGATATGTCGCCGAAGTACCCTCTAGATGCTACCAATGCAGCCCCTACATTAAGCCAGAAAGTAAGTCCAAACCAAGTCCATGTACTGGCAGTATCGTTGGCGCTGAGAAAACCTATTGTTGATGGAAGATCGTTTCCAATCTCAACTAAATGCGCCACTGTGTAGATTAACCAATTTACCGCCACTAGTGAACCAATAACATGCCATCGCTCAGTTCTACAGAAAGAAACGAATAGGACAATAATCGAAGTAGCTAGAGCCCAAACACTACCAAGATAGTGATGCGACTCGAACACATCGGCTTCGGTTATTCCTGAAAGCCAAATCAAAGGAATTAGATTGACGATTAGTAAAACCACTGAAGTTACAATGAATTGTCTCAAATGATCCGGATTCCAATTAGAAGAAGGAATTGAAGCGAATAATGAGCCCTTTCCGGGATTATCTATTGTACCACGAAAGAACACTGCAAAAATAGTTCCGATTACAACAGATGCAACCCAAAATGCGAAGAAATTAGCACCAATTCCAGCACGCTGAATGTCAATTAACTGATGACCTTGCAGTGATGCATCTTCAGCGAGAGTCAATTCAGGCATACCTGCAGCATAAGATACGGCAAGGTGGAATCCAACTACTATCGAAAGGAGAATTGTCGCTTCTTCATTCCTATTTGCTTGAACCAAAGTAATTGTAGAAATACCCATGAAAACAAAGGTCGTTATTACCATTGGTTCAATCAATGAAAGAATATCCATGACTATGGCCACGGCGATGAAAGCGAGTGAATAAACAAGGGATTTGTTAGGTGTTGCAATTGTTCCAATCCTTCCCAAAGCAGCTGCAATAGCAGCTGCAACGGGGAGGACGACTAACTTTCCAATATCAATCATCACATCGTCAGCGAAGGCAGTTACTCCAAAGAACAGGATCAACAGTCCTGCAAGTGCCAAAGGAGCTGTTGCGACACTCTTCATTGAGTTCGCATCGGCCTCCGCATTTCCTTTTTCATACGACATTATTTCTCACCGTCATTTGTGCAGCCTAAAGGCTCAGCAGCGCGGCGACCTGAAGTCCTGTTATAACCGTTCGCGGTGGTCTCACTACTACGTAGTGGCGCTATCAAGGAATTTTCTTAGTTCACAAAGCCCTGTGACCAATGTCTGAGCGATAGTGAGAACCCGGAAGTTCAATCTCTTCCATAACTGCATAAGAAGCTTCTACTGCAGTTCGCAAATCAGGTGCTATTGCTGTTGTTGCAAGCACTCTACCTCCGCTTGAAATAAGTCTTCCGTCATCCGAAATTCGAGTTCCTGCATGATGGACAAGTCCTAGTATATCTCCCTCCTCAATTGACGAATCAGCACCTTTGATTTCACGCCCAACTTTAGAAGATGCAGGGTATCCTTCTGATGCTAGGACTACTGTGGCAGCGGACTTACTACTGAATTCAACACTGATACTAGAAAGATTACCCTCAGCTGTAGCAAGTAATAACACACCGAGGTCGCTTTCAATCAGAGGAATTGTGACTTGTGTTTCTGGGTCGCCGAAGCGGACATTATACTCCACAACACTAGGCGCCCCATTTTCGTCAATCATCAATCCAACATACAGAACCCCTCGATAGGGTGTTTGTTGATTTCGAAGATAATGGTGCATCGGCTCAACAATTTCATCGATGGCTCGTTGCCGAACTGCTGGCGTAACTACTGGAGCAGGTGCATAGGCCCCCATTCCACCAGTATTTGGACCAGTGTCTCCATCCCCCACTCGCTTGTGATCTTGACTTGCTGGTAAACAGACATAGCCGGATTCATCCATTAGAACTAGCATTGAGGCCTCTTCGCCAGATAGAAATTCCTCAAGGAGAACAAAATCGTCTGTTCGTATTGACTCTGAAATAAATTGCGCGGCCTCCGTATTATCTGAAGTCACAACCACTCCCTTTCCTCCAGCCAATACGTCTCTCTTGATTACCCAAGGTGGTTCAAAGGTTGCAAGAGAATCCTTGATATCAGAATCTGAATCAATAATTAACACCCCTCCTGTTGGAATTCCAAGATTCTGCATTACACGCTTAGCATGCAATTTAGATCCCTCAAGCTCAGCGCCTTGACTGTGAGGTCCAAAACTAGGGATTCCAATTCCACGTAGATGATCAGATAGGCCTGCAACCAGAGGGGCTTCTGGGCCAATAACAACAAGATCTGCGTCAATCTGTGATGCTAAATCTCCGATACCTGATACATCGGATACATTGACTTCATGATTTGTTCCAACTAAAGCCGTACCAGCATTTCCCGGACAGGTATGCACCTCGCCTACAGATTCACTTTCATTCAGACCAATAGCAAGAGCGTGCTCACGACCACCACTACCCACTATCAGTACGGTCATGCCCGCCATGATTAGTCGCCTAGGCGCAAGGGAAATAATGAATTCCGAAAGAAAGTCTCAAGTTACATTTAGTAGGGTACTGATTTCAAACCCAGTTTGTAGCCTAAAATGTTGAATGATCTATGTATTACAGGTGTAAGGACCAATATAGCGACTATAGGAGCCTTCAGGCCATCATCCATGATAATCTCATTGCTGAATAATAATGCTGCTGCTGCGAAGATGAAGAGAGCAAATGGCAAGGTATCCAATAAAGGAGCCTCGGAACTCTCATCACCTTCTCTCTTCAAACCTCTTCTTCGCTTGAAAAATGAACCCGTCATATCCCCTAGCATACAAGCAAACCCTAATGTGAACCCGAGAATGAATGCCGCTCCATATTCTCCTCCAATCCAATACCAATCAGAACTATTTGCATCGAAAAGAGGGTCGATAAAAGGTCGAGCATCTGAATTATTCCTGCCTCTCCAAATAACATGAGCTAGTATCATCAGAAGACCGGAAAATACGGCTCCACCAAACAACCCCTCCCAAGATTTTCCATCTCCTAATATTCTATATCCGTCTGAATAATTACGGCCTCCATCTATCTTGTGATTTACTAATCCAAATTTGTCGGGAATCCACTTTCCGAAGAGCATCGCACCGGTATTTGCCAAATATGCAGGACCATAAATCATCAGCACAGTCACAACGTTGAGTAGGAACCCGTATGGTTCAGACTCACCAAACATACTGCTCATAGAGGAGACGAGTGGTACATCAGCCAAGAACTCTCGCCAAGAGAAATGTGTTGAAACTAAGATGAGATAGAACAGGGGGCCGATTCGTTCATTTGGCGTACGCTATGACGAATGGTTATGAAGAAGGGCGAAACCCTAGCAATGACCATTATTCTATTGTTTTCAACGATATTATGTGTATCAGGTACGGTAAGTGCAGAAGACAGTGAAATTCTAATCGATTCCGCTGTTGAATGGAATGATGATCAAACTGTTTCGGGCATTTTCAGGATAATAGAAGGCGGCTCACTAACAATTTCTGATGCTGTTCTCAGCATGGAATCGGGCTCCTCAATAATTGTAGAAACCGGCGGATTATTAGATGTGAATAATGCAGAATTAAATGCATTAGAACCGCCTACTGGACTAGCGGGTTACAGATACTGGGATGCAGTAAATCGTTCAGCGATACTAATACCTGGATCTGATTATGATAGTGCTTTCTCAGCTACATTCCATGCACCTGATGGTGGCTCATTTTATGGCGGATTAGCCTATGTCGGTGATGATGAAACAGGTATTGGTACAAATGGTAGTGAATTCACTCTCGAATTTGATGATACAATAAATGACATCTGGATTGGGATGATTGGCCTTGGTCAGAATCCAGTCAGCGTTTCATCGGTAACTTTGACACCAGAATTAGGTAATCCAATCACCCACGATGCAATAGATATGCAATATCGTAATATGATGGCACTAGGCGATTCTGGATTTACCATATCAGTTAGCGGAACTATGGACTTGGAAGATTCAACAATCTATGGGGGAGAAATAATCGTTAATGGCTCAGCAACCATTCACGATTCAAACATAGTAGTAACTGGTCCTATTATTGCTGATTCAATTGATTCGGATGTGATGATAACTGGAACTACTATGTTCAACATGAGTAAGGATGATCATGATGTTCGTTTACACGCAAAATCACAATTTCACTGGGGAGATGAAGCCACAGGGAGTGGAGGTCACACCGACAGATGGGAACGTCGAATATCAAATCAGCAAGTCCAATTTGATGCAATCAATGTTCTGTTCAGGATAATTGATATGGGGCCTGACGAGTTCATATCTTCAACCTATATCAGCAACGAAGAAGGTATTGGAATGGTTGATTCAGGAAACGAGCGAGTGGTCGAAATCGGATGGGCGGATGGCTCAGTGTGGACTGAAACTGCTGAGATTGAAATAGTCGAATATAGAACTGCTTGGAACTGGGATGAGGATATGGATAATTATGGAGGAGATTTCATACCTCTGACTTGGGATCCTATTATCGTGGTCGATTCAAACATACCGAATATACAGTGGGTGTCTCTAGAATATAGCAACACCGATGATAGAGCATCATTGAATGCAGGTGTGGGCATGTTGGCTACTATTGCTAATCGAGGTTCAGCATCAGCTGTAGTTTACCTAGGTTGTGACATTACAGAAACTGGTGTGGATACTAATGTAGGCAGTTATCCGGGTGGAGAGAAAATCGACCCGAACACAGAGGTGACAATTCAATTCTCGTGGCGCCATAATGCAGAAGAAGAAGTTGGAATAACTTGTGAAATTCTCACTCCGACCCAATTGGTTGAGGATGATGCATTCGGAGGGGGGTCAGCAAGTGCAGAATCAATCACTTGGTACCAGCCAGGTGACAATGAAGACGGATCGATATTACCTATTGTGATTGCTCTGCTAATAGGTGCATCAGTCACAGGATATGCATTCTTCAGAATGAGTAAGCAATCTGACTCGGATGATGAAGAGGATATGCTCTACTAATTCAGCAAGAGTTGACTTGAGTCCAACCCTCTTCTGTAGCGGCATCATCATCTGAACCACCTTCTTCAGAGTATTCATAGAACGTTGTTGCAGTGTGTGCAGTACGATCGCCCCATGGTGGTGATTGAGTTACAGTTACGGTGAATTCGTAGCAGCCATAATCACTTTCTCCCCAATCGCCGATGGGGATGTAGTAGATATTGCTGTCAATGTCCTCAATAGATCCAGATAGAACTAATTCGGAACCAAAGTCGCCTACTATAGCAGAACCTGAGCCGTATTCGCCGCTTTGTGAATCCCAAGAAGCCTCACCGTTTACGACATTAACATGAGGGAACTCAATTGCAGTAGAGCCATCTTTTGATAAAATAGCATCTAATTCAAAATCGGCATGAGCGAGTGGGGCTGGGGGGTTTCCAGCTAATGTTTGTAGACCTATCCATGATTTTAGCCCTACACCGATAACACAATTGTCCTTGTTATTATCACAGTCGTTCCCCTCTCCCATAATAGGGATAGTGCCACTCTTTACGTCAGTAACTGTTCGCTCAAGGTGAGTTGGATTCAAGATGAATGTGTCACTAGAACTACCTGTGTCAATTGTGACTTTGTATTGATTATTATCATCGGCATTACCATCATAGAAATCCACTATGTTTAGTGTCAATAATCCATACTTCCCAAAACCATCTTCGCGATTAATTGAAAATGGCATAGAAGTACTCCATATCTCATCTCCATCATATGTTACTGAAATGTCAGCATCACCGGATGAAGAGCCAAAGAGGCCACCAGATTCACGAAGTGTAAGTTCAATGGTTTGAGCATCTGAAGACAATTCACCATCTGTAATTGTGATTGAACTAGATGTGACACTCATGGCCAAAAATGGAGAAGATAGGAGCAAGATTAGAACTACTGCTATCGGACCAGCAAATTTCTTATTAGTTGCATTCCAAATGAACCAAAATGAGGCCCCTGCAAGGAGTATAGGAACTATCAGAACTAAAGCATATTCACTCTGAATTGAAGGGTTAGACAGAATCCACATCAGAATAGTAGCTACGGCGCCAAGACCCATTCCTATCATCATTGGAGAACCACCTATGCCTTTGCTAGATGGTGGTTCAGAAATTACTGCTGCAACCAAATCATCGGCATTCGTCTGTGAGTCCATTGCCTTCTGAAGTAGTCCGCCATCACTCATGTGTTACGCCCCAAAGGTAGACTGTGCGTCTACTCGGTTAGTTATCAACCCGCTGCCGCCATAGGTGGCACAGATTCTCAAACAGGGGGGGTCAGAATATCCGAGAGTCTAGTTCTACTAATTCTGAGTCTTCATCCTCAGAGTACCTAGAGGTTCTTCCTGCAAATGCTGCTGCTGCTAATGCCGTCATCATTGCAGTGCCAATCAATTCAAAGCCTGGCAGATATACACCACGGATGTAAATAGTCATGGTTTGAACCTGATAATTGGGTATGCCTTCGGTTCGAACAGAGTATTCAGAAGTGGCCTTAAACTGCAAAGAGAAGTACTTATCCGTCCAACCTTGATTCTTCGGAGTCCTCATCTGTACCCGGATTTTCTCAGCTGGAGCCATCGATTCAATCTCAACGCTAACCAGTGGAATACTGAGTTGGAATCCTTCATCATTGAGATCATCATAATTCTGAATCTCGATGTTAAATCGATCCATTGCATTGCCATCATTGTAGACATCGAACACTAACATGTAATCGACCTTCGGACGTAATTGAAGGAAGGCGACTTCAGAGGCTACTCGAAGACGGCTAAACTGGCGAATAATTGCCATGATATTGTAAGAAGTTGGATCACTAGTCACCGGAATTCCATTTGCCATAGTCACTTCTGCTGAGATACTTACCTGATGCTGACCTTCAGGAGCCCTCAATTCAGCACGAACACTGACTTGGAATGATACCTCTGAACCACTACCTACAGTTAGAGAGGCTGGTCCAGATACTGCAAGCACACCGGCTTGAATAGTGATTCGAACCTTCTCTTGGTGGATGGTTGGATTTTCAACTCTACAATTGATGATAGTTGAACGAGTTGCACCAGGGTATACGTCTATTGGTTGAGGCTGATCACAAGATAAGCTGACATCTGGAACGGGTCCAGTCTGAGCCTGAACCGCGGCCACTCCAGCCCATGTACTCAAGAAGTAAACTGCCAGCATCATCAAGGCAGGTCTAACGGAACGTGCGGCGCTCATCACAGCAAGGCCGACTCAGGCCGTATTTGAGTATTAGCCCAAGTGGCTTCGACAATTTGCCGGATTGGCACACTATGAAATAAGGCATGGCAAGCATGTTTGATAGTATAATTATCACTGAAACACGCAAATTTGAGGCAAAACTGGTGGACCCGACCGGATTTGAACCGATGGCCACTCGGTTATGAGCCGAGCGCTCTAACCAACTGAGCTACGGGTCCTGATACCATCTCGAAGGTCATTATGAGATGAACCTTGTTCTCAGAAGGGGTGAGATTTGTAGTCAATATTTGTCTATCATTCGCGGGTTGGTCACAGTGAATGTTCAAGCACAGTTCGGTTATCGGAGAGAACATGGCGAAGCTTTGGGTCATGTTCTTCACATCCTTACTGCTTGTATCAACGATGAATTTCTATGCGGTTATTCGTGAACCTGATATGATTGATATTGATGAAATTCACGAATATCCAAGGGAAACTGTGAAGGTTTTAGGAGTGTTAACTAGTTATGTTGTTGACCCATATGGTGAACAAGCTGATCGAATTGATTTGCAGATTCGCGAGGTAGATGGACACTCTGTTGTGGAAGTTCGTTGGTATGTTGATAGAGATGTCGATGTGCCACCTATCGGAACCATAGTTACTGTAGAGGGAGAAGTCACAGAATGGAATGGAAGAATCTGGTTGTCTTCCAATGGATATGGAGCAATCCAGTGTGCTGATTCAAATTGTGATGGGATCGAATATACGGCAGTACAGATAGTAGAGGTGGCGATGAATCCTAAGGCTTACTCGAATATGTCTGTAAAAGTAGACGGTTATCTTAGTGAATCACTAGAACCGGATGTAACTTACCATTCATTGAGCCTGATGGATAACCCCTCTTATGGGAATGCTGACCATCTGTTGTATATGCAGGTTGAAGGCCGTGTCATGGATTGGGTAGAGGCTGGAAGCCATGTTGAAATTTCTGGTTGGTTGCAATATGACCAGCGCTCCCTGCGCTGGCGTCTTCTGGTTCAAGCAACAGCCGTAGAAGTTTATCCTGGCGGTAATGGTTCAATGGTCGACCTGTCTTGGGAATTGGAACCTTACTCCTTATCTTATGAAGTCGGCAAACTTGTGTCAATAGAAGGAACTGCAAATGAACTAGCAAGCGGTTGGTGGTTAAGTGGCCCATCCCCTAATGATGTTCTATGCATGCTACCTTCCCCTAGTGATCTCGATGAAGGAATTGAAGGAGTTAGTAAGGCATGGACAGGTAGGCTGACATGGTCTACTGATGAAGCGATAATTTGCTTAGACAGAGGTTACAATGCCTCAGCGGCAAATCCCACAGGAGACTTTGGAGAAGGTGTGACTCCTCTACTAGATGTAGCCGCCTCTCCTTTCGATTATTTGGGCCAGAATCTCACCTTTGAAGGATGGGTAACAGACCCTATTTCACCAGATTATGATAAGGGGTATGTAGGAGATGGTCCTGATTACTATTCACGCTCAACAAAACTCAGGATGCACCTGATTGGAGAACATACAGAATGGATTGAAGGGGGACAGGCAATTCGCTTCAATGCTACTATAATTTGGTCGGAGAGCGAAGGGAGAATTATCCTAGAGGCTCGAACTTGGACACTTGGTGAAGCACCAGATCCTGGTCGGCTAAACTGGGGTGATGGTTACAATTCTTGGAAATGGGATATTGGTAGATTAGTCACAATTACCGGAGAAGCAGAAATGGATTCTGATGGCGAACAATGGGTTTACAATTCAGGAACTGAAGAACGTATCTGTCTACTTGGAGACGGAACTGAAGCGAGCCAGCAAGAATCAATCGGCGAACCTATTGATTGGACCGGCCGTTTGTCAACTACTGAAGACAGCGTTGGTAATACAATGCAATTCTGCTTGGATATTCGTTGAGGTGATTCTGTGGACCCCTGGTTATTGGACTTCGGTTGGCTAATCGCATCCTTCATCTTCGGGGTGTTTCTTGGTTGTCTAACTGGATTAATTCCTGGGTTCCACGTTAACAATGTTGCATTGATTGCTCTTTCACTTTCACCAATTGCAGTAGGAATTGGAATACCACTAGATGCAGTTGCTGGAATCATTGTAGCATGTGGGACAGTACACACTTTCCTGAATTATATTCCAAGTGCCTTAGTCGGTGCGCCGGACGACAACATGGCTCTGGCTTTGCTACCAGGACATAGGATGTTGATATCGGGTCAAGCGGCGCAAGGTGTCGCATATTCAGCACGCGGTTCACAAATGGGAATGCTGATGTCAATACCTCTTCTAGTAGTTGCGAGACTACTTTTCGGTGACAACCCCGGTCTAGGATTATACGAAGCGAGTCGTGACCAATTACCCTGGCTTTTACTATTCATCTCAGCCTTTCTTATTCTGACCGAAACTACACGCCTGCCTTGGCCAGAATGGTCTCAAAAAGCAACTCAAAAACTAAACTTCCCTTTGAAGAAGAGAGTCGAATTCAATATTCCACTCGGAAAATTCAGCTTCCGCAGACGCTACGATTCCATTGATTTGCGCCTAGGTGCAAGTTCTAGAATGGCGGGTATTTTAGTTGCCACCTCCTACTTCCTGTTAACTGGATTCTATGGTTGGGCTGTATTCGAATTACCTGCACGTTCTCCGGTTGGAATCCCTTCAGCATCCCTGCTGTTCCCTAGCCTTGCTGGATTATTTGGTATTGCTAATCTAATTGACATATATGTAACAACAAGTGAGATACCGCCGCAAGAAGATAATTGGGAAATGCCTCCAGTAAAACCGCTTGCAGTTCCTACTTTCCTTTCAGCGGTTGTTTCCTCTGTGATGGCTATCCTTCCTGGAATGACGGCAGCGCAGGCTACTGTAGTGGTGATGAGTGCGAGAAACTTATGGGGCAAATTAACTGACCCAAATTACATCCCCGCGGATTTCGAACATGGAACTCAACCTGGATTTGAAGGGGTTCCTCAATTGATTATGTTTGAGGGAATGGAGGATTTATCGTCAGAAGATAGAGAATTATTTCAAGAGGCTCTTGCCGAAGCGGGTGCGAGTCCAGATCTCGATCTCGTAAACAACAACCAACAGCGAGACCTAGAGATTATTGCAATTCTCTCATCCGTCAACACTGCTGTCACAGTAATGGTTCTAGGTTTCCTATACATGGTAGGACGGCCACGCTCTGGTGCCGCTCTAGCACTCAACATGATGTACCCAATAGATATCTGGAATGCTGTCGAACCTCCGGCTGATTTCATCCGATTATTAGCTATTACAGTGGCGGCTGGATTATTCGCAGTACCTGTCATGATTGAGGTAGGTAAGGGTATGCTGAAAGTGCACGAACTCGTACCATTGAGAACACTAGTACTCTCTGTATGTATTTTCATCACGGTTCTTGTTTACATCTCAACTGATTGGATAGGAGTGGGTACGCTTGTTATCGGCACAATGATTGGATTAATGGCTCCAAGAATCGGTATTAGGCGCTCTCATGGGATGGGTGTAATTCTAGTTCCGATTATGATTTACACATTTGCGCGAGAATTAGACGCCTTTGGATTTGCTTGAAAAACGCGTTGAAAAATCACTTCGCACGGATAGAATCTCTTATCTCTAATACACGTGCGTGCAACGCTGAGTGATAACTATGGATGGCAGGCAGAAGGCAACAGCACTAATTGTAACAGGAATTATTCTTCTAGGATTGAACTATGTGGCATTAGCAGGTTTTGTTGCAGGTCAAGTTGAGGCGGGGGTTGCAGAACAAGTTGCGACAGGATATGATGAAGAAAGTGATTATACCAATGATGATTGGAATAATAGCACTGCAGAAAGAGTATATTTCGCCTACTCAATTACCAATACTGAGAATCTAACTGAGAACTCAGCAGTTGGTGCCGAGTTTGAGAAGATGGGGCCCTTTATCTACGAAGTGACAACACATCGCGAGCTTCTAGAATTCGATGAATCAGCAGGCACTGTAACTTATTCTGAATACGATGTTTTCGATTGGTGCGCGGACTGCACATGGGCTGACGATGATGGAAATGAGCACGATTCGCTCCCAGGCTCAACCAATATCACCAATGCCAATATTCTTTGGAATACTCAGAGAATAGCAGGAATCGCTACTGGTATAGAATATGGAGAAATATTCGCAAAGGCTGGATTCACTCACATGATGATAGATAATGACCTTTCAAACAAGGCTCCAAGCATTTGGGCCTCAGAAGACATAGATGACATTGCTGCTGCTGCTGGTGGTTCTAAGTTCGGTGACATGAGCGTGGAAGAGGGTGTTTTGCTTGATTCGTACCAAGCATCACTAGCACAAAGTGGACTTGATGGTTCAATGGCTGCCGGAGACTACGAATCCTCTATTGTGAAGTCGATATACTACAATGCCAATGATGGATATGGGACTTGTATCGCCCTTACTTGTGACATAGGGCCTATGTTAATCACAGGCATGGGGGCTCCTAGCGATTCAGTTACTGCTGCTAGAGCTGCTCTGTACGGTTACTCTGGAGATATGGCAACTCACATGGATTGGGCGGTTTACTCTTTAGCTGCTTCTAAATTTGCTGAGAATGGTGCAGGGGCGGAAATCGTCCGTGGTATGGATAACGTCAGCCTTCGGGAAAGATTGGAAGCGGTTTCGGGAGTGAGTATTACTAACAATGTTGCACTAAACAACGTTGTTTTCGGTGCCGAAGGAGAAGCACTTGGAGATGGTTTCCTTTCATTAACCGATTACAATGGAGTTCCTCTACACGGAGTTGCATTGTTCCTTCTTGGCGCTCAAAGCGATGCCTTCACAACAATGGTTCATTATGAAATTGGTCTGACTCAATTACTAGACCTAGCAGATTATTCAGGAGGGTGGATCGGCATGGTCGGTACGCCATTCGACTTCCCTATGATTCTCGTAAATGGAGAAGGGACAATTAATGCTGACCAATGGTGGCAAACTGCATTTGGTAGTGAGGAACCAATAGCGGGAGGATACTTCTCTATTGGTCTAAATCAAGGGCTTTACGAGGGAACAGTTGACCTCTCGGTTGAGAAGGTTCAAGAAATACTGTACACATCAGATTATGCACTAACTGGAGATTTTGCTAGTGTATTTATGTATAACGAATTATCTGGTACTACAATGCCAATGACAGAAGATAGGACGGGCTTTGTAATGGGTGGAGATGTAGTTGATTGGGACGATGCATTTGTTGCAGAAGCCTATGACATTTCTGAATCTGATGCGGCAGCTCTACGAAGTTGGGTGAAGAACTTCATGTTCTCAACCGTCATTGGTTCCCTACTTGGCTTCCAATATGATGGAACGCCTTACACAACACAATCAATGGATAACTGGCTTTATGGTTGGAGAGATGCAATCGTTGCAGATGTTGTCTATGGAGACATCTCAAACATGGACGTAGGCTGGGTTAGCCTTGAGACAAATGAAACATATTACGGCTCCGATAATGTAAGCACAGGTGATTTTTCAGTCTACGTGGCAAGCACTGGAACTGGTGCGCATGCAGATGATGGGACAATGGGTCAGAGATTGATGGAAGGATACATCAACTCAGATGGTGATGGATATTGTGACTTCAAGTTAAATGCAGATGGAACTGTGGCTGAGGCTGATGAAGATGGCAATTTCCCATGTGAGGAAGGAGAAATCTACGGAATAACAGGACACCTTCCATGGAGAGCACCTCATCGTGAGGCATCAACATTAGGATTACTATCTGATCACGTTGGTAACGGTGTCACTGAATTAGCAGGAACTATTGGTGACATTGGAAGTGCTGATGAATCATTCAAGTACAATCTTGTTGGATATTCAATTACCGACACTGTCCCGGGTGAAATGGGTGAATTCAAGGGTATTCCTATGCGCCATCACACGATTACCCTCGACCCTGCTGAGAACCAGATTCAAGCTAAACTGATAGGATCAGGGACCTATGTCGATGTACTCCCTGGTGCATTGCCAGTATACTTCGGTTCAGATGTTGAAATTATGGTCGAACCAATAACAAATATGCCAATGTATGGAAAGTCAGTTTCGATGTTCCACTTAGACTTACGAGGAGCTGGTAACATGAATCCTGATTTTGGAGTAGACACCCATCCTGTCTTTGAAATTCATACATTATCTGAATTACCTGACGACTCGGCAGAGACTCTCAAATGTAAGGTGCTAAAGAATACTGATCCTATGTATTGGACTGACTTTGGTGGTGAGGGGGACTGTGCCCTTGAGGGAACTGCAGTCATCGATTACATCACTGCAATTCTATACGCCGCATCAATCTCAATGATTGCATTTGGTGGAGTCCGAATGGGCACTCGAGATTAGGGCTCTAAATACGAAAATTGAGGTTGTACTACTCTCGGCCGGCAGAGCCGGCCGCGTGCACGCTCGCGCGAAGGGTTCAACCGTGATGCGCTGAAGGATTCTCATCATGAACGAGGCTACCGCTAGGTCGGCATCTCTCATTGGACTCATTCTTCTTGTCAGTAGTTTAGTATCCCCAATGACCCTTTTGGACGATATGCATGTGAGTGCAGAATCGAATGATAATGGATGTGTAGTTTGTATCAATGAAGTTATGGCCAATGCTGATGGTTCTGATCAAGGTTTTTTCCCTAACGGAGAGTGGGTCGAGTTGTATAACTCTGGGTTGACTGGCCTCAGTTTGGAGAACTGGACCCTTGAAGACATAGGTGGTTGGGTACACCCACTCGATGCCGGGACATGGGTCGGTTTCGACCAACTCAACACCCCCTATGTCCTTACCGCTGGAGCATACGCAATTATTGCTGAAAATGAGGTAGGCACCCTACGCCTTAACAACGCTGGAGAGACACTCTATCTCAAAGACTCAGAAGGATTAATTGTCCATACGATGATTTCCGGAGCATCGTCGAATGGAGTCTCAAAGATACCAAATCATTCCGATTCTTCAGAGGAATGGATTGACTCGGAGGAAAATACTCCTGGATTGGAGAACTCCGAAGCCGGTGTAATTAGTGACACTACTCCCTCTTCACTTACTAGAATCATGACGATGCCATTTGATGCTGAAGTCACTGGAATGCACGTAGATGCGAATGGTAATTTTTTCGTTAATGCCATGCACCCTGATGATAACTACATTGACGCCACCATAGGTGTTGTCAATGGGGTTGACTGGAACAATCTGCCCGACAGCATTCCAGAATTGACTTTGCCAAATAGCATATCAGAAAAAACGAGTATTAGGATATCCTATGGCCAGTACCAACATCTGTTACAGAAAGGAGAAACTCTGTCAGAGGGCGTGACTGCGGGAGGGATCTATGCTGATGATGATGGCGCCCTACTTTTTGTGAGTGAAAAACCTGACTTCAACGCCTTTGTACCATTAAATCCCCAAGGAACCAAAGGTTACCTGTACACCACATGGGAGGACCGCCCCGCTGGAATTAGTCAAATTATGATTGAGTGGAACATCTCAACGAACAACTGGGATGTCCTCGGTGGTATGATGCGTGACCTCGGCGCAATTGGAGGGGGCTGGGTAATGTGCTTCGGCACCATGAGTCCTTGGGGCACGCCATTGGCTTCCGAGGAACTATATTTTGACGATACAGAGAACTGGAATAACCCGAATTACAATTATCACTCAGACCAGACTGAATTAGAAGACTATCTGGGTTACTATCCTAACCCTTACGATTACGGATACATTGTCGAGATTGAAGAGCCAACAACAACCTCTGGAAACCTTGTCAAGCACATGGCAATGGGCCGATACTCTCATGAGAACGCACAGATAATGCCAGATGAAAGAACCGTTTACCTCTCCGATGATGGTTATGGAACTGTGCTGTTCAAGTTCATTGCAGATACTGCAGGGGACCTCAGTGCAGGAACCTTGTATGCTGCCAAAGTCACACAGGATGAAAGTAGCAATTCTGCCACCACCGGATTCGATGTTGAATGGCTAGAAATGGCTTCATCAAGTAATTCAGAAATTGAGGATTGGGTGAACCAATACGATGGTATAACTGTCTCCGACTATACTAATGGCCAGAATTCTTACATCACCGAATCTGAAATTAACAATTGGGCAGAATGGCACTTGAACGATGATCTCGATGGTGATGGGGTAATCGAGACTGTGTCGGACAATAGAGTAGCCTTCCTCGAGTCACGTAAGGCTGCCAGTGCCATCGGAGCCAGTGATGAGTGGAATAAGATGGAAGGGGTTATCTTCAATCCAAATGCTCCTGAATACATCTACCTAGCTATGTCAGATATCGGCTACGATATGAGTGATGGACTAGGAGATATCGATGTTTCCGAGAATCATTGTGGTATCGTCTACAGTATGCCCGTCGAGTCAAATTGGGACATTAATAGGATAGAACCTGCAATTATTGGAGGGACATACTCAAGCGGTAGTTCACAGAACCAGTGCGATGTAAATAATCTCGCTGGACCTGATAACCTCGCCGTACTTGATGACGGACGAGTTCTCATTGGAGAAGATACAAATAAGCACCAAAATAACATGGTATGGTTGTGGAATCCGTCTGTAGAACCTGTTGATTGGGAGGATGCTGGTAGTTCTGAATGGAATGGCGAATATGATGTAAAATTCACAAGTATCATGCCCGGAGAAATCCCAGAGCGAGACAACGACTGGCTTGAGATTACCAACTTCGGAGATGAGGATGTTAATCTTACAGGTTGGACTATAGAACGTATTCGACCAACAACACCGTGGATTTCGACGTTTGGTCAATTCACGATAGCTGCAGGAGAATCAGCAGTCCTATCTGAAAATCCGACAAATCTACTAGCAGATGGAGGTATTATTGCATACGATGGAAACACAATTCTGAACAATATGCCTTGGTTAGTTGACTCCGGGGCTGCTTTGCAACTAAAAGAACCAGAAGGAACTGTCGTTGATGCTCTCGTCTACAATGGAGGAGATGCAGAAATCGAGGGATGGAATGGAGGTGCTGTGTCCGTACCTGGCGATGGTTCACCGGGTCTTATTCTGATGAGAGGAGATGGTTGCACACCGGGAGGAGATTCTGATTCTGCTATAGAATGGGAGATTCGCTGGATTCGTATTGGGGCTTCGACTTTCTGTGATGGGGGTTTGATTGAAGCACACTCTGGGATGAGTGCAACCGCTTCATTCAGTCCTGAAACCGGCCTTGAAGATCTACTAGGTTGGATTTCTGAGGCCGACACATCACTACATATTCATGTCTACGAATTTCTTCATCCCGATTTGACTCATGCTCTGATTGCTGCACTAAACAGAGATGTTAGTGTGACGTTATTGATTGAAGATGGTATTCTAGATAGTTCGAATACTATCAATGACCAACGAGGGCATGCGCAAGCTGTTAGTGATGCTGGAGGGACTGTGTTGTGGATGGTAGACCCTAGCGAGATTAGTTCACCTTACTCATTTATTCACAGTAAAGTAGCGGTTAAAGATTCAGAAAGTGTTTGGATTTCATCGGGAAATTGGAAGGAATCAAGCCTACCTACAGTGGATGAATCCGGGAACAGAGAATGGTCATTATTCCTAGATTCAAGTGAAGTTGCAACAAAGGTTCTCGAAAGGATGTCATTTGATGAGAATGTCAACCATCTGCACATAGATGCTCACTCAAGTTACTATGCACCCACTGGAGGATGGGAATTGCCAAATCCCTCTAGCACCTTACCTAATGATTCACCGAACCCTGACGCCACAACTCCATTCCGTACGAGATTACTGACCTGCCCTGATGACTGCGTAACAGGACTTGTCTCAGAAATTGATAATGCAGACTCCAGAATTCGTCTCTCAATTCAGTACCTTGACCTTGACTGGTATTGGGGTTTTGGTGCTGAAAACCCAATTCTTGCAGCGCTCCACTCCGCTGCGCAGAGGGGCGTTAAAATTGAGTTAATGCTGAATGCATTCTATGCTGATTATGATGATGATATTCGAGATACTGTAAATCTATTCAATACAGATTGGAATGGCACTCAAGGTCTTGATGTAAATGCAAGATTAATGGCTACTGCTCCAGATATTTGGAAACTGCATAACAAGGGTATGATTATCGATGATGATACCGTACTAGTTGGAAGTATGAACTGGGGTTCAAACTCCATGCTGCGCAACCGAGAAATGGGAATAATTAGTGAATCAACTGAACTTACTGCAGTTTATGCGGCTAAATTTGACTCCGATTGGAATCGGCTTGATGAAAACACCGACTCGGATGGAGATATGCTTCCTGATTCATGGGAAGTTCTCTATGGACTTGATAGGCATAGTGCTGCAGTACCTGGAACTGCATTATCTGAACAATCCTTAGATCCGGACGAGGATGGTCTTGACAATCTCAATGAGTACCTCCTCAATGGAGACCCTACTGATGAAGACACTGATGACGACTGTATTCTAGATGGCGAAGAACCTGGATTCGCACAATCTGTAATGCGTTCACCAGGAGTCTCAATGGTATCTGGTGATGTTGACGAAAATGGAATTCCTGATGGAGAACAATATGATTGTGAGGAAGAAGTCGTCATCACTGATCCGAATAATGGAAACAGTGGTGAAAATAACACTGGGGGGAATAATGAAGGCGGTGGAGGCATCACAATTATCAATGTCAGAGATGACCCCCTGTCCACTCCAGGCGCAAAGTTCCTGCTTGGTTTGACAGTCATTGCCGGCATCTCTGTAATTGGAGCAGGGTTGTCGATAATCAGTCGCCCGAAAACCAAGGCTGAAGAGAAATTAATCGATGATTCGGGGTATATTTTTGATGATGCAGATTTGCATAAAGCAATACTTTCCGGAACACGGTTTGACGAATCATCAGAGGACACAAGGCAGTGGACTGAGGGAAGAGACGATGGAAAACATGGTTCAATCGTTCTAGATGGATTTGGATTTGAAGAACTAAGTCGAGACGAAGTCCAGTGGAGATTAGATCAAGGAATTTCGATTGAAGAACTGCGTGATGAATTCGGTGAGGACGAAGCATGAGAAATTCCATGCAAGAAATTGTCGACGGGATAGTCACTGGTTCTTTGGATGACGCTGAAGTTCTAGAATGGTTAAGTTTTATTTTTGAGAACGGTTTGAATAACAATGAAACTATCGAATTAACAGAATCAATGAGAGATTCCGGAGATGTGTTTGAATGGCCCAATGAGTGGGCTCATCTTGTTGTTGACAAACATTCTACAGGTGGTGTTGGAGACAAAGTTTCGATTCCTCTGGCCCCTGCCTTAGCCGCTTGTGGGCTCAAGGTTCCGATGATTTCTGGACGAGGACTGGGCCATACGGGAGGCACTTTGGATAAACTAGAAAGTATTCCAGGATTCGATGTAGAACTCGACTCAAAACAAATCCAAGACCAAATAGGAAATATAGGAGTTGCAATGGTTGGTCAGAGTGAAAATCTAGTTCCAGCCGATCGCAGGATGTATGCTCTAAGAGACATCAGTGGCACCATTGCTTCGATTCCTCTAATTACTTCTTCAATTGTCTCAAAGAAAACTGCAGAAGGATTGTCTGCTCTAATTCTAGATGTCAAACATGGCCGAGCAGCCTTCATGCAAGAACGTGAGGACGCGGAGGCATTAGCACGCTCAATGGTTGATGCTGCAAATGGTATGGGCGTTAGCACCACTGCAGTTTTGACCACGATGGACCAACCTCTAGGCTGTGCTGTTGGAAATTCTTTGGAAATTGTAGAGAGTGTGGAGACTCTATGTGGCCGTGGCCCACATGATTTAGAAGAATTAATCTGTGTTCAAGGAGGGTTACTTTTGACCGCCACTGGGATTTCAGAAAATATGGAAGAAGGTGCCTTAATGATTCATGATTCACTCAATGATGGTTCTGCATTGAAGAAATTCATAGATATGGTTGAAGCACAAGGAGGAGACGGTGGTATTTTTGATTCGGACATGACCATGCTGAGAGGACTAAATCTTCTTGATTCGAAATTAAATTCCACAGAAATTTTTTCTGAAAAGAGTGGATATGTTTCAGACATAGATGCAATGGTCATTGCTCTATCATGTTGTGAATTGGGTTCTGGGCGAAAAAAACTTGGAGACTCAATAGACCATTCCGTAGGAGCAATTATCGAAGCACAGGTTGGAGATGAAGTGGAAGAAGGGGACTCCCTTGTTGTTGTATATCACAGAGATGAACTTCCCAATGGAATGTCTAAATCACTAGAATCAGCATTTACCATTACAGATGGGCCAATTGAACTTCATTCAAGGGTGAGTGAAATTATCAGGTGAGAATATGAGACTCAATCATATTGACCAGATGAAAGCCATTGCAGTCCTCTGTATGGTTGAAGTCCATACCGCTGCAATTATGCCTCCTGAAGGAATCTCAGTAGGACACCCAGCAGCCTTTGTCGCAGCAGCATTCGGAGGAATGGCTGCACCTTTATTCGTGACATTATCTGGTTGGGGCATCCATAGAGGGGCGCAGCGTAGATTTGCTGAGAATTTCAACAACAGTGCGTGGATTGACTGGGTGCTACCTCGTGTAGCTCTACTAACTGTGTGTCAATTCCTAGTTAATATTCTGTTGAATGTGGAAAGAGGGGGTCGATTTGAGTGGCAGACCCCTGGTGTTCTCACATTACTAGCAATAGCCGCACTATTGGCGCCATTACTTTCGAGATTAAGTACAGCAAATCGAGGGATGTTGATGGCATTATTGATGGTTACACCACTAACTCTTGGAGACCTCGCAGGACCTGAACTAGGTTGGTTTCAGAGAGTGGATTCAATTGGTCTTGTGGAATGGCTTGAGAGACTCATACTGAATGGAACTTATCCCGTCCTTCCGTGGCTTGCATTTGTTCTCCTAGGATCTCTAATTAGTGATTTAGAAAACACCTCTAAGCAACGCGATAGTATGATAGTTCTAGGGTTTGCAATTACTACTGGAACTATTGCTTATTCAGCCTACAATAATATGGATTGGGCACTAACTGAAGGAGATGCTGTGCTTACATTCTTCCCAGCAACTATGGCTTTCATTATCGTCGCATCAACATTTGTTCTATTAGCAGAGAAGTTGCTCTCAGCATATTCATCCACTGGAAGTAAGAAACTATCTTTCTTGGAGCCAGCAGGGAAATTGACTTTGACCATATACATCTCTCATTTCGCAGTTTTAGGCGTTGCAGCGATATACATGGAAGGCGAGCCCCGCTTAGAATTAATTCCAGCCTTCTTAGTCACAATCGGGCACACACTAATTTGGATACCTTTGGCAATAGCACACCAGAAATATATCCCTGAAATTTCCTTTGAAAGTTTACTGAGAAAAATCAGTCAGTCGTCAAGATAATCTGTGGTCCAAGAAATAGGCCCGAACCATACCGAACTCTCTTCGTTTGAGGCCTGTATTCGGCCGTAGTAAGTGGTTCCACAGCAAGTCAATCCAGTAACAGTCTGTGAGTGATTGCCGACTGTTGTACTCCCAAAGTTTGTGCTGTCACTCCACCCTGAAGTCTGGTTACCCATGTCAGTTGTACCGTAATAGAATGTCAGAGTTGTATTCGTTCCATTATCGTAAGTATCCCATGATATAGTAGTAGAAGTGGCATCCGAGGGGTCTGGTGAAGAAAGATTACGGAGAATGGCATCGTAAACGAAATATTCTCCTCGCAGTGGGTCCTCGACCCAAATTGGAAGATGGGAAAGAGAGTCAAAGGTGTCCTGAGTCAGTGGGAATCCCCAAGCAGCGTGATACGGAGCTAAGTTGTATCCAGTAGCGTTAGAGAGGTGCATTACCCAGGCATTGAACTCCTCCGTATCGCCCACAGGCACTTCGGCGGAGGGTAAAGTGTAGTAGACAGTGAGGGCCTCTGTAATCGGGTCCCAATCCCATTCTTCCTTGATGATCAGATATGTATCGAGGGCTATCCACACAGACCAGTTGGCGATGTTTGAGCCGTCGTCGAAGTAACTGCGCATACGCGAATCTCGCTGTACTGGGTCGACCGCCCCGTGACCCTCTACACCGACCAGTTCTTCCATCAAATAGACGCTAGCGAAGTTGCACCCTGTTTCAGTAGTTCCCGGAAGAGTAGAAGGCATCCACTGATGATTATGACCTAACTCATGGAACATCCCCCAGTCACCATTCTCGCTCATATAAGATAGATTGACCACGTCATCCACACTTAGGTCGTGTGCCATGAAGGGATATCCAGAGTGCATCCATCCTGCAGAAATCTGGACATCGAAAACAGCCCTCTCAACCCTTGGCCATGGCTCATACCCATACAACTCATGCTCCATATAGAGAGCTTCATCCCACCATTCCATAAGATCGGTGGGGTTATTCAAATCCCTTATCTCATAACTAGGAACTGACATGATAAAATTGTTTGAGATTAATTCGGTCCATGGTGCTGGATTATCTCTCTCAGAAGTGGTCCAAACAAAATCTGTAGTTTCACCCAGAACAAACATCGGAGCTCGCACGGCACCAGATATTGTCAGATCGATTTCACCAAACTCGGAACCTGCTGGAATGTAGGCATAAATCGTTCCACCAAAGGCGTTGCCAACCTCTGTAGTAGTATTGTCTATCCACCAAGTTCTGTATATTCTAGAGTGACGTTTGATGATGTCTTTGCCCCAAAGTCCGTCTGTGTGTGCTCCAATTAGAATCCAGAATCCCAATTCAGAGGTTTCCTCATCCACCGTTATCGTAACCACCTCACCCGGAGCAGCATAGAGCCCTGTTGACATCCGTATAGGACTTCTAGCGCCAGAGTAACCAAAATTACTAGGAAGGCCACTTTGTGTTCCATTTACGGTAATAGTTCTAGTTATTCTTGTTGCATTTGAAGGCACTTCACCCGGGAATTCTACATGACTAGGATGTACGGGTAACTCAGCGGCAGGAAGGTTCTGAGTTAGGGCTTCCTCCAGTCTCAGAATCACATCGGCCACTGGATCGGCACCTAGTTCATGACCAGTTGAACTCCACAAGGTGCTGTATGGAATTACCGTCCATCCTGTGGAGTTGACCAACTCCCTGAGAGGCGTCCAGAATTCCAAAAAGTCCAGAGGAACCATTACAGTGCAATCGGAAATTGAGGAGTAAGCAATTGCAGCTTCCTCTTCCGTCAACTCAATTCCGTCGACTCTGTCAGCAAAAATCCCCCTAATTGCATTATGCGGAGTATACATCAAGTGCGGAATTTCGAAGTCTATGTCGTTGTATCCCCAATCTGAAGAGACCATCAAACCGGTTGTCTGGGAAATCTTGTTTCCAGGGTAATTGTGTGGGACATCACTGTTTGAGTATGACCAGTACCATGCGTGGCCACCCATTATCACCCCTCCTCCGCCAAGTAGGAACTGCTCTATGGCCAAGTTGTCAGCGTCATCGTGTCCGTTCCAGAACTCATCCAGCAGGCAATCCACCTGAGAGAGGTCATCGGGAGTTACTGAAAGATGAACGGAATGTCCCTCAGCCCTGAGTTCGTCCTCCCAGTGATCAAATCCAGCGCCATAGGCCAGACCAACATTTGCCGCCTCTCCACAGACCCACTCTACTGCTCTGAAATTGAATTCGTGATTCTGTGCGACCCAACTCTCATGTCCTAGACCAATCATCTTTCCTCTGCCGACGTGGCTAGCAGCTACTACGGTAGAGTCTGTAGTGTCCCGACCTAGAGGGAACGACCATTTTCCTATGGGCAGTATTAGTGATGACCACCCCCCCCAATCGGCATCGTCCAATCCACTGAGCAACTCACTCTGGTCAGCACTCAAATCATGAACTGCAATCCACATTTTCAGTCCAACTGATCCTCCTGTATTGGTTGCAGTAATTGTATATTCAGTCCAATCTGTGCGATGTGTAGGGGTGCCTGATATGCTACCATTTTCCAACAACAGCATCCCCTGAGGGAGAGTTGGCTCGATTGACCATGAATCAATATCTGGACCATTATTTGTCACCTGAATGAATGCGGATTCATTCGAAGCAAAAGCGAATTCGTTTCCTTCCCAAGAGATTAGATCAGGTGGTGCGCTGGTAATCTTAATTCGAACTGAAGTGTAGGTTGAACCACCTGTGTTGTTAGCCCAAATGTAATGTGTTGACCAATCTTGAATTTCTTCGGCTGTTCCAAATATAGTTCCATTATAGACATCAAAACTGAACCCTGAAGGTAGTAAAGGTTCGATATACCAAGAATCAGGTGTGCCACCAGAATAGGTGGGTTCTATCCAACCAATACTTTGGTCAACCTCTAAGTCAAATTCGTATGGTGTGTATTGAATATTAGAAACAGCGATGTCTGAAACACTAATCAAAACTTCAACACTAACAGAACCACCAGTGTTTGTTGCTGTAATAAGATAAATTGACAGGGGTTGTACAATATTAGGTGAGCCTCGAATCGAACCATCTAACTGATGGAGAGTCAGACCGTCAGGCAACGGTGGTTCAACAAACCATGATTCAATGGAACCACCACTCGTGAAAGGTATCTGTTGGAAATTATCTCCAATTGTGAGTTGAAATCGGTTCCCACCATAACTCAATCCCATAGGAGGGTCATGCAATACAATAATTCGGATTATAGAGTTAGTTGAACCGCCTTGGTTAGTCGCGGTAATGGTGTGATTAGAATCGCCCAAATGAGAAGGAGAACCCTCGATTGAGCCATCTTGAAGGAGAATCATACCATGAGGAAGTGGCGGTTCAACACTCCAGCTTTCAACTACCCCTCCATCTATAGAAGGAGGAGGGAGAGAGCAGAATTTGTCTATCACACAATCAATAGTAGAGGATGAATATCCGATATTGGAAGGGGGGTTTGAAATAATCTCGATATCTATTGAGGCACTAATTGAACCCATGATATTAGAGGCAACAATAGTGTATCTGATATTCTGAGATGGTTCAATTGGAATTCCAGAAATGACACCAGTGTCTCTATCAAATTCAAGACCATCGGGCAAATAAGGATTGATGAGCCAAGTGTCTGGGCCATCACCAAGGAATGATGGAGTCAAAGCCTGCATCTCATTTGCAACTTGTAGAGTGATAGATTCTTCCCCATAAGTCAGTTCGCTGGGTTTCACCATTTGCCTGCAAGAATCACCAGTGAATACCTGATCGATGCGGCAATCATCTGCAGTAATCGTGTCATCTACACAATCGGGATGGTTAGGTTGCTCGATACAATCAACAGTATCTGGGAGTTCTTCCTGTTGCTGAAAAATGCCCATGCAACCTGAAGTGAGCATCAGAATTGTAAGCAGAATTGCACCATGAGCCTTAGTGCGCATAGTCCCGACCACCTATGGTGGTCGAATAACTCTATTCCGGAACTGTCCGAATTATAGCCCAGGATATGCAGGGCCCTCGTCTAGACAATAATGCACAGTTTGGAATCTTGACTTGAACTCTTTAACATCAGCACATACGCTTGCAGCCGCCTCTTTTGAAATCAATGAACGGGCAAAGAAACGGGCAACATCTTGCATTTCATCTACACCCATACCAACTCTAGTCAACTCGGGCACACCAAGTCTCAATCCACTAGGTCCCGACATAGCCTTGGTATCTCCTGGAAGCATATTCATGTTGGTTATGATGCCACAATCCTCGAGGCGTTGTGCTGCTCGCATTCCTGCACCAGAATCAGGTCCTCCATGACGAGTTAGTACCTGATGACTTTCTGTGAAGCCGCGTTCTTCGGCTAGTACATCAAATCCTTCGGCAGCTAACCCTGCACCCAATGCCTTCGCGTTCTCCACAATGTCACGAGCATAATCAACACCGTAGGCTTCGAACTCAGCTAGGGCAACAACCTTACCTGCCACATGATGAAGATGGTATGAGGAACAAGTGCCTGGAAATATCGAATTGTTTAGTTTCTTGTGAAGAACCTCGTCTTCCGAATCAGAAAGAACGAATCCACCTTGAGGGCCAGGGAAGGTTTTGTGACTTGAACCAGTCATTACATCCGCACCCTCATGAAGGGGGTCTTGGAATTGACCACCGGCAATTAGACCTAGAACATGTGCCCCGTCATACATTACTTTGGCACCAACTTCGTGTGCCGCATCAGATAGTTCCTGCAAGGGTGTAGGGAATAGGAAGACAGATTGACCAAAAAGAGCCAATTGAGGCTTGGTTTCACGTATTAATTTACATGATGCATCAACATCAGGTTCCATGCGATCTTCATCCCAAGGATAGGTTACAAGATCAAGCCCTCGTAATCCGACAGCACCCATTCGCGCGTGGGAAATGTGCCCCCCATCGGCGGTTGAAACTGCTGTGATTGTATCACCTGGCTTGACTAGTGCCTTCAGAGCGGCAATATTTGACACAGTGCCCGATGTAGATTGTATGTTAGCGAATCGGCAATTGAATACACGCTTGGCGGATTCAATGCCGATGCTTTCAATGGTATCAAAATCATCACAACCTTGGTAGTAGCGTTTCCCTGGTAAGCCTTCTGCATATCTTCCATGAAGGTCTGAATTGACTGCTTTAGCAACTAAAGGTGAAAGTATGTTTTCACTGGCTATCATTGGTAAAGAATCTCGATAGTGACGGCCAGAAGCCTCGACTGCATTTTGAACTGTATTTGCCTGTTCGTGAGGATTCATGACAATGGCTCAGGCATTAGGTCAAAGAGGATGTTGGTTGCCCCGCTTCATAAAAAATCAAGAAATTGTTGGGGTGAGTTATTTCAATCGCCTCGACCTTGGCGGGCCATGACCCGTACTGCGAAGCCTCTGACTCTCCTCCTTGCCCTTCTCCTTGTAGCTGTTCCTTACGCTACCATAGCCGATGATTCAGACGGTGATGGGGTGGATGATGCATTGGATGATTTCCCCAACAATCCATGCGCTGACACAGATACAGATGGGGATGGATTACCAGACTCGGTTGTAGCTGGGTGCACATATTCCTCAACCGTTGCATATACCTCCTTTGAAGACCCATTTACCATCGCGAGTGTGAAGTACACCGATACTGGAAACGAGTCGGTCAGCAGGTACCTTTGGAACAACGCCAACGAACCGCATATCGCCCACAACCAGACTAATGGTTCTGAAATGGGTTTCACCCTCTACTACACCTCAACTGGCGGCAGCGGACTGACTGACGGTGACTACTTTGGCACAATCAACTACACCGGGACTGTCGGCAACTTCTCCGACGGGAACAACGGTTACCAGATGTCAGACGTCGATGGAATCGCCACTCTGGCTCTCGATGACATAACAGCAGATGAAATGAGTTTCGACTTCTTCCTACAGGACACCGGATACGAGACCTCAAACCCCGTGGACTACTTAGTCATCAGATTCATTGGCGCGAACAACGATATCGAGATTATTAACACCACGGGCTACGATATCGACACCGACAACTCGTCATGGCTCGGTACCTGGACGACGATGACGGTGATGGTAGGAGCGGCCGGGCACGGTCATCTCGAAGTCGAATTCTCCTCGAACTCTGCTATGGAGGCCCTCTATCTAGACAACATAGTATTCACTCAGGACGTCACTATGACTGAAGATTTGGATGACGACAATGATGGTTGGTCGGATTTAGATGAGGTCGATTGTGGAACTGATAGTACAGATTCTAACGATGTACCTGCCGATGCCGACAATAATGGAATTTGTGATGCATTAGAAGGAGATGACTATGATGGCGACGGAATACCTAACGATAGTGACCCTGATGATGACAATGACGGAGTCGATGACACCGAGGACGACTTCCCACTGAATTCAAATGAATGGGAAGATACAGATGGCGATGGCCTAGGAAATAATGCTGATGATGATGATGATGATGATGGATACACAGATGTTAACGAAGCAGACTGTGGAAGTGACCCATTGGATGATACATCAATCCCTACTGATACTGATGGCGATGGAGTATGCAACGCATTAGATGCAGATGATGACAATGATGGAGTATTGGATGACGACGACCCATATCCTGAAGATTCTAATGAATGGGAAGATACAGATGGTGACGGGATTGGTGACAATGCAGATACTGATGATGATAATGACGGATGGTCAGATTCTGTAGAGGACGATTGTCTATCTGACTCTGTAGATGCTAATTCGCTACCCACTGATACAGATGGAGATGGAACCTGCGACCCTCTAGATCATGATGACGATGGGGATGGACATCTTGACGACGTTGAAATTGACTGTGGTTCAGATGCCACAGATTCAGGAAGTGTCCCGGATGATTTTGATTCAGATGGAGTATGTGATACACGCGACGAAGATGACGATGATGACGGATACGAGGATGCTGTGGAGCAGGCATGTAACTCCGATTCAATGGACAGTAACTCTGTTCCAATCGACAGTGATGGAGATGGAACATGTGATTCTCAAGATAACGACTTAGATAATGATGGAGTTGATGATGTTGATGATGCCTTCCCTAATGACCCAAATGAATCATCTGACAATGATGGAGATGGAACTGGAGATAATGCTGACACTGATGATGATGATGACTCAGTAACAGATTCGATGGAGGATGATTGTGGTTCAGATCCTCTAGATAGTAACTCATTACCAGTCGATACTGATTCGGATGGAGATTGTGATTCTATCGATGTGGATGACGATGGAGATGGAGTTGAAGATTCTCAGGACGATTTCCCAACCGATTCCAACGAGTGGACAGATGATGATGGAGATGGAACTGGCGACAATGCAGACACTGATGATGACAATGATGGATGGCCGGATTCTGTAGAGGAAGAATGTGGTTCCAATACAAAAGATAGTGATTCAGAACCTGCTGATTTAGACGAAGATGGAATGTGCGATTTGCAAGACCCGGATGATGACGGAGACGGATTCGCAGATGATGGTGATGCATTCCCTGCCGATTCTTCTGAATGGAGTGATTTTGACTCTGATGGCACAGGGGATAATTCAGACTCTGATGATGATGGTGATGGATTTACTGATGACGATGAGAAGAATTGTAATTCAGACTCTATGGACTCTAATTCTGTACCGGAAGACATTGATGGGGACGGTGTCTGTGATGAAATGGATTCAGATAACACAGATGGACCAAACTATGTTGAAGCAGATGAGACACCTGGATTTGGAGTTATTCTAGGTACACTAGCAATCCTATGCGCAGCGATGTTTGTTGGACGCAGACAATAGTGAAGCACAAAAGGCGATTGAGTCGCCCAAGGGTTATGTCTAACACCCGAAAGGTCTCAATTCTCCTTGTTCTTCTCTTAATTTTGGCCGTCCCACAAGATGTATTTGGAAATGCTTCGGGAAAAACCGGACAATCAAGTTCAGGATGTAGTTGCCACGGTGGTGGGGCCAATCAAGTCACTCCCAGCCTTAGTGGACTTCCGAGTGGAGGTTACGAACCAACCACCGATTATGTACTAACAATCGGTGGTTCTGGTACTCCTTCAGGAAGTAAAGGTGGGTTCAATCTTGATGCAAATCTTGGTAGCTTCTCAAATCCGGGTACAAATGCAAAATTAATGAATGGTGAAGTAACTCATTCTAACTATAATTCAAGAACATGGACTGTAAACTGGACTGCCCCATCTAACGGTTCGGGGAATACAACATTTAGCCTCGCTGTGAATTTCGTAAATGGGAATGGGAATACAGGAGGAGATGGATGGGGCACTAACTCGTGGACTCTATCACAAGCGGAGCCTGATACTGATGGAGATGGTTGGAGTGATTCAGATGAGAGTGCTTGTGGAACCAATTCAAATGATAATTCTAGCATTCCGAGTGATGTAGACTCAGATGGAATCTGCGACCCAATAGATACTGATGATGATGGAGACGGATGGTCAGACAGCGACGAACAATCTTGTGGAACTAACTCTACCGATGCAGACTCTGTTCCTAGTGATACTGATTCAGATGGAATCTGTAACTCTAATGACTCCGATGATGACGGGGACGGTTGGAGCGATACCGATGAAATAAATTGTGGTACTAATTCTACAAATGATCAATCTACACCTCTAGATACAGATGGCGATGGGATTTGTAATGTCTTAGATTCTGATGATGATGGAGATGGATGGTCGGATATTGACGAGTCAGCCTGCAATACCAATTCATTGGACTCGAATTCAACTCCAACCGATACCGATGGAGATGGTATGTGCAACTACCTAGACGAAGATGATGATGATGACGGTTGGAGCGATGTTGATGAGGTGGCCTGTGGAACCAACTCGACTGATCGCTATTCATCCCCAGTTGACACGGATTCAGACGGAACCTGTGATGCAGTAGATACCGATGACGATGGAGATGGATGGTCTGATGATGTTGAGGCCACCTGTGGGTCAAATTCAACCGATTCAAACAGCATTCCCTCAGATTTTGACTCTGACGGAATTTGTGATGTCAGTGATGAAGATGATGATGGAGATGGATACAACGACTCTGAAGATGATTTCCCATACGATTCGAGTGAATGGAACGACAATGATGGTGATGGAAGAGGTGACAATGCAGACTCTGATGATGATGATGACTCTTGGACTGATTCTGAAGAATCGGATTGTGGAACTGACTCAATGAACTCTTCAGATATCCCAAATGACACTGATGCAGACCATATCTGTAATCTCTTGGATGATGATGATGACAATGACGGAGTACTAGATGTAGATGACCAATTTCCTGAAGACGTTAACGAACAATACGACTTCGACTTGGATGGAATTGGCGACAATGCAGACCTAGATGATGATGGAGACTCATGGACGGATGTTGAGGAATCAAATTGTGGAACTAATTCAAAAGATGCATCGGATGTTCCTGATGACTTAGATGGTGATCATGAATGCGACATAGTCGACTCTGACGATGATGAGGATGGTGTTCCTGACTCATTAGATTCATTCCCAAGAGATTCATCTGAATGGGAAGATACAGACTTAGATGGAGTTGGTAACAATGCAGATACTGATGATGATGATGACGGTTGGAGTGACAATACTGAACTCAATTGTTCGACTGACTCGCTCGACTCAACATCGGTACCTGAAGATCTTGACATGGATTTGATTTGTGACATTGAAGATGACGATGATGATGGAGACAATGTTTTGGACTCGGCCGATATGTTCCCTCGTGATGTAAATGAATGGTCTGATCTAGATTCAGATGGAGTCGGAGACAATAGTGACTCGGATCTTGACGGGGATGGAATAGACAATGATGATGACACATTCCCGATGGATTCTTCTGAATGGAAAGATTCTGACTTAGATGGAGTAGGTGACAATGCAGATACTGATGACGATGGTGACGGATGGTCAGACGAAGATGAAACTACGAATGGTTACGACCCACTCGATTCTGATTCATATCCAGTAGATACTGATGGGGATGGAGAAACTGACAATACCGACAAAGATGATGATGGAGATGGATTCAATGATCGTGAAGAAAATGATTGTCTTTCTGACCCGTTAGATTCAGACTCTATCCCAACTGATTCGGATGAGGACTTGGTCTGTGATGAAGAAGATGCGGATGATGATAATGATGGAGTTCCAGACCTATTCGATGACTTCCCCACAGATCCTCTTGAGCGCAAGGATACCGATGGGGATGGAATGGGCGATAATTCTGATTTTGATGATGACAATGATGGATGGACTGATTTCGCTGAACAGCAATGTCTGACTAACTCACAAGATGCAAGCAGTGTCCCTGTAGATTCCGATGAAGATGGAACGTGTGATTTGAATGAAAAATCAGATGATGGTGGGATATTGCCTGGATTCAGTGCTCTACTTGCATTGACTATGCTATCGGCCGCAGCACTGCTGCGAAGAGAAAAATGATGGCGCCGACAGCAGGACTCGAACCTGCGACCTGCGGATTAACAGTCCGCCGCTCCACCAACTAAGCTATGTCGGCCTAAGCCGCCCGCCGTCTCTCCTATTCATCAATGAATCGGATGTAATGTCAAGACTCAGAATCGAGTAATCGCTGTTTGGCAGCAATTCCACCCTCTGCACTGTAACCACCCAATGAGCCATCACTACGAATTACTCTATGACAAGGTACACCCGGAGCATAGGGGTTTGCAGCACATGCATTTGCTACAGCTCTAGCTGAATTTGGATGACCGATTTGTTCGGCAATTTGTTTGTAGGTACGAGTCTCTCCACGTGGAATAAGAGTGAGTTGTTTCCAAACCTTTAGTTGAAAAGTTGTGCCTTCCATTTT
>Ga0208894_1000089_pt1 | contig 82655 bp, 43 predicted proteins | sample ETNtaG_12_FD_185752 | JGI IMG/M metagenome (GOLD analysis project Ga0208894, IMG submission 185752) | Marine microbial and viral communities from oxygen minimum zone, Eastern Pacific Ocean - ETNP201306SV49 (SPAdes) (version 2) | ecosystem: Environmental > Aquatic > Marine > Oceanic ...
TTCAGGGAACCATCGCACCAGATTGGATCGAATCTGGTGGTGGCGAAAGAGATGTTATCAAGAGTCATCACAATGTTGGTGGCCTTCCAGAAGATGTAGACTTGACTATTGTGGAACCACTTCATGAATTCTACAAGGATGAAGTCAGAGAAATCGCACGTGAGTTGAAAATCAAATCTAGTGAGCGCCAGCCATTCCCCGGTCCTGGTCTTGCCGTACGTGTTTTGGGCGACTTAACTCGTCCACGAGTGGAAGCCTGCCGTGAAGCCTGCCATATTGTTGAAACTCATCTTCAAGAGGCGGCAGCAGAGGGGAAATGTGACCTGCCTTGGCAATATTTTGCTGCCTTATTGCCAGTCAGATCAGTTGGAGTTCATGGGGATGCCCGTGTGCACGGAGAGACTATTGTTGTACGAGCAGTAGCCAGCCTAGATGGCATGAGTGCCCGATATTCTCCAATCCCTCATGATGTTCTAGCGAATATTAGTACTGAGATTTCCAATACATTGAAGGGGCAGGTTAACAGAGTTGTATATGACATAACTCACAAACCACCTGGCACAATTGAGTGGGAGTGATTCCATCAAGATGGAAGGTACAACTTTCCAACTAAAGGTTTGGAACCAACTTACATTGATTCCACGTGGAGAGACTCGCACCTACAAGCAAATTGCCGAAGCAATTGGTCACTCAAATTCGGCTAGAGCGGTGGCAAATGCGTGCGCTGCAAACCCCTATGCTCCTGATGTACCGTGCCATAGAGTAATTCGTAGCGATGGCACATTGGGTGGATACAGTGCTGAGGGCGGAATTGCTGCCAAACAGCGATTACTCGATTCTGAGTCTTGACATTACAGCCGATTCGTTCATGAAGGGGAGAACCGGCGCAGGGCTGGGCCGACATAGCTTAGTTGGTGGAGCGGTGGACTGTTAATCCACAGGTCGCAGGTTCGAGTCCTGCTGTCGGCGCCATCATTCAATTCGTCTTCTAGCTACTAGCATAGCCGACAATATTGCTAGAGTGCCTAGAATAGCCCCAAATCCAGGAGTCTCATCTGGGGCTACATAATCAGGTCCATCTGTATTGTCTGAATCTAAAGAATCACAAATTCCATCACCATCAATGTCATCTGGGATGGATGATGAATCCAGTGAATTTGTCCCACAGGCATCTTCATCTGAATCACTCCAAGAATCGCTATCATCATCTGTATCTGCATTATCTCCTGTGCCATCTGAGTCGAAGTCACTCCATTCTGTAGAATCTCTTTCAAATGCGTCTTCAGCATCTCCGAATCCATCCCCGTCATCATCAGGATCTTGCAGATCACACATTCCATCATTATCCAAGTCAGCGGGAATAGAATTACTATCAAGAGTATCAGATCCACAGTTTGATTCTATATCATCAGGCCACGAGTCCCCGTCGTCATCACTATCTTGGGAATCACACAAATCATCGTTGTCTGTATCAAGCCAATCATTTGAATCAAGAGGTGCACAATCTTCTCCATCATCATAGCCATCTCCATCATCGTCTCCGTCAGTTGAGTCACATTCTCCATCAGAGTCAGAGTCTAATGGTAATGAGGCATTGTCTTTTGGATTTGAGGAACAAGCAATTTCGTTAACATCTGAAACACCATCTCCATCATCGTCGTCATCTTGACCGTCACAAATTTGGTCGTTGTCAGTATCATCCCAATCGCTGTCATCTAGAGGCGCACAATCGTTAGCGTCAATGATGCCATCTTCGTCATCATCATCATCCAAGGCATCACACATTCCATCATTATCGGTATCCGTAGGAATACTGCTTTCATCCAGGGGGTCACTCCCACAAGCAATTTCAGTTGAGTCGGATGAGTCATCATCATCATCATCATCATCTAGAACATCACACAGTCCATCGTTATCGTAATCTGCAGGAATACTATTTTCATCCAGAGGGTCACTCCCACAAGCAATTTCAGTTGAGTCGGATGAGTCATCGTCATCATCGTCAGTGTCAGCATTGTTTCCAATGCCATCTCCGTCAGTATCTACAGATTCTGTATAGTCACGTGGGAATGCATCATTTGTATCGAGTACTCCATCACCATCGTCATCTGTGTCTTGGTTGTCACCGATTGCATCTGCAATACATTCAGTTGTACAGGATGCATCAGTGTTATTCCATTCAGTAGGATCAGAAGGAAAAGCATCCTGTGAGTTGATGTATCCATCTCCATCATCATCAAGATCTAGTGCATCACAAATTCCATCTCCGTCAGAATCTACTGGAATACTGTTTCCATCTAACGGATCAGTTCCACAATCTGCTTCTTCTAGATCAGTCCACAAATCATTATCATCATCATCATCATCAACGTCGCAAATTCCATCATTATCTGTATCAATTGCCTTGCTTCCATCTAAGGGTGCACAATCGTTAGCGTCAATGGTGCCATCTCCGTCATCATCATCATCCAAGGCATCACAAATTCCATCATTATCGGTATCCGTAGGTATACTACTTCCATCCATGGGGTCACTTCCACAAGCAATTTCAGTTGAGTCGGATGAGCCATCGTTATCATCATCAGTGTCTTGACCGTCACAGATTCCGTCACCATCATTGTCCGAACTCTCACTAGAGTCAAGAGGTGCACAATCACTATCATCATCTACTCCATCTCCATCATCATCATTATCGAGGAAATTGCATGTTCCATCGATATCTGTATCAACTGGAGTTGATGAATTATCTAGAGAATCAGTATTGCATGCAGCTTCATCTAAGTCACTCCATCCATCATCATCATCATCTAAATCCTCAGTTAGAGTAGTACTTCCAGTTCCACCCCCGCTACTGCTTGAGAAAGTAACATTATCGATGTAGACTGATTCACTGCCTGAATTAGAAGTGAATTCAAATTCTAAATTACCCTGGCCAAGCGAGCTAATGTTCGAAGTGAAGCTAGTCCAAATTCCCATGTAGGGAGCAAAACCACCGTTATTGCTGGATCCAGTAGCGCCGGTTACATTTACCAGCTCAAGTGTCGAGGAACCTCCTACAAATCTGATGATTAGATTGTCTGCGTTCTCGTAGCTATTGGGATTACTACCGCTACCTGTACCTTGAACATAAACATCGAAAGTCATTGAATCCGCTGTAACATCGTCAAGAGTCAAGGTTGCAGTTCCATCAACATCACTCATCTGGTATCCTTGTGTTCCTTGACTGAAATTTCCAACCGTTCCAGTGTAGTTCACCGTTCCAAAGTAGTCGCCATCAGTCAATCCCACTCCACCGGTGGACTCGTAGTACAGTGAGAAACCCATTTCAGAGCCAGTGGATTGGTTATGAGCGACATGAGGTTCGTTGATGTTATTCCAGAGATATCGGTCCACACTCTGGTCACCAGTGTCTGTATAATACACATTGGAGATTGTAAACGGGTCTTCAAAAGAAGTGTATGATACTACTCCTCCAGACCCGGGGCAACTAATCGAATCAGGCATTCCATCACCATCTGTGTCAGTATCTGCACAAGGGTCATTGGGAAAAGCATCGTTTGAATCGTCTACCCCATCCCCATCCGAATCATCCGCCAAAACAGTTGGTGGGATCATCACTAGAAGTAAGGCAATTAGTAGAGTCAGGGGCTTCGCAGAACCGTTCATGGGCGAGGAAGTGAGGCGGGATTGAAATAATTCACCCACATTGACTCTGTAATTTCCCTGAAGGTTGAACCAACATCCTCTTTGACCTAATGCTCAAGCAGAGGGTATGAATCCTCATGAACAAGCTACTGCAGTTCAAGAAGCGGTCGAGGCTTCGGGCCGCCACTATCGAGATTCTTTACCAATGATAGCCAGTGAAAACATACTCTCCCCTCTCGTCGCGAAAGCTGTTAATTCGGACCTTCATGGCAGATATGCAGAAGGCCTGCCTGGGAAACGCTACTACCAAGGCTGTGATGATTTTGATACGATTGAGAGCATTGGTATCGAATCTGCAAAGCGTGTATTCAACTGCCGTTTTGCTAATATACAGTCAACATCAGGAACCGTCTCAAATATTGGTGCTCTGAAGGCCCTAGTCAAGCCCGGCGACACAATCACAGCAGTTTCAACTGCAGATGGTGGACATATTTCCCACGCACGAATGGGCGCTGTAGGACTACGAGGACTTGATCTCGTAACTTATCCATGGGATGAAGAGCGGATGGAACCTGATGTTGATGCAGCCTGTAAATTGATAAGGGAAACCAAGCCTCAATTGGCTCTTTTTGGCCAATCTGTATTCCTCTTCCCTACACCCTTGCGAGAACTATCTGATGCTGCTCACGAGGTTGGTGCCAAAGTTATGTATGACGGGGCACATGTTCTGGGTCTAATTGCCGGTGGCCAATTCCAAGACCCTCTACATGAGGGCGCGGATGTGATGACTGGTTCAAGCCACAAAACCTTCCCCGGTCCTCAGGGCGGATTCGTTCTTTCTGATTCGGAAGATGAGGTTCTTCACAAGAAACTAAACAATTCGATATTCCCTGGCACTTGTTCATCATACCATCTTCATCATGTGGCTGGAAAGGCTGTTGCACTAGCAGAGTTCGAAGCCCACGGTGTTGATTATGCTCGTGACATTGTGGAAAATGCTAAGGCATTGGGTGCTGCACTAGCTGCAGAAGGATTTGATGTACTCGCCGAAGAACGTGGCTTTACAGAAAGTCATCAGGTGCTAACTCGTCATGGAGGTCCTGATTCAGGTGCCGGAATGCGAGCCGCCCAAATTCTCGAGGACTGTGGTATCATTACTAACATGAATATGCTTCCTGGAGACACCAAAGCTATGTCAGGCCCTAGTGGTTTGCGGCTTGGTGTACCTGAGTTGACTAGAGTTGGCATGGGTGTAGATGAGATGCAAGAAGTCGCAGTTTTCTTTGCCCGTTCATTGATTGCAGAAGAGGATGCTGCAAGTGTGCGTGCTGATGTTGCAGAGTTTAAGTCACAATTCCAAATTGTACATTATTGTCTAGAAGAGGGGCCTGCATACCCTAATTTGTAATATTGATGACTTGGAGTATATTTATTTCGACCACCATAGGTGGTCGGAACTATGAGCACTAAGGCCAACTGTGCAATTCTCCTTACATTTTTGATGATAAGTTCGGGTTGCATGGGCCTTTTTGACCAACAGGAAGAACTCCCAGATATTGTTGATTGCATCGAGCAACCAATTCATTCGGATTGTGTAGATGACACGATAACTGCTGATGATTGTCGCATAGACGAGGTATTCACAGGAGATTCTTGCCGACAAATGGTGAAACCCAGTGATTTGACATATGGAGAAGAATCTATCACTTTACAAGTTGCAAATGAAATGCAGGCCCTCACTCCATCATTTCTCGGGGATGGCCCTGATACGTGGCTCATCAATCCAAATTTACCCAATGGTCTTGTTATAGATAGAGAAACAGGTGTCATTTTTGGAGTTGCTACTGCGCCTTCCCAGAACACCAGATACACAATTGTTGCCTCTAATTTCATGGGTTCAATTAGTACCTCAATAGATATCCAAATCATTTCACTACCCCCCTCTAATATCGAATATTCTTCAACCACTATTGATTGTGTTCTAGACAAATATTGCTCTCTTCTACCTCCTTCTGTAGGTGGAGGGAATGTCGAAAGTTGGAGTGTTTCCCCTTCACTACCTCATGGGATAATTCTGCTGCAAGATGGATCGATTGAGGGTTCTCCTTCACACTTAGGCGATTCTAACCATACCATTACTGCTAGCAATCAGGCTGGTGAAGAAAGCATTATTGTTCGAATTATTGTTCTGCATGACCCGCCTATGGGGCTGAGTTATGACGCGAATCGGTTTGAACTTAGGATAGGGAATAATTTCCAGCAGATTCCTTTCACCAGTGGTGGAGAAATAGTGTCCTGGTCTGTTGAACCTCCCTTGCCTGATGGACTGACTCTTCATCAGATAGATGGTTCGATTAGAGGAACACCAAATATTGTACAATCCCTTACTACTTATCTTGTTACAGCAACAAACACAGCAGGTTCGATCAATGTTGAGGTATTGATTAGCGTTTCAGACATTGCTGTTTCTAATATTCAATACTCACCTTACGAATTTGACTTAGAGGTTAACCAGAGTATTGGTTGGATAGAACCCACTTATTCAGGTGGCACACCCGATTCTTGGTATATCGAACCTTTACTTCCTTCAGGGTTCACTTTTGATGCCTATAATGGAACTATATTTGGAACAGCCGAAGAAATTCAGAATTGGTCCACATATTATATTTGGGCTAACAACACAGGTGGTTCAACCTATACAACAGTACGAATTAAGATTACCAGCGCACCACCTGATTTAATTTCTTGGGAAGGTAATGACTTCGCTTTTGCTTCGAATGAATCGGTATTTATTCAGGCGACAAATGACGGGCCAGATATTGAATCATGGTCCATCGAGCCAACTCTCCCTCAGGGGATGCTATTATTGGAAAATGGTAGCATTTCAGGCACTCCTACACATCGTACAGATTGGACTGAATATACAATTACTGCAACCAACACAGGAGGCAGTGTAGCCCTCAATATTTGGATTGTGATTCACGATTTACGCGCCGATCAGAGTGACTTACTGAGGGGGATGACTGAGGCCGATTGGGGTGGCTGGCCTTCACCAATCTTACCTATTGGTGAGTGGGCATTCCCAGTAGCCTTTGAGTCAAGTGGCATTCCTGTAGTATCTGCTGGACATGTTGGAAAAGGCAAGATGTTGGGTTATGGACACGAAAGTTGGGTTGACGCCACCGATCACTCCTTCTCTCTGAGGGCAGTTGAGTGGGTTTGTGGTGAGAATGCCGAAGTTGGATTAGCCTATGGTGCTGGCTTTGATGACTTTGAGGATGAATTGCGAGACGCAGGGCATAATGTTCACTTTTCCGTTACACCTGCTGATCTCGGTGGCATCGATTGCTTACTTGATGAATTTTGGAATGGTCATGATGATTCAGACAATACTGCATTGACTGAATTCATGCTTGCCGGTGGGGGTCTGATAATGGGTGGTCATGCTTGGTATTGGTCCTATTCAAATTCGGACGTTGCTCACAATTATCCCGGAAACAAGATTGCAAAAACTACTGGCCTTTTTGTCTCGAACGATTGGGGTTACAATGATGTTTATTTCCAAAACATGCCAGATGAGTATTCAACAATTAGTAATGCCATTGCTGGCGTGCTTGCAGACCGAGTAGATGGTGTAGAAATGGATGCCGACAATGCAGCGACAGCCTACTCGGCACTTTCACATTGTACAGGAGTCGTGACTCTTGATTATACTGAATTCTGGAGTCCTTTACGTCACTTGGTGAACCAAACAGGATATACGGTGATTCCCTATTCCACACTTTGGAGCTCCACCGGTCATGAACTAGGCGAAGATTCTGTTGCAGACATAATTTTACGTCTGGAAGAAGCCCTGATGTCTGGACTACCAGCTGATGAGTTGCCCGTACACCCTAGTCATGTAGAATTCCCAGGTGAAGTACCTGCCGACGCGACTCGAGTTTCGGAAATAGTTTTCATTAATGGGACGCAAAGTGGCCTTCCAAGTAATTTCGGTTACTCGGGTGCTAGAAGTTCTCTAAGGATGTCAACAGGTCTCTATGCTCCACCCGGCGAAATAATTACTATTTCAGTAACTCAAAATGTCTCAGAAATGGGATTTGATATTTTGATTGGAGCTCATACAGATGGGCTATGGCACAAAGATGTAATCAAAAGGCACTCGAAAATTTATCGAACATGGTCTATTGACAATACTACTACAGAAGTTGGTAACGCATTTGGTGGACCCATCTATGCTTCGATTCCCGCTGGTTCAGACTTTGGTTTATTCGAAATCACAATTTCTGGAGCCGTCAGGGCTCCTATGTTTACATTGTGGGTGACCTCTGAATTTGAATGGTTATACTCTGAGAGAGACCAACCTGCTCCTTGGGCGGAATTAGTTAGTGATAATTTTATTTTGACCGTGCCGAGCGATGAAATACGTAATCTCAATAATCCATTTCAATTAATGCAGTGGTGGGATGATGCTCTAGATATGGAGCATGAACTCTACGGTTTCACGCCTTGGCCAAGAGTTGAGAGAGCGGTTTTCGATGCTCAGATATCAGCTGGTTGGATGCATTCAGGTTATCCATTCATGGCTCATGATTTATCTGTACCTGATGTAGTTGATTATGATCACATGAGTGAGAATGGAGATTGGGGTATGTTCCATGAATTAGGACATAATCATCAGTGGATGCCTTCAACTCTGCCTGGGACGACCGAGACTGGGTGCAATTTTGCTAGTGTCCATCTGATGGAGGATTTGGTCGGTGTAGAGGGCCATAGCGCTGTTGATCCCGAACAGAGGGCTGCTAGGATGGAATCTTACTTCGATGATGGCTCAAATATCTCCAACTGGTCTGTTTGGATAGCTTTGGATACTTACATTCTGATTAAGGAGGAATGGGGATGGGGCCCAATTACCGAAGCACTATCTATCTACTACACACTACCACCTGCAGAAGTGCCTACGAATGACACTGAAGAGTTCAATGCCTGGGTTATGCACCTATCTAATGCCACAGGATACAATCTAGCCCTATATCACTCAGCTTGGGGCTTCCCACTTACACAGAACACCTTTGATTCTCTTTCTCATCTTCCAGTTTGGGTTGATGATCCATTACGAGGAGAAAATTTCGTCTACGATGCCATTCTTCGAAATCTTTCTTCACCAGATCCATCTGATGCAACTTCTACTACAATATCATGGGAGACTTACGATAATGGAACGAATACAACTCTGACATTCTATTACGGTACAACTGACATGGGTAACCAAACTTCAGGTTGGGATAGTAGCACTAGTTTTGGGAGTACAACAGTTGGTAATCACTCACAAATTGTTTCTGGACTGACCTGTTGCGGAACCAATTATTACGGCCGAATACAGGCCTCAAACGAGGAAAACTCAGTTTGGTTTGGACCATTAAATTGGACAACGGATTATCTTGCCGACTGACTTTTTCTTCTCAGTAAATTTTCAAAGGAAATTTCGGGGATATATTTCTGGTGTAACATCGCCAAAGGAATCCAAATTAATGTGTGTCCGATAGTTACTAAGAAGGCCGGAATTAATTCTAGACGGGGCTCACCTTCCATGTACATTGCTGCAATACCTAATACTGCGAAATGAGAGATGTAAATAGTCAAAGTCAGTTTTCCTGCTGGCTCCAAGAAAGATAGTTTCTCACTTCCTGTGGATGAATATGCTGAAAGTAACTTTTCTGCTAATAGGACGAACGTTGATGCGACAATAATGAAAGCCATAGTTGCAGGGAAGAATGTAAGCACCGCATCTCCTTCAGTTAGCGCCCAATCCATATTATTGTAGGCAGAATAAGCAATGGTTCCAGTAGTAATTGCAAATCCTAGAGCTATCATGCTATCGCGTTGCTTAGGGGTGTTTTCTAAATCACTAATTAGAGATCCAAGGAGAACAAATGCAAGCCATGGAAGGACGGGATAGGTTCCATTCAGTATGAGTCTCTCAAGCCATTCCACAAGACCAATTGAATCCACTCTCTCAAACCATCCTAATTCAGGTCCTGCGAGGCCTCCAAGAACTAGTGGTGTAACCATCAATAATGTCATCATTATGCCGCGATTTGCTGTACTAAATCTCGAAAGTAATGGCGCCAATAGTGCAGCTATTGCTAGTAATGTGAGGACACCTGGTGTCTGCCACTCAAATCTGCCACCTCTTTCCACATTCAACAGAATATTGACTAGGAACTGGCACATAGTTAGTAGTATAACACGAGGTAGCACCCAGTCAATCCACGCACTGTTGTTGAAATTATCTGCAAATCTACGTTGTGCACCCCTATGGATTCCCCAGCCAGATAATGTCACGAATAAAGGTGCAGCCATTCCTCCAAATGCTGCTGCGACAAAGGCTGCAGGATGTCCTACTGAGATTCCTTCAGGAGGAATAATCGCAGCTGTGTGAACTTCAACCATACAGAGAACTGCAATAGCTTTCATTTGATCGATATGATTCAGCCTCATGCTATCACCTGATAATTTCGCTCACCTTCGAAAGAACTTCAATCGAATCATCTGAAATGGTAAATGCTGATTCTAGTGACTTAGACATTCCAATAGGTAGGTTCCCTCGGTGGTAGATTACTAGGAGTGAGTCTCCTACTTCCAATTCATCTCCAACTTGCGCCTCGATTATTGCACCAACCGAATGATCTATTGAGTCTCCAAGTTTTTTCCGTCCAGATCCTAATTCACAACATGCTAGAGCAATGACCATTGCATCTATGTCTGATACATAACCACTCTTTTCGGAGAATATTTCTGTGGCATTCAATTGTGAATCAAGAAGACCTAGTCCCCTTAGCATGGACATATCAGAATCAAAAATATTGCTATCTCCTCCTTGTGCATCAACCATAGTGATGAATTTCTCTAATGCAGAACCATCATTGAGTGAATCATGAATCATTAAGGCCCCTTCTTCCATATTTTCTGAAAGTCCTGTAGCAGCCAAAAGTAACCCTCCTTGAACACAGACTAATTCTTCTAAATCATGAGGTCCACGGCCACATAGGGTCTCCACACTCTCTACGATTTCCAAAGCATTTCCAACAGCACAACCTAGGGGCTGATCCATTGTGGTCAGAACGGCTGTGGTACTAACGCCCATGCCATTTGCAGCATCAACCATTGAGCTTGCTAATGCCGCAGCATCTTCTCGTTCTTGCATGAAGGCCGCACGTCCGTATTTGACGTCTAGAATTAGAGCAGACAATCCTTCAGCAGTTTTTTTTGAGACGATTGAAGAAGTAATTAGAGGAATTGAAGCAATGGTGCCGCTAATGTCTCTTAGAGCATACATTCTGCGGTCGGCTGGAACAAGGTTTTCACTCTGTCCTACCATTGCAATTCCTATCTTTCCAACCTGGGTTTGAATTTGTTTTGAGGCGAGTTCTATATTGAATCCCGGAATACTCTCTAGTTTATCCAAAGTGCCTCCTGTATGACCAAGTCCTCGTCCTGAAATCATCGGAACCTTCAGCCCACAAGCGGCCAGGGCGGGGGCTAGAGGAATCGAAACTTTGTCTCCAACTCCACCTGTAGAATGTTTGTCAACAACAAGATTAGCCCATTCCTCAGGCCATTCAAGAACTTCTCCTGAATCTCTCATTGATTTTGTTAAATCGATAATTTCATTGTTTTTCAAACCATTCTCAAAAACGAAATTTAGCCATTCTAGAACTTCTGAATCATTCAAAGAACCAGTGGCTACTCCTTCGACAATTTTTTGCATGGAATTGCTCATGCCTCGTCCTCGCCGAATTCGTCACGTAGTTCTTCAATCGAGATTCCTTGGTCTAGCCTCCACTGAACCTGATCTCGACTGAGTTCTTCAAATCCAAATCCATCTAGAACGATTGAACCATGTTTGCCATCATCCCTTCCTTCAGTCCATTGCCTTGTATCTTCTGATGATTCGTCAAAACGCGTTCCAGATAGTATTGCTTTTTGCACATCAGCTTCATCAAAACTATACCCTGAGTCATCAATTAGTTTCTCTTCTGCTTTAGTTTTTGGACGACGGATTATTGACACCCCTGCTCCAATTACAGAGATGCCGGCAATTACTGTCAAACCAAGCAGGAATTTTGCACCAGGAGTGGATAAGGGGTTCTCTCTAACATTAATAATTGGAATTTCGATTCCTCCCTGATTATCAGTTTCATTGGTATTGTTTTCATTTTCATTTCCTGATTCATTAGTTTCAGTATTGTTTTCACATCCAAATTGTTCACCGTCCGGAATGCCATTTTGATCGACATCCGCTGAAACCATTGAGATACCCGGCGATCGCATTACTGATTGAGCAAATGCTTCTTCCTCGCCATCGAGGATACAGTCGTCGTCAGTATCATTATCATTTGGATTTCCATTGAGTAAATATTCATTAAGATTATTCAGCCCATCGTTATCACCATCTAATGATTGTTCAGATAATGCAGTACCCAACACTGCAGCATTATGTCTGTCTAGTCCATACAGTGCTTCCCATGAATCGGGTAGCAAATCTCCATCCGAATCTGTAGAATCATCTAGTCGATTCCAATCGTCAATAAATTTAGAGAGAAATATTGTAGTTAACTCGGAGGATTCGCTAATTATGCCCATCTCACGATTCCGTAGCATTGAGTTTGAACCCCAGTTCATACTACCCACTAGTACAGTATCATCATCTACAATCATTCCCTTGTTATGCAGTTTCCAAATTTCAGGGGCGGTTGACATTAATCTAGCATTTACATCAAGTCCCTGAGTCGCATTCCAATCTGTATTGAATAAATTTACAGCGTCACGGACATCATCATCCCAATCTGCATAGAATGCATTAATCATTAATTCAATTCTTACTCCTCTTGAAGCGGCTTGATGTAGAGATTCTAAAATTGGATTTTCCGCACCGAATCCCCAATACCAATCTAGATCAAGATACTGTAAGGAAAGCCGAATGTTCGAATCTGCTTCATTTATCTCGGAAACAATACCGGTGACACAGTCATCAGGACAAGTTAGAATTCTAGTACGGAATGGAGTTGTTGTGTCTGGATTAGGAGATTCATTTGGCAATGTATTCGAAGGTTGAGGTAATTCCCAATCATCAGATGGAGCATAATAACTAGAGTGAGAGTCAATATGAAGGTGATTAGAATTCTCATCAAAAATCATCCTCTCTAGTGCCTTTATTGCAACTTCGTTAGAGTCTATGAATAAGGACCATTCTCTATTTCCTGATTCATCAACAGTAGGTAGACTTGACTCCTTCCAATTACCGGATGAAATCCAAACACTCTGAGAATCTTTGACGGCGACCTTACTGTGAATGAATTGATATGGAGAACTAATTACTGTTGGATCAACCATCCAATAGACTGTACCTCCAGCATCAGAAATAGATTGAGCATGTCCGCGCTGATCATTTTTCGTTGAAGAATCGTCTAGAATCCCTTCCTCTAGAAGAATTGTGACGCTGACATCTCTGTCTAGAGCAGCAATCAAGGCATGAGTTAGGTCAGGGTGAAGGAATTCATACATGTGTACGTGAAGAGAAGTGTCTGCATCCGCAATCCAACCCAGTAAATCTTCAAGCCCAGTTTCTGGGCTAAATGAGGCCGTAGCACTCATCCCAGAGTGTGCTTCAATCAAACCCCCATCACAGAAAGTCGAAGCCCCAATACGAATCCAGCGAATCTCCCATTCTGTAGCAGAATCAGAATCTCCACCCGGCGAACAACCATCTCCACGCATTAGTATCAACCCCGGAGATCCGTCTCCTGGGACTGAAACTGCACTTCCGGTCCATCCCTCAATTTCAGCATCACCTCCATTGTAGACGAGAGCATCAACTACAGTTCCTGCCGGTTCCTTTAGTTGAAAAGCAGCGCCTGAATCTACTAACCATGGCATATTATCCAAAACGGAATTTCCATCTAATGAACTGATTCCTCCATCAGCTAGTAGATTTGCAGGATTTTCCGATAGGACTACTGATTCACCAGCTGGTATCGTGAAAAGACCAAACTTAGAGACCCATGGAGTAGTCGATCGAATACGTTCTATACTCCAACCGGTAATATTTGCCTCTTCATCTCCGAAATTAGTTATTTCTAGCCAATCATTATCTCTATCTGGAACTTCACCTGGCATAATTCTAGTGAACTTGATGTCATATTCACCATCCCAAGGTGAACTTCCAGAATCTACCCAATCCGAGCCTCCACCTCCAGAGCCAGAGCCTCCACCTCCATTCACATTGGCTTGTCCTGGGGAGGGGGACTCAGCATCTATCCATTCTGAGTTGGAGTTGTTAGGATCTGCAATCTTAGATATGCCATTACTCGAGGGGCTTGTTACCACAGTGTCGAGAGTAGTGTTTGTAGAGTCTTTCAGATAGATTGTTTCACCAGCATTGTTTAGTCGAAGGGTGCCGATTTCATTTTCAGCAATCACAACATAGTCTCCTGCTTCAATCGTGTAGGGTGTTGTTAGTTGGTCAAAATCAACCCAGGAACTCTCATCTATGGGGTGTGTCCACCAATTTTTATCTACAATTGTCCAACCTTGCAAATTTACAGCACTGACTCCAGAGTTCCAAAGTTCCACCCATTCACCTTGTGGAAATATTCCTTTGTCTGAACCATCAGCATCTGCCATCACTTCGTTGATACAAACTACACACCCATTCTCACTTGATTCAGAACTTTCTTGGATATTATCTAGGAGAGTCATTGGTGATACTAAACTACTGACAAGAAGAACCAGCCCAATGAGGGCTGCCGACCTAGCGGTAGCCTCGTTCATGATGCGAATCCTTCAGCGCATCACGGTTGAACCCTTCGCGCGAGCGTGCACTCGGCCGGCAAAGCCGGCCGTAAGTAGTACAGCCTCAATCTTCGTTTTCTGAACCTAAACTCTGAATGCCCATTCGAACTCCACCAAATGCAATCATTGCAATCGATGCCACGTATAGAATAGCGGTTATGTAATCGAGGACTGCAGTTCCCTCAAGGGCACAGTCTCCTTCGCCGCCAAAGTCAGTCCAATACATAGGATCAGTATTCTTTAGCACCTTACATTTGAGAGTCTCAGCCGAGTCGTCAGGTAATTCAGATAGTGTATGAATTTCAAAGACCGGATGGGTGTCTACTCCAAAATCAGGATTCATGTTACCTGCTCCACGTAGGTCTAAGTGGAACATAGAAACCGACTTTCCATACATTGGCATATTTGTTATTGGTTCGACCATAATTTCAACATCTGAACCGAAGTATACTGGCAATGCACCAGGGAGTACATCGACAAACGTATCTGAACCAATCAGTTTAGCTTGGATCTGATTTTCAGCAGGGTCGAGAGTGATGGTATGATGACGCATTGGTACACCTTTGAATTCACCCATTTCACCGGGGACTGTGTCGGTAATTGAATATCCAACAAGATTGTACTTGAATGATTCATCTGCACTGCCAACACCACCAATAGTTCCTGCCAATTCAGTGACATCGTTACCAACGTGGTCGCTTAGTAGGCCGTATGTGTTTGCTTCACGATGTGGGGCCCTCCAAGGAAGGTGTCCGGTGAGCCCATAGATTTCTCCCTCCACACATGGGTACCAACCATCCGAATCAGCCTCAGCCTCAGTTCCATCAGCGTTCAACTTGAAGTCACAATATCCATCACCATCAGAATTGATGTATCCTTCCATCAATCTCTGGCCCATTGTTCCATCATTTGCATGCGCACCAGTCCCTGTACTTGCAACATAGACAGAAAAGTCACCAGTACTTTTGTTATCTGAACCATAGTAGGTGAGGTTTGTTTCTAGAGATACCCATGAGTTTTCTTCGCCGTATAATCCAGTCAATACCGAGTCGCTCCAGCCATATAGCCAATTATCCATTGACTGTGTGGTGTAAGGTGATGCGCCGTATTGGAAGCCAAGTAGCGAACCAATGACGCTAGTGAACATGAAATTCTTCACCCAACTTCGTAAAGCTGCAGCATCAGACTCCGTGATGCCATAGGCATCTGCAACAAATGCATCGTCCCAATCTACTACATTTCCGCCCATTTCAAAGCCAATTCCATCCTGACTCATCGGCATTGTAGTTCCTGCTAATTCGTTATACATGAATACACGAGCGAAATCTCCAGTTAGTGCATAATCGGATGTGTAAAGGATTTCTTGGACCTTCTCAACCGAGAGATCAACAGTTCCTTCGTAAGGTCCTTGATTCAGTCCAATAGAGAAGTATCCTCCAGCTAGTGGTTCCTCGCTACCAAATGCAACTTGCCACCATTGGTCTGCATTCATTGTCCCCGAGCCTCCCACAAGAATCATGGGGAAGTCAATTGGTGTACCCACCATACCAATCCATCCTCCTGCATAATCTGCTAGATCGAGTAATTGAGTCAGGCCAATTCCATACTGGATCATTGTTGTGAATGGGTCACCTTGAGCCCCTAGTAGAAATAAAGCCACTCCATGTAGGGGAATGCCATTGTAATCGGTTTCTGAAAGCATTCCATTCCCAAGTTCTTCTCCTACGACACCGAATACAACATTGTTCAGTGCATCAGCATTTGCAATATCAACACCGGAAACTGCCCTCAATCTATCTCGAAGGTCATCCATACCTCGTGTTAGCTCTTCTCCTCCGCCATTAGCAAGGAACGTTGTACCAGCCAGTCCATACACTGCCCAATCCATTAGCGTAGTTTCAACAGGGTCAGTCGAACCATATCCCAGCAGAGCAGCGCGAATAGGAGTTACCGATTCACTTGGCTCTCCCATTCCAGCTACTAGCATTGGCCCTATGTCACAAGATAGAGCGATACAGATTCCAGTAGATGGATCGACTGCAGTATTGAGAATTGAATCAGCCGAAGCAGAGAAATCTGGATTCATTGACCCCATTCCTCCAGCAGAGGCGTTCCAGTTATCATATGCACCGGACAATACGGCGGCTGGAGCCATGGCAGCAGCAGTCGCAGCATCATATCCGACGAATTCAAGTTGAGCCGCTGCACCTAATTGCATATCAGAAATATCTTCAGCAGCCCAAATGCTTGGTGCCTTGTTGGAAAGGTCATTAGCAATCATTTGGTTAGAGAATCCCGCCTTTGCGAATATTTCTCCATATTCGATGCCTGTAGCGATTCCTGCTATTCTCTGAGTATTCCAAAGAATATTGGCATTGGTGATATTGGTTGAGCCAGGGAGTGAAGCATGCTCATTTCCATCATCATCAGCCCAAGTACAATTAGCGCACCAATCGAAAACATCGTATTCAGAATAAGTTACAGTGCCTGCTGATTCATCGAAATCTAAGAGTTCGCGATGAGTAGTAACTTCGTATATGAAGGGTCCCATCTTCTCAAACTCGGCACCTATTGCTGAGTTCTCAGTTAGATTCTCAGTATTGGTAATTGAGTAGGCGAAATATACTCTTTCTGCAGTGCTATTATTCCAATCATCATTGGTATAATCGCTTTCTTCATCATATCCTGTTGCAACCTGTTCTGCAACTCCTGCCTCGACTTGACCAGCAACAAAACTTGCCAATGCCACATAGTTCAATCCTAGAAGAATAATTCCTGTTACAATTAGTGCTGTTGCTTTCTGCCTGCCATCCATAGTTATCACTCAGCGTTGCACGCACGTGTATGAGAGATAAGAGATTCTATCCGTGCGAAGTGATTTTTCAACGCTTTTTTTCAGGCAAATCCGAAGGCGTCTAATTCACGCGCAAACGTGTATACCATGATTGGAACTAGAATCACACCCATCCCATGGGAGCGTCTAATTCCGATTCTTGGAGCCATCAAACCAATCATCGTGCCGATAACAAGTGTTCCCACTCCAATCCAATCAGTTGAGATGTAAACAAGAACAGTGATGAAAATACATACAGATAGGACTAGTGTTCTCAATGGCACGAGTTCGTGCACTTTCAGCATACCTTTTCCAACCTCTATCATTACCGGTACTGCGAATAATCCAGCTGCCACTGTAATCGCTAATAATCGGATGAAATCAGCTGGAGGTTCTACAGCATTCCAGATATCTATTGGGTACATCATATTGAGAGCCAAAGCAGCACCTGATCGCGGCCTTCCTACCATGTATAGGAAACCTAGAACCATTACTGTGACAGCAGTGTTGACGGATGAGAGAATTGCAATTATTTCTAGGTCCCGCTGTTGGTTATTGTTTACGAGATCGAGGTCAGGGCTTGCACCTGCTTCTGCAAGAGCCTCTTGGAATAGTTCACGTTCTTCTGCTTCTAGTTCTTCCATACCCTCGAAAACCATCATTTGCGGCATGTTCTCAAAGCCAGGTTGAGTTCCATGTTCGAAATCAGCTGGAATATAATTTGGATCTGTTAGTTTGCCCCATAAGTTTCGCGCACTCATCACCACTACAGTGGCCTGAGCGGCCGTCATTCCAGGAAGGATAGCCATTACCGAGGAAACAACCGCTGAAAGGAAAGTAGGTACTGCAAGTGGTTTCCAAGGCGGCATCTCCCAGTTGTTTTCTTGAGGTGGAATCTCACTAGTTGTAACATATATGTCAATTAGATTAGCAATACCGAATAGTCCAGCAAGGCTTGGGAACAGTAAGGATGCTGAGGGGATTCCAACAGGTGAGCGAGCGGGTAACTCGAATACAGCCCAACCATAGAATCCGGTTAATAGGAAATAAGAGGTAGCAACTAGAATACCTGCGGTTCTAGAGCTTGCACCGAGGCGTAAGTCAATGGAATCATAGCGCCTACGAATGCTAAATTTGCCAAGGGGAATATTGAATTCGATTCTCTTTTTGAGAGGGTAATTTAGTTTTTGAGTTACCTTTTGAGACCATTCAGGCCAAGGTAGGCGTGTGGTTTCGGTTAGAATAAGGAAGACTGAGATGAATAGTAAAAGCCAAGGTAATTGGTCTCGACTAGCCTCATACAATCCTAGTCCTGGATTGTCACCGAAAAGTAGTCGAGCTACTATTAGAAGAGGAATTGACATCAGCATTCCCATTTGTGAGCCACGTGCTGAATAAGCAACACCTTGAGCAGCTTGACCGGAAATCAACATCCTATGCCCTGGTAGTAAAGCAAGAGCCATGTTGTCATCAGGTGCACCGACCAAGGCGCTTGGGATATAATTCAAGAAAGTGTGTACAGTTCCACAGGCTACAATAATTCCTGCAACGGCATCCAGTGGAATCCCAATCCCTACTGCGACAGGGGATAGTGAAAGAGCAATCAATGCAACATTGTTAACGTGGAATCCAGGAATCAAACCAGTTAGACAGCCAAGAAAAATCCCGAATATGAACGAAGCGATGAGCCAAGCGAAGTCCAATAGCCAGGGGTCCACAGAATCACCTCAACGAATATCTAAGCAGAATTGCATTGTATTTCCAACACTTTCTTCTGCTGTCGAAAGTCTTCCAGTCCAGTCAATAGGTTCGCCAATCGATTGTTGTTGGCTGGCCTCAGTACCATCTCCTAGTAGACATAAGTGCTCATCCGAGCCCGAACGCTCAATCCACTGATTGCCATCCTCATCCATCGTTGCTTCTCCATTAATCACTACTAACTTCCCTATGTCCCATTTCCATGAGTTGTACCCATCCCCCCAATTCAGACGGTTAGGTTCCGGTGCATCTCCTACGAGAGTCCAAGTTCGTGCTTCTAGGATGATTCTGCCCTCACTTTCTGACCAAGTTATTGTAGCGTTGAATAGGATTTCTTGTCCACCCTCAATCCACTCAGCGTGCTCTCCAATCAACTGGAATCTGAGTTTTGTTGAGCGTGAATAATAATCAGGCCCATCACCGACATAACCCTTGTCATAGTCGGGAGAAATAGGGTCAGTGACCCAGCCGCTAAAGGTACATCCATTGATGCAATGTATATTGATGTGATCAAAAGGTGATTGGGCGACATCAAGAAGCGATGCTTCCCCTTCTTCAATTACTGGTGTCATGGCCGAAGCATTAAATCCTCTATCAAGACAAATTATAGCTTCATCAGTTGACCACATTAGTCTCCCAGTCCAAACTTTGTTGATCCCTTCGATGTCATCTTCGAGGTCTTCAGGAGAGGGTAACAAGCAAAGCACATCATTTGGAGAGGGGCCTAATAACCACCAACCATCATTTTGTTGAGTTACATTACCTTCGATTGCAACTAATTTCCCTACTTCATATGATAGAGAGTATGGCTCTAATTCCCAAGATAAATCAACGGTTGACCCTTGATTAAGAACTTCGATAGCAGTAGCTTGAACCAAAAGACGCCAGCGTAGAGATCGCTGGTCATATTGTAGCCAACCAGAAATTTCTACATGACTTCCCGCTTCTACCCACTCCATCACACGTCCTTCAATTTGCATATACAGTAAATGGTCGGCGTTGCCATAGGATGGATTATCCATCAGGCTCAATGAGTGGTATGTCACATCCGGCTCTAGAGCTTCACTTAGGAACCCATCAACTCTAACCGACATATTTGCATAATCTGCAGGGTTCATTGCGACTTCCACAATTTGAACTGCAGTATATTCAACACCATCACATTTTGAGTCTGCACAATGAATTGCCCCATACCCGTTGGACGATAACCAAATTCTCCCATTCCACTCAGTTACTTCTCCTTCAACTGTAACAATTGTTCCTATTGGCGGCACGTCAATGTCTCTATCAACATACCATCGTACTTCTGCCATTGAATGACCATCAACTTCGCGGATTTGTAAATCAATCCTATCTGATTGTTCACCATACGGGTCAACAACGAAACTAGTTAGTACTCCTAAAACCTTGACAGTTTCTCTTGGGTATTCATGAATCTCATCAATCTCAATCATATCGGGTTCGCGAATAACAGCATAGAAATTCATTGTTGAAACAAGTAGTAGAGAAGTGAAGAACATTACCCAAAGCTTCGCCATGTGTTACGCGATAGTTAACCTACCCTTGAACATTCACTGAAGCCAACCCCCGAAAATGTAGCAAAGCCGCTGATACATTTCACCTTCCCTGAGAACAAGGTTCATCCCTCAATCACCTTCGAGGCATCATCAGGACCCGTAGCTCAGTTGGTTAGAGCGCTCGGCTCATAACCGAGTGGCCATCGGTTCAAATCCGGTCGGGTCCACCAAAATTCACATTTTTCGCTTTTTTTGTGAAATATTCTTACTTTAGTTAAGAGAATTGCATTATTCAGCAACCTAACGAATCCGGCAACTTATCGAAGCCTTTCAGGCTAATACTCAAATACGGCCTGAGTCGGCCTTACTGTGATGAGTGCCGCACGTTCTGTTCGACCTGCCCTAATGATGCTGGCAGTTTACTTCTTGAGTACATGGGCAGGAGTGGCGGCTGTACAGGCACAAGGTGCAGTTCCAGACATCACACTTTCTTGTGACCAGCCTCAGCCGATAGATGTCTATCCTGGTGCTACAAGATCTAGTCTCATAAATTGCAGACTTGAGAATCCAACCATCCATCAAGAGAAGGTTAGAATCACAATTCAAGCAGGTGTGCTTGCTGTGTCGGGCCCCGCCTCTCTATCAGTAGGAGGGGGCTCCGAGGTCCCTTTCCAGGTAATGGTGCGAGCTGAATTGCGTGCACCTGAGGGTCAGCATCAAGTCACGATCTCTGCAGAAGTGACAATGGCTAACGGAGTACCAGTTACTAGCGACCCTCAATCCTACAATATCATGGCCATTATCCGTCAATTTAGTCGACTTCGAGTCGCATCAGAAGTGGCCTTCCTACAACTGCGACCAAAGGTTGATTATAATCTGATTTTTGATGTCTATAACGACGGTAACGCAATGGATCGATTCAATATTGAGGTTCAAAATTATGATGAACTAAACGATGAAGGATTCCAACTCAGTATTCCGTTGGTTAGTGTTGAAATTGAATCCATGGCTCCTCCGGAGAAGATAAGAGTTCAGATGAGGACTCCGAAAAATCAAGGTTGGACTGACAAATACTACTCTTTGCAATTTAAGGCCACTTCAGAGTATTCTGTTAGAACTGAAGGTATTCCGAATTATCAAATTCAAACAATGACTATTTACATCAGGGGTGTTTATCTACCTGGGTTTGAATTCATTGGAACTATGATGATGACCGCATTAGCTGCTGCTGCATTTGCTGGGCGAACATCTAGGGAATCTGATGATGAATCAGAATTAGTAGAATTAGATTCTCGCATTTTCTGACAACTACAATTCAATGAATCTTTGTCACTTATGTTGGCAACGGGTTGATAACCGAAGTACGTGGACGGCTAATCGACTAGAGAGGCAAAACAGATGAGCAACGGTGGGCTACTTCAGAAGGCGATGGAAGTTCAAGAGGCGAATGATGATATTATTGATATGGATTTACCCATAGAATCAGAACGCTCTTCAATCACTCTTGGAAAGATAATCAGTGTCTTAGGTATTGGAGTCATTCTACCTCTATTGATTCTCATGTGGTTTGGCGTCTATATTGACATAATTTCTATCACAATATTAACTCCTCTTGTTATTCTGATGTCGTTGGTTTTTGTCTGGTGGAGGTTGGAAGTCGGCCGACCTAATTTCATGGGTGGTTCTGGGATTAATACCACTCCAGCGGCAGTAGTTATTGTTACATTCATTATTCTTCTTGGAACACCTACTCTCTTATCCATCGCTCTAACTGGAGAAATGTCACTTGGCGAGGTGGATTTCAATGATGATGCCTCTGAAATGTCGATAAAGATTAGGCAAAATGGGGGTTCAGGAACTCATGATGCAACTGTATCTATTTCTCAATCAGGATCTGAGATTTGGAGTGAATCCACGACTTTTAGTTTTGATTTTTCCGATGGCCAAGGTGATTATGGGAAAATTACTATTGATGTTGAGGATTTCTATTCAAATAATGCATTACCTTCTGATTCCACTAAATATGAATTAACACTGGTTGTTGGTGCCGTTGTTGTTGGTGGTGTTGGTTACAAAACCTTCACTAAATCGCTCGATTCCAATTATCTTTCTCGAACAATTACTGGAGCCGAATCTTCATCTACTGCATCTCTTTCTGAAAATCCTGATGATTGTGGAGATAAGGAGAGATGTTTGAAAGGTGTGGCCTTAACCGGTTCTGCAGGTTTAGCAGCCTCTGTTGGATATCCACCTGCTGGAATGCCGTTTGCTGATTATACAATGAAAGTAACAATGTATTACGATTCCACTTCTATGGCTATTGATTATCCAATTATTACTGTCGAAAATACAGTGGCAACATGGGACTCAAATGGAGGCGAATGGGGTACTGGTACGGGAATTGTGGGAGATTTGGGTTCTTCACTCTCACTTGGCGGTTCGGAATTTGCATCTGATATTCAAGCAGACATCATACCAATTAGTGCATGGGAGGTAAACGATTACGGATGCTACACGGTTTCAATAGAAATCAATCAACAGTCACCTTGGTCTGGAACCAATCAAGGGTCGATTTCATCTGAATCATATTATTTGTTTGAGAAGGCTGGATCTCATGCAAATGAGGATGGAGAATCCGAAACTTGGACCTCTGTGGAAAATTGTTAGAAACATCTTATTTGTTTTCTTCTTCATCAGAATTTGTTCGCTGCATCATTCTGTAGGATGCAAATCCTGTGATGGCCGCACCGATTAAGAGCGCAATTATGATAGGAATTGCTGACCCCTCATCATCATCAGGTTGATACCAATTTATCGATGCAGAACTAGCCGAACCTCCGCCAAATGCATCGTCATCTACTAGCTGTGATGGGGTGAGTATTTCGCAAGTAATCCCAGCATCTCCCTCTGCATTGTGCCTCCAAGTAAAATCAATTGTTACTTCTGCTCCAGGGTCAATTTTTTCTCCCCCAGGAAATGTTGGTGCTACACTCGTAGAAACTTCAGTTTCGGTTATTTCGCAACTGAGGAAAAATACTGCAGAAGCAGTTCCTTGATTTGTAATAGTTGCCGCCATTTCCACTCCTATGCCAAGCGCTGCTTGTTCCTCAGTATTATTGAATTCTAAAGTGACCCATTCGATATATGGGATATTTGAGCTGATTACAATTATTGGGTCCCAAGTTAACGGGATAAAATCTCCTCCGTAATTATCTAAATCTGGATCCATATTCCATCCTGTTCGATATTCTACGATCTCAATTTCAGCATTCTCGGTCCAAATACTGCCATCAGCCCAACCTATCTCTACAACTCGCTCTGCTCCAGAGTCAATTTGCCCGATTCCATTTCCGTCACTAATATATGTAGAAGATGTGATTTCTCCTGGGCCCATGTTGATTACTCTAAATAACACATTAACAGCATCAAATTGAACTTGTTGATTTGAGATTCGTCGCTCCCATCTATCAGTATGTCCTCCACTCCCTGTGGCTTCATCGCCCCAGTGAAATTGTGATTTAGCGTGCAATAGAACGTCATGGTCATCCTTACTCAAATTAAACCCAGTAGTTCCTGTTATAGATACATTTGAATCAATTGATTCAGCAATTATGGGTCCTGTGGAAACAATGTTCGAGTTATGTATCAAGGCTGAGCCGTCAACTATTATTTCGCCGCCATATATTGTTGAATCTTGGATGTCTATATTCCCACTAATTGATATTGAAAACCCCGCATCTCCTTTTGCCATCATATTTCGAAATGGCATATCTATTGCATCGTATGTAATTTCATTCCCCATATCTGGAGTAATTGTAATTGAAGAAACACAAACTTGTTTGTTTCCTATCCCTATCAAACCTACCCAGATGTCATCAACTGATTCGTTTAATTCAATTGTGAATTCTGAACCATTAATGTCAATTTGCTCGCTTCCTCCAATATAAGCAAGCCCTCCATAAAATGATTCGCCGTCTGGTGCATGAAACGTAACTGAAAAATCACCATCATAATCGGAACCTGGAATTAGAATTGCGGATCGATTTTCTTCGTCCCAGTATCCATACCCTCTGAGTTCTGTAGGAGGATTAAGTGCATTTACTTCTGATGAATTTATATTCAATTCACCCCCCTCCTCAACGATAATCTTCGTATCATCTTCCATACTGATTACTGCACTTGAAATTGTTAATGACCCCCCGTTAACAATTCGTAAATTATCCGAAACGGTTTGATCGTCAGCCCATTCTACAGCGGAATCAATTAAGATTTCTCCATCTTCCGCATTTACAACTTGAGGGATGCCAATAATCAACGAAAACAGCAGAATAATCGACATAGTTAGGGATTGGCCCTTACTCATAATGAGCCGACAATAATAAGTGCCAAATTAACGAATCGGCGGCGTGGTTAATTTATTCCATGTTTTCACATATATCTCAGAGAGAGAGTTCATGGCTAATGTGCCTCTCGTTGTCAATGGGATAACATGAGTGATACGCTTTTTGAGTCATCAGAACCATTAGGTTTCTTCCTCAATGTACTTACTGTACTAATGATATATGGTCCAGCCTACTTGGCAAATACTGGTGCTATGTTATTTGGTAAATGGCTACCTGACAAATTCGAATTTGTTAATCATAAGATCGATGGAGGGCGTAATTATTCAGATGGATATCGCATATTAGGGGATGGCAAATCTTGGGAGGGGTTATTTGGTGGAGCCACCTTTTCAGGTCTTCTAATGATTCTAGCTCATGTGATTTGGAGAGGTCGGATTAATTCAGATGCCCGACCGTTTATCGATCCTCTTTTTGATGCAAATAGTTCTGATTGGTATTGGATTGGAGGTGAATATGGCGCTGCATTCATTTTAGGATTCACATTAGGGTTTGCTTGTATGCTGGGGGATATGACTGGTTCATTTTTCAAGCGAAGAAGAGGTTTGAAGAGAGAAGGTGATGAAAGTTCAGAAGCCCCTCTATTGGATACAATGCCTTTTGCCTTGTTCATTTTTGCAGCAGCTGCAGCATTATTCAGTGAAGAAGTCATCACCGATGATGCTCTGAAGGTACCTATAATCGCTATATTGGTCCTCACCCCAATTATCCATAGGTCTTTCAATATCTTAGGATATAAATTAGGTTTGAAATCAGTCCCCTACTGAATATCCCTGAGATATTCTTTCGGAATTCATTATCTCCTTAGCACCTATGCGGGCAAACATGGCAGGTATGACTGTACTCATTGTAGGAGGCGGTGGTCGTGAACACGCTCTTGCCATAGGTCTTGTAGAAAGTGAATCAGTTGGAGAGGTGCATACTTGCCCTGGAAACGCTGGAACTGCTTTAGTTGGTAATAATCACGATGTGAGTGTTACAGATGTTGTAGCAGTTGGCGAATTAGCTTCCCAGATTGGTGCTGATCTTGTTGTCATTGGACCAGAGGCTCCTCTAGTAGCAGGTTTGTCTGATTATCTACGTGATATCGGTATTCCAAGTTTTGGACCTCACAGTCAGGGGGCTGCACTCGAGGGCTCAAAACTTCACGCTAAGAGAGTGATGCAGAATCTCGGAATCCCAACTGGAGGTGTTCTAGTTCTTGATGCAGAATCAGATATTAAGAAATCTCTTGCGACTTTTGAATCTCCTTGGGTAATCAAGAGAGATGTATTAGCTGCAGGGAAAGGAGTTGTGGTTACTTCAGATGATGTTGAAGCATCTGAGTTCATTTCTAAGTCAATAAAAACGGATGGTTTTGTTTTGCTTGAGGAATTTCTTTCTGGTGAAGAGGCTTCAATGCTTGTTCTAATGGATGAATCGGGCTATCTTTGTTTGCCGGCGAGTCAAGATCACAAAAGAGTAGGTGAAGGAGACACCGGTCCAAACACCGGCGGCATGGGGGCTTACGCGCCAGCCCCAGTAGTTACCCCTGCCGTCCGGCGACGTGCAATCGATGAGATTGTTGAGCCTATGCACCACTACCTTCGAAATCAGCATATTCCGTATCGTGGAGTTTTGTATGTTGGATTGATGATTGATGAAAATGGAGCTCCTAATGTTGTTGAGTATAATGTTCGTTTTGGAGATCCTGAAACACAGGTGACAATCCCATTAATTGAGAATGATCTCGGTGAGTTACTTCTGGCCACGGCAGAAGGTAATCTTTCTGATATTAGTCCCAAGTTCAGCAATAAATCTGCAGTCACAGTGGTTCTAGCATCAGAAGGATACCCTGCATCTTCTAAGACTGGTCGCGAGATTAAGGGTGCTAAATCGAGGATTGAGGAGGGAGATATTGTTGGATTTGTTCATTACGCCGGTGCTGAATTACTAGATGATGGTGGACTATTGTCAACTGGCGGTAGGGTACTAGCAGCAACAGCAATTGCTCCTAATTTACACCTAGCTTTAGAGTGCGCTTATGCTCTAATGAATGAAATCGAACTTGAGGGTTCTCACTACCGTTCTGACATCGGTCATCGAGCACTTTGAAAATTAGATTACTGGCATGTAGCGACACTACGTAGTAGTGAGACCACCGCGAACGGTTATAACAGGACTTCAGGTCGCCGCGCTGCTGAGCCTTTAGGCTGCACAAATGACGGTGAGAAATAATGTCGTATGAAAATGAGAATGCGGAGGCCGATGCGAGCTCAATGAAGGGTGTCGCAACAGCTCCTTTGGCACTTGCAGGACTTCTGGTTCTGTTCTTTGGAATAACTGCCTTCGCTGACGATGTGATGATTGATATTGGAAAGTTAGTCGTCCTCCCCGTTGCAGCTGCTACTGCAGCTGCTTTGGGAAGGATTGGAATAATTGCTACACCTAACAAATCCCTAGTTTATTCATTCGCATTTGTTGCTGCGGCTGTGGCAATGGACTCCTTTTCATTGGTCGATCCGATTGTAATTTCGACCTTTGTTTTCATGGGTATTTCTACAATATTCTTGGTTCAAGTAAATCGGAATGAAGAAGCCACTATTTTGCTATCTATTGTAGTTGGATTCCATCTTGCAGTATCTTATGCTGCAGGAATGCCAGAGTTATCTCTTGCAGAGGAAGCAACCTTGCAGAGTAATCAATTAATTGATATTCAGAGAGCCGGGATAGGGGCGAATTTCTTCGCTTTCTGGATTCTTTCAATAGTTTTGGGGACTATCTTAGCAATCCTATTTCGTGGATATTTGGACGAATCTGGAAAAAATACTCTGTTTTCCACAGTTCCTGAATCTATTGAGTGGAAAACCAGTTCAGAATTTATTGGAACTTCTCTCAGTCTGCTTTTTGTGAATCTAGTTCCTCTATTATGGCTCTCAAGTATTACTGAAGCTGATATATTCGAGACGCATCATTATCTCGGTTCTGTTTGGGCACTAGCAACATCAATTGTAATTCTATTCGTCACATTCTGTAGAACTGAGAGGTGGCACGTAATCGGATCTCTTGTTGCAATAAACTGGGTTATTTACACATTAGCACATCTAGTGGAGATTGGAAACGACCTACCTACTAGTCTAGCATTCCTTAGTAATAACGATACGGCTAGTACTTGGACATGGTTTGGCCTTACCTTTTGGTTGAATGTTGGTGCAGCATTAATAGCGTCAAGAGGTTATTTCGGTGATATTTCTCCACGAAGGGAACCAAGTAAGTTTAGACAATGGTGGCAAGCCAACAGTTATTCAATACTAGTTGGTTCTGCCTTAGTAGTAGGATTCTTAGTTCGAACCGGATGGAATGTTATTCCAGCAATGAATGCTAATCTTACTGGTTTGTGGGATATGACGGGGGGTTCTGACCCTTGGTACATGAAGCGTGTAGTTGACTACATAGTTGCTAACCAAACGCATTTAATTTTTGACGCGGATAGAGCTTATCCAATTGGTGGAATCAATCCACGTCCTCCTCTTTTCTCATGGTGTTTGGCTCTTGGAGGGGTTGCCATTGAGTGGATCACAGGGATGTCAACTGATGAGGCTGTTTGGTGGTCTGTGGCGTTATTCCCTGCCATCTTTGGTGCCTTGATTGTTCTACCTGTATCAGGGCTTGCTCGTCGATTGCACAGCAATCAGGCAGGAATAATTGCTGCTTGGTTAATGGCTTTCATGCCCGGGCACATTAGTCATTCCACATTTGCTCTTGCAGACCACGATTCATTCGCTCTCCTTTTCCTAACGCTTGCCTTCTACTTCTGGGTTACGGCAATTGATAAAATTGGTAATGAGAGATTGTTCGTAAATCCAAGTCCAAATCCACTGTATTTGATTGCAGGAATCCGAGAGATGTGGCGCAGAAATCCTCAATCTATGGCCAATGCAACTTTGGCGGGAATCAGTTTCTCAACGGTTGCATTAGGTTGGAAAGGATTCGTTTATGGCCCAGGAATTCTATTTCTTGCATTTTCAGCCCAAATTATCCTTAATATGTTCCGCAGGAGAGACAGTCTTCCATTGACTTCTGCAGCGTTGCAGATGATGCTAACTACATTCATTATACCATTACCATTCTATATCTGGCCTGAGATGAATCTTCTCTTGGCTCCTAGTGGTTTCCAACCAATGTTTTACATTGTAGGTTTCACCTTTGCTCTCGGCTGGGTTGCTTGTTCTTTCAGAGACAAACCTTGGTTGTTGATTCTAGGTAGTGGAATAGCTCTCTTTGGTGGGATTCTATTAATTCTGTGGATTCTACAAGAGGCAGAGATTTATGATGGCTGGGACATTCTGTTTACCGGAGGATTCTATTTCTCAAAGAACAAAATTTTTGGAACAATTGGTGAGGCACAGGCACCTAGTCGTGGGGTATTATTCGCTTCATATGGACCCGTAGTTGCACTCATAGCAGTTGGTTATTCTTTCATACTTCTCTGGAGGGGCGCTCGAGACGGAAAACAAGGCAAATCTCTTCTTGGGCTTTGGGTTCTAATTTCCATCTATATGGCATGGTCTGCGGGTCGATTTATCTTCAATGCAACTCCTGCAATTGCAATTGTGGGGGCTCTAGGAATTTCGGCTTTATGGAAGATGGCAAATTTCTCCGGTTTTGTAAAGGAGTGGCGTCGTTCAGGTATTGGAACTCCACGTTCTCGATTCAATTCTATTCGCCCTGCTAGTCAAAAACACCCAATGATTCCTGCATTAATGCTAGTTTTCATGTTAGTCGCTTCACAGCATCTGACTTATGGGCTGGATTCAGGAATTCCTAGAGGGGATGTTGCATCGAGTGATGTCGACCAGACAATTTATGATTTCACTCCTGATATCTTTAGATATGAGGCTCTAGGTCTTTCTATATTCGATAGTTCAGACCACAATCCCTCGGCAACATGTGGAAGCGGTTGTTGGTACATGGGGACATTTGGTCCCGGATTCAATGGTGGAGGCTGGAATTTAGCCTATGAGTGGCTATCTGAGCAGGACTCTGATGTCCCCTTTGGTAATCGTCCTGCCTTTGTTTCATGGTGGGATTATGGATTCCAAGCTCTTGATTCGGGCGAACATCCAACTGTAGCAGATAACTTCCAGACGGGAATTCCACAAAGTGGAGGTATGTTACTGTCATCTGGTCAGGAGGACACGCTTGCCTTATTCATCACTACCATTGCTCAAGGTGATAGGAGTTATGATTCCTCAGACTCAGGATTCACGAATGAATTCTCGGACGTACTCGATGAATACATGACTGTTGAACAGAAAGATGAGTTTGAAGCAATAATGACTTTTAAAATGGGTGATTCCTCTTTCGTTGAAGATCGTTCATTGGCTGTATATTCTGAGGCTATTGGTGTGAATCAGTTTGGTGAATCTGTTTCTCTAGAGATATTATACGGTTCTGAAATAGATTCGAATGGATTCCCATTGGAACCAAGTTGGCAAGTTAGAGAAAACGGCATTCTACTTGGAAACAAAACGAATGACGAGTCTGCTGCAAGGTCATTTTTTAACGATTCATTACCCTGTGATCCCACATTTTTTGAATCAACAAGCGGTCGATGTCAAAATGTCGTAGATATTTCTTTTGAGATATCTCACTATTACATAGGCGATTATAGGTATACTGGTGACTTAATTGAAGAATTCGATGATGTATCTACGCATCTTCATAGAACCAATTCTCGCCTTGCATTATCTCGTTTATTCCTAAATACGATCTTATCTCTTGACCAGATTGTTGGTCTTTATCATGATTTGAGCACGTCGATAGAGTACGAAGTACAGGATTATGAGGGACAAACAGGTGAGACAATAGTTCGAACAAATGATATTCGTTATTTCGCAGTAGATGACAGATTGTATCCTCTAGGTGGTAAGTACTACGAGGATTCAAATTACCATCGTGGACAAACCACAGGGATTTTCTATGCGCCAACTACTTTGTCTGGCCTTGATCCTAATGACTATATGATTTCTGAATATATAACTCAGAAAGGTACTGATCCAGAAAGAATAATGTCTGCTGAAGCATATGAAGTTGCATACTTGGCCGATATTGTTGCTCAACAGTCAGGTTCTCTAACTGATGCATCCCAAATCATACGTCTAAATGATATTAGATATACTCACACAGAAGACTTCTTCGAAACAATGATCGCTAGAATTTACGTTGGTTATGGCAGTACTAGTTTAGGTCTATCTGGAGATGTGGCACAACCCGGCCCTACTTGGGGTACAACTGGCACTCCAAATTCAGCTCTTCAGAATGCATATCCACTTCCTGGAGCGATGATGAACCATTTCGTAATTGCGAATTGGTATGACGATGGTTCAGATTCTCCTGATGAGGATAATAACAGTGTTCCTGATGTCTTTGATGGCGGGTACTCTGCAATTGGACGTGCAAATACTAATGTCAAAGTTGTCAAGTACTACAGTGGTGCGACTATTGAAGGGACTGTTGAACTTGATGGAATCGGACCTATACCTAACGCTCGAATTCTAATAGAGAGAGATGCCTTCAGTGGCGAAGAGATTGCTGATGCTGATGGAAATGTAATCGATAGGGATCAGCGAACTTATTGGATTCCAATAGGCACAGTAGATGCTGATGAAAACGGCGATTATTCCTTTATTGCTCCAGCCGGAAAGATTCGAGTTAGTGCTTTCTTCGGTGAGCCAGATTTAACCCTCGCGCGAGCTCAGTTATCTAGTGGAACTGTGGGAATGCTACAAGATGTTGCCACAGAATCTTACTCAAATGAACGTTATATAAATCCAATAACAGGAATTCTAGGAAACGTTTCAGGTTCACAGTGGTTAGCCGAAACAATAGTCAATATATCTGGCTTAGATGGTCATAGTAATGGCGAATCCCATATTGATGCTGACATCCTTGTTGAGCCATCGTTTGCAACTGGACTGTTAACATGGGATGGCCATGATCAGTTTTCAGGCGAAGCCATTACAAATGCGGTTGTAGAATTATCTCCTTCATGGGATGAGATATCTCTTTCGCCTATTACTCTGGAAACATCTACAGGGACAGTTTCTGGTTCTGATTTAACATTCCAAGGTTCCGGTGAAGTTACATTTACTGGCAAAGGAACTGTGACAACAACAGAAATTGCAACTATTGAGAATTTTGTTGGTACATATACACAAAACATCCTCAATGGCCACAGCCTTTCTGGAGATGGTGAATTCAATGGAATTGGGACACTAGTAGGAACAATTGATGATTCTATTGAAGAAGTAGCTTGTAATGAAAATGGTACAATGCTAGAAAATCATAGTATTTGTTCTCTATCATTAGATAATTACCTAATTGAGGGAATCGTGAATGCTACTGGAAAGTTCACATCCAATGGGACCTCTTCTTTTACGCAGACATTGAATGGTTCCTCTCTTTCTGGTTCGGGAATATTTGTAGTCGATACCAGTGATGATTCACTAGAGTCATATGGAACAATAAATGGAAGCGGAATGTTTAGTGGAGAGGGACACTTTAGTGGAGAGATGGTCAATGAAGGCACCTTCCATCTTATGGGTGCTATTCCTGGCAAATATGATGTCTCAGTTGTCTTTTCTGATGGCACTAAAATTGATATTCTTGATGGATTCACTGTGCCATATTCAGGTACCATAACTCCAAATCAGATTGATGTGTCTGGAGGATTTGTTAACGGTGCACTAGTAGATTCTAATGGTGACAATTTAGTCGAATCTGTAATCTTGTATCATGCTAATAATACTACGGCAATTCCAAATGGTGAGTGTTCAGATGTTTACTTTGCTCCTTGCACAATTTCTTCTGACGATTCAGGATTGTTCAACTATGGTCCTGTTATTCCTGGCAACTACACAGTAGTTCTAGACATGGATTCAGATGGATTCAGTGAAGCCGAAATATCTCATGTTTTCGACGCTGAGGAAGGCACCTCTGTTGAATTCCCAACTCCAATACCCGTTACTTATGACATTTCTTTCAATCTTGACAGAATGGATAATGGTACAGAGGTAAATGTCATCGATGCTAACGTTACAATGACTAGTGCTGATGGTTCTAATTCAGATGTTATAGCAATTTATGATTCAGAGCTCGGACATTATTATGTTGAACTAATTGAAGGTGAATGGGTATTGAGTTCAGATATACCCGAATCCATGATGCAACTTTGGGAGCGAATTGTTGTTGAATCCGATTCTGAATATAATTTCACTTTCCATGAATCTACTACTGTGACTGGATTAGTTGAGTACGAAACAATTGAACAAGTAAATAATGTACAAACAAATGAAACAGAAGAGACTAGTGTTTTAGTTCCAATTGAAGGAGGAATAGTTGAGTTTTATTGGGATGGATTTTCTACTTCCACTACTACTGGTAGCGGAGGAGTATTCAACGTAGAATTACCAATTGGCGTCACTGTAGATGCTTTTGTTTATGCGGGAGTTCAGAATAAAGTCAATGGAACCAGATTCACAGTTGTTGATGATATGGAAAACATCAGTATGGTTGCTAAATCTGGGTTCGAAGTCAATGGTGTAATTAATGTCAACAGAATAGGAAATCTATTCTCCTCCGATCTTATTGGTTGGGAATCCACTACAGTTTACGCGACACATGATACTTATGAGGCAATATGGGTAATGGAATTGCTTGAAGATGGTACTTTCAGTTCGGACCTACCCCCGGGCAACTGGTCCTTCACAACAGATGTGAGTTGGCTTAATATTACAGAAACTCACCTACTTGTTGATGGTGAGAATGATACTATTGACTTGCTTTCCTTCCCAGCAAATTCTTACATTGAAATTGATTTCTTCCTTGATTATAGTGGCGACAATAATGTTAGTAATGGTTCTCCAGTGCAATATGATTTCTCTATAATTTCACTAAACAATGCAGGCATGGATTACAATATTTCTTCTTCCGATGAATTAGTATGGACTTCTCTCGGACATGCTTTGATTCCAATCGAGGCGGGTTCTTACATGATTGACGTTCAATTGTCCAATCCGGAATTGTATGAATTATTTGGAACTAGGATACTCACTGGAGATACACGTATCGATGTTGGTTTCTCCGATAACTCCGTTTCTAGATCTATCGGTTTTGATCCTGAATGGCGGGTCAGTCTGAATATTACAGATTATGTAGGCTCTGAATTGGTCAGTCAGAATGTCAAATTTATTAATTCAGAGACTGGATGGATTCTTTCTCGAGTAACAGATTCCAGTGGTTCAATTATTGACCATATTCCAGAGGGTGATTGGATTGTTGTTATTGATTCAATTTCTACAGATGAAGGTGTAGAGGAAGGATTGCGTACATTACTTACAGTCTCAGAGGCAAATGCTAACCTGAACCACACTCTTTCTACAAGTGAGATGGCAACATTCACAGTGCTTATGTCCGATGAAGAAAATAACCCAGTTGATAATTTGGATATTACTTTAACGTCAAATGAAGGACTTGGTAAAGTTCATCTCGATTTATCTGATGCATCAGGTCTTTCTGAAGGAATCCTTTATCCTGGTTCGTGGAATGTTGAAGTTAACCAAACAGTTGATCGAACAAGATACTTAGTTGAATCAATAGAACTTATTCAAGATGGTCTACAAAGAGGCCAGAATGGTCAGATAAACTTGTCTGTATCAACATTGGTTGAGATGTCGGGGACAATTTTCTGGGATCATGATGACGACGATGATGCTGATGTTGGTGAAGGGGTGCCTAATGCAACTGTAATAATGACTAGTGATGGCTTAGATAATATTTCTTTAGTAACTGATAGTACTGGAGATTGGAATGTCTATGTCCCCGTGAACACAACTTGGCTTGTTTTAACCAATAGATTAGGGTTCTCAGACGAGAGTGAATCAATATCAATGAGTGCACCAAATTCCGTTGAAATTGAACTTACAGCAGGACAAGTAGAGATATTTGGAAACATTACACATTCCAATATCCACGATTTTGCTTCTGAAATTGTTCTGGAATTAATTCCGACTCAGGGATTGGTCCGGGATCGTGTCACTCCAACATTAGTTATGGAAAATGGCACTTGGAATGGTGCTTGGAATGCATCCGTTGAGCCCGGTGAGTGGATTTTCTCAGCTTCTGTAGAAAGTTTGAATCTTGTAGTAATGTCTATTGTTGATGCTGACATTTCTGAAGGTGGTTATGTTGATTCAGAACTCATTTTCGGAGGCTGGTTAGACTTAGTATCTCAATGGATTGATTATGATGGTTCATCCCATAATCTATCTTCTGAAGGTGTCATTGCGCCTGAATTCACAATTTCCCTCGGCAATGGTATTGAGTGGGATGCAATATTAGATGAGAGTGGAGGAATCTCAATTCTTCTGCCATCAGGTACTGCTGAAATAAATAGTGATTTCACGGCGACTCAAATGGATAGGGAAATGAGTTATGAAGCAGCAAATAACATCAATATTCCTTCTTCAAGTACTGGTATCATTGCATCCGTAAGCAATGAACTTACTTTCACTCGAATAGCTAACCATGAAATTGACTCAAATACTACCGTAATGACGGGTGGGAATGCATCCGATGGAGATATTTCTGAAGTTCAGATTTTGTCTGTTGATGAAGAATACACTCCTGTGGAGTATACAATTGTGGTCGATTATCTTGGTCATGAACCACTTTCCACATATTCCGTTGTTGGTAGTGTCCCTGGATCTGATGGAGCCTATTGGAATGTAAGTTTCTATAATACTACAGGAGAGATTTGGCAAAATCAGTTCTCATTCGACTTAGGCCTAGATAACGACAATACTTCTTCCGAGCTCAAGGTTCGAATCGAGCCGGCAAATTGGTCCACTGCTAGATCTCTGTCTGATGGACATACAGTTTCTATCAGATTTTCTTCCCAAGGTGGTTATACTTTCAATCATAACTTAATTTTGAGAGTGCCACAACATCATGGATTTGAGTTGACAGAGGAAATGCTGGAAGTTTACGGAATACGACCAGGACAGGAATTAGAAATTCCAATTTTGTTTACCAATACCGGAAATGGTGATGAGCGATTTGATTTTGAATTTGACGATAATCAATTACCAATTAATTGGCTTAGGACCGGTTCCACAAGCCATACTATTGGTGCTTTTACTGATACGACTCATACAATTGTGGTAAAAGCACCTCTTAATGCGACTGGAGACGAGGATTTCACAATTAGCGTATCTGTTACAGATAAGGATGGAGGTAGTTACCCTGCTATCCCTATTCATGTGAAAACATCCTCGCCAAATCCCGTAATCACTGATGTTTCTTCTTCTGATGTCATCTTCGGTCAGTATAATACATTCATTATTACTGTCGAGAACAATGGTTTAGTTGATGCTTCTCAAATCACTGTAAATGCTACAATTAGAGGGACTTCGATAAATACTACGAGAACCATAGATGTTGCTGCTGGAAATGAAGAGTTCGTTTTCATAGATCTTGATATGACCTCATTCAACCAACCAGATGATATTTGGATTGATTTTATCCTAGAGGGCGATGATGTCAGCGAAGAATCTGAAAGATTTGATCCAAAGAGGTATACTATGAAATCTCCAGCAGTAGATGACTCTACTGCCACTAGTTCAATCATGTGGGTTCTTGTTGCAATGCTCCTTCTGGCAGGTTGGTATCTTACAAGAGGCGGTTCCCGACGACCTGGTGCTCCATTCTGAGAGTTGTAATAATTAGTTTTAATAACACAAATTCTCATTAATGGAATAGCAGGAGAATCGACGAGGACATGGCCATAGAACATCTTGAGTTGATGCCCGAGCCAGAAGAAACTAGGCTTCTGACTGCTGTTGACCCCGATGCACCAGGTTATCCCGGTGTTGCCTATGGAGTTAGTGACCAAGAAGCTAGGGAGTTGAGATGGCCAGTAGGCCCGATGAAAGAATTTCTTTGGCCGTGGGGTGCAGTGTCGTTCTCAATTGGGACTATTTTGTTGCTTATCTCATGGCCTTGGATTCAAGCCTACATTGCTCCGATTCTACCTGACTCAGAGTGGGCCTATGTAAATTCAGGATTTAGAGAAATACAATCAGATGGCTTCTTTGGAGAGGGGGTACATGTATGCATTGTAGACACTGGTATTGACATAAATCATATCGAATTTTCAGGAGTAGATTTAGTAGGGTTTAGAGATTTCTATATTGAGGCGAATGATGATGTTAGAGATGTTGGTAGTAATTTTCATGGCACTCAAATGGCAGGATTGATGTTAGCGAATAAAACCTACATCGGTGCAGCGCCCGAAGTTTCCGTATCAATTGCAATTGCTTTAGGTCCAGACGGATCTGCAGGGCAGATTGATAGCGTCGCAAGTGCTATTCGTTGGTGTTGGATTTCTCAGAATGTCGATATAATCAGCCTAAGTCTTGGAGGTGATCCTGATGGAAGTACAGGAGGTTTTGAGTCTGAAACTTCAGTGGCCGTTAATGAGGCACTGGATGCAGGAGTATTTGTTGTGGCCGCTGCAGGAAATAATGGAATTGATTCTTCAGTTAATGATGTGTCTACCCCTGCTAATATTGAGCGCGTTATTGCAGTTGGTGCTACAACAAGAAATGGTGAAGTATGGCGAAATAGTTCAATTGGTTCAGAACAGGATCCTAATACAGGAGAACTTCGCCAATATCCCAATCAAAAGCCAGAGATAACAGCACCAGGGGTGATGATTTATTCGACTGTTTCCACATCAATAAAACCATCTTATGCTTATTCAAGTGGAACTTCTGATTCAACGGTTCTTGTTTCATCTGCTCTAGCAATAATTCTTGAAATTCATGGCGATGAACTTCGAGGCGATAATGGAGGAATTGATCAAAAGGCGATGTTTCTTGTTAAGCGTGCCTTAGCTAATTCTGCTATGAATTCAGGTTCATCTCATGACCTGAAAAACGGATATGGCGAATTAAATGTCGTTGGCTGGTCTGAGAATGTTGCATTTGAATTAAACCAATAACTTTCCTTTTTTTGTTTTAATTTCCAAATGCTCATCATTGTGTTCCACACACTTGTCACCACTGTAATTAAATCCGCTGTAGTACCCCCAAAGCCATGATAGGTGATAGAACACGAAGTCAGATGCTTGTTTTTCTGATGATTTCTAGCACTATGGTGGCCCTGTTAGGGCCCGCTTATCCCGTTATGGCTTCAAACGAGACCACTAGTGGCTCTATTACAGGAACAGAGGTATGGAGTGGCCAACATCAGCTAACAGGTGATGTTACTGTTTCTCCTGGTGCTAAATTGATTATAGAACCGGGTTCAACTATCTCTTTTCCAAATGGAACTTCTCTTGATGTACGTGGGAATTTATGTGTTGGACTCCAATCTTGTGGAGCCAGCTCTAATGCAGATGTTTCTTCTTCGATTGTTCTGAATTGGACAGCTCCTGATAATGAAAGTGCCAAGGGGGAGTGTTATGGGCTAGGTTCGGGAAATAACAAGGTTTGGATTGAAAGTCCTTCTTGTGGCGAGGGAGTCATTCTACGTGACTCAATGGATCTCTCTCAGTCTGGTATGCAGCATTTGCACTTTCAAGGAGCTTGGGGGATTCCCTTCTATGTGCAACTTGTTAATCAGTATAAATTTGCAGCACTAATTCTTGATGGAGCGAGTCCAACATTACAGGCGATGACTTTTGAAAATATTGCAACCACTAGTGTTCTAGCAACTAATCTTGCTCAACCGTTATTTATCGGTGGAGAGTATATTGCTGGAAATGACGTTGAAGAAGATGTGGCAGGTCAATCAGTACAAGTTTATGGGGGCGGCACTCCAATTTCCCCTATGATTTTCCGTGATTCCGTATTTCATAGTACAAACAATGGATGCGGGCAGAGAGATGGTGGACGTTCAGCCATTTGGGCATCTGAGACTTTTATTCGGATTGAGGATTCTGCCGTAGCTAGTGGGGATTTTGGATTTAGTATCCGAGATTCTGCAGGAGTCGTGTCTAATGTAACATTCAATGTAAATTGTAATGGGATTGATGTCAATGGAGTAAAATCTGTTGGTGGAGCAAAATACATAGTAGAATTAGAAAATAATCAGATTGAGACTATAGAGGGCACTGGAATAACTGCCTATGATAATGCGTTTGTAAACATAAAGTGGAATGACGTTTCAGGTTCTAGCGATGGTTCTGGAATTGCGATAAAGGGTTCAATAGCAAATATCCATAATAATACAATTGGCCCAATCGGTGGTTGGAATGGACTTTGGTTATTTGATGAATATGACGTTGTTGCAGAGAATAATACAATTCTACAAACAGGTCATGAACCTGTAGTGGCCGGCGAATATTCTCCTCAATATTCGCCTACTGTAGCTCGCTTATTTTTAGCGAACAACACAATTGAGATGGATGGTTCTAGTGTTTGTTCTAGTTCTAGATGGTGGGGAGGGGATTTCACATGTCCTGCAATAATGGTCCATAGAACTGGGGCGACAATAGTTGATAATGTAATCAATGCTACTGGTGACGCCGGTGCCATCAGATCTACTGGTGGGATTTTGGATGTTAGGCGAAATGAATTCAATGTACCTGGCACCGGTGCAATTCTTCAAAATTATAATAATGAACAGGCGGGTTCTCAGCAGTATGGCTCGTTAGCATTTTTCTCTAATAACGCATGGAATGGTGTTGATGTAACATACAATGTTTCTAAATCTGCAGTTACAGTGCAATCCGAGTATATCTCTAGTCCTCCCTCTGGTGAATCCCCTGTAATTTTGAGTTGGGATGATCAGGAAGCACATTATGGAAACAATTGGCAGAATGGGATTATACCTACTGAAGTCAAGGCCTGCGCGTCTTGCCCTGATTATACTCCAAGAGACTTTCCCTTGGCTTTGAACATGGATAACAATTCTACTGTTTTCACATTCTCAAATCTGTCGGGCGAGATTAGTTTATCTCATATTAAAATTAATACTCAACCCACTAAATATTCAGTTCAAGTTCAAAGGGCCGAATTAGTCAGATTCCAAACACTTGTTAATGGTGAAAGGGTTGAGGATGCTAATATTCTGATTGAAGATGCTCTAGGAAATGATCTTTACAGTCTTGAAACTGATAGTAACGGGTATACTCCCTGGTTTGCCCTAGCCTCAAATTTCCATCTTGACTTTAGAGGTCTAGAGGGGGGCGACAATCCTGATGGATTCGCAGATGATGAGTATGAAGACTCTTGTTCAGATGGGGAAGATAATGATGGAGATTTACTTCTAGATGCTGAAGATCCTGACTGCGATCATTCTGCAGGTACTAGAGAATTATCTCTTTACAGATTTACTGCATATAGATTTGGTTTTGGTTATGATTCTGGGCAATTCACACTCACTGATCAAACATATCAAGATACCATCTCATTAGTCAACCTCCCTCCTTCAATTTCAGTAACTCAAGATGATGGCCAATCGTTTAGGAGAATAGTTTCTCTGACTGGTTCTGCTTTTGATGGTCAATGGGCAGGAATTTACGAAAATGATGAACTCGCTCAGTGGGATCAACAAGGTTATGTCCACTCTGTTGAAGTTAAGGATCCACTTACTAGTGAATGGAGTCAAGCAGGAATTGCTACAGATACAAGTGGTTCCGAGTTTGGTTATGTATCAAGGAATAATCATCCATTCAGCAGTTGGACTTACGATATTGATATGAGTAATATGCAAGAAGGCGACTATACATTTCAGGTTAGATCATTTGATGGTTTAGTATACTCAAACTCCATCAGTGTCACCATAAAATTGAACACATTTGCTCCAACTATCAATGTGAATTCTCCAAGTTCCGGATCAACTCATTCAAATGGTTTAGTGACCTTTGAAGGTTCAGCTCAGGATTCATACGGATGCCCCTCAAATTGCGGAGTTGACATCTCTAGTATTTTTGTTGAGATAGATGGTCCGAACTATCACGTTGTAACTGAAACTGATGGCGGAACAGATTGGTCTTGGTCATGGGATTATAGTGGCATGCCGAGAATTTCATCTGATTATTCATTCCGTTTTTGGGCTTCCGACTCTGATTTCTGTTTAGGTGAAATTGATGAATGTATCCCAGTAGTTATTGACTTGACAATTGATAATAGGAATTCTGAGCCATATGTCAGCCTTATTTCTCCTCAGGATGGACAAATTTACTCTGCCGGCTCTATGACAACAATTGAGGGTGCGGCTGTTGATTTTGATGGGTTTGTAACTAGAGTAGATATTGAAGTCATTGATATCACAAATGGAAATATCGTTGTTTACAATGGATTAGTTAGCGATATTGAAAGTGACGATTCTTGGAAATTAGAATGGAACTCTGGAGCTTATATGTATCATAATCATCAATATGAAATTAGAGTTAGGTCTTACGATGGTTATGATTATAGCGATTGGTTGGAGATTCAGATTACTGCTGACAACCCTCTAATAATAAATAATAATCAACCAACATTTGATAATACTGATTGGGTTTCTCAATACACCCTATATTGCGAAATCGCCTCCCAGTCTCTTGATCAATGTACAAAGGCTAGATTTAATCTGTACGATTATTTTGATGACTTGGATGGTATAGAAAATCTCTACGTATCTGTATACGATGATGGAGTGGAAGGTACTGCTGATGATTTGTTCGGAGTTGTAATCAATGTAGGAATTGACGGCGAGACTGTATTCGATCCAGTCTCAATGCGTTTTTATGACGATGATATGGCAAATTGGGCACTTAATAATGTAATATTTGTGGCTACAGATGAGCATGGCTCGAAAGAGATTTCTTCACCAGTCTCCTTTGAAATTGTTCCAATTACTTTCACAGTCAATGAACCAGAAAAGACTACTTTCTCTTCCAATGAAGTTGCTATATTTACAGGAACAGGACTTCCTGGGAAAACGATAACTGTCAAGTTGGGGGGCATTCAGGTAAATTCTACTGTGGTTAGTAATGATTCAACTTGGATAATCGGAATTCCGGGTTCAATGATTACAAAAACTATTGCTCCTACTTTCTCGGTTAGTGGTTCATCTCAAATCGAAGGAACTCCAATATCTCCGTCAATAAAGAGTGATGGCATGGGTAATTCTGTAATTGTAATTATTGCGATTGTGATTATCGTGTTAATTGGAGCCGGACTTTACCTTTCAGGATTAGTTTCATTGGAAGTTGAAAATGACGAGGGGTTCGAAGAGGGAGTCTCAGGAGAGGAATCTGAACAAGATGTTGGAGAATCATCAGAACATCCCGGTTGGCTATGGGACCCTCAGAAGCAAGAATGGGTTCCCGATCCGGATTATGTTGAGCGATGATGCATTACATCTCATTCAGTACGAATGTTCTTGAGTAAATCGTAATGCTCGACCGATATGACTAGCATGGCTGTGCCGCGACCAGGGGTTCAGGAAAGGATTCTTCTTCATCTTAGAGACTATGCTGATTATGCCGACAAGGTGGAAGTTCCATTTGCTATTTCGCAGATGGGAATTGCTAATGCCGTAGCAATTGCAAGGTCAAATGTTCCCCGAGCAATTTCAGGTATGAAGGAAACCGGTCATCTTATTGAAAGGCAGGCCCATGTATCAGGAGTTTCAAGGAAGAGGAAAGCATACTTTCTAACTGCAGAGGGGGTTAAATTAGCCGATCAAATTTGGTCTAAAGTAAGTGAGCAATCAGTAAAAATAATCCATCCCGATGGTAGATCTGAAATGATTGAATTGCAATTAGCATTACAAATAACAGAGTTACCTCTCAGACATGTAGACATTCTTCGTTATATCGATGATAGCGGAACTATTGATTTGTCTTCACTTTCTCCTGATTTAATTGAGAGAGATTTATCAAAGCATATTGAGAAACAATTAGTTAGTTCGCTAAATGATTTACCTCGTCTCCGCCGATTTTACGGGCGTGAGGATGAAATTTCAAAGATGGCTAATATTTTGGAATCAGGCTCCACTACACTTCTTGTTCCTGGAATTGCCGGAATTGGAAAGACTGCATTAGCAGCGAAATTAATTGAAAGATTTACACATCGTCGCAATCTTCTGTATCATCGATGTCAAGATTGGGAAGGGTCTAGAGCCTTTCTAGAGGCTTGCTCTGAATGGCTATCAATGATTGGTAGTAGTGATTTAGGCGACTATATCTCATCTTCTGCAGTCCCTCAGGCTACAATTGTAGCCAATATGTTAATCGAAGGACTGAATAATTCTCCCGCATTAATTGTCATTGATGATTTACACAAGGTTGCTGATGAAAACCTCTTTGCAATATTAAGAGCCATTGCAATCAAAGTACCTGAGTCGGATGAATTTGGTTTAGCAATGTTCACTCGTTCATTTAGGATGATTGTTCCTGAGAGTGATTCTGCAGGGAATTTGTTAACTCACTTTATTCCGTTAGAAGGTCTTGATCAGGATTCTAGCAGACAGATATTGTCAGCAATGCCAGATATTGAATTACAACAATTCTTGCATATTTACACACTATCTCGAGGTCATCCATTAGTTCTAGAACTAATCAATAGAGGTAGCGTTGGCGAGACCTTCCACGCCACTTTAGAGGCATTTGTTGAGAAAGAAATTTTTAGCAAGTTATCTGGGTCACAAAAGCGACTATTGGGGGCAATCGCTGTATTTAGAGAACCTATGCCTCTTGACTCATTGAGTGGACTTAATGCCGATATTAACCTTCTAGATGAATTGGTAGAGAAGGGCCTCGCCCGCCGTGTTGATTCTGAGAATTATGATGTGCATGATTTAGTCAGAGAATTCTTAGTTAGATCAATGGATGAATCTCTTAAGATGGAACTTCATTCTAATGCGGTTGAGTGGTATAGAAAAAGAAGCAATTCTGCCTCTGAGAAGATAGAGTTCATTCACCATCTTGATGCTTCAAATGATTATGATCAACTCGCCGAAGTTCTAATGAAAGAAGGTAGTGGATTAGTTAAGGCAGGTCATACAGAATTATTGGGAATTCTTCGCGGACTCGATTCAGATGGATTTGAACCACTAAATTGGGGTTTGATACGAGAATTAAGAGGCGATATTCTATCTATACAAGGGCGGTGGGATGAGGCAGAAAAGGAATATGATGCCGCAATTCCTATTGCACGAAAGAACAAGCAAATTTTCAGACTTGCAAGTTTGCTATCAGCACGTGCTGATATTGCTGTAAAGCGAGGCGCAATGGATGATGCCCTTACCTTACATAGTCAAGCACTGGAAATCCAGGTTTCTAGTAGAGATGCGGTCGGTGCAGCAAAATCATACATCAATATGGGATATATTTTCCGAAGACGTAGAGATACTAGACATGCTCTTGAAGTGTACGGAAATGTTGAAGAATTATTAGATGCAGAGAAGAATCCAGAGTTAATGGATGCAAGAATTAGGTTAGCTGCTGCTTTCCTTGAAATGGATGAATTAGATAGAGCTAGAGGCCATGCAATGACTGCTCATGATGAAACTAAGGAAAATGGTCAGGAATCTTTGCATGCCCGCAGTAGGGCCGTATTAGGCAGATATTATGCTAAAATTAAGGATAATGATCTCGCCCTTCTTCATTATTCTGCAGCTCTCGAAATTCTCTCAGAAGCCACTGATCCTCATAGTGCCGTAGAGGTCGAGATTCTTCTAGGGCAAGTTCTGAGTGATGTTGGTAGAAAATCCGAGGCAGCCGAACATTATCTCGATGGTCTTGTTGTTGCTGAGGCAAATGATTTCCGTCTACTTCAGGGTGAATTGCTAGCCCGTTTGGGTGAAGTTGAGTCCGATCGCTCGGCTAGAATGAATTATCTACAACGTTCACTAACTGTTTTCAGAGAATTAGGTGCTGTAGACCGAATGAAAGATGTTCAAAACGCCGTACATAGGGCAATAATGGGTCATCATTAAACTATATTTCTAACTGAAATTGAATCTTCTTGTCCTAACCAATGAGAAAATTCAGGTCCATCTTGTAAGGAGATTGACAAGTCTCCATTGAACTTTTCTTCAATCTCCATGAGAACCTCACTTTCGGCAAGATGTGGAGCATTGTTTTTTTCTGATAGGTGGCAAAGGACAATGCTAGATAGGTTTGGATGACATATTTCAGATAATATATCTGCAGTCTGTTCGTTTGATAAATGCCCACCACGCCCCGAGATTCTTCGCTTTAAGGCGGGCGGATAAGGACCAGACATCAATCTTCCAAGGTCATAATTTGATTCAATTGAAATATGTTCGCAACCATGAAGGTGCTTCATTAATTCAACAGTAGGCTCACCAAGATCTGTTACTATTGCAGCTCTCCTACCATCTCCATTACTTGCAATAAATGCTACATTTTCTGCATCATCATGAGGGACAGGTACTGGGAGGATACTGAGGTCTGAAGATAGTTGGATTCTCTCTAGATCTGAGAAGGTCCTGACCTCCTCAATGGGTCTAATTCCTAGTTTAATGGCTGTCTCTAGATTTGAATATAGTCTAGCCCCCCACTTTTTTGATGCCCGTACTGCAGACTTTGAGTGATCACCATGATGATGACTCACAAAGACCCCATCTATTTCATCTCCCGAGACATTAATTTTCGCCAATCTGGATTCAATCTGCCGGAGTGAGAATCCGCAGTCTATGAGGATCTTTGACTCATCAGATTGCAATAGAATAGAATTTCCTCGGCTGCCACTGCCAAGATGTGTAATCTCTAGACTCATACAATCAGTCGAGCCGAAGGGATACACAACTTGAAACAACCTCTATAGAATAAATAAATGACAAGATTATTGAACACTAGAGAATCAATCCAAACTTATTATTCAAGCATTACGAGGTGGCTTATTAATTCCGAATTCTAGTTTGTGTCCGAACGACGCTCCATCACCATCATAAGTCAAACAAGAGCGCTTGATATTATAGGACGAGGTCATATCATGCGTCGCAAACAGACGGCATTCTTAGTAACACTACTTATTCTAAGTAGCCTAGTCTTCATCTCTCAAACTCGTCCTCAGTCACCGGTGTCATCTATCGATCCGATAGATACAACAGGTGAGGGGCTAGTTGCAGTTGATCAAGATGAGGATCGAATCCCCGATGTCCATGAAGTGATTTTCGGAGAATCAAGAACTATTGAAACTCCATTTGGTGAAATAATAGTTAATGGTCTAAATCCAATGAACGGATCCGACAATGTCAGTGATTTTGATAATGATGGTGCGAGTGCATTGATGGAATATTGTTGGCCATGGACATTAGATACATGTTTTTCAAAAAGACTTTCACTTACTGGGAAATCACCTGATGAAACTGAATCTGGGTTTAGGGAATATCTAGACCCACGAGTATCTGATACCGACGGAGATGGTTTACCCGATGGGTACGAGATATTCATGTGTACGGAGGGTGGAGCTGGATTTCAAGATCAAACAACTAGTTCATGGATTTGTAATTATTTCGATCCACTAAATGACAACGATTTAACTGACGACTCTGATTTGTGTATTAGGCAGGCTAGTCAGTGGGGATGTGGTGATGGATTTGATGTAAATCGAGATGGCGAAATAGACATTGGAGAGAGATACACTAATTCAGAGGAATATTGGTTTGGCGCGCCAGATGGATGGATTACAGAAAGAGATGGTTTGTGGTGTGCTGGAAAAATACCGAATCTGCATGAGGAAGCGTGTCAAAAAGAGATTGAACGACCTACAGGAGATGATGGCTGGCTTGGTTCAGACCCACGCAGAAGTGATTCGGATTACTACACTTGGAGCGAACTCCTCCCTGTTAGTCTGGCGATTCCTGGCGATGGTATCCCTGATGGTTGGGAGGCTCACTATGGTTTAGATCCACGTAATGCAAGTGATTCAATTATTGATAGCGATATGGATGGTTGGGATATTAATAGGGATGGATTCATCATTCCTGATTCATCTATTGCAACTGCAATTTGGGGTGAATCGTTTAGTAATTATGAGGAATATTTAGTTCACCTAGATAGCGGGAACTGGGTTAAACCAGGTTTGAGAGGTGCAATCAAGGGACAATTTGATGGAGATGTTCTTTTCTTTGATCAATCCAGTAGTACTTCGCTAGTAGATGGTGGTGTTCACACAGTCATTACAGATCAGGGTCGTGATCGTCTAATTGTCGGTTCATCATATGGAATCACAATCATTAATCCATTTTCGGGTGATAGTCATGGATTCGAGATACCAATTGAATACAAAATGAATACGATGATTAGATGGACTACTGGGACCAGCGATATAATTCTGATAGGAACAAATCATGGAATCCATAGTATCACGATGAATAATGGTCTTCCTATTATGGATTCCATGACTAATTCAGATATTGGAGCAGTAAAATCGATAATTAAGATGGAAACTGGAAGTGGAAACTTAGATTTATTGTTACTCGGGAATGGAGGGAATGTATGGATGACTTCTGTCACATCACCAACTCAGGATGGCCTTCCTCCGTCATTTTCGTCTATTGAGCCGGTTTCTCCACTAATTGAATTATTATCCGAATCATCCGCTTCATTGACGACTGCCATTCATATTGAAATGTCAGGTCGTGGACCAATGCTTCTTGTTGGAACTGATTCTGGTCTTATTCGTTGGGATACCATTGATGGTACTACATCTACAGGCTCCCCTTTCTGGATTTACACCGCTCAAGATGCAGAAGATTTTGTTCATTTTGCAGATCTCCTAAACTCATCTAAATCTGCAGTTGTTAATGTGATGGAGCCTGCTGGACCTATAGTTGCTGATGGTTCCTTATCAGAGGTGACTGGAGTTTGGATGGGAACTCCTGGTGGACTTCATTACATTGATTTAGATTTGCTCGTTGGTCTTCCTCGACAAGCATTCCTAAATGATCGCATGTTCAACATAGAGGGTTGGGAAGATGGGGCAAATGACATACATTCTATTCTTGCTCTGAAGGATGAAATAATCCTTGGTTCAGTTGATGGGACGTGGAGTCTCGAAGGTAATAATGTGGGAGTAATTGGTATTGAGGAAAACCATACCCGAATCCCGGGTCTCGTTAAATCACTCACGACATTCAATGAAAATGGCACTCAATATGTTTTCGCTGGTGTTTCTCCAGGAAGATACATGAATATTATGCCGATAAATCCTCAATCTTCCGATTCGGATTTAGACGGAATGTCAGATGGTTGGGAATTTGCCTATGGCCTTGACCCTACTGATCCAAATGATAGGAATAGAGATGCCGATTCCGATGGCATAAGATTCTATTTTGATGGTACTGAAATAAATAGAAACTGGACTAATCTAGATGAGTTTCGTTTCATAAATTCCAGTGAAAATGGATTCAATGGAACTGACCCTCGTGATTTAGACTCTGATGATGATGGATTAACTGATGGTGAAGAGTACTGGGGCTGGTTTATTGAATCTACAGATTTTTCCTGTTATTACTCGAATGAAAACTACATCTGCGACGAGGATGAAGGAGAAAATGCCTTCCGAGTCCATTCATCAGGTTGGATATTAGCTGATTCGGGAGGTGGGTCTGATGGACCAACTGATCCTTCAAATCCTGATACCGACGGTGATGGGATGCCTGACGGTTGGGAGATTGAAAATAGGCGATGGATTGGTGTCTCATATAATGGAGGGAATGAATGGACTCTTGACCCAAGAAATCCACTTGATGCTGATTTGGATGCTGATAATGATGGTTTGTCAAACCTTTGTGAATACTCTTGGGGTAATTTACTAGATAATGTCCTCAGAGAAGGGTTGCCTACTCATGGAGAGAATGCTAGTGCTGCAGAATCTTGGGTTAAAACGGATCCAAATAACCCCGACTCTGATGGCGACTCCCTTCCAGATGGATGGGAAGCACGATACCAATGTTCTTGGTCTAGTAAGAATAAGGGAATTAATCCAATGAATGGTTCAGATGCTCTCAATAATCCTGATGGCGATGGTTATGACATAAACAGGGATGGGGTATTGGATCAAAATGAGAGCTTAGTTAACTGGCTTGAATATCATCTCAAAGATCAGTTGATTTACTCTGATTCTACAGAATCAGGTTTAGAATTCCCTGTAAATTTCACTACTCAATTATCTGATGAATCTTGGCTCGGGTTCGCTGGTGATTCTTTTGGCTCTTTGTCAAGCACCTCTTTCCGCGGCCTAATCAATGGAACTCCAACTATCGATGTTGGTGCAGCAAACCCTTTGGATTCAGATTCCGATGAAGATGGAATGCCCGATGGCTGGGAATTTTACTTCGCTCGATGGAGTCTTTTTGATGATCAATGGACTCTGAATCCTGTAAATGAAGAGGATCAAATGGGAGATCCTGACGGTGATGGGATGAATAACTGGGAAGAATACAATTGCATTGATGGTGGCATTAGTGAGGTCGAAGGTCTTACTACTGTCCCTCAGTTTTTCCTCCTCCCTGTTGGCGGTGAAGCATTGGCAACACCTTGGTTATCGGCTGAGTCAACTCACTCTTTCGGTTCATTTTTAACTCAAGAGCAAATTAATCAAACAGGATTTACTTCAGATCCGAATGAAGCGGATACCGATGGTGATGGTTTGTTAGATGGGATTGAGTTGATGTTCACAAGTTGGAATTCTACAGATGAAGTCTGGACATTAAATCCTTTAGTTGCAGGTGATGGTAATTATGATTCTGATCGTGACGGAGTTACTGATTTAGTAGAATTGAATATAACAAATAATAACCCTCAGAATGGAGGACTTTCACCTCCTGATGCCCCTCGTTTTTGGGAAGAAGCGGAATTAGTAGATTATGATGAAGCCGAGAGTCGTGTATATCGAATCCTGTTAACTAAGAACGGTAGGTCAGAGATTGCTCTAAACCAATTCGAGGAATGGCAGCTAGGGGCTAGTGCTAAACCTCTGTTACAAGAATTATTGGGGATTATGGACCCTAGTGAGGGGGACTCGGATAGAGATGGAATGAGTGATGGGTTCGAATATTGGTTCACAGAATGGGATCTTGAGGCTAATTCTTGGACAATGAATCCTCTTTCTCGCTATGACATTAATTTTGATAGTGATAATGATTCGTTTGATTGTAATGGCGATGGAACCATTACTGCTTCAGAAAAATTCGATAATCTTGCCGAATATGACTCAAGAGTTTATGGGAAGCGTTCTGCAATTGATACCTTACCAAATAATACTGGCCTCATTTCTTATGGATTAGACACAATAACCTCCTATGTGCAAGAAATGAGTATGTCTGAACAAGCAGCATCAGGCCAATTATATTCACTATTTGCGACGAAGAGCACAGATTCTAGTGAAAGAGTAGGTTTGATTAATGCTATTGATTCAAATAATTTTAACGTTAGTCTTGCGGGAGTTTCAGACCCTTCTGATTCTGATTCTGATCGAGATGGAATGCCTGATGGTTGGGAATATTGCTACTCAATTTATGGACAATGGTTACCAATAAATGAGTATAGATGGTCACTTAACCCAGTCAATCCACTCGATGTAAATTATGACCCTGATGCTGATGGATGGTACGATCGTTCAATTCTTGATACCCCTGCTATTCAAGGAACTTGGCAAAACCGTGAATTCACTCAATTTGAATCAGATAGTTTGATTCCTCCATCTAATTCTCCGCTTTATTTTACGAATAAAATGGAGTACGAGAATGGAACTATTCCATTAGATATGGATAGTGATGGTGACTCAATAATAATGACTCCTGTGTTTAATGGTGGTTTAGTAGTGGATTATGTGCAAAATTCGAACCTCAGCGATGGCAGAGAAATTCTGAAGTATGGAACTAATCCTTTAGATAACGATACTGATGGTGATATGATGCCTGACTTTTATGAATACTATAGAGGGTGGAATGAGACTAATGATAACTGGTCATCACATCTTCAGATATCGGTTGTATGGCATCAAATAACGCCAACTGTTCTCAAACCAGTATCAATTAATGGTCAGATTATTTCCAGACCTCAACTAGATTGGACTTGGTTCACTCATGATGCAACTGATTCGAGTGATGCAGGTCAAGACGCAGATAATGATGGTAGTTGGGATTGCACTAGTGGTAATTGCATCTACATTCCTTACAACAACTTCCAAGAATATTATGGATTAGTAAATGCAACTCTCTCTTCTCCTTCACTAGTGCGAGCTCAGAATATTAACAGTAGTTGTACTGGAGAAATAATTAACGAATGGTGGCAACTTCGCGAATATTTACTCGGAATCTGCTCTGGAAGTTCTACCCAGAATGCTAACTATTTCCGAATGTATGCTATGGCCAATGAGGATGGATCTTATGATTCCAATCAACTTTATGCATTAATCATTGATGATAATGATATAGATTATCAACAGTTGGATTCAAGTGATGATGATGTTATTGTTAATGGTGTCTGGGCCGATTCGTACAATAGAATCGTTGGTGATCAGTATCACCTGCCAAATACGCGACTTGGTGAATACGTATTTGGATGGTGGTTGATAGATATTGATGGCGATCAGATAGCAGATGGAACTGACCCTACCAAATGGGATACTGATGGAGATTGGTTCAATGATCGATTTGAGATTGAGGATGACATTTTAGATGGTATAAGGGGCAATGGCGCTTCTCCAATTAGATATGACACAAGAGTACTTGAAATGTGACTCATTGATTTAATTTGTCTAAACTCTCTCGGGTCATTATGAATGGTGAGGGTGAGATGCCCGGTCCCGACCAGCCTGTCGAGGAACGACTATTGTTTCTACAGGAGAATATGGTAAATTTCGTCAAACAATATAGTCTACCTGTGGTTGAAGTTGCCCTTGTAGTTTCTAAGTATATTCGGGCACTGAAAGAGTCACTTGAAGCCGCAGCGACTCAAAGTGGCGAGATATTGCCAGAGAATCTCGCAGAACCATGGCCTGTGGAAATTGATGGAGTAGCACCGACCATCGAATCATTCTCCTTGGAAAGGTTGCTAAGTGCCTTAGATGAAGATCGTATGGATATCCTAGACACAATCATCAGGACCATCATCAATGGCTCTGAAATCCCATTTATTTCGGCCCTGACTTTACTCAGAGATTGGGAGATGCGTCTAAGGGCTCAAATGGCTGAAGCGACTAGTCCAGGTCACTTGTTCAGTCCGATGGATTTACCTGATGGATTCTAAATAAATAGGACCAAAATGCGTCTTGAAATTAATCGGGAGACTCTTCGTCAATTCTGTAAAAAATCTGGTTAGATTGTTAATGGAATCTCCATTATCCAAATATCAAAATTTCCAGCTCGATCTGAATGGAAAGCAATATATTTCCCATCAGCAGACCATGTTGGATGAGCATCAACACCCATTTGGTGCATGGTCAGTCTTTTTGTTTTGCCATCTAATAAGGAAAGTATGTATAAATTAGAACTTGTTGAAGTTTCCTTGTTGTATACAATGTAATCGCCGCTAGGGTGCCATGCAGGGTAGCGACTCTGGTATTCACCAAATGTAAGCTGGGTCTCATTTAATCCATCTGAAGTAATCATCCATAGATGATTAACTCCTGTTTTATCACCCTCATAAACAATATAATTTCCATCAAAAGACCAGCGTCCACAATGTTCTCTTGCATCACTTTCCATTACTTTCACAGGAGGTTCTAATGGGAACCCTGACTCATTAACAGATACCTTCCATAAATCCATGCTACCATCTCTATTCGAGTAAAAAATAATTTCTGAACCATCTGGGCCCCACCTTCCAGAATCGTCAAAAGAAGAACTGTTGGTTACTCTGTAAGTCTCTCCTGTAGATATATTCGCAGTGAATATTTCCATCTGGAGAATTCCTGCTTCGTCAACAACACGTGAGTTGAAGACTACATGTGTTCCATCTGGAGAGGGGCCGGGATATCCATGATACTCTTGCTCTGTAGATATTTTACTAGGGGTAGTGACACCAGGATTAAAATGATAGATTTCATACATACTTGATTCTAGACCCTTACTTGACTTGAATAATAATTCACCAGCCAAATTAAATTCTGGCTGAATATCTTCAGAAGACCAGAAGGTCATCTGCTGAGGGAATAGAGCCGTCACGTTTACCTCAGTGAGGCTTACATTTTGATATATTAATTCAATATTCAGATCAACAGGTGATCCGTTTTCATCGGAAAAATGAGATGTATCGAAATCGAAATCTGTGACGATACCCAATTCCTCAGTTGAATGATAATTATCATTAATCCAAATCTCGATTTTCTCAGATTCAGTCATTTTTGTAGTTATCGAAATTTGAACTTGACCCTCAATCCAGTCGCCTTCTAATGGTGAATTTATTTCAATCTGAACTATGTTTTCATTACCATTGCTAGTACATCCTGTGAGTGCAGAAGTCAACATTAGAATTACAATAATCATCGATTTTAGTTGACCCATATCTACTGGAAAGTACCTGTGCACTTAGTTATTTTACCGAACTGTATCAACTCGAACTCCCTTCTTTACGCCCGTATCATATTGATACCCTTTGATTCATTCAATAAGTTAGAGATTCAGATCTAGAAACTATATTGCTTGAAACCCACCAAGCATCTCCTATTGACCAGATATAGAGTATGGGCCATAGCACTAAAGACAGAATTAGTGGGAATTGAACTGCGAACCATCCCGCAGCTTTTCTGTGCTGTCCATTGAAATGTTGCCCAATAAAGAGGAATGGAATTAGCGCTAATATAATTGCAATCAGTGGCCTAAGAGCTCCCCATGGGCCAATTCCACCACTAATTTCGTACCAAATAACACTGGCTACTTTGAACGGATTCACACCATCCGAATCTTCTCCCTCGTCGATGACTTCGACGACGAACTCGCTGCTCATTGGCCTTCGCTAACCCTTGTTGTGCATGAATCTGACGACGACACGGGCACGTAAAGGCCAACAACATCGAGTTACGCGAATAGCCATGACTCGGGTGTTGGTGACCGCCTTTCCACCATTTTCAAACTTTGAAGTCAATGTATCTCAACAGATTCTAACTATGTTTGAGCGTGTAGAATTTGATGATATAGATGTGGAGACTATGTTATTGAGTGTCGACAAAGCAGGATCCTCTATTGTGTCTCAAATGATTGAAAGAGGTTCTAAGTGGGATGCTATTGTACATCTTGGCCTTGCAGGTAAGCGTGAGAAAATATCACTTGAGAGATTTGGGAAAAATCACTCAGAATTCAATGAGAAAGATAACTCTGGGAGAATTGCTAATGGGATGATTATTGAGGGAGTTACTGAATCAATAGAAACAACGACTTCAATACACCTATTGGATGAAGAATTTGAGCACGATGACGACGTTTTGTGGAGTATTGATGCAGGTTCTTATGTTTGTAATGAAACCTATTTTAGAACTCTGCACTCGGTCTCATCTGTTGGTGAGAATACCGAAAATAATCAAACGGTTCCTGTAATCTTCATCCACCTTCCAAGTACTAATCATATCAGTTTAGAAAGACAATTTGATATTGTTTGTAGGGCGGTTCGAACTATAGCAGTCAGACCTACTCTTGAGGTGGTTGGTGCGCTTCTCTATGATTCCGAAGGCCGAATGTTAGCCTGTCGCCGTCCGCCTGATGATGCGTGGGGCGGTTGGTGGGAGTTTCCTGGTGGGAAAATTGACAGTGGAGAATTGGAGATAGAGGCCTTAAAGCGTGAAATTTTGGAAGAACTTTCTATTGCAGTTTTTCCGAAAAATCGTGTCACTTCACTTTCCTATGATTATTCCGACCGGAGAGTAAACCTATACATCTGGGATTGTGGTTGTGTTGATTCAGGAAAAATCCTACCTACAGAACACGATGAGGTGCGTTGGCTTAATTCCAATGAACTAGACCAAGTCAAGTGGCTGCCTGCAGATGAACCACTAATAGCTGAATGGAAACAAAATGGATTTCCTTAATCCTCTTCCCCATTCATATCAGTCATTGTTTTTCGCCCATGTTTGTCAAACCATTCTCTAGGATTACCATCAGAATTCATTGATAATTCATCCCCCACGCGTCTGGGGACATAGTGCCTGCCATCATGCCAAGTTTCTTGCTCTAACCACAGGCTGAGGTCATTTCCAGTCAGTGTCACATCAATATTACCGCCAATTGGTCTTTCATCCACAACGAAAGAAATTTTGTTTGCAAGGGCAGCTTGTCTTGAGAGGGAGAAAGTTGTGGAATCTCCATCTAAATCGAGAGTCATAGCATCAAGTGCTGTATCGAGGATTCGTTGTTTTGTGGCTCCCTCAATTATGACATTCAATGTTTGCGCTTGACCAACAAGTCTTACAGCATCTCTCTTTGAAGGGAAATCTTGGACTTCAGGAATCTCATCACAGTTCCATTGAGGGAAAAGAGCTCGAACAGAGTCCACTACTCTATTCGGATTTTCGTGTGGTAGGACTGTTGTAGCCACGGTGATAGCCACTTCCATACTATGCTTGAGACGAAAGGGGGTCATCATCTATGTGGCTGAGCGCGCTCTTTTTGATGAAGCAAAAAAGAGCCATTGACACGAATCATTCAAACGGTTTTCAATACAGCGCGGGGTATGACTGAGCGTTCTCCATTGATGGGCGTAGCGCTGTTGGTAGCACCAACAGTAGGAGTGATTGCCATTAGAATGGGGATTCCTGCTCTAGAAGATGTAATCAAAAAGGATTTGATTGTGCTTGCATCTATTCACCTAGTAGCCTTAATTTTAGGATTCATTATGTTCAGGAGATACAGAGTAGTTGAGGATCATGAATTTCATCGCTCAAGTGCAATTAAAGCTCAGAGGAAGATGTACCAAATGGAAGATAAAGGCCTCTGGGATAAAGGCAGAGAATCAATAGAACGTCTAGAAAGTGAATCAAGAATTCAGCCTAAAGGCCGTGCGGCTCTAAAAAAGAAGATACTTCTTTCCGGCAAAATTTCTGAATTGAATACTGAACAGGAAGAATTGGAACTACAAGAAGATGATGAGAAAATGAGTATTGATGTAAAAGTAGAAGGAATGGCTACAATTGCTGATTCTGAGTTAATTGATAATCTCAAATCCACAGAAACTGCAGGTTTTATCGGTAGTAGGGCGGAAGTAAGTGCTCAAAAACGTCTTCAAAAACAATTGGCTAAGCAAAAGAAGAATGCTGCTAAGCAAGCCAAGAGGGATGAAAAAGCCGCAAGAAAGGCAGAAAAAATTGCCGCTAAGAAAAATAAAAAATCTTCATCTTCCAAACAATTTGATTGGGATTCAAAGGCTGATGATGTGTGGGATGCCCCTTCCTCAACTTCTCAAACAAAATCAGTTGCCTCTTGTGGTGATTGCGGAGCCCTCAATAATGCAGAGATTGCCTATTGTACTAGTTGTGGAAGTTTCCTCTGAACTTTACGAGGGGTTCAAAAAAGGTGCGAAAGCCGTGAACATCAGGTGGTCCAGTGAGTACGAAGCGGGATTACTACGAAGTTCTTGGAGTTGACCGAAAGGCAACTGAAAAAGAATTGAAAAATGCTTTCCGTTCAAAGGCAAGAAAATATCATCCTGATAAAAACCCAGATGACCCCGAAGCAGAGAAGAAATTCAAAGAGGTTCAAGAGGCATACGCAATACTTTCTAATCCCGAAGAGCGGCAAAGTTATGACAGATTTGGGCATAATAGGCCGGGTGGTTCACCATTCGGCGCAGGTGGTTTTCAGGGTGTCAACATTAGTGTTGAAGATCTATTTGGTGGCGGATTCGAAAGTATCTTTTCTTCTCTTTTTGGAGGTAGAGGTGGCCGCACCCGTTCAACACGAGGTGCAGATCTCTTAGTTTCCCATTCAATTACTTTTGAACAGGCGTTTTCAGGTGCTGAAGAAGAAATAGAGATTGATATTCTGAATCATTGTGAAAACTGTTCAGGAAGTGGTTCTGAAACGTCTGATGGAATTCGCGAGTGCCCAACATGTGAAGGTAGAGGTAGAATTACTCGAATAGAACGCATTGGCCCTTTCCATCAACAATTAACTCAAGATTGTCGTGCTTGTAATGGAGAAGGTCGAATCATCCAGAATCCTTGCAATAAATGTAGAGGAGAGGGGCGTTCTAAGCAAACAAAGAAAGTTAGGTTCTCAGTTCCACCAGGGATTGTCTCAGGAACTAGACTTAGGATGGCCGGCCAAGGTGAAGCATCCAAATTTCAAAACGGTGGGTCTGGAAATTTATTCATTGAAATTGAAGTTGAGTCGCATGAATGGTTTGAAAGAGATGGTTCGGATTTACTAATGGCCTTGCCTATGAATTATGCGGATTTAGTAATTGGTTCAAACATAGAGATTCCTCATCTAGATGGAAGCCCTCTAAAAATCAAAATCCCAGCAGGTTCTAGTCCAGGTGAAACAATAACTGTAGTTGGAAGGGGAATGCCCGCAATTCGTAGCAGAAACGGTCGAGGGTCGGTTATGGTACTTCTCAAATTAGCCATGCCAAAGAAAGTTTCTCGAGCAACAAAGAAGCAATTAGCAGATATGCGAGACGATTTGGGCAGTGGTAACTCTGACATCACTAAAGATATTGCCGACGAGGCGCGTAATCGCCGTCGTTCTTGATTATGACCAATCTATTGCTCTATTTGGGACCGCTGCTAAAGGTTCGCCATTAACTAGGCCAGATAACTGGAAACCAATGTTTGTAGCTTCTCCTTCAAGAGTTAGGAGCAGAAATGTTCTACTTTCTGCCTTCAATTTATCAAGGTAAATTTCTTCATTTTGGAACATGTGTTTTGGTGAAACTTGTTTTATCGAAACCCTTGATCCTTCTGGCGAATGAATTCGCATTGCTGCTAAATCCCAAGATGTGTCAGCAACTTTTACTCCAATCAGCATTGTTGCTGAACCTTGCCTTACTTTCCAAACACAAATGTCGACATTTTTTGTGTTATGACGAATAACCGGACTCCCCCACTCTTCAATAACAGCTTTCCAATGACTATCGCCTAGTTGGTGAAGTGCGGATTCAATCACCCCTTCATCATTAGATTCTGGTTTTACCATCTCAGCAATTCTTTCTTTTAGTCGCCTAAGACGTCTAATCTCATGTTTTTCTACTTCGACATCACTAGTACCACCCCAGAATACTCTTCGATTCCAGAAAATAACTACAACTAATGGTGTCAAAAGTAAAATCCCTATGAATACATAGAAGTTGGTGAATAAATTAGATTGATCAACAAATAAATCGGGGCCGGTTTCGATAATATCGCCCTCATTGACTACATTGAACGAATAACCGGTTAAACTGGCTTCACCAACCTTCTCAACTCGGATAGCGTGAATTCCTTGTGGAGCATCTATCAATCCGCCATTTGAGGTATTCATTATCGACCAAGACTGCTGATCTAGAATCAATATCTGATAACTTACTGGTTGAGAATTAATACCATCAATTCGTAGGCGAGAACCGTTTGGCGAAGTGACCTCAAAAGCGAATACATCTACAAATTCATCCTCAAGCATGCTTGCACCGTTGCTAACGTTGAATTCAATTAGTGGCCAGTGACTTAGATTATCAAATTCAGTCCATAAGAAGTCAGGTGCGTCTCCTATCAGATTCCCATCACTAGGATCGAGGGAACTGAGCATGATGACCCAGGCAGAGGTAACGCCCTGAGTCGTCAGGCCGAACTCCACAGAGATCGTGTGCGAGGAGGTCTCGAACACGTCCTCACAACCGTTCCCCACTGCAAGACTCGTGCCGTCCATCTGGTGCAGCGTGACTTCAACCTCGACATCATCCGTGAACGAGCAGTGTGGATCGAGACGCATCTTGGACCCGGAGGCTATGAGCAGGGAGTCTCCTTGGGTGTCCGAGCCGGCAATGTGCCCGTAGTAGAGGAGAGACGAGTCTCCGTAGAAGGGCATAGCCTCGCCGTGACTCCACGGGTTACTCAACTCCCCTCCGCCCGGAGCCTCGGTGTCATCATCGTAGCGAATAATCTCGAACTCGTACGGTGAGTAGCCCTCTTCGGCCGAGTGAACTAGGCGTATCCACATCTCCCCTTCAGCCGGGTACTCAAAGTAGTGTCCCATATCCTCTCTCTCTAGGGTATTTATGAGCGATTTCGACTCGCTCCCTCTCTGCCAGATTTCGATGCTTACATCACCCGGCCCCCTCAAACTGTTGAGCAGTACCACGTCGCCTGGGTCACCCACTATCATCACGGAGTCTTTGTCACTCTCGTTCTCCAACGCCCCAACGTACAGGACTCCCTCGGATATGAGGTCCATCGCACCGCAGAAGTGCATCTGGCATGGCGAAGCTGTATCTATCGTTGGGTAATCCACCAGGCTTCCCGGGGGCGGGACGATGTTGGGCAGGTCATCGTGCTCGGTCCATTCATCCATCCTGCTGAGTATCACTTCGATCCGCACATCCCCTTGCTGCGTCCCGGAATCGACGATTAGCCTCCATGACACGTTGCCATCAACCCAGCCAGACCACTCGACGAGGTGAGGGTCATCGTGGCTGTGCTCGCCCCCATCAGTCAGGACCACGAGCTCCATTCCCGGACAGCCGACCTTTAGGCACTCAACTTGAATCCAGACCGGCCCAATGGTGCTGAACGACTCATCTCTGAGCACCACCCCCGTATCCTCATCAGCACTGACGGCAGCGCTGAGCGCAGCCAGCGCTATCAGACCAGCCAATAGGCCCGCTCGGACTTCTCGCACATCTGGCCGACAACACTCCACATTAGAATGCTTCAAGCGAACCGCATCACTGGCGGGCCCTATGAGTGAGCGTCCTCTTGCCCGCGGGGTTATCGCAAGACAGCGTTTTGCCCGTCTTTTTGCTCTAGGCGACAGGAAAGCACCATTATCATGGTCTCCAGCACTTGTAATCACTTCACAAGACCCAGAATTGCCTATTGAAATAGCTCCATTTTGTGTTTCTCGAGACAATTCAATAATTCCTGCAACTTTATTGATAGAAACTCGTGCTAATATTTGTATTCCATTTGAAGGTCCAGAGGCATGGACGGCAGAAGAGGGGTTAATCTTACCATCAAGTTTAGTTGAATCAGATAGCGGTATACAATCGGCAGGAAATCAATTATTACCAATTTCATGGCAGTCTCTGCATCATGCTTCTTCTCTATTAGATGATGATGTTGAACCATCAGTGGTCGCATTAATCGATGCTCCTCAGTTAGCAGAGAGACCTGGTAAACTTATTCAGGCAGTTGACTCGATTCGTAATAGATTCCCCAATTCATTGATTTGGACTCCTGGTATTGCTGGACCAGATAATTGTGCATTATTGAGTTGGATGGGAGTAGATTTATTCGATTTATCTAGGTCACGAGAGGCTACGTCAAGAGGCGTTATTCTCAGTGAAAATGGTCCACGCGAGGTCGATAATTCAACAGGTGAGTCTGCTGAAATGCAAACTCAGGTTGATGCCTGGGTTCGTGCTCTATCCTCGACTAGAACAGCAATTCGAAATGGCACCTTACGTGAATTGGTAGAACGCCAGGTTCTTTCTAGCCCTAGATCGGTTGAACGTTTACGCCGCCATGATTCAATAATGAGTGAAAGAGCAATAGAAAATCCTGGTTCTGTAGGTCTAGCCAGTAACGTAGAAATTGGCAGGAGGCTCAGATGCTATTCCTATAGCAGTAGAAATGATCCACTGATTAATGAATGGAAACGTAGGGTCGCAAATGAGCACACTCCGCCCGAACATCAATCCAAAGTTCTTGTATTACTGCCCTGTTCTGCACAGAAACCTTACCGTCTCTCACAGTCTCATAGGAGGTTCTTACGTCGAATAAATACTAGAGGGGTAAACCAAGTCATGGTTACTGCTCCATTAGGATTAGTGCCGAGAGAATTGGAGGACATTTGGCCCGCGGCTCATTATGATATACCTGTGACTGGAGACTGGGATTTGGAAGAACTCAATTCAAATAGAGAGATGATTTTTAATTATGCTTCTCGTAATGGATTTCAATTAGTTATCAATCATTCAGGGATAGATGTTACAATCGAAGGAATAGAAGTTATTGATACTAGAATGGGAATGTCTGCAGGTTCCGAAGAGTCGCTTTCTAGACTTGAAGTTGAAGTGGATAAAGCGACTAAAGAATATAATTTACCCAATCCCAAGGAATCTCAACACAGGCTAAACAAACTAAAATCCCTATCTAGATTCAAGCATAGTACTGATGATTGGTTAGAAGGAGCCAAGGTTAGTGGCCGCCCTCCTATCTTCCGTATTGAAAAAGAAGGTGTCCAAATAGCATTATGGAATCCTAGAAGTGGAAGGTTTTCATTCTCAAAGGCTAGTCTTTCTTCACTCGATTCTTGTAATGCTCTTCCTAGAGTACACCTCACTCCTGAAACAAATTGGAAAGGTGATTTATTTTCTACCAATCTCTCTAAAGTTGATACTCAAATCTGTATTGGCGATGAGGTGCTGGTGTTTCAAAATGACAAACTCGTAGGCAGTGCCAGAGCTACAGCTGCAGGATGGGAATGGCCAAACGGTCCGGGTAGGCTGGCGAAGGCTCAACACAGATTGTGACCCCTCTCTTTCAAGTTGCTATGCGCAGCGATTAAAGAGGGGCAGTAGGTCGGCGAGCCGCTTGAGGTGACCTAAATGGCTCGTATGCATAGTAAGGGAAAGGGTAAGAGTGGCTCTGAAAAGCCCAATGCAAGTAAAGTGCCAGAGTGGGCAATGTCCGATAAGAAGGAAGTTGAGGAGTTAATTCTGAAACTTTCTGGTGAGGGACACTCGACAGCAATGATTGGAACAATTCTACGTGATCAACACGCCGTTCCTGATGTAAGATTGGTAATGGGCGAGCGAATTGCTCAAACACTTTCTCGAAATAACATCGGTGGTAAGTATCCAGAAGACATGATGAATATGATGCGTCAGGCTCTCAGAATGATAGATCACTTGGGTACAAATCGTAAGGATTTGCATAACGGTCGCCAACTTGAACTCACTGAGTCCAAGATTCGCCGTCTTGCTAGATATTACCAGAGTACAGGACGAATCGATTCAGATTGGGCTTACAAACGAGATCAACTTCGTTTGATGGTCGAGTGATTTCTTAATCGATGGAGATTTGAACTAGCGCCTGTAAGCCTCAATGATGAGGCGGCTTCTGGACTCGGAGCAATTTTCTCCAATTGCCCCTGTTCTGAATGATGCTGCAAATTCAATTCGTTCTTTTGAAGGAACTGTGATGTTGCTTGCTGCTCCTTCATTAGTTGGCGTTTTGAGCGTAGTTCCAATCGAGGCTGCTTTGATTGAATCTGGAATTAAATATCGACGAAGATTTAGAATTGAATCGCCAAATACAGGTTCATGGATTCATGTACTCGGGCCTGGGAATGAAGAGGGACCGAAGTTTTCTTCAAGTCCTCCCCAATTATCTCTCTCAGGCATGGTGGTTGAAGGCCTTAGGGGCTCTTCAGGAGATATTAGACGAGGGCCCCTAACTACTGTTGCTCAGGCACATGCTCTTGCTCAGTTAATTTCGCCTAACGGTGTTAGACTTAGAAAATTAAGGCCTTGGTTAATTTCTGGTAATTGGATGCATTCTGCTTTGGACACAACCTATGATCCTGTTTTTACTACATTAAGGGATACTTTGGATAATGAAGGAACGGCCACAATTGTACCCTTGCCTGAGGTTATTTCACCAGAGATTATGACTACTCCTTGGATTGAGGAAATTGCTCTTGAAGCAGTATCTTCGCGTTGGGAAAAACTTGACTTAGAGGGTCGGGCTAGAGCCCTTTCACATCTGATGAGGCCAATACTATCCCAAAGCAAGCCATCTACTGCTCGAATAGAAGAACTTGGTTGGCATAGAGTCTTGGGTATTGGATGGGAAGTTGATTTAGCCTCTCAGATTCTTCAGGCCACTCGTTTATGGAAAACAATGCCTGCAGGTGAAGCCGCTCAAATTCTAGCGGATTCACTGTTGCAAACAGGTCAAGTGCCATCACTCGAGTCTTAGAACAGAATCACAAGAATCGCACGGAATCCTCAGTGGTCGAACTTCAGATTCAACCATAATTGATGATTCACACTTCGGGCACTTGATGTGTGATGTTTTCACTTCTTTATTTCGTTCAGCACGATTAGTTCTAGGCGAAATTAATGCTACAGGGAATACCAGAAGCATACTGGAAGTCACCACGCCAAGGACAAACGGAATATCTAGTCCTAGGACATATAATGAAAGGGCTAAACCTCCAAGAACAATTACAGTTAACATAGAAGGAATCCTACTCCTTTTCCGTGTTAAGAATAGTCCAAGTCCAAGCGCGATGACTAGTAAGAATACGCAAACCATTGCAGAAACTAGAGGGCTATATAGAGCACCCCCACTCGGAACAAATTCTACTCTAAATGATTTTTCAGAATCTAGCTCATTGTCATTAATTGTTATTGTCTCAAGCAGAATCCACCGTCTATGCTTTGCATCAATATCTTCCGCAGACATTCCCCCAAGACCCTGTAATGCAGAAGAACGAATCTCTACAGATAAGTCGATTTCGTCATAATATTCTTCTTGAGTGGTTCTGACAAAGGTCTCAATCAACAATTGTCTTTCTCCCGTTGAAATCTCATACGAGGTGTCAATAGTGATTTTGATATTTTCTGAACTAAAAGCTCGTGTGGCACCGAGATCGATGGTGATATCGGTCGGTCCGAGTTCTACGGGATTAACGCCCAGAATTGCTTCAGCATCTAATGAGAGGCCATTTGCCATGAACGACTTCAGATCGTTTCCAGAGCCAATGAGGTGACCTTGTAGAGCACTCAACTCCGAATCATCAACTAATCCATTATGGAAGTCCGAGTCTGGTATTGAGCCTGAGTATGTTCTTAGGTTTCTCCACCAACTGCTCGATGAAAGACTATCATTTCCTATGTTGTCCAGTCCCCATCGCATCCATTGGGACATAGCACCTTCAAACTCTAGAGTGACGGTTTTTTCAATTTCATTACCATTGTACTTTGCCTCAATGTCTATTGACATCGGCGTCCCTCCAGTTCGCAGTGGTTCAGCAGCCGGATACCAACTCCCTGTACCTCCTCCTTCTTCACCAGCAGTGATGTCAAACGTTCTATTGGCCTCTATTCTAAGTCCATTTTGTGGAATTAAGTAAAAATCAATAATGAAAGTCCCTGAGTCGGTACTTTCGGGAATCATCCAAACAAAAGTCACCTCTACTCCTTCCTCGGTAGGTGTTGAAATGGGGCTTTCTGTGATTTCTGAATTGGCAACCATCATACCTCCTGTAGATGAGGACCATATCTGAGAGTCGAATCCAGATTTGAGGTGAATAGGGAAATAAACAAGTCTTCCATTCACGCTAGCATCTTTAATATCAATATCGACTAGAGGTAGTTTCAGTGTTAGTTTAGCTATGTTTTGAACTGAACCCCATAAGAAGCGTATCCCTGCTTCGTCACCAGGACTTGCGAAAGAGAGGCTACGAACTGAAAAACTAATTTTCACTTTATCTCCATCTTTAATTTCTCCTTCATCTACAGAAATAGGAATATTTACTGTCCCTTCACTTGATATGAAAAGTCCTGCTCCTGCATCTCCTTCGTAGTAGTTACTTCCAATATTTACTCCGACTGTGGCATTAATTTGTATTCCTGCTGCGGCTTCAACTTCATATGGGATACTAAACTCCCATGTTGAGTTTGAATAATTCCCTTCAGTTCCCCAGATAATAGACCATGTTCCTATTTCCACTTGTCCCTGAATTGAGGGGGTGACTAATTTTTCAAATTCTTCGTCTAGTTCTGATTCAAATGGAGAGAGCACTCCATTATTTGGATCACCTAGTAAAAATAAATCAAAATCGTCACTCGCACAGCATTCGTTATCTACGTCTGCAACTACTGGGCTGAACGTGACACTGCTCATCAATAAAACAGTAATTAGAGCTAGGACAACAGAGCCCTGCCGAGGCATCATGTTACTTCTGGTTCGCCCACTGTCCTTGAATGCGACCCTTGATGGATTCCACAAAACATGGTTTTGCTTATCAGATTAATATTACGAAACCAAGCAAGATTGTTTTATCCATGCAGGAAAAGAAGGTTGACTTTACCATCTTCTTGCACTGGTTCTATCCTAGCAAATCCTACTCTTTCCAGTTGAATAACAGCCCCTTCGTTCAATTCAAAATTTTCAATCAAACCTTCTTCAATTACAAGACTATCTCCCTTGTTGCGAGTTAGGGTTGCTGAAATTGCCATTGAACTAGGAAGCCAATGAACAATCTGCCTCTTGTCTGTTTTCTCCCATGATTCTACAATGGCTTTGTTCTCTGAAATTTGGACATCGGCGAAATCTTTTAATCGAATCTTATTGTTCTTCAAATCATTCTCTTCAATAAGAATTGAACCATCATCCATATCCCACTCCCTATTGCCTATTTCTGATCCATCCGGATGGCGGGCGACTGAGACTTTCATTATCGGTTCTTTCGAAAAACTACTGGAATCTAAATGAAGTGTCTTAGCACCTCGAATGAAGGAACGTCGTTCGCATTTTTTATCAATAATTGAAGAATTAAATGATTCAATTGTCTGCATCGAGATGGATATGTCCTTCTGAGTCAGACCAAGTTCTATCCAAAAATCTCGTAATGCAGCAGGGTCAAACCCTTTTCTTCGCAATGCGCTTATTGTCGGTAAACGTGCGTCATCCCAACCTGAGTATTTCCCATCTTCAATTTGAGACCGCATCCCTGATGTCGAGAAACTACCAAATTCATGCACCTTTACACGACCCCAATACAGAGTTTCAGGATAATTCCAACCAAAGTGCTGGTAAAGCAAAGTTTGTTTTCTTGTTGAGTCCATCAAATCCTTACCTCGGATGATATGAGTTACTCCTTGTTCGTAGTCTTCTATTGCACTCTGGAAGTCGAGGAGAGGCCATACTTTGTATTGTTCTCCAACCATTGGATGAGATGTGTGCTGGATACGTAGTGCGGGCCAATCTCTAAGTGCAGGATTCGGGAGTTGAAGGTCTGTTTTGACACGTACAACAGCACCTCCTTCTTCGATACCTCCATTATTCATCGAATCCCAATCCTTCAAATTTTCTTCAATTAGGCGGTTTCTACAAGTGCATGGTGTTTTCGAATCTCTTAATTTCTTAAATTCAGCTGCCGAACATCGGCAAACATAACCGAACCCTGAGGAAATCATTTGATTAGCATAATCAAGATAGACTGGCATCCTATCACTTGCTCGAATAATTATATCAGCAGATTTTCCAGACAACCATTCAAATTCTTTCTCTATCCAACTATATGCTTTAGGGAGAGGAGGTTTTACCTTCGTGTCAGTATCATCAAATCGTAGGACTATTTTCCCATCATACATTTCAGCATATTGGGAATTAATTGCCACACCCCTAGCGTGACCTAATGTGAGTGGTCCGTTAGGATTTGGTGCAAATCGCAGAATAACGGCGCCCTTAATGGCATTTGGTAGTGGTTTTAGTCCAATCCGTTTCTGTTGTTTCTGTCGACTAAGAGCTTCGGGATTTGTAGCAGAAAGCGCAGTCCTAGCGGCTTCCACCCCTTCTTTATCTGCTAATTCATTTGCAGCATCAACTTCATTCATTACAAGTGACTTCAGTTCTTTTGCTCTGGATCTAAGATCTGCTCTCTCACTAAGTAATCTGCCAAGAACGGATCCAACCTGGCCTTTACCGTTGTATTCAACAGCATTTTGCAAGGCATATTTACGAACAGTTGCGATAATATCCTCCCCCCAGTCGTCAGTTGCGGGCATCTTATCAAGCCAATGGCCGGTTATGAGGCATTTGACGCTTATCTTCTTCGCCAGTCTTCAAGAGTTGATTGTACGATGGAACCGCCATTTCGATTTCTGATAGGAACAGGTGTTCCGTGCACCTCAGTCCAAATGTCTGATACGGTTGCCCAACTCCATCTAAGGCAGTCATGAGGCGATTTATTTTCAAGGAGTTTTTTGACTGCAATTCTAGTCTTTTGATCTGAAGGATAACCTGAACCAATCTCAATACCTGTTCTAATTTCAATCTCCTTGATTTCAGAGTCTCTTGTGACTTTTGCAATTATAGATGCACCACCTGTAACTAGATCCTTTGTATCCATTCCATGTTCTGCTTCGACGACCCATCTAGACCATTCGCCATCAATTTTCCCCCTCAGTCTTTGCGCGAATCTAACTTCGTCTACATCACAAGCATCTGCGCGTATAATGCCTGATTTTGATGAACTACTTGTTGCATTTATTGCTTCAGCAAAGAGATCAATTTCAAGACTATTTAGGTCTGAATCAAGTTTGTTCAAGTCTATTCTTTTTGGAGAACATATGATTGTCCCAATTCGCCAGTCATGGGTGTCAATCATTGTAATAATCTTTGATTTTATTTTCAACCGTTGAGGGGCTGAGAGTTCTTTAGAATCTTTAACTCCCATTTCTTTCAGTAATGGTAGATCTTTGATCGGAACAGCAAGGGCTGAAACCACAAGCGGTCCTATGACTGGCCCTCTTCCGGCTTCGTCGATTCCGATGACCCACTCATCCTCCATACAATACGCGGATTGTATCAAAGGTCTTCATTATCTCGTTTATTGTTTCTAATATTTGACAATCTTTCGTCAAAATCATCCAAGTCTAGAATAATATTGTCGGGGTGAATTATGTCATCATCATCTAATTTGTCTGCAATTTCAATTACTTCTGAAATGGTTTTCTCTACATACGCTTCTTCAAGAACCTCTTGAGCTTCTTCAATAATTTCTTGTTTAATTTCTGATTTTACTGTTCGTGAATGAGTTCCTGACTTAGACATAAATTCACTTCTAAATGATTCTAAATCCGTCGTTGGGCTTTCAATAATCTCAATTTCTTTTTCCTTGTCATCATTGAACTTTGACATCCAATCGCTTGGTTCTTCAACGATAACTTTTGGATTCTGTTGTTCGTAATACTCTCTATCCTTCTCTATTCTGTGACGAATTGCGAATGTGACACCAATTGTTCCGATAAGGCTGACAATGACGATTAGAATAGTTTGCAACCATCTTTGCAAGAATGTAGTAATCTTTGATGGCTTATCTGTCGATGCATCTGGTTCTATAATTTCTTCACCTAAAATCGTTGTTCTATGTTCATCAACAAATACAACTCCGGGGTTCCTAAATGATTGAACTTCAACGGACAATATCGCTTCTGTATCAACAGGAGCTTCTTCAGGAACATCCATCCATACTTCAAATACAACGGAATCACCAGAGGGAATATCTAGAATTTGAAATGAACGCAATTGTTCGTTTATTCCTTCTCCTGAAGAGGAATGAATGACTCCAAAAGAGGTGAATACATTACTGCTTACGCTAACAACAATCCCATCTGGGCTATTCCCATTATTGAGAATCTCCCAATGCCCTATCAATCTCCCATCCATGACTTCTGAGTCGGAGCGAATAACTTGCCATGAGTGAACTGCCTCAACTGTAATTTCATATGTTACTTCGGCGGGAATCCATCCATCCACTTCAACTTGAATCCTTACTGTCCCCGACATCCCTGCCTGAATATTAACCGCGACTGAATTCTCAACTTCAATTCCATGAATTGTTTGTCCTGAATCGAGATAATAATTCTGATTTGAAATGTTGACATCTAGCCATTCGGGTTTTTCAACTAAAGATAAATTATATTCGAATGCTGAGTCTCCTGTATTCTCAATAAATAACTCTACAAAGCAAGAATCCCCAGGAATCGTATCAAAGTTACAATTGATATTTGTTAGTCCTAAATCACCACCTGAACGAGGTACAATCTTCACTGTCTGTGTGACTGTTATTACATCTCCTAAACCATTTGCCGTAACATAAAATTCAATTTTTATTTCTCCCGAAGCGGCTTCGGGAGATTTAACTTGGACTCGGGTGCTGGCTATTTCATTCGGGTTCATGTTCTCTAAATTTACTTGATTAAACATGATTGCAGTCCATCCCTCATGGTCAAAAGATGAACCTGGAGTGCCGACTTGAGAGTTATTTTCATCAAGAGGTGCCATACTAATTGCAAGAGTGTTTGCGATATTTCCTATGTTCTTGACTAACACATCAAGATTCACTACTCCATCGGGCTCTATAGATGCATTACCTCCTGCACTTGCAATTTCAATACCATGCCAAACTCCATAGCGAATTGAAAAATTGTACCAATCCTGACTCGCATCAGAATCGCTAACAAGATGGATACTAAATTCATGAAGTGAATTTGCTAGCGGTACTCCATTACTAACATTAGGTGCTTGTATTGTGAAATCCATCCATTGGATTGTATCGGATGGGGCGGGAAATGAGTGGCCAACTTCTGGTGTTGTATCTTTATCCCAATTCAGGATCCAATTTCCAGGTCCTGATACTGAAATCATGGTGGTGGTATCTATCTCTGCATTGTTAGTGAAGTTAACAGCTAATCCTATTGTTGCTCCGGGGTCAATATTGAAAATTGATCCTGAATCAACTCCAAAAGTTACATCTTTTTTATCAAATTGCCATGGATATATGTAATCAGGAGTTTCATTGAATACAGTATTTGCAGCAACTTGCTGTAATTCCTGCGCACGTGAATCAGAAACTCCAGAGATTGTAGATAATCCAACTGGGCTATCTCCAGTTATTGTCGCAAAGAACACACATGTTGCTAGATATGTGCCCTCTATAGATGGATGTGAATCATCTGCAGAATATAGATTTGAGAACGATGTGCCATCTAATGTGGGGTCACTTCCATCATCTTCAATTTGTTCATAAATCTGTAGAAATGCTAATCCAACTGGAGCGATGAAGGTTGGTCTTTCTTCAGTAGATGTATTCTCAACATACATCTCGTAACCATTCTTCAAATGATTTTGCATTGTTGGATAATCAGGGTATCTAAATGCGTTGTTGCTATCTCCATTTCGATACCCCCAAGTCATGAAAAAGATGGTATCACCTCCTTTCATCTCATTACGTGAGTCTATGGTTTGTGCTCCGGACAAACTATTTTGCCAATATTGCGAATTTACAGGAAATCCAGGCACCTGACTTTGATCTTGTAATATTATGAAATCCCTTGATTCATCTAAAGATAAGTCCCACTCTGAATTGTTATTTTCTACTTGATCTCTATGCCAATCTAGAGTTGCCCCTCCGCTAGTTTTTGCTTCAACATTGGGGTTGTGACCGGCCTGATTCAAGGAATTCTCAATATGGTTTGAGAGTTGATTGTTCGAAGTGTACGAATTTCCAAATATCAATAGGTCTAATGAGGGAGTTCGTCCAGAAACTTTTGCTTCTACCGAATCCTCAAGATAATAGTCTGACGAATTGAGTGAAGATAGAATAAACAAAACCATCAGAATAGACTGAATGGTCGCTCGCATGGTCGACGCTTACCGTTCTCTCCTTTGATTCCTACGTTTCCTTGTTGTGTCGTGATGGCAAAGGGTCTATGGTCCGAGGTGTCGTTCGCAAAACATGGCGGGAATATGGCCATTTGCCAAGAAATCGGCTCGGGGGGAATCCGAAATAAAGAAAAAGAAGGTTAAGATTGTTGAATATGAGCGGAAAAAGGAGACCTCTCAGAAAGATATAATTGATGACAAAAGTCATCTAAAAAATAAATCATTCCTTGATGCAATGGCACTTCTTGGAGATGGCGATTAGTTGAATGCAATTATCTTTGACTCAGAGAACTGGATCGGAGATTAAGCGACCTAAGGAATCAATATTGAACTCACCCGCGTGGATGGGTACTCTGAGTCCGAATTCTAGGCTTACAATGGGGTCTATTTCTCCAATTTGTCCAACCTCTTCTTCGTTTACAATTATCCTAGCTCCTCTTCCTGAAATCCATGGGCCATAATTGTCTTCAATGGGTATCCACTTTATCTCTTCAATATTGGCTCCAAGATCCCTTAGTAGTGCTTGGGTGTACCCTTTTGCAGCAGTGAATCCTCCATCTACTTCTGCACATGACCAAGCAAAGCTATTTTGATTTATATTATTCGAAACAACAGTGCCTAATTCATAGACTCTTTGAGGCAATTCATGGTGCCTATTCGCAGCAAGTAGTTGTAGAAGGCTAGGTAGTATCCGCTGCCTTAGTATTGTGTGCTCAATGGTTATGGGATTGGATATTCTTGTAACTTCACCAGTATTCAGCCATCTGACCCTTTCAAATTGGTCACGCTCACAAGAAAGAGTCAGACTTTGTGTTTCTTGTAGACTCAATGATCTCAAACTTTCACGTAACCTTCGATGAAGATTTGATGATTCAAGAGGTATTGCATTAAGGTGAACTGTTGATTGAATGTCCGGCATATTCTCATAACCGTAGCCAATTGCAATGTCTTCTACGAGATCTATGGGGTGCATGATATCTGATCTCCATCGTGGCATTGAGATTACGTGTTCTTGTTCACCCACAACTAAATCACCCCATCTTTCTGCATTTTCAACACCATCTGTAATGGCTTGACTAGTGATTAATTCACCACCCATTTTTGATATCGCATCAGCAATTTCTTCAGGTTTTAATGTTAGTCCTAAGATTCTACTAATCAATCTATCAGGAACTCGGTGTTGCTTGGCATTTCCTAATGGGCTCAGGCGTTTTTTCCCATCCCAACCTGTAACTTCAATACTCTCCACGCTGCCTCCTCTCTCAGCTAATGATAAACATACTAAAAGCAGACAAGATTCAACAGATCTTTCATCCCACCCCGTTACGTCGATGAAGAAATCGGTAGTCGATTTCGTCACAGTAGTATGATCTCCATTAATTATAGGTGGAAAAGAGAGAATATCATCATTTGAGTCAAGGATAACTGGAAATGCATCTAATCCTTCCATCAGATGAGCATATTCAACGCCTTTTGGATGCTTGGAAAGAATTTGACTAATACTCATTTTATTATCCATCGCCAAAGGTTTGAACTCATGAGAACCGGGTACTGTGGCTACCTTGAATGGTGGTTTCAAAGTAGATAAATCATGAACACCAATCGATGCGAATTTTCTTTTCCTCCCTATGCTGAGGTGGAGTTTTTCCTGATGTTCCATTAGTGATTGAATGAATTCATCCTTCTGCTCTAGTGTCTCTCCGGTGTTTACACCGCGAACTATGGCACCAAGTATTACTGGTCGAACATGTTCTAAACTATTATCAACTTTCATTGAGATTCCACTATCGATTACATCCAAGAATGGTTTTTGATTCTCTGAATGTAGAAATGCTCGAGCAGCTCGGGCCATAGTTTCGTGGCTAAGAAGGTCTGGGCGATCCGGAAAAACTTCAATTTCAACTTCATTCTCATCAGATTTTTCTACCACACAACCTATCTGAGAGAGTCTAGAAACCCAATTTTCAGGATTATGACTAATTCCATGATTACTCTGGATGGATTCAAGAATACTATGTTTTAGAATAATAGTTGGCAATATCTCACCTCACTTATTCAGCCACATAGGGAGAGGTCTATCGTATCCAACTAGTCTTAATCCCGAAATCGCTGCAGTCTCGTAATCCAGTGCTCGCAGATTTTTCCTGTTGATTTGAGACATGTCTGAAATCCCCAATTCCCTCATCCAACCTCTTAGGGTTCCGTCAAGCAAGTGAATTCCACTTTCAATATCATCATCTGCAGGAGGTGCAACAATTCCTGAGCAACCTGCAGCTTTGACAATTAACAAATCTTTAGCTGAGGGGGGATCATCAATTTCAAGGAAAACACAACGTCCTTGATTAAAAATATTCATTGCTCTCGCGGCTAATCCAATCGATGGAAGAGTCGCTGCTGCCCTAGAACCACCTGGTGTAGCCGCATCAACAATTGCTCCATCAAGATCTAATTCAACAATCAGTCTGAAAAGGTGTTCCACTCTAGATACACTATCTTTCAAGAAGACTAGTGAATTATCATTCATTCTACTATAGAGTGAGACTAGCAATGCTTCAATTTCTGCATCATTGAGCGATGATTGACAACTTAAATCAAGGACCATACCAGCGCAATGGCCTATTTTCTCTACCGCCTCAATAATATTATCTTCATTTACCATCATTAAATCGTTACTCCTAGGTTCTGAAGTAACAAGGCCCGGTTGGGCGATGCCATATGTCCCTGTTGCTGCAGTCATGCGTTTAGATTCTACAATCCATGGGATTGGTACAACAAGGCCGTTTTCATCCAATCCCGAGGGTAGAATTAGAGTTTCTGTATCTAGCGTTGCCGTATTTGAAAGTCGTTCTCTACCAGACGATACTAATCCTATACCCTCAAATCCTTCTGTAATTGAATATTCAGGAGTTTCCCCTAGAGGCGGTGAATCTGTAGAGGGTATAATCACTAATGCATCTGAATCGAGCTGAAGTCCATGCGGTTCAAGAATTGATGCTAATTCCTCCAATTCATTATCAAGTATGCTCCTAATAGTTGCTCCTTCACCTGGTGGTGGGCAACTCCCAGCCACAAAGATCCGCCCCCCTGTCATAGCGTGCCCAGGTTCCGAATCAGTGTTGCCTAAAATCACAATAACTCCTCCTTCCATACCAGCGCCAACTTTCTTTCCAGCTTGTCCTCGAATCACAATCTGGCCATCACGCATTCTAGAACCAGCATATCCTCCGGCAGAGCCTTGGATGAATATTTCACCACCAGTCATTCTATGCCCTACACGTTCACCAGCGTCTCTTTCGACCGTAATACGTCCTGTGGATTGAAATGCCCCTAGCATAGAAGTGCAATTGCCTTGTAATGTGAATGTGCCTCCATCGTTCATTGCACCAGCACATTCTCCTAGATCACCAAGTAAGAGGACTCTTGAATTCTTAGGCAAATGAGTTATGACGCCAATTTCACCTTTCTTTGGTTTTTCATCTCCTTGCTTCCCCCATCCTATTCTAACAAGCAAGTCTCTCTCAAGAGCCTGTTCAAGCATCTTATCGAGATCACGATTGAGTTTAACACTCTTTGCCGTGACGTCGCGCATGGTAATCTCAACCCTCGACGGAGTGGTCACAGTCTTCATTATGACGGGTCATCAAACTCTTGTGGTTCGATTCTGAAGCAATGTCATATCTCTCATTCTTTTATTGTTTACAGAGAGCATAATTGATAGAGGTCGGGCGAGGACGGAAGATTGCCCAAAAGGGCGCGTGATGAGGTCATGGGACAAATCAAGGTCGCTATCAATGGTTTTGGAACAATAGGGAAGAGGGTCGCTGATGCAGTTGATGCTCAGGATGACATGAAGGTAATTGGCGTCACCAAAACCGGCCCCTCTTTCGGCTGTGATCTTGCTGTAAAGAAAGGATTTCCTCTTTACTGTACTTTTGATGACGAAGGTCGAATTGCGGCATTTGCAGAACAAGGTTATGATTGCAGGGGAGGGCTCTCCGCGCTTCTTGCAGTAGCCGATATTGTAGTTGACTGCGCACCTGGAAAGATGGGGGCTGATAATCTAGCAAAATACAAGGCTGCTGGAGTTAAACACATGTTCCAAGGCGGAGAGAAGCATCAACTAACCGGATTATCATACTCCTCCTGTGCAAATCATAGTGAAAATCTCAATGCAGAAGGTTCCCGTGTCGTATCATGTAATACAACCGGTCTTTCTCGAACTCTTGTGCCATTGTTTGAGCATTGTGGGTCTTTGAAAGTAGAATGTACAATGATTCGTCGAGCTGCAGATCCTGGAGACTCTAACAAGGGCCCCATTAATGCAATAAAACCCGTTCTCAAAGTCCCAAGTCACCACGGTCCTGATCTAATGACTGTAAAACCTGAAATTGAAATCAATTCACTAGCAGTAGCAGTCCCTACAACAATTATGCATGTTCATTCAATTATTGCAGATTTACCTGAAGGCCATGGTTTGACTACTAGTTCCATAATTGAGATGTGGAAAAACCGTCCACGACTCATCGTAATGAATGGTGTTGAGAATCGAATTACAACAACAGCAGAGGTCATGGAAATGGCCAGAGATATTGGCCGGAAATGGGGCGATTTGCATGAGATTTTTGTTTGGGAAGATGGCGTCAAATTAATCGATAATCGTCTATATTATTTCCAAGCAATTCATCAAGAAAGTGATGTAATTCCGGAAAATATCGATTGCATTAGAGCATTGATGGGCACTGAACCTGATTGGGAAAAATCAGTAACCAAAACCGATGCTGCGATTGCTCGATATTATGGTCTATAATCGTAATAATTCGTTCTTTTTCTGTTATTGACCTAAAGGTCAAAATTGGTTAACGGTCAAAAGGGTCGCAAGAGTGCGCCTCAATATGGGCGACAAGCGTTTGGTACATGTCGTCCTCATAATGCTTGTACTGAGCGGCTGGGGGTCTGGTGTTGCTAGTGCTAACTCTGCGGTGTCGGATGAATTGACTCAAAATGTTGATTTGTACGAAACCGAATCATTCCCCCAAAAAATCACTAGTGTTGTCGAATCTTCCTATATTTTGCGTGAATCTTCAGGTCAAATCCACTCGCCTTACGGCTCTTTTGACCCATTAATTCAACCAATGCCTTTGGGTCCTGAGAATCTTTATGATTCCAAGGCTCTGGAGAGAACTGGGTTTGTTATCGTTCAATCTAATTCTCCAGACTTATCTGGCGTCCTAGATTTTGTGAAGGAGCAAAAATTAGATTTTATTGATTTTTTCCCTGATGATGCAATTTTAGTCAGAACACCCGAAAACAGTGACCACAATGTGATTTTTTCGAATTTGAATTCAAATGAGTTTGTTCGTTGGGTTGGTCATCTGCCTATTGCATGGAGAGTTAGTCCAGAGATTGCGGATATTTCTGGACGCGCTTCGATTACTGTAAATCTAGAAATAACTCCTGCTCCTGATCTGAATCAGAACGAACTGATTGATCTAGCCACGGACTTAGAGTCTATTACATCTAGTAGAAATCCTACTGGTATATGTGACTCATATCTCTGTCAACTTGAATCTGTAGATGCTCTTTGGATCCCAATTCTTGCAATGGACGGACGAATTTTACACATTCAATATGCCTCAATTTTATCAATTCACAATTCTAATGCATCTAGCATTGCCGGTGTGGACCAGGCATCTATTGATTCAGGATTTTCTCTAAATGGTGATGGTGAAGTGATTGGAATCTCTGACACTGGAATAGATTCTGATCATGGAGATTTTGATGGGCGAATAAGAGGGATTTTCAATAATTTCGGCCCTGATAATTCAGCAGCCGATATGAATTCGGGTCATGGGACTCATGTGACAGCGACTATTTTGGGTGACGGTAATGGTGATGATAATGCCAAAGGAATGGTGCCTGCAGCCACATTCCATTTCTACCAACTTGAAGTCGATTCATCAGGAATATTAGCACGTTGGGGTTCATTGTACGAAATGTTCGCTCATTCATGGCAAAACTCGGCTCGAATACAGACCAACTCATGGGGTAATGAACTCAATCTAGGACAATATTCAACCGACTCTAGGGATATCGACACATTTGTAGTCGACAATCCTAAATTCCTTGTTTTGTTTTCAGCAGGAGATTTAGGAGATAATGGGTCAAGTTCGGTTACATCTCCAGGTACTGCAAAAAACGTTCTTACAGTTGGTGCTTCTTCTACTGGAGCTTTTGGAACTCAATCGATTGGGGCAGTCCCCCAATTTTCATCTTCTGGAACAACGTTAGATGGTCGAATCAAACCCGATGTAGTGGCTCCTGGTGTAATGCTCTGTTCTGCTCGTGCTCAAGAAGCATCCAGTACTCAAGGTACCTCTTGTTCATCAGCCACTCATGATGGGGCGTCTACTCCTCTATACATGGCTCTTAATGGAACATCCATGGCAACTGCTGTAGCAGCTGGTGGTGTTGCTCAGATTCGTCAATATCTTAGAGAAAGCGCAGGGATTAATGAACCTCGATCTGATTTGATAAAGGCCTTAGTGATTAATGGTGCTGAAGATTTAGGAGTCCCTGATATACCAAATTCTCGTGAAGGATGGGGGCAAATTGATATTTCGAATTCTATTTCTCCAAAAGATGCCTCCACACCTCTGAACCTTTTTTATGACGATTCAAGAGAGCTTGAGCCAGGTCATTCATTCCTGTACCAATTTGATCTTGATTCATCTTCCGAGATGGATTTATCTCTAGTTTGGGTCGATCAAGAATCTTCTTTAATTTCTAATCAAACTGCCAAAAAAATAGTTAATGATCTCGACTTAACTGCTATAGCTCCAGACGGGACTGAGTATCACGGGAATAATTTCTTGAATGGTTATTCTACATCTGGTGGCACTTTGGACAGACTAAACAATGTCGAGCGCATAAAAATCAGTAGTAATCAGGATGGTGTATGGACAATTATTGTGGGTCACGCAGGTGGGCAGAGTCAGAAATATTCTCTCGTTGCCTCTGGTATAATTTCGGAGCAAAAAGTAATTGATCTTGCAGTTTTTGACGGTTCTCTTTCAACCTCTGTCCCCTCTCCACTGCAAGGTGACGCAGTTCTAATTCAAGCTTATTGGAAAAACCAGGCATCATTAGATTCAGGCGCTTATGAAGTCGAGATATGGGACTTGACTGAAGGAGCATTGATTTATTCAATTAATCAGCCATCACTTTCGGGAGGAGGTGTGAAATCTCTCAGTTTCCCTCATGTATTCCAAACTACCGGTTCACATACTCTTGAACTTAGACTAGATGTAACTGACACTGTTGTTGAACTTAACGATGAGAATTCCGGAATTGATAATAATCGCTACCAGTTTGTCGTTGAAATATCTCAGATTGGAGTCCGAATTATTCCTCTAATGGAAGATGGCAACTTTCCATCAAACCCCAGTCAGATTGAACAGGCCTTGACAAGAGTTCTTGAACCAACTAGTGGGAGTGTAGTAAGTTTTGATTTGGTACTTCAAAATGAGGGTACATCTTCTGTGGAAGTGGCCCTGTCAATATCGCCTTTACAGATGATTGATGAAGATGGAATTTTACGTGCTCCAATTGATGAATGGTGGATGCTATTGAATGAAACAGGTCCATGGATTTTATCTGCTACAGGTGATGTGGGAGATTCCATAACTGTTCGCTTGACTCTTGAAGATGTCGACGCTGATCCTGATAATCCTGGAGGTGCGATATATGCTCTGCCTGGTGATTTTGTTAGTAATCTTATTCTTTCGGATGTAGACTCTCCTTGGATTTCACATGAATTAACAATTTCAACTATTGTTGAAAGAGAAGAAGGAATTGCTACAATTCTTGCAGGAGATGGAGATGGCCTTGGCGCCACACCTGGAGATGTTGCTACATTTTCTCTTTCAGTGAAAAATATGGGTAATGGCCCAACATCTTTCTCTGTAATTTGTGAGAGTCCTTCTAATTGGGTAATTAATATTGGCGATTCCAATTCAAATTTCCTCGTCATGGAACCACTTACTCGACTACAGTCTTTACCTCTGTCTATTCATGTCAGTGTCCCTTCTGTTAATGGTGGACAACCTAGTGCTGGCGTCGAAGAGACGATTACTTGTGTAGCCACTTCTGTTGAAGATAATAGTGTGACTTCTACAGAATCGGCAATAGTCAGAGTATTTGAGAGCCTAAATTATTCCGTGGTAATTTTTGATGGATCAGGAATTGCATTACCATCCCTTGCCTTCGCTGAAGAAAGGGCTACTATTAATGGCCGAGTCGAGGAAACACAAGTTACTGTGACTAATAAGGGTAATATTGCCATGGATTTTGAAATGATTACTTACTCATCTCTGAATGGTTGGGCTACTAATTTTATTCTCGCAGAAGGCGACTCAGATGAGGTGATTATTTCTCTCGATGCAGGCCAATCAAGAACTCTGATAGTGAATTTATATGTCCCACAAAATGTAGAAATGGGTATTGAAAATATCGTGACGATAAAAACAGAATTAATTGGGCATTCATCAACATCAGATAATCGGACTAAATTTATCACACAAGAAGTAGTATCTCTGGAGATTATTGATGAAGAAGTAATTCGGGTCCCTCTTGGTCAGACTGGCGTGTCAAACATCTCTGTCAGAAACTCAGGTAATGTTCCATTGAATCTTCAACTCACAGTTGGGAGTTTACCTGAGGGATGGCAAGGTGGATTTCAATCAATTATCCCGACAGAGTTAGAAATGGGTCGTGAAGAAACGTTTTCAGTAGGCCTCCAATTACCTTGTTGTCTTTCAGAAGGTATTCAAAATTATGAATTTTCAATAATTATCGAAGCCAGCTCTTCTCAATCTGTGATGATTTCTCAAACGGTAATTCTTGAGGTTGAAGTATTGCCTTCTATTTGGTTGGAAATAACTTCAGATACAGACTCTATTGAGGATGTAGAAACAGGGTCTTCTCGAGAAGTTAAATTATACGTCAAGAATATGGGTAACTACGCTTCTGAATTCACGGTGAATACTAATTTGATTGAGGGGTGGGTAATTATTGTCGACACATCCTCTTTGAATCCTATAATCTCTGGCGAATCAATAGAATTTATTGCCACTATTGAACCTTCTTCTGGAGCGGGATACGGTCTAGAACCACTAGGTATATTTGCTAACTCTACTGATGCCGATGATCAACAAGATGTTACAAATGGAGAATTGATTATACAGATTTCTCGAGCCAGAGATGATTCTTGCAATGGATTAGGTTGTCTATTAGTTAAGGCAGGTTTGCCTAGTTGGACTCTTGCGATATTATTCCTTACCGTACTCGCAGGTCTTGGTGTAGGATTAGTTCGAATGAGAAGGGGTTCTGTGACCTCTCTAACTCCTGAAGAGGAATTAATCCCTATAGGGTCTGCATTGCAATCAGGGTCATTTACAGATAGGAGAAAATCTGCTCTTGAAACGAGTTCATCTGGGGGTGTGCTAAGCTCTACAATTTCTGACGATGAAATATCGGAATTGAGGGACTCTAGCCTACCTTCTCTTTCTTTACCTCCCGTTCCCCCAGGTGCTATGCCATTACCTCCAAGTGGTCTTCCTGATGGTTGGACAATGGAACAGTGGGTGGCCTATGGTCATCTCTGGTATGAGCAAAATATGTGATTTACTCCATAGTCTGACTTAAGACAAGACTTCGATTGGGAGTGGGTATGAGTGGCTCAATTGTACTGTTCGGCCCACCTGGTGCTGGAAAAGGTACACAGGCTGGAAGGATAGTCAATCTAACTAGTAAACCTCAGGTTTCTACAGGTGACATGCTTCGTACTGCTGTCAAGGCCGGTACGAAGATGGGGGCTGAGGCGAAGGTCTACATGGATGCAGGATTACTAGTCCCTGACTCAGTGATAATCGGACTTATTGAAGAAAGATTGACCCAATCGGATGCAGTGAATGGAGTTCTTTTCGACGGATTTCCTCGAACGATCCCCCAGGCCGAATCATTAGCCAACATTGCAGTTGTTGAATCTGTAATTTCAATAGAAGTTCCTGATGATGCGATTGTTGAGAGAATAGTTGGACGTAGAATGGATCCTGAAACAGGAGACATCTATCACATAACTTTCAATCCAGCACCTTCTGAGGTAGAAAGCAGACTAATTCAACGCAAGGATGACACAGAAGAGACAGTACGTGCTCGTCTAGAGGCTTATCACACTCAAACTGCCCCTCTTGCCGCTTGGTACTCTGAGCGTGGCCTACTCATCAGCATTGATGGTAACCAACCAATTAATCAGGTTGGAGACGCTGTAGAGGATGCAGTCAGAACCACTATGAGCGTTTGAACGAGGTGAGCAGATGGCACGAAACGGCTCAAGAAGGGTTAGTGCTAATAGAAAGACAAAAGCCAAGGATTCGATGACTCATCTTTCAGGCGTATTAGATTCTTCATTGAATATAGACAATGAGTTGGCTGACATTGCAGCAAGAGATATATTGCGAGTATCCAAAAAACACGGGGTTCGCTCTGAAATTTCTACCAGGAAAAAAATCTGCAGGAGTTGTGAAGCAGCCCTGATTCCTGGCAAAACGGCTCAAGTCAGAATCGTCTCGGAAAAAACCATCATCACTTGTCTTAGATGTGGAAGAGTAAACAGAAATAGTCTTGTTAAACAATGAATGGAGATATTAATTTGAAAGCGCCTTCTCATATTGTTCGTCTTGCTAAAGATAGTGCACTCCAAGTTTCAGTTAGAGTAGGCCGGAATGGTATTACTGATTCATTAATCACTGAAATAAGAGATCAACTTGCAACTCGTCAACTTGTCAAAATCAAAGCCAACCGAGGAATTACAGATGGTTCTGATGAGCGTTCTGAACTGTTTGAATTATTGGCGAGTCAGACGGATTCCAAGTTGGTTTTCCAACGTGGTAACGTGGCGGTATTCTGGGTTGGGAAATAACTATTCATGTTGCTAGAAATCAACATCTTTGATAGTGACATATTTAGAGGCCCCAAAGGTCGGCGGAGACAATGGTAACTGAAGCACAGGTAGTACTCGGGATTTTCATTCTCTCTTTTGCACTGATTCTCTCCGAGGTAGTCCATAGGACAATCGCCGCATGGTTCGGTTCCGTTCTGATGCTTTTGTACGGCCATTATACTGGTGTATTTCATCTTCATAAAATATACGATAGCGATGGAGTCTTCGAAAAATACGCCTCTCTCGAACACACAATGATTGGTTGGATAGAGTTCGAAGTAATTGGGCTACTGCTTGGAATGATGATATTTGCTTCGATTCTTGAGTTATGTGGTTTCTTTGAGTATGTCGCAATCAAGGCATCCAAGATGAGCAAGGGAGACCCTTGGAGACTCATCGTTCTGCTAGGTACATTTACCACCCTAATTTCTCTTGTGATAGACAATGTGACAGCAATCATCATCATCGCTCCTGTGACACTTAGAATATGCAATAAGTTGGAAATCAATCCAGTGCCACCACTTCTGGCTGAAGCCATTCTCTCTGATACAGGTGGTGTAGCCTCTATGGTTGGCGATCCCCCTAATGTGATGATTGCTGCTGCCGCTGCTGACTACGATTTACTAGCATTTTCTTTCAACGGTTTTCTTTTCAAACTTGGAGTTCTCACATTCTTTGCTTGGGTTGCCACTCTTAGCTACTTCAGATGGTACTACAAGGATTGGGCTTCTCAGAAGCCACCCCATATTGATTTGTTAATGGAAGAAGATGAGTGGGCAGCTATTGATGACAAACAATTGATGTATTCAACATTGATTATCTTAGGACTTACAGTAGTCGCATTCTCTGCAAAATCATTTATGGATTTGCCAATCGAGATTGATGGAATTGCTCTATCGGGTGCTGGTTTTGCTCTAATCGTCGCCCGACCGAAAAATGAACAACTCCGAGAGGGATTCATCAATGATGTGATAGATAAAGTCGAATGGCAAGCTTTGCTTTTCTTTGCAGGATTATTCCTACTGGTTGGAGGGATAGGCGATGTCGGCT
>Ga0208894_1000090_pt1 | contig 82653 bp, 59 predicted proteins | sample ETNtaG_12_FD_185752 | JGI IMG/M metagenome (GOLD analysis project Ga0208894, IMG submission 185752) | Marine microbial and viral communities from oxygen minimum zone, Eastern Pacific Ocean - ETNP201306SV49 (SPAdes) (version 2) | ecosystem: Environmental > Aquatic > Marine > Oceanic ...
AGTTATTTCAAAAAGGATTTCTTGAGTTTCTCCATCTCTAATAATAGTACCTAAGGGAACATCAATATACACATCTTCACCATCTTTTCCAGTGCTACGTGATTTACTTCCGTGCCCACCGTGATCAGCTCTAAAATGTTTTTTAAACTTTAAATGATAAAGAGTCCATAAATTTGGATTAGCTCTTACGATAATATGACCTCCACGTCCACCATCACCACCATCAGGCCCTCCTTTTGTTATATACTTTTCTCTGTGTAAATGGACAGATCCGCCACCACCTTTACCAGAACTAGCATATACTTTTATATAGTCAACAAAATTTCCTTCAGTCATTGTATTAGTTGTTTAATTGATAATTTGTTAAATTGAAATAGTTTACAATAAAACATTTAAAACTATTCAATAAAAATTATATTTTATCAAAAACATCACTTAAGAGCTTGGTAATATCACTAATAGTACCAACACCATTTACACCAAAATATTTATTCTGATCCTGGTAGTATCTTTTTAAAACTTCCGTTTTTGTATAGTACTCATTGAAACGGTTTAGAATTTTATTTTCGTCCTGATCATCAGGCCTTCCACTTGTTTTTCCACGTTCTAATAAACGGGCTACTAGCAGTTTTGTCGGAACTTCAATAGCAATCATTCCTCCTACAAATTCTCCGTTTTCTTCTAAGAAATCATCTAAAGCAATTGCTTGTGCTACAGTTCTAGGGAAACCATCAAAAATAATACCACTTGATTCGGGTAGATTATTAAATACCGTTTTCAACATTTTAATAGTAACGTCATCTGGCACTAGGTTTCCTTTATCAATAAAAGATTTTGCTAAAATACCAAGTTCTGTTTCTCGTTTAATATGCGATCTAAAAATATCGCCAGTAGAAACATGCGTTAAATTGTATTTTTTCTTTAATAAATCAGCCTGCGTTCCTTTACCAACACCTGGAGGGCCAAATAGTAAAATATTTTTACGTTTTGGTTTATGAGTTAACTGGTAAATACTTTTTAAATTTCTACCTATTCCATCATAATCTAAACCATATCCAACTATAAATTTATCAGGAATGGAAATTCCAATATAATCAATAGGTAATTCTTTTTTAAAAACATCTGGTTTAAAAAATAAGGTAGCAATTTTAAGTTGCTTAACTTTTTTGTCTTTAAAAATTTCATAAATTTCCTGAAGTGTATTACCAGTGTCAATAATATCTTCTAAAATAACAACGGTTCTGCCTTCTAGATTTTCATTTACGCCCAGCAACTGTTTAACGTTACCATTTGATTTGGTTCCTTCATACGAAGCTAATTTTACAAAAGAAACTTCACAGGATGAGGTATATTTTCGAACAAAATCAGCTACAAACATAAACGATCCATTCAAAATTCCAATGAAAAGAGGTTTTTCACCTTTTAAATCTTTTGAAACTTGATCAACTAATACTTGAACTGAATTTTGTATTTTTTCTTCAGAAATATACGATTTAAAATATTTGTCGTTTAGTTTAATTATACTCATAATACTACTTTGCTGCAAATTTAAGAATCAATACTTAATTTTGAGTGTTATTTTAATGTTATTTATTAGTTTGAAAAACAAAAACCGTTTTGAAATTTCAAAACGGTTTTTGTTTTTGGTTAAAATCTATGATTATTTCTTTTTTGTTAATTTATTTGTTGTATCATACATTATTGGTGATGCAATAAATAATGAAGAATATGTACCTACTATTACACCTACAATTAATGCAAACATAAATCCTTTAATAGAGTCTCCACCAAATAAAAATATTGCTAATAATACAACCAATGTGGTTAATGATGTATTAATGGTTCTACCTAAAGTACTGCTTAATGCAAAATCAACTATTTTATTAAATTTCCAAGAAGAATGGATTCCTGCAAATTCACGAATTCTATCAAAAATTACAACAGTATCATTCAGTGAGTAACCAACAACTGTAAGGATAGCTGCAATAAATGACTGACCAATTTCCATATCAAATGGTAAAACTTTCCAGAATAGTGAGAAAATTGCTAATACAATTAATACATCATGGAATACTGCTGCTACCGCACCTAAGCTGTATTGCCATTTTCTAAATCGGAATAAGATATATAAGAATACAACTAGCAACGATCCTAAAATAGCCCATCCGGCAGCCTTTTTGATATCATCGGCAATAGTTGGTTCAACTTTAATTTTACTTTGAACACCTGCAGTTCTGTCTCCTTCAAAATCAACTTTAAATTGTTCTAAGGTCATGCCTTCAGGTAAATAACTTTTCAATCCGTTAAATAGTAAATCTCTAACTTGATCATCTACATGATTTCCTTCTTCTTCAATTTTATATTTTGTCGTAATTTTTAATTGACTGGCTTCACCATAAGTTTTTACTTCAGGAGCACTTTCAAAAGCATCTTTTAAAGTGTTTGCAACATCGGTTGGATTTGTAGCTTTGTCAAATTTCACAATGTAAGTTCTTCCACCAACAAAATCAACGCCATAGTTTAATCCATTAGTGAATAAAGAGCCAATACCTATTGTGATAAATATTCCAGAGACAACGTACGCAATTTTACGTTTCTTTAAAAATTCAATATTAATGTTTTTAAACCAGTTCTTAGTAATACTTGTGTTGAATGTAAAAGTTTTACCTTGATTAGCATACCAGTCTATTAATAAACGGGTAATAAATACTGCAGTAAATAATGAAGTAATAATACCAACCATTAATGTGTAGGCAAAGCCTTTTACGGGGCCTGTACCAAAAACATACAAAATAACACCTGTTAACATTGTTGTAATGTTGGCATCAATAATTGCAGATAAAGCACCTTTAAAACTAAATCCATGTTTTATAGCTGCTTTCAATGCTTTTCCTTTATTTAATTCTTCTTTAATACGTTCGAAAATAATTACGTTTGCATCAACCGACATACCAATTGTCAAAATAATACCAGCAATACCAGGTAATGTAAGTACTGCTCCAAAGGCAGTTAAAATTCCGAAGATAAACAAGATGTTTACAACCAAAGCAATATCGGCAAAACCACCAGCTTTTCCATAGTAGAAAATCATCCATAACAATACTAATACAAGTGCTAATGCAAATGAACTCATACTGCTGTCAATTGCTTTTTGACCTAATGATGGACCAACAACCTCAGACTGAATAATATGTGCAGCGGCAGGTAGCTTACCAGCTTTTAATACGTTTGCAATATCCTGTGCTTCACTTACAGTCATACTTCCTCCTGAGATAGAAGTACGTCCAGTTGTAATTGGAGTATTTACTATAGGTGCAGTATATACATAATCATCTAATACTACAGCTACAAATTTTCCTACATTATCAGTAGTCATTTTTCCCCACAATCTTGTTCCGGTAGCGTTCATAGTCATACTAACTTCAGGTTTATTTGTTTGACCAAATTCCTGACTAGCATCATCAATTACATCACCTTCAATTGGAGCAATATCTTCTCGGTTAGATTTTATTCCGTATAAATTAATTAGTTCAACTTCTTCATTTGTTGCAGATAAAGTTGCTGTAAATGGAGAAGCATCCCATAAGAATTTAGCGTATTTCATATTGTTAGGCAATAAAGCTCTAACTTCTTTCATTGCTAAATACTTATTTACTTTGGCAGTATCAGCAATTTTGGCATTTCCTAAAATTGAAGAAACCTGGTTTTGATTTTGTGGAATACTTGGTGAAAATACTGAGAATAGGTTGTTTACAGGTTTTGTTGCTATAGAATCAGAAACTTCACCTAATAAATCATCAATTTCGTCTTTTACTTCAGTTTCAACATCTTTTTCGGCTTTTAAAAGATTTTCAACTACACCATTAGCCTGAAACATAAAGTTAGCAACTTCTTGGTTAGAGTAAACTTCCCAAAATTGTAATTCAGCAGTACTTTGTAATAATTTTTTTACACGATCAATGTCTTTTGCTCCAGGTAATTCAATTAAAATTCTACCTGAATTTCCAATACGTTGAATGTTAGGTTGTGTTACCCCAAATTTATCAATACGACTTCTTAATACTTCAAAAGCGGTATTTACAGACCCAGTAACCTCCTCTTCAATAGCTGCAACTACTTCTTCTTCGGTTTTATTGAAATTGATTTTTTCTCTTAAAGCTCTTGTTCCAAAAATGCTTGGGTCGCTAAGTTTAACAGTTCCCTTGCTTACATTTTCAAATTCTTTGAAAAATAATTCTAAAAATGTAGCATCACTACTTTTTTGTTTTTCAGTTGCTTTTGCTAGGGCTTCGTTAAAAACAGGGTTTTTAGATTCATTTGATAAGCCAAATAAAATATCTTTTACTGATACCTGTAAAATAGCATTGATACCACCTTTAAGGTCTAAACCAAGGTTTAACTCTTTGTCCTTAATATCGTTGTAGCTATATTCAGCAAAACCTAAATCAACAACTGGTTTGTTTGCAACTGAGTCTAAATACACTCTTTCTAATCTTGCAACCTCTCTGCTGTCATCTGTTTTAGCTTCTGCATACGTTTGTGCTTTGTTTTCAACACTTTTTGTAAACCACGTAAATGATAATTGATATAAACTTACTAATCCGAATAGAATAGCGAATAATTTTATAAGTCCTTTGTTTTGCATTATAAGTTATTTTAAGTATAAAATTTCGTTTAATATAAACGTGCAAATATATAATTTCATTGATGATTTAACAATTCTTTTTTGCATTTTATCGCTATATTTTGCGAGTAGATATAATTTATCAATTTTCAACGGTAGATTTTGATAAAAAAGCAAAGCTTAATTTAAAGCGTATTGATAGATTAGGGTATAGTAACTTTCTTGTTTGTATGGCAAAAAATCAAAAATCTTTTTCTGATAATCAATTTTTAAGAGGAAGACCAACTAATTTTAAAGTTACTGTTAGGGGAATTGAAATTGCAGTAGGAGCTGGATTTATTTTTCCAAATTTTTGGTCAAATGATGCGTCTGTCTAATCTATCTCGTGTACCGGCTTCTGAGGGTATGAAGATTGACAATAATGGAATTATTTTAGGGTTATTCTAAAAAATAATATTGAATAAAAAAACCTCCTTTTAACTATTAAAAGAAGGTTTTAATTTTATTTATACTAGAAGTTTAGTCTAAAAGAGTATTTGTTTTTTTAACACCTTCAGCACTTGTATGAAGTTTTTCCATTTCAGCTTCAGATAATTCAACTTCAACAATTTTTTCAATTCCAGTATTACCAATAATACATGGTACACCAATTGATAAATCGTTTAATCCATACTCACCTTCTAATAAAGCTGAACAAGGGAACATTTTTTTAGAGTCTAAAGCAATGGCTTTTACCATTTCAGAAACAGCTGCGCCAGGAGCATACCAAGCACTAGTTCCTAGTAGTTTAGTTAATGTCGCCCCACCAACTTTAGTTGCTTCAACAACTTCTTGCATTCTTTCTTTTGATAAAAATTCAGAAACTTTTACACTGTTACGAGCTGCTTTTCCAATTAATGGAACCATTCCAACATCACTGTGACCGCCAATTACCATTCCGTCAACATCTGATGCAGGACAATCTAAAGCTTCAGCTAATCTAAATTTAAAACGAGCACTATCTAAAGCACCGCCCATACCAATTACTCTGTTTTTTGGTAATCCAGTTGCTTTGTGAGCTAAATAAGCCATAGTATCCATAGGGTTACTAACAACAATTATTATAACTTCAGGAGAGTGTTTAATTAAGTTTTCAGATACTGTTTTAACAATACCAGCATTAATTCCAATTAATTCTTCACGAGTCATTCCAGGTTTTCTTGGAATACCACTTGTAATAACAGCAACATCACTGCCTGCTGTTTTAGAATAATTGTTTGTTGTTCCTGTAATTTGAGTATCAAATCCATTTAAAGATGCACATTGCATTAAATCCATAGCTTTACCTTCAGCAAAACCTTCTTTAATATCAATTAAAACTACTTCATCAGCAAAATCTTTAATAGCTATGTACTCAGCGCAACTTGCACCAACAGCACCTGCTCCTACTATTGTAACTTTCATATTTTTATGGTTGTATTTATAATTAAAATTTTGATTGTAAAAATACAAATTTTTAGGTAATATAAGTAGTGTATTTTCATCAATTTACGAAATCGTTATTTTAATTATTTTAGGTTGTTTTTGTGATAAATATCATAATTAATTACCTAAAATTGAAAGCAATACCTGCTGATACAGTGTTGTATTCTTGTAAAGTGTAATTTCCATAAATTTTAAAAAATCCAAAGCTAATTCTTGTGCCAATAGTAGCTTTAATGCCATTGGCATTAAAATCTAAATTTATCGGATCAACTATAGGGATAGTTACTTCGTTTTGCGGAACTGGAAGAGATGTCTCGTACGTTAAATCATAAGCCCCCAACATCTTTAAGGTGGCACTTCCTGAACTATATCCGAAGCCACCATAAATATTTATGATTGGGAAATTAAGAGAAGTTATTGCCTCAATATTATATGAATTTAATTTAAACTCAGCACTTTGATTTGAACCCTCAAGTGAGCTGTCATTTTGAATATCGTACTCAATATTCATATTGGTGTAAGCAGCCAATAAAGAAATATGAAGGGGTAGTTTATCTAAAGGGCCAAACCAGCTTGTTATTTCTTTTTTAAGACCTATACCAACTAAACTCCCTTTTAAATCTTCTGAGCCAACTTGAGGAACCAATCGAATCATTACATCCATTTTATGGGGTAATCCTATTCCAAGTTGAATAGAGGGCGTTGGTACTGCACTTATAGGTAAATCGTCTTTAATACCTCCTGGCATAGTGTAACTTGTTGAAACAGTTTTCTCTCCTATACCAGGAACATAAACCGTGGTTGAAACATCCATTAGTGTTTCTTGAGAATTTTCTCCAGCCACCGTTGCTCCATTTATTTCATTATTTGAAGGACTTGTAACAGATAAGCCAAGTTCAGAAAACTTGAATACTTCATCTGACGATGGAATCTTAGAAGCATTGAATCCTATAGAAAGATCAAAACCTAACTTTTTATGAGGTTTGGCAGTATGGTACCATCCATTATTCATGCCGTATATTAGCCCTTTCATAGCAGGGTTCATATAAGCATTAATTAGTTTGTTGGCATCATCTGTACCCGATAGTAAAATGGCTTCAAGACCATCATTTTGGGCTTTTATCGATAGGCTAAACAGAAAGCTGAACAGAATTAAGGTTAGTTTTTTCATGTTATTGATTTATTTAAGTTATAAACTAACAAATTTGAATTAAAAAAGGCTGTTTTTTTTAAAACAGCCTTTTTTAATTTTTTTTAGTTGACTTATGCGTCAATATTTGCGTATTTGGCATTTTTTTCAATGAATTCTCTACGTGGAGGAACTTCATCGCCCATTAGCATTGAGAATACTCTGTCAGCTTCTGTTAAATTATCAATAGTAATCTGACGTAATGTTCTAAACTCAGGGTTCATAGTTGTATCCCATAATTGTTCAGCATTCATTTCCCCAAGACCTTTATAACGTTGAATATTTACGCCACCACCTAGGTTATGCGCAATTAAATCACGTTGGTCATCATTCCAAGCATATTCTCTTTTTTGGCCTTTTTTTACTAAGTATAGAGGAGGTGTTGCAATAAATATATGTCCGTTTTCAATTAATTCTTTCATGTATCTAAAAAAGAATGTAAGAATTAAAGTGGCAATGTGACTACCATCAACATCGGCATCACACATAATAACAATTTTATTATAACGAAGTTTTGATAAATTCAGTTCTCTTGGATCTTCTTCAGTACCAATGGAAACTCCTAAAGCTGTAAACATGTTTTTGATTTCTTCATTTTCAAAAACTTTATGTTGCATTGCTTTTTCAACATTTAATATTTTACCTCTTAATGGTAAAATTGCCTGAAAATTACGATCTCTTCCTTGTTTAGCTGTACCCCCTGCAGAATCTCCCTCAACTAAGAAAATTTCACATTTTTCTGGATCGGTTTCAGAACAGTCACTTAATTTACCAGGTAAACCGCCAATTGACATAACTGTTTTGCGTTGTACCATTTCACGTGCTTTACGCGCTGCATGACGTGCCTGAGCAGCTAACACAACTTTTTGAACAATGGTTTTTGCATCGTTTGGATTTTCTTCCAAATAATTTTGTAACATTTCAGAAACTGCCTGACTAACAGCTGATGTTACTTCTCTGTTTCCTAATTTAGTTTTAGTTTGTCCTTCAAACTGTGGCTCAGCAACTTTTACTGATACAATAGCAGTAAGCCCTTCTCTAAAGTCGTCTCCGGCAATGTCAAATTTCAGCTTATCTAGCATACCTGTAGATTCAGCGTACTTTTTAAGTGTACCAGTTAAACCTCTTCTAAAACCAGATAAATGTGTACCACCTTCGTGTGTATTAATGTTATTTACATAGGAATGTAAATTTTCAGTGTAAGATGTGTTATAAACCATGGCTACTTCTACTGGAATTTCATTTTTTTCACCTTCCATTGCAATTACACCGGTAGTTAATTGCTCGCGAGTAGCATCTAAGTATCTTACAAACTCAGGTAACCCTTCATCGCTATAAAATTTTTCTAAAGGATGTTCACCTTCATCATTAATTTCTCTTTTGTCAGTTAGAGTTATATTTAAACCTTTATTCAAATAAGCTAATTCGCGTAAGCGAGTTGCCAAAGTTTCGTAGTTATACTCTGTGGTTATAGTAAAGATGGATTTATCAGGTGTAAATGTAACCAATGTACCTTTCTCGGTAGTTTCACCAATTGGTTTTGCAGGATACATAGCTTTCCCTTTTTCATATTCCTGTTCCCAAATTTTACCATCTTTGTATACAGTAGCTTTTAAATGGTCTGAAAGAGCATTAACACAAGATACACCAACACCATGTAAACCACCAGATACTTTATAAGAATCTTTGTCAAATTTACCTCCAGCACCAATTTTAGTCATTACAACTTCTAAAGCTGAAACACCTTCTTTTTTATGAATTCCAACAGGAATTCCACGGCCGTTATCTTTTACAGAGATTGAATTATTTTCATTAATAATAACGTCAATTGTATCACAATGATCTGCCATTGCTTCATCAATTGAATTATCTACAACTTCATACACTAAATGATGTAATCCTCTAACGCCTACATCACCAATATACATAGATGGGCGCATACGTACATGCTCCATTCCTTCCAATGCCTGAATACTATCGGCTGAATAATTATGTTTTTTAGCTTCTTCGCTCATAAAATATTAGTTTCTGTTAAAATACAAATATAATAATTCAAAAAGGTAATTTAGAGTTTGAAAAACCACCTTAAAATGAAGTTATTAACAAATTATTAATTTCGTAAAAATGCCTTAAAAAGCTTAAATTGTGCTTTAAAACTAAAATAGGTAGTTTTATTTTTAGTTAAAATAAAGAAATTTGTAAAAAAAGCTTTAAAATGGATTTATGTCTGTCAAAAAAATGTAAATTTTTTATGAAAAAAAAGAAAAAAAATCTCAAAGCTTTAGTGTATAATTATTTAAATATTATTTTTGCGGATGCAACATCAGGTACTTATTTTAGATTTCGGTTCGCAATACACTCAGTTGATTGCTCGAAGGGTTAGAGAATTAAACATATTTTGTGAGATTTTCCCATACAACAGTAAAACTTTTAATATTAACGATTACAAGGCGGTAATTCTTTCAGGAAGTCCTTTTTCTGTTAGAGCAGAAGATGCGCCACATCCTGATCTATCTGAAATTAAAGGTAAATTACCAATGTTAGGCGTTTGTTTTGGAGCACAATATTTAGCTCATAATTTTGGAGGTGAAGTAGGTGCTTCAAATACTCGTGAATACGGTAGAGCAAACCTTTCATTTATAAAAGAAGGAGTAGACTTTTTTAAAGGAGTTTCAAAAGGAAGTCAGGTTTGGATGAGCCATAGTGATACTATTTTGGATTTACCTGAAAATTATGAACTTATTGCAAGTACAGATGATGTAAAAAATGCTGCATTCAGAATAAAAAATGAAAAAACTTTTGGAATTCAATTTCACCCTGAAGTGTATCATTCAAAAGATGGCTTAACCATTTTAAAGAATTTCTTAGTTGGTATAGCAGGTTTAAAACAAACTTGGACACCTGATTCTTTTGTTGAAACTACCGTTAGAGAATTAAAGGAAAAATTAGGAAATGACAAAGTTGTTTTGGGATTATCAGGAGGAGTTGATTCAACTGTGGCAGCAACATTAATTTCAAAGGCAATTGGTGAAAATTTGTATTGCATTTTTGTGAATAACGGGTTGTTACGTAAAAATGAATTTGAAAATGTATTGGATCAATACAAGCATATGGGGTTAAATGTAAAAGGTGTCGATGCTTCGGCACGTTTTTTGAAAGAATTGGAAGGAGAATCAGATCCGGAAGGAAAACGTAAAATTATTGGTCGTGTTTTTATAGAAGTTTTTGATGATGAAGCACATTTAATTCAAGATGTAAGTTGGTTAGCACAAGGAACTATTTATCCAGATGTTATTGAGTCTGTTTCGGCAACTGGAGGTCCTTCAGCAACTATCAAATCACATCATAATGTTGGCGGTTTGCCCGATTTTATGAAATTAAAAATAGTAGAACCTTTAAATACATTGTTTAAAGATGAAGTAAGAAGAGTTGGACGTTCAATGGGTATTGATGGAGAATTATTGGGACGTCACCCATTTCCTGGGCCAGGATTAGGAATTAGAATTTTAGGAGATATTACACCTGAAAAGGTGAGAATGTTACAAGAAGTTGATCATATTTTTGTACAAAGTCTAAAAGAAGATGGGCTATATGATGGAGTTTGGCAAGCTGGGGCAATGTTGCTGCCGGTAAACTCGGTTGGAGTAATGGGAGATGAACGTACGTATGAAAAAGCGGTAGTTTTAAGAGCTGTAGAATCTACAGATGGCATGACTGCTGATTGGGTAAATTTACCATATGAGTTTTTGCAAAAGACTTCAAATAAAATAATAAATAACGTAAAAGGTGTTAATAGAGTAGTGTACGACATTAGCTCAAAACCACCAGCTACCATTGAGTGGGAATAAATATTTTGTAAAATAGTTATTGTATATGAGTAAATTAAGAATAGTAATTATTGTTTTTTTAATAAGTTTTATTGGTTTTGCACAGCAAAAAAAATATGTTTCTTATACTGTTCAAAAAGGAGAAACTTATAAGAGTATTGCCAAACAGTATAATTTATCTAAACGAGATTTAAAAAGATTGAATCCTGATGTTGGTAGAAAATTAAAGCCGAATACTGTAATTATTGTTCCCAATTTAAATTTTGGAAAACCTGATTTTGATAAATTTGAAAATATTATTCATTTAGTGAAGCCAAAGGAAACTTTATTTGGCATTTCAAAAAAATATGGAATTACTATTAAAAATTTAAAAAAAGCAAACCCTGTTTTAGAAGAAGGTTTAAAAATCGGGATGAAATTAACTATTCCAAAACCTGAAAAAAGTGTATTGGATAGTTCCAAATATCAGTTACATACAGTTGTTAAGGACGATACAGTTTACAGTTTAATAAAATGGTATAATATTTCAGTTGAAAAACTTTTGAAACTGAACCCAGATTTGGCTCAAGGGTTGAAATTAGGGATGGTTTTAAAAATCAAACTGTTGGTAGAAGATTCTGAACTAATGGATTCTTCAGGAGGTATTGAACCTCAACAAAAATTCGTTGAAAATATTCATTTTGGAAAAAAACTGAATGTAGCAGTAATGCTGCCATATCAATTGAATAAAATGAAAGATTCTGTGGCTGTTATGAATTTTGAAAAATCAAATTCATTGCTAAATATTACTACCGACTTTCATTTAGGAATACAAATGGCAATTGATTCTGTAAAATCAAAAGGAGTTAATGTTCGTGTTAATTATTATGATACTGAAAATTCTTTTGAAAAAATACAATATCTCGTGCATAGAAATAATTTTGATGAAGTTGATGTTGTGGTTGGACCTTTGTTTTATGATAAAGCAGTTTTTTTATCAAAAAAAATTAAGACCCCTATCATTGCACCAATATTTTCAAAAAAGCAAGCAAATAATGGAGCAAAAAATATTGTAAAATCAGCAACAGATACTGATGTGCTCGATGATAAATTAATGGATTATTTGAAAAATAATTACAAAGGTGAAAACATTGTTGTAGTTAATGATGATAAAAACAGGACACAATCAAAATTGTGGAAAATTGTAAATCAATTAAAATCTTTTGATACAATTCAAAATATTACTGTAATTAAACCCTTACCATCTGAAGATGAAATACAAAACTTGGTAATTAATAATGAAATATTAATTGAGAAATTAAGCTTAACTTCAAATAATTGGATTTTGTTAATTTCAGATGAAAATGAAACTACAGCTTCAGCAATTAATGGTTTAAAAAGTTACGAATCAGAAGAATTTGATGTACGATTATTTGCTTTTAATAAAGGAAAGAATTTCGATAAAATTGATAATAATTTATTGGGAAGTTATAATTTTACATTTCCAACTTCAGAGTATTTAGTGGTAGATAATGATTTATCGAAAAGGTTTTATGAAAAATTTCAAAATATTAATCATGCGGTTCCATCTAAATATGCCATAAGAGGTTTTGATGTTACATATGATGTATTAGCAAGAATGGCAAGTGCTGAAACCATAGGGGAAGGTTTGGCAGCAGGCGTATCAACTAGATTGTCATCAATATTCAATTATAATAAAAAGCTATTTGGAGCTACTGAAAATGATGCTGTAGTAGTGATTCAATATACGAAAGATTTGGAATCAATTATTTTCGAATAGCAGGTTTTAAATAAAAAAAAGCGTAACTTATGTTGCGCTTTTTTTTATTTTTTTAGTGAAACTTAAATTTTCTTTAATTGTTGTTTCATCATTTTTATCTGATCAGTTAAAACACCTTGTGAATCTAGTTTTTTTGCCTCATTAATTAACATAGTAGCCTCGCGTTTACGTCTTTTAGACATTGCAATTCCACCTAATTGCAATTTAGCCATAGCTTCATCATGTTTCATATTTAAACCTAGTTTAAGTGCTTTTTTGAAAAACTTTTCGGCTTGTGTTAGATTTTGTTGAGAAATCATAATTCCTTGTAAAAAATTATAATATCCTTCTTGTTTTCGCACCAATGCGGCACTTGGGTTTTTAATGTATGATAACCATTTACTTGCACCTGCAAAATTTTGTTTACGCAATTGCCAAAAAGCAAGTAAAATAAATTCATTTTTGAAATAAAATAAAACAAAAATTCCAGCTAATAATACCAGTGAAATTCCATTCATAATATTCCCTTCAATAAATTGAAAAGCCGACCAAACTATAATTCCTCCTGCTAAAACTAATTTTATATACTTATTGAACATTATTTTTAATTTTTAATGAAATGCAAAGTTACATTTTTTTAAAAGCTATCAATTATTTTTTATAGTGTTTTTTGAATTTAATTAAAGCAAAAACAGCCATTAAAGCCACAATACCTATTGAATAATAAACAAAGTTAGGCGTAATTACTTTATCTCCACTTGCGTATGAGTGTAGACCTGATAAATAGAAATTCACACCAAAATAAGTCATTAATATAGAAGCAAAAGCAGCAATTGAAAATAAATTGAACACAAATCTGCCTCTTAAGCCAGGAACTAAACGTAGGTGTAATACAAAAGCATAAATTATAATACTAATTAATGCCCAGGTTTCTTTTGGATCCCATCCCCAGTAGCGTCCCCAACTTTCATTAGCCCATTGTCCGCCTAAAAAGTTTCCAATAATTAACAATACCAATCCAACGGTCAATGACATTTCATTAATAATAGTCAATTCCTTTATCATTAAACCAATTTTTGTTTTGTTCTTTTTTGTAGTTAAAATCATTAATAATAATGATATTAACCCTAAAATCATTCCCAATGCAAATGGTCCATAACTGGCTACAATTACGGCAACATGAATCATTAGCCAATACGAATTTAATACCGGAGCCAAGTTTGCGATTTCAGGATCCATCCAGTTCCAATGAGCCACCATTAAAATAAAAGCTGTTAAAAATGCTGTTGCAGCAATAGTCATTGAAGACTTTCTTCCAAAAATTAATCCAAATAACATAGTTGCCCATCCTACATAAATCATACTTTCATAGGCATTACTCCAAGGGGCATGTCCACTAACAATCCAGCGAGCAATTAAACCGCCTGTGTGTATTAAAAACAATGCAATTATAATGGCAATACTTGCCTTTATTAAGAAGTTAATTGTTTTGTTATTTTTAAATATTTGAAAAATTACAAATAAGAACATTAATGTACCTACGTACATATAGTAACTAAACAATTTTTTGAATACATCGTATTTGTTATAGGCTATTTCTAAATCAATTTTATTTTCTGAAGGATATATAGCAGCACCAAACTTCTTCTGAAAATTAATAATCCCATCTAAAAGTTCATCAGCTTGCTTATAATCGTTTTCAGCTATAGATCTTGACAAAGTTTGAGTATAAATAGGAAGTATTTGCTTTACAAAAACCGAATCTTTTCCACTAAAATTAGCCATATGTAATTCTTTATGTGAGACCCATTTATTAGTAGGGTCGTTGGGTAATGGAAATACTCTTAAAATATCTCCCATTAATGCAGAGTACAATAAATTTACTCTTCGGTCAACATTAATTACATCTTTTTCAAACTTACTTTTAATATTGCTTTTATGAGCTTTTTGTTGAATTTCTAAAATTTTGTATGAACCTTTAGTATCAAAAAAATCTGAAAGTTTTGCGTATTTTCTAGTGTGAGGAATTCCTATTATGTCACGCAGCTTTGTGTTTCCTTTTTCAACATAAAGAATTGGAACCTGAAACCATATTCTTGGGTTTTGCTGAATAGACAAGTAAACTTGAGTAGCATTCATTCCTCTGAAATTATCATGCTTACTAACTTTTCGTAATAATTCTGAAGCAAAAGTGTGAATTGGTTTCATTCTACCGCCAGCATCCTGAATTATTAATTTTGAATATTTTTCGGCATGATTAACATCAATTGTATTTGCGGTTAAAGTTGAATCAAGTTGTTTCTCTGTTATTTGATGTTCATGTTGTTGAGAAAAGGAAAAGCTTGAAAAAAGAATTAATGCAATAGCGGTTAAAGTCGCTTTCTTATTTCTTATTTTTTGCAAACTCTTTCTTAAAAAACTAAATCTGGTTCCTTTCATAAACATTATTAAAATTAACCCAGCATACAATAAAAAGTAGCCTATATAAGTAATTGTTGTTCCCCAAAAATCGTGATTTACACTTAGGTGAGTCTCTTCGTATTGCTCTGTAATTGTATAGCTTGACTGAAAAAATTTGTACCCTTTAAAATTTAATATATTATTCATGAAAATTCTAAAATCAAAAGTTTTGCCGGGTGCAATCACAGTAACTTCACTTGCGTATGACATTGGACTATTTGATCCGGGATAATTATCTAGCTGGAAATCGTTTAATTTAATACTAAAAGGTAATTGCATTTGCATTGCTCCATAATTCATTCTGAAATTTAAATTTCCTACAGAAAATTGCGTTGTTGGCTGAATAGCAAATTTATCTCCTTTAAGTTTAAGGTGTTTTGTTTCACTACCTACTGTAACGTCAAATTCTAATTGAGCTAGACTAGCTTGTTCACGATCTCCAGAAATTGTTTTGTACGAACCTTTTATTGCAGGTTTTGGAACAACAAATTGTAATCCGGCAATTGAATGCACAGCAAGAAGAGAGAAATCTCGAACAGAATCTTTTACAATAGTCCCTTCAAAACTATCTTTCATTCTGAAAAAATGCCCGTTAACTGCTGATTTTATTTTTAAGCTTTCACCTTCCGATGTAAAATCAATGGTATTATTATTTGGTGAATCAAAACCAACAAGTACTCCGTGAACTAATTCAGAAGTTCCTTTTTTTATGTAGTGATTATGACGGCCTCCTCCGCCAGATTCAACAAAAAGTAAATAGTCATCACCAGTTTCCGATTCTTCAAAGGTTTCAATGGCATTTGGAATATAATTAGTTAATTTAATTGAAAATGGAGTTTCTTTGAAATCATCACTATAATTAAAACTGTTATTACCTAAGGCTGATAATAAAATAGGTTTGTGCACCGGTGTTTTTTGCTCTTTACCATCATTAACAACAATACTTATATAATTTTTTTCAGACAAAAAAGAATTACTGGTTTGCCCTTCTTTAATAGGCATAATTCCTTCATAACTTATATACCGGGTTATGCCGGCGCCAACTATTATTAATAGAAAAGCTAAGTGGAATATTAACACAACTAATTTTTCTTTTTTGTAAAGCTGATATTTAAAAATATTTCCAAAAAAGTTAATAGCAAATAAAAACATAATAGCTTCAAACCACCATGCATTATAGATTACGGCTTTTGCAGTTTCGGTTCCAAAGTCGTTTTCAATAAATGTGGCAACTCCCATTGCAACAGCAAAAACAAGAAACAATACAGCCATTAATCTGGTTGAATATAATTGATTTAATATTTTCTTCATTTTTATATAATTGTAGTTGTAAATAAACGAATTGCAAAAATAATGATATTTATCAGATTCTAGATTTAAAATGTAAATTTAACTAGAATCATTATTTTAAATACCTACAAAGGTAACTGTAACTTTTGTCACATTTAATGATTATTATCATTTAAATTTTTAGTCTAAATTATTGTGTTTGAATCTTTAAAAATTGTAAATTTGAGCATCTTAAAATTCAAAAAGATGTTAAGGTTTTTTAAAAAATACTTCAATATTTATTTAAACATAAAACGCCCAGAGTGTTACATTATACTTTAGTTTCTTTTGTAAATTAACTTTTATAGTTGCAATTTTCACATTATTTTTTTCAAACTTAAAACTATTATTATGGATTTACCATATGCAGAACCATATAGAATAAAAATGGTTGAACATATAAAACGTTCAACAAAAGACCAACGCTTAAAATGGATAAAAAGCGCACATTATAATTTGTTTAATTTATCATCAGATAATGTTTTTATTGATTTGTTGACCGATTCAGGAACAGGCGCTATGAGCGATAAACAATGGGCCGAAATAATGATAGGTGATGAAAGTTATGCAGGTTCTTCTTCTTATGAAAAATTAAAGAAAACAGTAAAAAATATTACAGAATATAAGTACTTTTTACCTACACACCAAGGAAGAGCGGCCGAAAATGTACTTTTTTCAACATTAGTGAAAGAAGGAGATATTGTTCCAGGAAATTCACATTTTGATACAACAAAAGGACATATTGAGTTCAGGAAAGCAACTGCTGTTGATTGTACCATTGATGAGGCCTTTGATACCACAATCATTCATCCTTTCAAAGGAAATGTTGATTTAGAAAAATTGGAGAATGTATTTAATACATATCCAAAGGAAAATATTCCATTTGTAATTTTAACCATTACTTGTAATAGCGCTGGCGGTCAACCGGTTTCAGTTGAAAACATTAAAAAGGTTTCAGTTTTGTGTAAACAATATAAGATTCCTTTATATTTTGATGCGGCACGATTTGCAGAGAATGCTTATTTCATAAAAAAAAGAGAAGAAGGATATGCAAATAAAACGATTAAAGAGATAGCAAAGGAAGTTTTTTCATATGGAAATGGAATGACTATGAGTGCAAAAAAGGATGGACTTGTAAACATGGGAGGTTTCATTGCTCTAAATAATAAGGAAATATTTAAGAAGGCGACTGTTTTTAATATCATGTATGAGGGATTTATAACTTATGGAGGTATGAATGGTAGAGATATGGGAGCTTTAGCAGTTGGTTTGGATGAGGCTACAGAATTAAACTATTTAGAAAGTAGGATAGAGCAAATTGCGTATTTAGGAAATAAATTATTGGAATATGGAGTACCAGTACAACAGCCTTTTGGAGGTCATGCTATTTTTTTAGATGCAAATAAATTTGTACCAACTATTCCAAGAGAAGAGTATAGAGCTCAGGCTTTAGCAATTGAATTGTACATTGTTGGAGGAATTAGAGGTGTTGAAATTGGAACCGTATTAGCTGACAGAGATCCTTTTACACGAAAAAACAGATACCCTGAGTTGGAGTTAGTTAGATTAGCTATTCCTAGAAGAACATATACAAATAATCATATGGACTACGTTGCGGCCACGCTTAAAAATATTTACGAAACACGATCAGAGGCTAAGTCAGGCTATTCAATTATTGATGAAGCACCTATAATGAGACACTTTACTGTTAAATTTAAGAAGAAATAGTACTAATTACTCTTTTTTTGTTAACTTTGTTAAACTAACTAATTAAAAAAATATGTTATTATCTCGTGCAAGCAAGTATGCAATTCTATCAACACTTTTTTTAGCCGAAAATTCAAGTGAAAATAAAAAAATTAGCGTTAAAAAAATAGCAAATAGTCTTGATGTGCCAAGTCCATTTTTAGCAAAGCTATTTCAACAGCTTGTTCGAGGTCAGATTATTTCTTCAACAAAAGGACCTAAAGGAGGATTTTACCTTTCAGTTAAAAACCAGAAAAAAGCAGTTATTGATATTGTTGAAAATATTGATGGTTTAAAGAGATTGGATGAATGTTTTTTAGGTTTGGCAAAATGTGATAGCATAAATCCCTGTCCTGTTCATTTTATAGTAGAGCCATTTAAAAGTCAAATACTTGGAAAATTTAAAGATATTTCTATCGTGGAATTTTCTAAAGAAATTTCTGAAAATGGAAGGTTTCTCTCATTAAAAGATATTGACAATCATATAAAATAAGTATTCACTTTTTTATATGATAAAAGTCATAGATTCTTCTTTGTAAATTTTTTATGTTTGCCCTCAATAAAAAGACAAAAAGGTCTTTTTATATTTAATTAATAAATAGTTTAAATATGTTATCTAAAAAACAAGCACGAGCTTTCTTTCTAGGTGGAACATTAGTAACGTTTCTTATTTTCATAGGGCTTACGGTGTATTCATTAACAGAGGGTCAAGATCAATCAAATGAAGAAAATCTTACTGCAGAGGTGGTAAGAGGTAAGGAAATTTGGGAATCAAATAATTGTATGGGTTGCCATACAATACTTGGAGAAGGTGCTTATTATGCTCCTGAACTAACAAAAGTTGTTGACAGATTAAATTTGAAATATGATGGTAATGGAGAAGAAGTTATCAAAAGTATTTTAATGTCTGAAGGACCTTGGCAGCCAAATGGAAGAAAAATGGTAGCCTATGGTATGACTGAATCTGAAGCAACAGATGTTGTAGAATTCTTTAAATGGATTGGTAAAATTGATTTGAATGGATTTGGTGAGGTAGTAGGAGTAGATAGAAAAATTTCTCCATTATCAAAAAATAACAATAACAACTAAACAGAAGCATTATGAAATATAAATCACAAAAAGTAGCATATTGGTTTTTTGCCCTTTCAATGCTATTGTTAGTACTACAAATTACCTATGGTTTTATCATGGGATTTGCCCGTATAGGTTTTGATAACTTACATGAATTTATACCTTTTAACACAGCAAGAGCTGTTCATACTAATTTATTAGTTGTTTGGTTGTTGTCTGGATTTATGGGAGCGGCTTATTATATTATTCCTGAAGAAGCTCAAAGAGAATTGGTAAATGTAAAATTAGCTTATGTACAGCTAATTAGTTTGGCTTTAGTAGGTGTTGCAGCAGTTGTTGGTTATCACTTTAATATTTGGGAAGGAAGAAAATTTTTGGAAATCCCTAGAGGATTAGATTATCTGGTTGTTGTAAATGTATTGTTATTCTTAGGTCTAATATTGTTGACATTATTTAAAGGGAAAAGGCAAACAACTACAGCGCTAGTATTGTCTATGGGACTTTTATTTGCAGCATTATTATATTTACCAGGAATGTTACCTTTTGATAGTCAAGTAACAGATTCTTTTTTCCGTTGGTGGGTTGTTCACTTATGGGTTGAAGGTGTTTGGGAATTAATAATGGGAGGTATTTTATCGTTCTTATTAATCAAGTTAACTGGTGTTGATAGAGAAGTTATTGAAAAATGGTTATACGTAATTGTAGGTTTAACTTTCTTATCTGGAGTTTTAGGTACAGGTCATCACTATTATTATATAGGAGTGAACAAAATATGGTTAATAGTAGGTGGTATTTTCTCTGCTCTTGAACCTTTAGCATTTCTTGCTATGGCATTATTTGCTGTTAATATGTATAGAAAAGGTGAGAAAAAACATCCAAATAAATTAGCATTGTATTGGACATTAGGTGCAACAATTGTATCATTTGTTGGGGCAGGTCTTTTAGGATTTGCTCATACCTTACCCCAAACAAATTTATATACTCACGGAACATTAGTAACTGCTATGCACGGTCACTTGGCATTTTGGGGAGCTTACGCAATGATTGTATTATCAATTATTAGTTATAGTATGCCAAATATGACAGGTAGAAAATTATATGAAAGTACTAGAGGGAGAATGGCATACTGGCTATCTAATATTGGTATGATTGGTATGACTGTTGCTTTTGGTGTAGCTGGTGTAGTTCAAGTATACTTAGAGAGAAAGCTCGGAATGGAGTTTATGCAGGTTCAAAAAGAAATAAGCATACATTTTGTTGTGTTAGTTTTATGTGCTAGTATTTTTACAACTGGAATTGTGCTTTACATTATAGATTTCTATAAACACGGAACTCCAACAGATGAAGCGTTGGAATTAAAATAATAAAACAAAAGGGTTTGAATTAACAATTCAAACCCTTTTAAATTTAATTGTAGTTCTGTAGATTGAGATTCAAAGTTGAGAATTAAAGGTAATAACCCATATAGTAAAACAATAATATGAACTCTTGATTTTCTCTCTTACAAATAGAAATATAAGTGAATAACTAAATTAAATTATTAATTAAAACAAACAATTTATTAAATGAAAAATTTTAGAAAAACTTTCAGAGGTGTTAGTTTATTATGTTCAGCTTTTTTAATCTTATTTAGTTGCAATAATGTAATTAAGAAAGATATAGATCCAGCTAAAATAGTTGTTTCTGGGACCATGGATGCAGAATTAACTGCACCACCCTTTGTTCCTGCTCCAGTAGGTAATCGACCTGCAAAAAAGTTAGTTGTAAATATGGAAATTTTAGAGCAAGAAGGAACTATGACTGATGGAGTTCAATACGTTTATTGGACTTTTGGAGGGTCAGTACCGGGAAGCTTTATTCGTACAAGAGTTGGTGATGAAGTTGAATTTACATTATCAAATCATCCAGACAACAAATTACCTCATAATATAGATTTACATGCGGTTACAGGACCGGGTGGAGGAGCAACATCATCATTTGTTGCACCAGGTCATGAAAAAACATTTTCATTCAAAACTTTAAATCCAGGTTTGTATGTGTATCACTGTGCAACAGCACCAGTTGGAATGCACATAGCAAATGGAATGTATGGGTTAATTCTTGTTGAACCAGCAGGAGGTTTACCAAAAGTTGATAAAGAATACTATATTATGCAAGGAGATTTTTATACAAAAGGTGATACTGGTGAGCCAGGATTACAATCTTTTGATATGAAAAAAGCTATTGAAGAAGATGCTGATTATGTTGTGTTTAATGGAAAAGTTGGATCTTTAACTGGAGATAATGCTATTACTGCAAATGTTGGAGAAACAGTGCGTTTATATGTTGGTAATGGAGGCCCAAACTTAACATCTTCGTTTCACGTAATTGGAGAAATTTTTGACAATGTTCATGTTGAAGGTGGATCTGTTTTAAACAAAAATGTTCAAACTACATCTATTCCTGTAGGAGGAGCAGCGATTGTAGATTTTAAAGTAGATGTTCCTGGGACATTTATTTTAGTTGACCATGCTATTTTCCGTGCATTTAATAAAGGTGCTCTAGGAATGTTAAAAGTAAATGGAGAGAATCAGGTAGATTTATATTCAGGTGTAAAACAAGAAGGTATATACAACCCTGAGGGAGGAACAATCCAAACAATGCCTGGAGATGATGCAAAAAAAGAAGTAAAAACCAATAAAACATTAGCCGAAAAAATAGAGTCTGGAAAAAACATTTATACAAAAACTTGTTTTGCTTGCCATCAGGCTAATGGAGAAGGTATTGCAAATGCTTTCCCTCCATTAGCAAAATCAGATTATTTAAATGCTGATGTAAAAAGGGCTATTGATATTGTTCTTAATGGTAAAACAGGTGAAATCACTGTGAATGGGGCTAAATATAATAGTGTAATGACAAAGCAAGTTTTAACTGATGATGAGGTTGCTGATGTGTTAACGTATGTCTATAACTCCTGGGGGAATAACAAAACAAATGTTACTACATCTATGGTTGTTGAGGCTAAAAGTGCTCACTAATATATTTAAAAAAATGAAAACTTATTTTAGACTGATAATTTTGATTTTGTTTTTTTGGACAATCAATTCTAATTGTCAGTCTAAAATGGTTTTAATAAAAGGAGGAACTTATATTCCTTTGTATGGAAGAGATTCTTTACAAGTAACTATTGAAGATTTTTATACGGATGTTTATCCTGTAACCAATCTGGAATTTCTTCAATTTGTGAAGCAAAATCCAAAATGGAAGAAATCAATGGTGAAAAAACTTTTTGTCGATGATAATTATCTTTCAAATTGGAAATCTGATACTAATTTAAATAATAGTCAATCCTTAAATACTCCAATTACCAATATCTCATGGTTTGCAGCAAATGACTATTGTGAATGCCAGGGAAAGCGATTACCTACCATTGATGAATGGGAATATGTGGCCATGGCTAATGAAGAAATACCCGATGCTCGTAAATTAAAAACGTATAACGAATTTATTTTATCTTGGTACGAAAAACCAAAGACGTTTAATAATGAAATTGGTTCAACTTTTAAAAATTATTGGGGAGTTTATGATTTACACGGACTCGTTTGGGAATGGACTTCAGATTTTAACTCAGTTTTAGTATCTGGTGAATCTAGAAAAGATGTTGATAATGATAGTAATTTGTTTTGTGGAAGTGCAGCAATAGGGGCTACCGACTTAATGAATTACGCAGCCTTTATGCGTTATGCAATACGGGGAAGCGTAAAGGCAAAATATACAATGCGAAACTTAGGTTTCCGATGTGTTAAAGATTAATAAACTACTTTAAAATGAAAAACATAAAATATATTTTACTTTTGGTTGCAACAATATTTACAATTGTTTCTTATAATTATAACAATACTGCAAACAAAAAAGAACTGGTTTACCAATGCCCAATGAAATGTGCAGGAGAAAAAACCTTTAGTTCAAAAGGGAGTTGTACTATTTGTAAAATGGATTTAAAGCCAATTTCAAATAAGGCAAACAACAAAATTGAAGCAACTGAAATTTCAGATTCTTCTATTTTTAATTTAACTTCTAAATGGAATACAGAAGAAAGGGAAACTATTCAGTTAAAAGATTTAAAGGGTAAAACACTTGTAATGGTAATGATTTATACTACTTGCAAAGCCGCTTGCCCAAGATTGGTTGCTGATATGAGAAATATTGAAAAGAAAATACCAGAGGATTTACTAAACGAAACCAATTTTGTATTAGTAAGTATTGATCCGGAAACGGATACTCCAGAACGCTTAAAAGAATTTGCAATTGAAAATTTTATGGATGATGAACAGTGGACTTTTTTGCAAGGAACCGAAAGTAGCGTAAGAGAGTTTGCGAATGTTTTAGCAGTAAAATACAAGCAAATATCTCCAATGGATTTTTCACACTCGAATATTATAAGTGTATTTAATCCTTCCGGAGAAATGGTTCACCAGCAAGAAGGCTTGGGGGTAGACAATAAAGAAACTATTTCTAAAATAATTGAAACAGTAAAAAATTAACCAATGAGTAATCTAGTACCATATTATCATGCTATTGGCAGGGAAACTGAAGTTTTTGAACATGCATATAATAATAAAATTCCATTTTTATTAAAAGGCCCTACAGGAACTGGGAAGTCACGATTTGTTGAATATATGGCTCATAAATTAGATAAAAAATTAATTACTATTTCTTGTCACGAAGAAACTTCTTCTACCGATTTGGTGGGGCGTTTTATAATTAAAGGAGCAGAAACAGTTTGGTTTGACGGACCGCTGACAAAAGCAATTAAAGAAGGAGCTATTATATATTTAGATGAAATTGCTGAAGCAAGACCAGATGTCATAGTAGCTATACATTCATTAACTGATCATAGAAGAGAATTGTTTATTGATAAATTAGGTAAAACAATAAAATCTCATAAAGATTTTATGTTGGTTGCTTCCTTTAATCCAGGTTATCAAAAAGGATTTAAAGAGTTAAAACCTTCTACACGGCAACGTTTTATTGCTACAGCATTTGCTTACCCTGAAGCTAAAATTGAAGCTGATATATTGGTAAATGAAACAGGAGTTGAAGTAAGTATTGCAAAAAAGTTAGTAAATATAGCTACTAAAATTAGAAATCTTACTGAATTAGGTTTAGCTGAAACTGTTTCAACTCGTTTATTAGTTGATGCTGCCAAATTAATTCATAGTGGATTGCCAAAACGTCTTTCTGTTGAGGTAGCTGTAGTTGAACCATTAACAGATGATTTAGATGTTGTTGAAGCTTTGAAAGACTTGTGTAATTTAATGATATAAGTTTTCTAAACAACTATTTATTTCTTGATATTTTTGTTAAAGCAATATGTTTGAACCAGATGAATACATTTTTACAAAACTTGCTTATTATTTTAAACATAAAAGGTTAAAAAGGCAGGGCGAAATCTTACATTCTGTAAGCTTGGATGAAATAAAACCAAAGCTAAGTATTTTATCACGTGCAATAACAGGGAACTCTATTGGAATTTATGAAGCTGAAAGAGAAGGTGGCTATAGAAATAATAATTTTTTCCTTCCTTCACGTTTTGCTGAGTTTTCTAAAGTTGAAGATAATGTTTCGTTTTATTTATTCAGAATATTGTATTTGTCTGTACAGAAGAATTTAGATTTGAATTGGGATGATAATCAGGAACATGAACTAATTGAATCTCAAAAAAAGGCAGAAGAAACTTCACCTTTAGTATTAAAATCGTTATTTGAGCAATTCCCTATCACAAAAGAATATTATAAAAAGTTCGTTAATTTTTATTCAGAAAAACAAAATAAAAATAAAATTAAAGATTTTTCATATATCTATGGGAAATGGATGCGAAATAACCCTGAAGAAACTTCGGAAGAAAAACTTCAAAATTTTACAGAAAAAGTAAAAAATGCAAATGACGAAAAACCAAAAACTATTTTAAAATCAAATGCTGTTGAAGAAATAATCTCAGTTCAAGTTGATGTAAAACAACAAGAAGATGCCGTTTTACAGCATCAGTTTGAGAAAGTTGAAACGGCAGAAGAATTTGGTGGAAATTTCAAGGATTTTGATGGAGAAGATGAAATAGATGATCATTCAAATGCATTGGATGAAATTAACATGAAATATACGGTTCGTGTAGATGATACAGCTCATTCTGTATACCAAGCCGATTTTATTGAAAATACTACAGTTTCGGAAAGTTCAGAAATTGATGCTAAAGGTTACCATATTAAATACGATGAGTGGGATTATACAAAACGAGCGTATAAATCAGATTTTTGTAAAGTGTATCCAAAAACCTTATTAAAAACAGATGTTCCATATTATAAAAAAACATTAAATGAGAATAGGTCAACATTGGTTGGCTTGCGAAAAATGTTAGCTACTGTTAACAATAAATATCAAAAACAGAGACGCCAACCTCAAGGTGAAGAATTTGATTTAGATGCCATTACAGATTTATTTGTTGATGTACATTCAGGACACACACCTTCAGAAAAAATATACCTATCTAAAAGAAAAAAAGAGAAAGATTTATCTATATTACTATTGTTAGACGTTAGTTTATCAAGTGATGGGTATGCTGCTGGAAATAGAGTAATTGACGTTGAAAAACAAGTTTCTATTTTATTTGGTGAAATATTAGATGAATTCAATATTGATTTTTCCATTGATTGCTTTTATTCAAAAACCAGAAATCATTCAAGCTATATTACCATTAAAGATTTTGATGAAGATTGGAGCAAAGCAAAATTGAAAGTAGGTGCAGTTGAACCAAGCGGCTATACTAGAATTGGTGCTGCCTTACGTCATTCAGGTGCTATGTTAGATAAACGAGATACTAAAAACAAATGGGTAATTTTGCTATCGGATGGTAAACCAAATGATTATGATAAATACGAAGGCAAATATGGTGTAAATGATGTAAAACAAGCACTTCGCGAGTTAAATGAACGGAATATAAATTCATACGCATTGGCTATTGAAGCGCAGGCAAAATACTATTTACCTCAAATGTTTGGTACTAACCATTATCAAATTTTAACAACACCGGTTGAATTACTAAAATCATTGGTTCAACTATATGAGAAAATTAAGCATCAATCTTAAAAATTACAGCCAAAAATTATATTTTTTTTACAAATAAGACTCCTGTCTAAAATGTTGTAGTCTAGTTTGTTAAAAAATAAATAAATAAAGGATAAAACTGTCTTTTAATTAATTATATTTGCGCCATAAATTTATAAAAATGCAAATTACAAAGGAAAGCATAGTAGCAGACATAGTGTCAAAAAAATTAGGATCAGATCACATTTTTGGCAAGTATAAAATAGATTTTTGCTGCGGAGGTGGAGATACTTTAGAAAAAGCATGTAACGAAAGTGGAGTTGAATTTGAAATTATAAAAAAGGAAATTGAAGCTGTAAACACTAAAATTTCAGGCGCTTCAAATTTGAATGATTTAGATATACCTTCTTTAATTGAAAAAGCTAAAGATGGTTATCATATCCATATAAGTAATACTATAATTGAAATCTTGCCATTTGCCGAAAAAGTTGCAAAAGTTCATGGTGGTGAACATAATGAAGTAGTTGAAATTAATGAATTGACTAAAGGAGTTAATGTTGTGCTAACTGAAATGTTGAAAAATTCAACTAAAAGTTTGTATCCTAAAATTAGTGAAATTTTAGAAATGGATGAAAAATCTGAAGAGATTCCATCAGGGGTTTTACAAGGTATAAAGAAAACAATTAAAAGAAATGAAATTGCTCAAAATTTATTAGCTGATTCTTTTAAGGAAATTTCGAATTTATCATCAGATTATACAACACCTGTCGGAGCTTGTAATTCGTACAATTTTTTATATAAAAATCTAAAAGAATTGCAGCATGAAGTTCATAGCTATATGCATTTTGAGAAAAATATATTGATACCAAAAGCTCTAAAAATTATTGAATAATGGATTCATTTTTACCAACTGTAGAAAAACTGCCACAAGGTCATCCCGTAAAAGTATATTATGAGGAAGGTGCCTTGATACAAGATATTTTATTAGAATTATATGATGCTGATCCTGTTGAGGATTTTCAAAAATATTTCAACATATTTAATCAATTAACCACTATTGAAAAACGATTTGCTCGTAAAGAAAACCAATTGTTTCCTTATTTAGAAAAACATGGCTGGAATGGTCCAAGTCAAGGGATGTGGTCATTTCATGATAATCTGCGAGATCAAATACGTTTGTTGAATGGATATAATTCAGAAAAGAATACAAAGAAAATTATTGATAATATTCCATATTTGATTGAAGGTATTAAGCGTTTAATGTCTATTGAAGATATGCGTTTATTTCCCAATGCAATGGATTTGTTATCTGAAGATGATTGGAAGGAATTTTATCAAGGTGACGAAGAAATTGGTTGGATGTTATTGGAGAAGCCGGCACCCTATCCGGCAATTGAGAAGGAGGCATATGTGCATCCTAGCGACGATTTTTCAAAGCGTGATTTGTCTTTTTCATTAGATAATACATTTCATTATGATGAAGGTTATATGACTCCTGAACAAGTAAATTTATTATTACGTTTTTTACCTGTTGATATAACTTATGTCGATGAAAATGATAAAGTGATTTTTTACAATAGAGGCGATAATCGTGTTTTTCCAAGAAGTAAAGGAATCATAGGTCGTGAAGTTCGTTTTTGTCACCCACCAAAAAGTGTAGATATGGTATTACGCATTGTTGAAGAATTTAAAGCCGGAACCAAAGATGTTGCTGAGTTTTGGTTTAACTTTAAGGGGCGAATTATTCATATTAGATATTTTGCAATTCGTACTAATGATAATCAATATAAAGGTGTAATTGAAATGTCACAAGATATTACTGATATTCAAAAATTAGAAGGACAAAAACGATTGTTAGATTGGGATTAATTTATAAAACTATTGAAAACACAACCAATAAATTATCAAAATCTATATTATCCTCCAGGTGGTATTTTATTATGGATAGTGATTTTTTTAGAACTATTTACTTTTGGAATTGCATTAATTGCTATGGTTGTTTATAGTAAAAATGAACCTGAGATTTTTCATAATTCAAGGTTATTATTAAACCCAACTATTGGAGTAATAAATACGTTGTTTTTAATTATAAGTGGATTTTTTATGGCCAAGTCTGTTCATTGTTTAAAAGAAAACAATATACATAAATCTTCACTGTATTTGATATTAACAATGTTGGGAGGCTTTTTATTTCTAATTTTAAAGAGTATTGAATATTATGGAAAAATTGAAGCGGGCTTAACAATTGGTTACAATACTTTTTTTACGTTTTATTGGATGCTTACATTATTTCATGTAATTCATGTTATTGTAGGTTTAGTAATTTTAATTTCGGTTTTTGTACAACTGAAAAAAGAAAAAACCAATACAAAAATTGAAGATTTTGAAGCAGGTGCTGCTTTTTGGCATATGTGTGATTTAATTTGGTTATTGCTCTTTCCAGTTATTTATTTAATATTTTAATATGAATATTTCGTTATTTGTGAAAGTTTGGATTGTGTTAATTTTATTAACCATATTATCTGCAGTTGTGGCAAATAGAAATATAGCACACGCAGCTTCAGTAATATTAATACTTTCAATATTTAAATTTATTGGGGTAACTTTTTATTTTATGGACCTTAGAAAAGCACACAAGTTTTGGAGAACTTCAATACTTGTTTTTTTAGCACTATTTTTACTTACAACAATCCTTTTTATTGAATAAATCTATAATTTATGCTTATTATTATTAAGATTGTTCTTATAAATTAAGATATTTATTATCGCCTTATAAGGCTAAAATGCCCTTTTCTAATACGGGTAGTGCCCAAGTGGTCTATAAGTTCTGCAGTAAACCAATAATCACTTGAAGGTAAGGTTTTTCCATTAAAGGTTCCGTCCCATCCATTATCAGTTTCTAGTTGTTTAATAAGCTTTCCAAAGCGATTAAAGATATGGATTTTGGAGTCATTATAGAACTGTTTACTAACCCCCAGTACCTGCCATGTATCGTTGTAGCCATCATTGTTAGGAGTGAAAAATTTCGCGAATCCAATTACCGAAAGGTCTATCTGTGCAATTCCACAATTGTTTTTATCTCTAACCGATACGGTATGGATGCCAGGTTTAACAAATTCAAAGAAAGGTTCGTCTTGAAACATGCCCATGTCTAAGGCAAATTCATAGTCCCCGATACCCAAATTGCTTGAATCAATAGTGATAGTGTTATTGTCTGTGCCGTTAAGGTCATCTATAGAGATATCCGTTTTGGTAATCGTAGCAATCACTGACTCTTGTACTGCAATCTCTTTGGTTCTGCTACATAATGTCCCATCGGTTGTAGTTGCGGTTACCTGGTAGGTTCCCCCTTTTTCGATGTCGATAGTTGCTGTTGTTTCGCTCAGCGGATTCCCATTGTGTGCCCATTGGTAAGAATAAGTTGCTGCCTGATTAGCAGCGCCTATAGGTATTGGTGGCAGATTTAGACAAACAATCAAGTCTGTCTCTACTTCAAATATTGGTAGTGAGTTGACTACTAAATCTATATTTCCCTGAGCCTGACAAGTAGGATTTATAGGGTTTGTAATTAGCACATTTATTATCTGGTTGTTGCTGTACAAAGGGTTGGGTAATTCCAATACCTTTTGCAAGGTTCCGGTCTGGTCTATATAGCTAAATTCAATATCAAAATCTGCAAGATTTTGTAGTATTACTCCATTGGGGTCTGTTATTACAGTTTCAAGAATTCCTGTTGTATCAAAATCCGCCCATCCATTGGTGTCATCCCCATCCAAATCATCATCACATACTGCAGCGATGCTTACTGGAAAAGCTACAGGTGTTGTGTCTACGGTAAAGATAATTTCTGTTTGATCTTCGCAAGGTCCATCAGGTGCATTGGTATTGTTGTTGACTAACTTAGCGATGATGGTTTGAGGAGTTGTTCTAAAAGTAATTGGGAAAGGGCTGTTTATTGGGTTTCCTTGTAAATCAATTAATGGATTTCCTAAGTTATCCCAATAGGTTATTGTTATATCGGTTTGTCCTTGTAACAAGTCATTTTCTAGCATACTTGTGTCAAATTCAGCTGAGAATTCGGTATCTAATGGGCGGTCATCACACATTCTGTCAACAGTCACTGTATGAGCGATTGGTTTTTTCTCCACGTAAAGTGTAGCCACCTGTCCCTTACCAAAACAAGTAATTTCCTCAATATTGGTATTTTCAATATAGGTCCATATAGATTGTTCCCATCGGTTCATGGCAGTATTAAAGAAATTACCTTCGGTTTCAAAATCAGCGGAGGTATCAATGGGATTGTTTTGTACCAATGCATCCTCTTCATTACGGTAGAAACTAAATTCTGTACCTGGTGTTAAGAACAAAGGTTGTGCTGTTTCCAACTCGTTTTGTATTTGTGCAAATATTTCTTTGTCAAAGAGCATTTTCCCATCTTGATTAAGAGCTGTGTCTGTTTCACATAAAAATCTTTCGAGTGGTAAGAAACTTGTTGGTATCTGGCTGATACCTACTTTGAGTTCTATTTGAGCTGTTCTCGAGCAACCTTTATCTGTGGTAATCAGTACATCAATTGTTTCGCTAACCGAGTCAGACGAATAGGGACTGGTATAATTCGTAGGGTCTATTATGATATTTCCATCGGCGTTTTGGTATTGAAAAGTCTCATTGAGATGTCCTTCTGAAATGTCTTGTTGATATGTAGTCAGATTAAATACATTTAGGTCACATTGTTCAACTTTTACCAATGGGTTTTTAATTACAGGTAAAGAATGGACAATCAATTCAAAGGAAGTGCTGTCCACACAATTATTGTTGCCTACATTGTACATCTGCACAAAAATAGTTTGTCCTCCTGACACTGTATTTTCAAAGTTTTCCGGGTCATTTATTGCTTGGGTAAATGCAGCGTCTTTAAAATAACGAACTTCAAATTTACTTGCTGCTTGTCCGTTAAGAATATCGGTTTCACGTAGTTTAAGATTGAACAAATTTTTACCATCCGCATCTGTTCCTACCAATGTATCGTCACAGAGTTCAATGGCAGAGATATCACTAGAGGCTTTTGGGATAGGAGTTTCAAAAACCTGTAGTTCAAAAGAAGTTGTATTGTAACAATTAGAACTATTATTACTTTCAACACGTGCAAAAATAGTTGTATTTGCTGATTCGAAAGGAATAGCCAGTGGTTCAAAACCACTGTTTGCATTATCCAGTGACTCATGGTAAGTGGTGGTTACATCAGTTTCCCCCGCCTCAATTTCAGATGTTTTTAAAGAAAGATCAAAAGCGATGGTTCCGTTGTTGTCCTCATCACACAATGCAAAATCGGTTGGTTTGGTAGCTGTCACTTCTGTGGTGAATTGCAATTCAATCTCATCTTCTGCAATGCAACCAGCTCCAAGAGTAGCTTCAACTTTATAGGTTCCGTTTCCAAGGTTTGCATTGTAGGTTTGACCATTTTCACCGGGTATTATAACTCCGTCCTTATACCATTTATACGAATTTGCTATGATAGATGCATCTAAGGGAAAAGAGTTCCCACAGGCGGCGTTACCTGTTGCATATAGTTTTGATTCTCCTAGATTGGCGTTTAAAACAAAACTACCTGCTTCTAAAAAAACCGCAGAATCATATTCGCTATCACCTTGGTCTGCAATAACGAGCTTTATTTCATAGGTTTGGTTTGGAACTACTGTAGCACTTGCAGTTAATACTTTTGTTCTACCACCATAATTGGTGTCGTCCAAATTATAGCCCTCAAAATAATCTTCATTTACGGCATCGCATGCTCCTGGTACGAGAGGGTGTACATTTACAGTGCTTACCGGGGTATTGGAGCCTGGAATAACTGCCAAGTTAGTGTAAGTAGCACTTCCAACGGGGCGTAGTAAAAAAGCAAAGGCATCAGCATAGGTGCATTCAAAGCTTTGATTGTATTCTTCAGACGCCATTAAATACCTAAAACTAATGCTTGTAGAGCTTGGTGTAAACTGAAATTTTACAAAGGTTGCATCTGCTGTACCTGTTTGCCCCAATGCAAGTTCCAGGTCAGTGTCACCAGCAAGGGAATTATCGTTGTCAATAGTTGTTGGGTCTAAATTATTCCCAGCAGGAAAGGCTTTACCACTGGTTAAAATAATTCCTTCCTCAAAGGGGAAATCACTCCCAGCAGGTCTTTTAAAATACCCATAACTTTTGTTTTTGTTATCTGCAGGAGTTCCATAGGAAACAGCTGAAAAATTATCTACTTGTGCGCAAGTACCAGATATTAAAATCTCTTCTATAAGTTGTTGAGGAGTAAATAATGATTCGGGATCACTCGTGTTATTAATATTAAGTATCTGAGCATATATGATATTGCTAAAAAGAAAGATTCCTAGAAAGGGAATTATTTTTTTCATTATTTTTTTGAGGTTTAAAACGATACTATTAAAAATTAAGGGGCGAAATATACAATTTTTTACTGTTAGTATATCAATATATATTTTTTAAACTTTAATACTATATATTCAAATTGTAATAAATTGAATTCTTATATGATAGTTAGAATAAAATTGCATTATAACATAATAAACTCAGGCCAATAATAAACAAAAAACTACCTAATGAAGTAATAGGACCGTTCTTTTTTTACTGAAAAAATAACAACTGTGATAACTAAAAAACTGTTTGCAAAAAATAAGGTGATTTGATGTATAGATTATTTTTTATATAAAAAAGAGAGCCAATAAACTCTCTTTTTAATTTACTTGTTTTTTATAATCTGAACGTTCATTTCTTCAACTTTTTTATCAGAAAGTGGAGAAGGAGAGCCAAACAATAAGTCTTCACTTGATCCGGTTTTAGGAAAAGCCATTACTTCTCTAATGGAAGCTTTTTTCTCTAAAATCATCATCAATCTGTCAATTCCCCAGGCAATTCCTCCATGCGGTGGCGCTCCATATTGGAAAGATTTATACATGGTGCCAACACTCTTCATCATTTCGTCTTTATTGTAACCCATATTTTTATAGGTAGCTTCCAAAATTTCAGCTTTGTGAGCACGAACAGATCCTCCGCCAATTTCGTAGCCATTTAAAATTAAATCGTACTGCTGAGCTATAATGGTTCCAATTTCTTCTTCTTTTCCATTCATATGCTTTTCTAAATCACTTATAGCTGGCATTGAGAAAGGATTGTGAGTAAATGTCCACCTACCTTCATCCGTTTTTTCAAACATAGGGAAATCTACTACCCAAGCAGGTCTTAATTCTTTTGGATTAATTAAGCGAAGTATTTTACCCATTTCCTGACGAACAGCATCTAAGGCTTTATTTGCAGTTTCACAATCTGCAGCTGAAAAGAATACAATATCACCAACTTTTGCATTAGCAGCATCAATAATTCTTGTTGCAATATCTTCACCTAAAAATTTAATTATTGGCGATTGTAAATCATTCTCATTCACAATAATATAAGCTAAACCACCAAGTCCGTTTTCTTGAGCAATAGCCGTCAAATTTTCTATTTGACCTTTAGACATGCGCTTGTTTCCCTGCTCTTTGGCTGAAACTTTAATGCATTTTACAATTCCGCCATCGTCAATAGGTTTGCTAAATACTTGGAATGTAGTGTCTTTTACAATTTCAGTAATATCTTGCATTTCCAGCCCATAACGTAAATCAGGTCTGTCGCAACCGTACTTATCCATTGCATCTTTGTAAGTTATTACTTCAAAAGGATGTAAAATCCATTTTTTGCCGTATATTTTTTTAACAATAGTATTGAATAACTTGGTGTTTAAATCAATAATATCCTGCATACTTGCGTATGCCATTTCAATATCTAACTGTGTAAATTCGGGTTGACGATCACCTCTTGAATCTTCATCACGGAAACAATGAGCAATTTGAAAATACTTTTCAAAACCACCTACCATTAGCATTTGTTTAAACTGCTGAGGTGCTTGCGGTAAGGTATAAAATGAACCAGCTTGCTTACGTGTTGGGACAATAAATTCTCTTGCTCCTTCATCGGTTCCAGCGGTTAAAATAGGAGTTTCAATTTCTAAAAACTCTTCTTCATCTAAAATATCTCGTAACAGTTTTGTGACCTTGTGACGATTGATAATAGCTTTACGTACTGCATCATTTCTATGGTCTAAAAATTTGTACTGAAAACGCACCATTTCATTAGTACGTGTTGCTCTTTTGATTTCAAAAGGTAATGTTTTTGATAAATTTAAAATCTCTAATTCTGAAGTTTCTAACTCAATTTTACCTGTTCTTAAACTTGGATTGTAATCGTCTTCTTTACGAAGTACAATTTCACCAGTAACCGCAATTACAGATTCAGGTTTCAACTTTACTAATTCATCTAAATTTGGAAAAGATTCTCTACTTAAGCGAACCTGAAAAATTTCGTTACTTGAATCACGTAAATCAATAAAAATCAATTCTCCGTGGTCACGCACACTTGATACCCAACCTGCCAAAGTCACTTTTTTTGAAATGGTGTTTTCAGATATTTGACTGATTTTATGGGTTCTGTATTGATCTTTAATAATGATTGGAATATCAGGAAATGCTTCCTCCTTTTCAATTTCCTCTTTATTTGCTGTTTTTGGTTTACTGCTTTTTTCCACCAAAGGTTTAGTTTCTTCATTGTATAATTCATCTAAAATAAATTGACGAATCATTTTTCCTGAAGCACCTTTTCCAATAACAGCAATTACTTTTCCCACTAAAATTCCTGCTTTCCCTTGATTTCCAGACTTGATATCATTCGCAACAGCTTCATTTTCAATAATCACATTATGAATAACTTCTTTTATCTTTTCTTCTGAAATAGTGTTTTCTTCAAAATATTTATTGTAATCAAAAGTTCGGTCTTTTAAATATGCTGTAATTGCATTTTGAACTAAAACAGCTGTAATTTTTTCAGCTTTAAATAAATTGAAAATTTCAGTAAGGTGATCAATATTTTGAATTTTGTTATATTCTTCAGCTTTTAAATTATTAGCTAAAGTTTTGGCTACAAATAAGGGGTCTTTAATTTCATTATTAATAGCTACAAAAGTTTTAGACCTAACAGGGTCGGTTGTAAAAAATTTGGCGTCTTGAGGTAACACACCTCCACCAATTAATATTGATTCAACGGCATATGGAAGTATACTTGTATCTACTTTGGTATTCTCAATTTCATTTTTAATACCAACAAACGGTAAATCAGGTTCAGAAATGAAACGATAATCAGCTTCAAATTCTTTTTTACGCATGGTTTTAGTTTGTTTCAAATCAGCATCCCATAAAACGGTAGTTTGATCGGGTCTAAACTTTTTGTGTTCTAAATAATAGTTGAGTTGTTTTTCAACTTCTTCTTTCAAAGCCTCTACCATAAACTTAAACGAGTTTAAGTTTTTAATCTCTGTTCGTGGGTTTAAATCATAACTTCTTTTTTTGCGTAACGACACAGATACATCAGATTTAAATTCTCCTTTTTCAAGATTTGCTTCTGAAATTTCTAAGTTTTGAACAATACGTTGAATGTATTGAGCGTAAATAGATGCATCTTCAATATGACGAATACAAGGGTCGGTTACAATTTCAATTAGTGGTACACCTGCTTTGTTAAAATCAACCAGTGAAATATTTTTTTCGTGAATTAATTTTGCGGCATCTTCCTCAATATGAACTTGTGTTAAGTTTACTGTAAATTGAGATCCGTCATTCCTGAAACAAGATACTTGTCCGTCTGGAATTATAGGATTGTGAAACTGTGTTATTTGAATATTTTTTGGGTTGTCAGGATATTCATAATGCTTTCTATCCCAAGATATAATTTCGTTTGTAAATGTAGATTTTACTGCTTTTCCAAAATAAATAGCTTTTGAAATAGCTTCTTTATTTATAGCAGGTAAAACTCCCATTTGACCTGTACAAACCGAACAAATATGGTGGTTTGGCGTTTCAATCTCTTGATTAGGACAAGAACAAAACAACTTTGTTTTGGTATTTAATCGAACATGTGTTTCCAGCCCAATAACCAATTCTAAATCGTGCGCTTTTATAGCTGCCGTTAATTGCTCCAGTTCCATTATATCGTTTCTTTTAAGAAGTTAGCAAATTGCAATATTGATTGTTCATTATTTTTAGCGGCCGTAATTTGTAATCCGGTTGCTGTGCCTTGTGGAATTGTTAGAGTTGGTAATTGTCCTAAGCTAAAACCAACGGTGTAGGCATCAGATAAATACATTGCTAAAGGATCTTTTAGACTTTCTCCAATTTTTGGAGGTGTGTTAGGTGTTACGGGTGACAATATAATATCTACTTCTTCAAAATCTTTGTTGAAATTTTCAGAAATCTGATCTCTTAAAGCCAATCCTTTTAAATAAATTTCATCTGAAAAACCTTGAGATAATACTTGATTTCCACCTACAATTCTTCGCTTTGATTCTTCTGAAAAATTTTCAGAACGTGTTATAGAATAAGTTTCTTTTAAGTTTTTACCCTCAATTCTATTACCGTAATTTGTTCCATCTAGTCGAGATAGATTGGAGGCAGTTTCAGCCATTGCTAAGGTATAATATGTTGAAACAAGCGTGTCAGGTTTAAAGAAATCTAACTCTTTAACTTCAATACCTTTTGCTTTTATTTTTTCAATTGTATTTAAAAATTCGGTTTTAATTTCAGCGCTAATAACATCACTTTCAACAAAGTTTTTAAAATATCCAACAGTTTTTACATTGTCATTGTTTAAAACTTCCTCTTCGCTAATATTTGTTGACGTAAAAGTAGTTTGGTCTTTTTTGTCCTTTCCACTTAAAACATTCAAAACAATTCGGATGTCTTCAATTGATTTAGCCAGCGGGCCAACACAATCGGTTGAAGATGTATAAGCCATTAAACCATAACGAGAAATACGGCCATAAGTTGGTTTTAAACCATAAATTTTATTGTAGCCAGCAGGTTGACGAATAGAACCCCCGGTATCTCCTCCAATTGAAAATACGGTATAATCCTTAGCAACATTTACTGCCGACCCTCCACTTGAACCTCCTGCAACCAATTCTGGATTAATAGCATTTTTAACAGCGCCAAAAATGGTATTTTCACTTGATGATCCGTGACCAAAACTATCACAGTTCTCTTTTACTAAAGGAATTGCACCTGCATCTAATAATTTTTGAATGGCAGTTGCTGTATAAGCTGATTTGTATTTTTTTAATAAATCAGAACTTGCTGTTGTATATGTTCCTTGAACCATATACACATCTTTAATGCCAAAAGGAATTCCTTCTAGCAGACCAATTTCTTCATTATTAGCTAATTTTTCATCTACTTTAACTGCTAATTCTAGGGCAGACGATTCTAACAAAGAGTTTACAGTATTATGGGTGTTCTCTTTTAATAAGGCTAATTTTTCTTGTATTAAAGCAGTACAAGAAATTTGCTTCGATACCAGTTGCTGGTGTATTTTTTTTATTTGAGAATCCATACTAGTCTTCTATAACTTTTGAAACTACTAAATATCCATTTTTTTCCTTAGGAAAGTTTTCAATGATAATTTTCTTTTCAATAGCTGAACTTTCATTGACAACATCCTCTCTTAAATCATTCAAACACACGAAATTATTATTGACGTTATTAGAGGAATTATTATTTGTTGATTGTGCATTTTTAATTGCTTCAAATAATTTGTTTACAGCCTCAGATGGCTTTGCTCCTTTAATACTCGACAATACGTCGACCGTCATTATTTTCCCCATGTCTTTTTTATTTAGTTTTAAGTCAAACTTTAAGCAGGCCAAATTACAAAAGTTTTACGAGGGATGCACATTTTTTTTGTTCGTAATCTGTTGTCTAACACTAATAAATTAAAGTAATTAACTTTTTGTTGTGATATTCTAAATGAATCTCATTGTCATTAGTTTTTATTGAAAAAAAGATGTGAAAACCATTGGTAAATTCAATTTCTTCTAATTTGTTAATAAAATGTACTTTTGCCGAAAATTTGTTAAATGCCATTAAAAGAAACAAAAGAGAAGTTACTATCAACATTAAAAAAGTATTTTGGGTACGATAGCTTTCGTAATCAGCAGCAAGAAATTGTTGAAGCGGTACTTTCTAAAAGTGATAATTTGGTAATTATGCCAACAGGAGGAGGGAAGTCTATTTGCTTTCAATTACCAGCACTTTTGTTTGAAGGGTTAACCTTAGTAATTTCACCCTTAATTGCTTTAATGAAAGATCAGGTTGATGGTTTAAATGCTAACGGAATTGATGCAGATTTTTTTAATAGCAGTCAGGAAAGTGTGGAGCAAAATGCCATTTTTGATAAAATTATTCAAAAAGAAATTAAATTGTTATATGTTGCTCCAGAGAGTTTGCAATTGTTACAAAACGTTTTAAACGAGAAATATATAAGCTGTATTGCAATTGATGAAGCACATTGTATTTCATCTTGGGGGCACGATTTTAGAACATCATATCAACAACTTGGATTTTTTAAAAAATCGCTGCCAAATACACCAATTATTGCTTTAACTGCAACAGCTGATAAAGCAACCAGAACCGATATTTTAGAGCAATTATGTATTCCAAATGCCAGACAGTTTTTATCATCTTTTGATAGAAAAAATATTGAATTAGAAGTTCGTCCCGCAAATGATAGATTTCTCCAAATTGTAAAATTTATCAACAAAAAATCTAATGAATCTGGGATTATTTATTGTTTAAGTAGAAAATCTACTGAACAACTTGCATCAAAATTAAAGCAAAATGGAATCAATGCAGCTCCTTATCACGCAGGTCTAAATTTTAATGAAAGGTCTAAAACTCAAGAAAATTTTATTTTTGATAAAACTCAAGTAGTTTGTGCAACTATTGCCTTTGGAATGGGAATAGACAAGTCAAATGTACGTTGGGTAATTCATTATAATATGCCTAAAAATATTGAAGGTTATTATCAGGAAATTGGTCGTTGTGGAAGAGATGGAATTAAAGCAAATGCATTATTATTTCATAGTTATTCTGATGTAATTCAGCTTAAAAAATTTATGAGTGGTGCTTCAAATGAAGAAGTACAAGCGGCAAAATTAGATAGAATGAAACAGTTTTCTGAAGCTACAACTTGCCGCAGAAAAATATTATTGAGTTATTTTGGAGAGTTATTGGCTGAAAATTGTGGGAACTGTGATGTTTGTAAAAATCCACCAGAGTTTTTCAATGGAACTATTATTGCACAAAAAGCTCTTTCTGTAATTACTCGTTTACATGAGTCTGAGGCTATGGGAACTGTAATTGATGTGTTACGAGGTGCTCATAACGCAACAATTATAAATAAAGGGTACGATACATTAAAATCTCACGGAGTTGGAAGCAAAATTTCATGGAGAGATTGGCAGCAATATTTAATTCAATTGGTAAATCAAGGGTATTGCGAAATTGCATTTCATAAAAATAATGCCTTACAATTAACCGATTTTTCTAAAAAAGTGTTGTTTGAAAATGAAGTTGTTAGTTTAACACGTCCAGTAGAATTTAAAGAGCAATCAGTTGTTGAAAAAGTTACTAAAACCAAAAAAGCAAAGAAAGACACGTTATTTGAAAGACTTCGAAAATTACGACAAGAAATTGCAATGGCCGAGAATATTCCAGCTTATTTGGTGTTTAGTGATGCTTCTTTAAAAGAAATGGAGAGAGCTAGGCCAATGAGTGAATCGGATTTTTTAGAAATTAGTGGAGTAGGACAGCGAAAATTAGAAGTATATGGTGAAGATTTTATTGCTGAAATTGTTGCTTTTTCAAATGAAAAAATTAAAACTCGCAAAAAGAAAGGCACTCATAAAATAACTTATGATTTATATAAAGAAGGCTTTACAATTGATGAAATTGCAGGGAAACGTAGGTTAAAACCTACAACTATTTTTTCACACTTAGCGATACTTTACACTGAAGGAAAAGATATTGAAATTTATGATTTTGTATCTGAGGAAGAAGTTAATAAAATTCGAGATGCTAAAGAGGAATTGGATAATCCGCAAGCTTTAAAACCTTATTATGAGGATCTAAATGGTGAGATTGAGTATTTTAAAATTAGATTGGCTTTGACAATTATTGATAGAGATGGATAAAAAATATTAAATTTTCATTAATTGATAAATTTTCAGAAGAAAAATTTTCTTAGTTAGATTGATTCTATATATTTTTGCCACTATTGAAGAAATTTAAATGAAGGAATCTACTAAAACTCAAAAGAAATCAAGAATTAAATTATTACATCAGTATTATTCCTATACTGGTTTTTATTCATTTATTGGTAATGGCTTGAAAAAAGCTCTTTTAGCCATAGGGGCTTTAACTTTATGTTTATTTTTATTTAATAACTATGTTTACAACGTAAATGCAGGACTTAAACATTTTACAGATGCGTTTTCTAATATTCAAATATTTACAGTATTTTTTCTTTCAGAATCTTTTTTAGGTTTAATTCCACCTGAACTATTTATTGCTTGGACTAAAAAAACTTCCGAGCCAGTTTTTAATTTGTCATTACTTGCAATGTTTTCATATTTAGGAGGAATCATTTCATTTTATTTAGGGAAAATGATTTTAAAAATTGAATCGGTTAAAAATTACTTTGAAACAAAAATGTCTAAACATTTAAAGAATACAAAAAAATGGGGAGGATTTTTGATTGTTGTTGGAGCCTTATTACCTGTTCCTTTTTCTATTACCTGTTTAGCAGCAGGGATGATTAAATATCCATTAAAAGGTGTTTTAACTTTTGGATTGTTAAGGTTTGTAAGATTTACAATTTATGCATTAGCTATTTTTAAGGTAGTCAGTTAGGTGAGTTTTTAAAATCTTATCCGGTTTATTATAGGGTTATTTTCTACTACATTTGATAGTACGATGTGAGTTCTAGTTTCACCGTAGGTAATTAGTTGATCTATAAATTGTTCTAAATGTTTTTGATTTTTAAGTACCACTTCCATAACAATATTTTCATTTCCTGTGATTCTATAACAATTTAAGACTTCATCAAAATTTGATACAGATTGTAAAAAAGGTTTTAAGCGTCCCATAAATGCTCTTAAAGTTATGATAGCTTTTAATTGATGTTTAGTTTCAAAGTGTGAAACTTTAGCAAAATAACCCTCAATAATTCCAGCATCTTCCATTTTTTTTATGCGCTCAGCAACTGCAGGAGAGCTAATGCCTACTTTTCGTGCAATTTCAGTATTTGACTGTCTGGCATTTATTTGTAAAATTTCCAGTATTTTCCAATTTAAAGCATCTACTTTCATAATTAAAGTCTATTGTGTAAATATATAAAAAACGAATGAAAAAGTAAGTAATTACTTTAAATATTAAATATAACAAAAAATGATTACGTTGTAAATTTGAATGTAAATTCATTTGTTAGTTATGATTTCGTCTGAAGACAATTTAAATAGTTTATTGATTTACCGAAAGTCGTTAGATATTTTCCAATTATCTAGGAGGGTTGCATCGTATATTACAGATGATAAAGATCTGATTTCTATGTATAGATCTGGTGATAAGTGTGATAATTATGCTGATAATTTAGTGATGAATGCTTTTAGATTAGTTCCAAAAGTTGTTGAAACTGAAATACAGGAAAGTTCTACAAAAAAACTTAAATACGCAAAATCTCTAAAATTTTTTATCGAAGATATTTATCAGGATTGTTTAAAACTAGAACGAACCAAAATTAGAGGAAAAGATTTTGTTAGAATGTTGAGAAAGGAGCTAAAAAGTCTACAAAAAATTCATAGACTTTATGTGATGTCTTTGCTGTAAATCTCTACATATTTCGTCTATACTGACCTCCAACTTCAAATAATGCTGCTGTGATTTGGCCAATAGAGCAAGTTTTACAAACTTCCATTAATTGTTCAAACATATTTTTGTTTTCAATGGCTTTAAGTTTAAGCAGTTCTAATTTTTTGGTTGACTTTTCCGAATTTTGTTGATGTAAATTTTCAATAACATGTATTTGTAATTGTTTTTCATCTTCAGTTGCTCTAATAACTTCTTGTGGTAAAATTGTTGGTGATCCTTTTCTGCTCAAAAAGGAATTTACACCAATAATTGTAAATTTACCACTGTGCTTTAAAGTTTCGTAATACAAGCTTTCTTCCTGAATTTTACTGCGTTGATACATAGTTTCCATAGCGCCTAAAACTCCACCACGGTCAGTGATTCTGTCAAACTCAGCATAAACAGCTTCTTCAACTAAATCAGTTAATTCTTCTATAATAAAAGCTCCTTGAATAGGGTTTTCATTTTTAGTTAATCCTAATTCCTTATTAATTATCAGTTGAATAGCCATCGCTCTTCGTACACTTTCTTCCGTAGGAGTAGTAATAGCTTCATCATAAGCGTTGGTGTGTAAGCTATTGCAATTATCGTATATGGCATATAGAGCCTGCAACGTTGTTCGGATGTCGTTAAAGTCAATTTCCTGGGCGTGTAAACTACGTCCGGAAGTTTGAATGTGGTATTTTAACATTTGAGCTCTTTCATTGGCTCCATATTTTTCTTTCATTGCTTTTGCCCAAATTTTACGCGCAACTCGTCCAATTACTGCGTATTCTGGGTCAATACCATTGGAGAAGAAAAACGATAAATTTGGACCAAATTTATTAATATCCATACCTCTTGAAAGGTAGTATTCAACATAGGTAAATCCGTTTGCTAACGTAAAAGCCAATTGTGAAATAGGATTTGCACCAGCTTCTGCAATATGATATCCAGAAATTGAAACAGAGTAAAAATTACGAACATTGTTTTGAATGAAATACTCCTGAACATCACCCATTAAGCGCAAAGCAAATTCAGTAGAAAAAATACAGGTATTTTGCGCCTGATCTTCTTTTAAAATATCGGCTTGTATAGTTCCTCTAACTTTTGTGAGGGTTTCAGTTTTAATTTTATTGTAAATTTTTAAAGGCAATACTTCATCACCTGTCACACCAAGTAAAAACAATCCAAGACCATTATTTCCTTCAGGCAATTCACCTTGATATGAAGGTCTTTCAAATTCTTTTTTATGATATATTGAAGAAATTTTTAATTCAATTTCTTCTTTTAAGCCATTTTTAAAAATATATTTTTCACATTCCTGATCAATGGCGGCATTCATAAAAAATCCGAGCATTATTGGGGCAGGACCATTGATAGTCATAGAAACGGAAGTTGCAGGATTTGTTAGTTCAAAACCAGAATACAATTTTTTAGCATCGTCTAGGCAGCAAATAGAAACTCCGGCGTTTCCAATTTTCCCATAGATATCAGGTCGAATATCAGGATTATTTCCATACAAAGTTACTGAGTCAAAAGCGGTAGATAATCTTTTGGCAGGCATCCCTATGCTTACATAATGAAAGCGTCTGTTTGTTCGTTCCGGACCACCTTCGCCGGCAAACATTCTTGTTGGATCTTCGCCTTGTCTTTTGAATGGATAAATTCCAGCTGTATAAGGAAATTCACCGGGTACATTTTCTTGTAAAATCCATTCTAAAATATCACCCCAGCCTTCATATTTTGGTAAAGAAATTTTTGGAATTTGTAAATGAGAAAGTGATTCACTATGTGTTTTAATATTGATTTCTTTAGAACGAACTTTAAACGAGTATACTTCATTTTTATATAGTTGTTTTTTTTCTTCCCACTTTAAAATTAGTTGCCAGTTGTAGGGGTTTAAATCTATCTTTACTTTATCGAATTCAGAAACTAATAATTTTATAAACTCAGTGTTTTCGTTAGTCTGAGCTTGTCGAAGACTATTTTCTTCCAAACCAAACTTTGACAGGCTTAGTTTGATACCTAAAACAGATTCAATGGTTTTATAAATGCCATATAGTTTTTGAGCAATGTTTTGTTGTTGTTGTACAGTTTTATTATAATTCCTGTTATTTTCAGTAATTTCAGATAAATACCGAGTTCTATTCGGAGGAATTATAAACTGTTTTTGACTCATTTCTTCTGTAATATTGAAAGAAGATATAAAATTAGAATCTGTTTTTTTAGAAATTTTTTGAATTAAAATTTGGTATAGTTCATTAGTTCCAGGGTCATTAAATTGAGAAGCAATTGTACCATATACTGGCATCTTTTCAATGTCGTCGTCCCATAAGTTGTGATTACGTTGGTATTGCTTTTTTACATCTCGTAATGCGTCTAAAGCACCTCGTTTGTCAAATTTATTGAGAGCAATAACATCGGCAAAATCAATCATATCAATTTTTTCTAGTTGAGTCGCTGCCCCGTATTCTGGTGTCATTACATATAGTGAAATATCCGAATAATCTAAAATTTCGGTATCACTTTGTCCAATTCCCGAGGTTTCCAAAATAATCAAGTCAAAATCAGCAACTTTTAAAATTGCAAGCACATCATTTACGTGTTTTGATAATGCTAAATTTGATTGACGTGTAGCTAGTGAGCGCATATAAACGCGTTCATTATTAATAGCGTTCATTCTAATTCTGTCACCTAAAAGAGCTCCACCTGTTTTGCGCTTTGAAGGATCAACAGAAACTATAGCAATGTTTTTTTTTGGAAAATCAAGTAAAAATCTTCTAACTAATTCATCAACTGTTGATGATTTTCCTGAGCCACCAGTTCCAGTTATTCCTAATACAGGTGTATGTTTTTTTAATTTTTCTATAGGAGAAAATAGTTGCTTAAATTCCTGATGTTTGTTTTCGGCGATTGAAATTAATCGTGCAATGGTTGTTTTGTCTTTGTCCAGTAGACTTTCAATAATTTTTTTATTGTTTGGGATTTTAATAGGAGGAACTGGAAAATCGCACTGTTCAATCATATTATTAATCATTCCTTGTAAGCCTAATTTTCTACCATCATCAGGTGAATAAATTTGAGCAATACCGTAATTCATTAAATTTTCAATTTCCTTAGGTAAAATAACTCCGCCACCGCCACCAAAAATTTTTATATGTGATGATCCTTTTTCCTTGAGTAAATCAAACATATATTTAAAATACTCGTTGTGTCCGCCTTGGTAAGATGTAATGGCAATAGCGTTTACATCTTCCTGAATAGCGCAATTAACAACCTCTTCCACGCTTCTATCATGACCTAAATGAATTACTTCAACTCCTGAGGCTTGAATAATTCTTCGCATAATATTTATTGCTGCATCATGCCCGTCAAAAAGCGAAGCTGCAGTGACAATTCGTATTTTATGAATTGGTTTGTAAGGTGTTATTTTATTCATTTAGTAATTTATACTGGTTATTTGAGTGCAATTTATAAATATATTAATAATACGAAGAAAAAATTGCAATAAATACAACATTTTGTTAAAAAGTGGTAGCTAATTAATTTTTGCATAATTTTGACACTTAATTTTATTAAGGAATGAAGCGAATAACAATTCTAATAAATTGTAACGATAATAAAGGTATAATTGCCTCAGTAACTAATTTTATTGCGCAGCAAAGCGGTAATATTGTTTATATTGATCAGCATGTTGATAGAGAGGATAACATGTTTTTTATGCGTTTGGAATGTGAATTTTCAGTAGCTGTTTTTTCATTCGACGTATTTAAGAATATGTTTAATGAAGTAATAGCTAATAAGTTTGAAATGACTTGGCAAGTTTATGATTCGGATACTAAACCCAAAATGGCTGTTTTTGTATCGAAATATTCACATTGTTTGTATGATATACTAAGTAGATATAATTCGGGTGAATTAGATGTTGAGATTCCTTTGATTATAAGTAATCATCCTGATTTAGAAGATGTTGCAAAATCATTTAATATTCCTTATTACTGTATAAAAGTTACAAAAGAAAACAAGCAGCAGGCTGAAGAAGAGCAGCTAAGATTGCTAAAAGAATATAAAATAGATTTTGTTGTTTTAGCACGATATATGCAAGTAATATCTTCGAAATTAATAGCTGAATATACAGACCATATTATTAACATTCACCATTCTTTTTTACCTGCTTTCCCAGGGGCAAAACCTTATCATTCAGCTTATAAACGTGGTGTAAAAATTATTGGAGCTACCAGTCACTATGTAACTGAAGAGTTAGATGAAGGGCCAATTATTGAACAAGATATTACAAGAGTTTCACACACACACACTATTAAGGATTTTATTTTGAAAGGTAGAGACTTAGAAAAAATTGTATTGTCAAGAGCGCTTAAATTACATACCCAGCGAAAGGTGATGGTTTACAATAATAAAACGGTTGTTTTTACTTAAAATAATTTATAAAACTGGACTTTTTTCTATCTAAGAGATAATTTAAGTTGCTTTCATTTTGACATGCTTCTTTTTGTTGTAGATAAATTCTTTCGTGATTTATTAAAAATGTATCATTTTTTAAAGTTTTGTATTTCAAAAATAGAAATGGATATATGACTAGCCCTAAAAACTTTGAATGAAACAGATATTTAAAAATTGCAACCATTTGAAATGGTTAACCTAATATATCCCTAAATAGAGTGATTCTTATTATTTAGTTTATGGTAAAATACATTCAATTATATATATGAACATGCTATTTTAGAGGTCTTTTGGTATGATTATTGATGCTTTATTAATAATTGATTTAATACTTTTTTAATTATTAAAAATTAGATAAATGAAATTCATAAAAATACTTCCGTTAGCTTTGCTTTTTATGGTTGGATCTTGTAGTTCAATAAGGGTAACCTCAGATTATAATACTTCCACCGATTTTTCAAAATATAAAACCTTTGCTTTTTATAAAAAAGGAATTGATAAAGCTGAAATTTCAGATTTGGATAAAAAAAGAATTTTAAAAGCAATTGAAAGTGAATTGTTTGCAAAAGGCTATACAAAATCTGAAAATCCAGATGTATTGGTGAACATTTTTACTAAATCTCGCCAAAAAGTTGATGTGTATAATAACAGCCATTTTTATATGGGATGGCATCCTTGGTATTACGGACCAAATTTTGGAACGCATATTTCAAAATACACTGAAGGTACTTTGTTTATAGATTTAATAGATGCAAATAAGAAAAAATTAGCTTGGCAAGGAATTGGCAGTGGTGCATTGAATTCTTCCTATAATGTTACCAAAAAAGAAGCAAGAATAAAAGAGTTTGTTTCAGAAATTATGGTAAAATACCCCCCGGGAAGCAATCAAAAATAATAACAAAAAAGGCTTTGAATTTTCAAAGCCTTTTTTGTTACATTTGTTTATATGGAATATGAAAAACCAATTTCTTTTGAAGAGGGAGATTACTATGTAAACGAACAGGGCTACAGAGTTTTTACAGAACAATATTACTTAAAAAGAGGGTATTGTTGTAAAAATGGTTGCAAACATTGTCCGTATGGTTACGATAAAAAAACAGGTTCATTTAAAAAATAAATTATGATATAAAGAATAGTTGTAACTGCTATCATTTTTCAATTTTAAGCTTGTGGTGAATTACAGCAGGCAATTAGTAAATTGCCAACAAATAGCGAAGTTGTTACTATGGTTGAAGTTGGAGAAAATGAGATTATGACAAAAGGGGGTAGTAGAACGTTAGATATACTTAGATTTTTTTGCTTTACAAGATTAAAATAAAAAACAGCATTCAACAATAAGTAACTGCAAGCTAATTTTTGTTATTAATTTTTTGAATGTTATTATAAATGAATTGCATTATTGTATAGTTTTTGTATAGGTGTACTGTGAGTTTTTGTATAGGTAGTTTAAGAGGTTTTTTTGATATATATAAATATATTTCAAAAAAATATCTAGCTAACTTAAATCATGCATAAATTCATTTTTCTTACATTTTTATTCAGTACTCTATTAATGTTTTCTCAGCAAACAGTAGAAGATGATTTTGAGGGTAATGGAACTATAACCTGGGAACAAGATCCAACTCAAATAATAAGTTTTGATGTAGCATTCTCAAATCAAAACATAGGAGGAATAAATACTTCATCAACGGTTTTAAAATACCATGATGATGGGAAACAATATGCTAATATACGTTTTAATACCTCTGCAAATTTTGATTTATCAACAAATAACACGTTTAGCTTAAAAATATACATCCCATCAAGTGGAATTACTGGAGGTCAGCCAAACCAAATTTCTTTAAAGTTACAAGATGGCACTCTAGGGCAGCCTTGGATAACACAAAGTGAAATTATTAAACCAGTTGCATTAAATACTTGGCAAGAAGTAACATTTGATTTTGAGAACGACACGTATATTAATTTAGATGGTAATTCACCAGATCCAATTACCAGAACAGATTTTAACAGAATTGTTTTGCAGGTAAATGGAGAAAACAATTATGATCAAGTGGTGGCTTATATAGATGATTTTTTATATGATGGCACTATTAATACACCCGTTAATCCTGGTAATCCTGTTTATGATAATTTAGTTTGGTCTGATGAATTTGATGGAAATGGAGCCATAAATTCAACCAAATGGTTTCATCAAACACAGCTGCCTGCTGGAGGAGGCTGGTATAACGGTGAAGTACAGCATTATACCAATCGTACAGATAATTCTTCTGTGAGTAATGGTGCTTTAAAAATTGTTGCAAAAAAAGAATCGTTTACTAATCAAGGATATACTAAACAATATACTTCTGCACGATTAAATTCAAAATTTGCTTTTACTTATGGGCGTGTTGAGATTCGCGCTAAGTTACCATCAGGCGTGGGTACTTGGCCAGCTATTTGGATGTTAGGGAAAAATATTAATGAAGCTGGAGCTTATTGGCAAACAGAAGGCTTTGGAACAACTAATTGGCCTTATTGCGGTGAAATTGATATTATGGAACACTGGGGGAGTAATCAAAATTTTGTTCAAAGCGCCATGCATACACCTTCAAGTTTTGGAGGAACCATAAATCATGATGGTCAAACAATTTCAACGGTATCAACCGAATTTCACACATATGCTCTTGAATGGTCTCCCGAAAAAATGGTTTTTAGTGTTGATGATGTTGAGCATTACACATACAATCCCACCACCAAAGATTCAAATACATGGCCTTTTGATGTTGACCAGTACATTTTACTAAATATAGCAATACAGCCAAGTATTGGGGCAAGTTTTGTTCAAAGTTCTATGGAAATAGATTATGTGAGGGTTTATCAGGAAAGTACTGCAGCGGTAGCTGATGAAAATTGGTTTGAAGAAGTTTTATTGTATCCAAATCCTGTGAAAGATAATTTAACTATTAAAGTTCCTGCACATTTGTTAGGAGCAAAGGCAACAATTTATTCTTTGTTGGGACAAGAACTCAATTTATTTGTTCAAAAAGAATCTACAATGAATGTTAATTTATCTCATTACAAAAAAGGAGTGTATATTTTAAGATTTGAAAATAATAATAAATTGGCTACCTATAAAATTTTTAAAATGTAGAAATAGTTAGAATTGGTTTGTTAAAAATGGCTTTCCAGTTTCTTGTGCAATTCTTTAAAATAATCAAAGGCAAGTAACAATCTTGAACCAAACCAGCTAAACATTTCTCCATCTCCAAAAACAGTAATAGAGCGGTTGGTGAATGAGCCAATTTCCATAGCATGTTTGTCTTCAAATTTATAGGGTTCAGATGAAAGTATAATTACATCGGGATCGCCTTCATATCTAAGTTTATTGATTTCAACTTTTGGATAACGACTCATAGTTGCATAAATGTTTTCAAACTTATTTAATTTTAATATTTCATTTATATAAGTTTCATTTCCAGCAACCATCCAAGGATTAGCCCAAATAAAATAGGCAACTCTTCTTGTTGGTTTGTGGCTAATAAATTGTTTAAAATCGGTTAATTTAAACTGAATTTTATGTGCTAAATTATCACTCTCAGTTCTTCTGTTTAAAATAGAGCCTAAGTGTAAAATTAAGTCAACAGAATCTTGAATTGTGTTAACGTCTGAGAAATATGTTGGTGCAATAGCTTCTAATTGAGGAAGAAAATCATAGGAGTTTTCTTCTTTATTGCATAAAATAAAATCGGGTTTTAACTCTTTAATTTTTTCAAAGTCAACTTTTTTTGTTCCACCAACAATGGTTTTTGTAGATTTTAAATGAAAGGGATGTACGCAAAAATTTGTGATTCCAACCAATTCATTTTCAAGTGCTAAATCGCACAGTAATTCAGTTTGAGAAGGTACTAATGAAATTATTTTTTTAGGAGTATTTTTTAAGTGAATTTCTCGTCCTATTTGATCTTTAATTGTTCTCATTTAAAATAATTTCCATTTCTTGCTGTAGTTTAAAGGCTTCTTGTGTTGCTTTTTGAGCAAAATTTTCATCATTTCCGGCATAAATAATACCTCTTGATGAATTTATGAGTAAACCACAGTCTTTAGTGAAACCATATTTGCAAACGTCTTGTAAATTACCGCCTTGTGCACCAACTCCAGGAACCAGTAAAAAGTGATTTGGTACAATTTTTCTAATTTCTTTAAAATATTCAGCTTTGGTAGCTCCAACTACAAACATTAAATTTTCTGAATTTTTCCAGGTTAATGCTGTTTCTAAAACTTCTTTGTATAGCTCATTATTTTTAACTTTCAATCCTTGAAGGTCAAGGCCTCCTTTGTTTGAAGTTAGGGCTAATAAAATAGTTGTCTTATTTTTAAAAGCTAAAAAAGGTTCTACCGAATCGCTGCCCATATAAGGAGCAACTGTAACCGAGTCAAAATTTAAGTCTTCAAAAAATGCTTTCGCATACATGGTAGAAGTATTTCCAATATCGCCACGTTTGGCATCAGCAATGGTAAAAATTTCAGGATAATTAGAATTAATATAGTTAATGGTTTTTTTTAAAGCTTTCCAGCCTTTTATACCGTAGGCTTCATAAAAAGCAATGTTAGGCTTATAGGCAACTGCTAAATGATGTGTGGCATCAATTATTTGTTTGTTAAATTCAAAAATTGGATCTTCTTCTGCTAATAAATATGTTGGAATTTTAGCTAAATCAACGTCTAAACCAATACATAAAAATGATTTTTTTTGTTGAATTTGTGAAATTAGAGCTTGTCTGTTCATAGTTTTAAATAAAGAATTATGCAAAAGTAGTAATTTTAATAGTTTAAGTTATATTTGTTCATATATTAATCTGCTTTTGGTCAATTATATTTTAAATAAATTATTTTATGGAATTTTAACGCTCTTTGGGGTGGTAACCGTTATTTTCTTTTTATTTAATGTATTGCCAGGTGATCCTGCAAGAATGATGTTAGACCAACGAGAAGATAGCGAACAGCTTCAAAATATTAGAAAAAAGTATGGTTTTGATCAGCCAATTTCAACACAGTATTTGTATTATTTAAACGATTTGTCTCCTATTTCGGTTCATAGCAATGATTCTGAAAATTATACATATTTAAACAAAAATAAATACACGTATAGTACAATATTTTCCATAGGGCAGAAAGAAGTAGTCATAAAATACCCTTATTTGAGAAAATCATTTCAAAAAAACGACAAAAATGTATCAGAAATTATTTCTGAAACTTTACCAAATACCGCAATTTTGGCAGTTTCAGCAATTACAATCGCAATTATAATTGGTGTATTTTTCGGAATACTTTCTGCGTTGTTTCAAAACACTTTTTTTGATAGAATAATTTCAATTATTAGCACTTTAGGTATGAGTGTGCCATCATTTTTTTCTGCAATTTTATTTGCTTGGTTCTTTGGTTTTGTGTTGCATAAATACACCAATTTAAATATGACAGGAAGTTTATATGAAGTTGATAATTTTGGTGAGCATATTTATATTCAATGGAAAAACCTGTTATTACCATCGTTAGTTTTAGGAATTAGACCTTTGGCAGTCGTAATTCAGTTGATGCGAAATTCTTTGTTAGAAGTTTTGAATCAGGATTATATTAGAACGGCAAAAGCAAAAGGACTTTCAACGTATAAAATAATTAAAACACATGCTTTAAAAAATGCTCTAAATCCGGTTGTTACTGCGGTTTCAGGTTGGTTTGCATCTATGTTGGCAGGGGCGGTTTTTGTAGAGTATATTTTTAACTGGAATGGTTTAGGTAAAGAAATTGTAAATGCACTAAATACACTTGATTTGCCCGTAATAATGGGTAGTGTATTGGTTATTGCAACCATGTTTATTATAATAAATATTTTAGTTGATATTACATATGGATTGTTAGATCCAAAAATTAGAATAAAATAGTATTTTTACACTTAAAATTAATCGAAAACGATTGCGCATTTAGCAATTGTTTCGGGTTAGTTATTAGGCATTTAATCGTAAATTTGTGATATAAATAAAACAATAATTAGTTAAATATAAAACCATGAGAAAACAAATAGTAGCTGGGAACTGGAAAATGAATAAAAATGTTCAGGAATCAATTCAATTGGCTGATGAAATTGTAAGTGAAGTTAAAGATTTAACCCTTGATAATACAAGAGTTATTTTAACCCCAACTTTTGTAAATATTAGCGAAGTTGTAAAAGTTACTGAAGGATCAGGTGTTGAAGTTGCCGCTCAAAATATGCACCAAGCAAAAAGTGGAGCATACACAGGAGAAATTTCTGCTGAAATGTTAACTTCTCTAGGTTTGAAAACGGTAATTTTAGGACACTCTGAAAGACGAGAGTATTTTGGTGAAACCGATGCTATTTTAGCTGAAAAAGTTGATGCAGCTTTAGCAAACGGATTGGAAGTAATTTTTTGTTTTGGCGAAGTTCTAGAAGATAGAAAATCTGATAATCATTTTAACGTTGTTGAAAGTCAAATTAAAAATGGATTATTTCATTTACCTGCCGATGCCTGGAAAAACATAGTTTTAGCGTATGAGCCGGTTTGGGCTATAGGTACAGGTGAAACTGCGTCTCCAGAACAAGCTCAGGAAATGCATGCTTTTATCAGAAAAATTGTTGCTGAAAAATACAATGCTGAAGTAGCTGAAAACGTATCAGTTTTATACGGTGGAAGTGTAAACCCTGGAAATGCTAAAGAAATATTTTCAAAACAAGATGTTGATGGTGGTTTAATAGGTGGAGCAGCTTTAAAATCAGAAAATTTTGTTGCTTTAATAAAATCATTTTAAGAAAAAGTTAAAATAATTACAAAACACAATACGGTTTTCTTTCGTTTGAAAGGAAACCGTATTTTTGCTTTTTAAATTCATACAATGATTATTAATTATATAGGTTACACTTTTAATGTAGTTCCAAAAGAACCAGCTACTGAAATTTTAATTGCACAATTAGGATTTGCAGGTTTTGAAAGTTTTGTTGAAAATGAAGATGGTGTTACGGCATACATTCAGGAAAATGATTGGGATGCTTCAATTTTAGAGGATATTCAAATATTAAATTCGAAGGAGTTCAAAATTTCCTATAAGGAAGAAGTAATTGAGCAAACTAATTGGAATAGTGAATGGGAAAAAAACTTTAATCCAATCCAAGTTGATGATTTGGTGAGTATTCGTGCACCGTTTCATGATAATCCAAATTTGGAATATGATATTGTTATTGAGCCAAAAATGAGTTTTGGTACTGGGCATCATGAAACTACACATATGATGGTGCAGCAATTATTGGCGTTGGATTTAACGGATAAAAAGGTGTTAGACATGGGATGCGGAACCGGAATTTTAGCAATTTTTGCTGAAATGAAAGGTGCAAAGCCTATTGACGCCATTGATATTGATAATTGGTGTTATGAAAATTCCTTAGAAAATGTTGCTCGAAACAATTGTAAAAATATTTCAGTATTTGAAGGTGATGCTTCTTTATTAAAAAATAAAAAGTATGATGTAATTATTGCTAATATTAACAGAAATATTTTGTTGCATGATATGCATTCGTATATGCATTGTTTAAATGATAAGGGTGTAATTTTATTTAGTGGTTTTTACAAGGAAGATATTTCGGTAATTGATGAAGAAGTTTCCAAATATGGTTTAAAAATGGATAAAGTTATTGAGCGGAACAAATGGGTATCAGTGAAATATTTAAAATATTTTTTAAATTAGCATTATGAGTACAAAAAAGAAAATACAAGAAGATGTTGATGTATTGGAGCGGCAGGTAAATCAAAATGAAATTGTTTTATTTAATGATGATATAAATACATTTGATCATGTGATAGATTCTTTAGTTGAAATTTGTGATCATACTTTTGAACAAGCTGAGCAATGTGCAATTATTGTGCATTATAAGGGGAAATGTACTGTTAAAACAGGTGAATACAAGGATTTAAAACCACGTTGTTCTAGGCTATTAACAAAAGGATTGTCAGCCGAAATAATATAAAAAAAGTCAATATGTATTACATATTGACTTTTTCCAAAAGGGTTATAAAATAAAAGAACATTATGAGATGTTTTGAAAAAGAAATATAACCCTTTAGTTTTTAGACGATATTAGTGACTAATACTTACAAAAAAAATCCTGCTACTGCGGGATTTTTTTATTTAAAATTTTTCCATAATGGCTAAACTTATTGTGTACTTTAAATTAAATTTTAAAATAGCATTTTAAGTGTGTGGTAAGAATTAACAAAACTAATGAAAAAGTTGTTTGCCGTTAAGTGTGTTAAATTAACTAAACATACCTAGCTAAAACGTTTTCGATGTTAATATAGAGTGTAAATAAGAAAAATATGTTGTAAAATATATCAAAATATTTACATTTATTTGTAAGGTAATTAAAAGAATTTAATGGTGTAAGAGCTAAATATAATTTTGTTCTTATATTAAAAAGAAGATAATTGGTTAAGTTTCATTATTTATAACATTTTTGTTATAAGTTAATGTTAATTTTTAGGTGTAAAAAGGCTTTGTTTTATATAAAGCCTTTTTTTTGTTTGGATATGCTGTTAGAAATAAGGCATAAAAAAAGGAAATTCTTTTTAAATATGAATTTCCTTTCTTTTACTACTAACTAAAAAAATCAAAAACATTACCTAAACAGGTTAAGTAATGAAATATATAACAAATATAAGAGGTTTCTTAGTTGTATTTGCTGACTTATATCATATTTTAAGAAATAAATAAATATTTTTCTTTATGCTCTTAAAAATTAGTGATGTTTTGTTGATTGAATAATCTAAAAGTAGAAAATAATGAAGAGTGTTTTGTGTATTTCAAAAATGTAAATAGAAAAAGTTCTATTTATTTATTGGATAAACAAAATAGGTTTCAAAATTGTATTTGGTCTTAATGTATTGATAGTATTAAACTTTCTTGATCCAAGTTTTTCTGTAATATAGGGTTCTTAATTTTTAATTGATGAGAAGAAGTAAAGCGCTTTGTATTAATTGTGGGTTATATTGGCGAAAAGTAATAAAAATCCATGCTTATGAGGCTATCTCAAAATTATACAATCTTATGAAAAATATATAAGGTTCTAGTGTATAAAGGTTTAAAAATGAAGAATAAATCTTTAAATATTTCTATAGTTACAAGTCGGTTTATAAAACTCTTAGTTTATACATTTACGAAAGTTGTGTGTAAATAATTGCCACAAAAAGGATTTCAAGAAATTGAAATCCTTTTTTGTTGTAGAGACCTTGACAGGATGTCTTTCCAATCTTTTATATTTTTTGTTTTACCAAAATGATATGAGGTCGTTTTGCCAACGGACCATCTGGGTAATACTATTCCCAAATGTTTTCTAGTTGTTCTAGGGATTTACCTTTTGTTTCTGGAACTAATTTATAAGTCACAATAATAATTATTGCAATGAAGAAGATAAAAATAAAGTACGGTAAAGAGCCATTCCAAAACGTATTATTATTAGTTTCACTGCCCACTACCATTGGGAATGATTGTGAAACCACATAATTTGCTGCCCACTGAGCAGCTACTGCAATAGACATGGCAACACTTCTAATTTTATTAGGAAACATCTCAGATAATAAAACCCATACAACGGGTCCCATTGATAGTGAAAATGAGGCTATAAAAATTAAGATGCCTAATAAAGATAGGATACCAACATTTTGTTGTTGTAACGTTACTCCTAATAGTAAAAACCCAATAATCATACCTGTACAACCAATATATATTAATGGCTTTCTTCCGAATTTATCTACAGTAAACATGGCAACAAAAGTGAATACAACATTTATAAATGCTAAAAGAATTTGTTGCAATAAGACATCTTCTTGACCAAAACCTAAGGCTTTTTCAAAGATATCAGCGCCATAATAAAGCACAGCATTAATTCCTGTAAATTGTTGTAAAACGGAAATTGTAGTTCCGATAATAATGATACCTATTATGATTTTTGAAAAGTAATTAACTTTAGAATCGGTATCATTTTCATTATGTAATGATGCTTGTATTTCTTTATAGTCGGCTTGTGCACTTTCTGTATTTTGAAGTTTATTTAGTACGGCAATAGCTTCTACATTTTTGCCTTTTAGACACAGCCATCTTGGACTTCTTGGTACAAAAAATAATAAAACTAAAAATAATGTACTTGGAATTAACTCTGACCAAAACATGCGCCTCCATCCAAATTGAATATTCTCTGTTTGCGTTAGGTTATTACCAATAAAATAGGTAACTAAGAATACACTAAAAAAACCAATAACTATAGCAAGTTGATAATAAGTTACCATCTTACCTCTTATAGAACTTGGCGCAATTTCAGCGATATACATAGGTGCATTCATGGATGCAATTCCTATACCTAAACCACCAATGATTCTAAATATAACCAGTGTCGTTACCGTTTCTGGAAAAATACTTGGTAAACCTGATCCAAATGCGGAGATAGCAAAAAGAATTGCTGATATAATTAAGGATTTTTTTCTTCCTATTTGAATACTTAATTTTCCTGAAATTATTGCACCAATAAAACACCCTAAAAGAGCGCTTCCTACCACCCAGCCCTTTAATGCGTCACTTAATTCAAAGTACTTGCTTAAATAAAATTGAGCACCATTTATAACTCCTGTATCGTAGCCAAATAAAAGACCACCTAAAGCAGAAATGATGGTTATTAGCAATAAGTATGATTTTTTATTCATGATGTTTTAGCTTAAGGATTAAAAAAAACACGTTCTAAAAAGATGGCTTTAAAGAACGTACTAACTAACTCTAGTAGTTTTATTGAATTAATAAACTATAAATCTCTTAACTAATTGCCTACCATTGCTCTCTATTCTTACAAAATAAAGACCATTAGTTTGGCTTTGAAAATCAATTGTAAAATCATTAATAGAAGTGATACTTTCTATAGTTTTAATTGTTCTACCGGTAATATCAAATACTTGGATTTGTGATACTTCATTATTAAATCCGTTACCAAAGAAACTAACGACTCTTTCTGTTTTATTATATATAACTTTTAAAGAATTTGTTATAAAACCTTCTGTACTTAAAGCAAAATTACATCCATTAAATACATCTCCAACAGTATCCCCAGAATTATTTAAAGTTAGAACTCTATTGGTATTATTAACAGTTGCACAAGCTGCATCTAGTGTTTCCCAATTACCGTTATTTACATATTTATACTCAAAAGTAACCGGATAATTGGATGGTGTAGGCAGCCTTAAAGTAGCACTATGAATGTTTCCATTAACATTTGGTAAAGAAAAAACATCTGAATCCCATCCATTGTACGATCCTGCCAATCGAACATCACCTGCAGGAACAGTTCCTTCGCTAGACATATCTACATTAAAAGTCACTTCAAACCCAGTTCCTGAAGCATTACAACCATTAAAAGGTACAGCTTCTAAAACTACATCTATACCAGAATCATTAATATACATGTATCTATTTCCATTTGTTCCTGCACATGGGTAACTAGGGTTTTCAGTAAAAGGCCAATCATTACCATTAACAAATTTATATTCTTGCCATCCTGGACTTACTTGTAGAACAACAGAATAAATTTCAGTAGCACCTTCCTGTGTGAGCATTGTAGTACTTGGATCCCAACCTTGTATAGATCCAGCAATATGAACACCATTTGCATCTACAGTTTGCCCAGTCATATCCACCTTAAATGTTACGTCTACTTGTGAGAACGTTTGAAATGAAACTAGCATAGCAAGTATCATTAATCCGATAAAAGTAATTTTTTTCATAAGATAGCTAGTGTTAATAACTAATTGTTTGTATTGCGTGTGCTGGAATTTTTAATGATACTTCTTGATTATCTATCATTAATTTATATTCTATTTCGCTTAATGTTTTATTCATTACAACTGTCACCATAGATTCATCTGTGTTTTTAAAAGTAGTACTTTCTAAAGTGCTTCTTGAAGAGGTTGTACTTACTCTTACTGCTCCAGGTTTTATAAATTTTGAAAAATGTCCTATATAATAGTAGGTAGGTGTGTAAATTAACTCATTTGTTTGAGTATCTGCATGAATTGGTGCAAAGCAAAAATTCTGTACATGGTTAGGTCCACCGTTTTCATTTAATAATATATTCCAATCGGTCCAACCTACAGTCCCACTGTTAAAATCGTTAATCATTGAATTTCCGTAACGTTCGGCATTTGACCAACGTTGATATTGAGTTGCGTCAAATTTTTCTTGACAGCCTTCTGTAAATAATAAATTTTTTGATGGAAATGATTCTTTGATATTCTTTAGATTATCATACTTTGGATCGCCTCCTGTCCAAGTTTCATACCAATGGAAGCCAATTCCCCAAGCGTATTTCATAGCCTCTGGGTCTTCAAAAATAGTATTAGCTCTATGCGATATTAAATCTCTATTATGATCCCAAACTACAATGTTTTTATCACCAAAACCATTTTTTTCAAATGTAGGTCCTAAATAATACTTTAGGAAATCTCTTTCTTCTTCAGCTGTATAAATACAGGATTCCCAACGTTGAACAGCCATAGGTTCATTTTGAATAGTTACTCCCCAAACAGGAATACCTTCTGCTTCGTAGGCTTCTATAAATTTCACGAAGTAATTAGCCCAAGTTTGATAATATTCTGGTAATAGCTTACCTCCTTGAAGCATATGCTTATTAGTCTTCATAAATGCTGGTGGACTCCACGGACTAGCATAAAACACCAAATCCTCTTTAACAAGGGCTTGTGCACGCTTTATCATAGGTATGCGCTTTACCTTATCTTTTTCAATAGAAAATGTTTTAAGCTCCTTATCGCCTTCTTCTATATAGGTATGGCTTCCTAAACCAAAATCACTACTATGTATGCTTGTTCTTATAATGTTGTAATTAATACCGTCTTCAGAATAATAAGCCTTCAGTAATTCCTCTTGTTTGTTTTTGCTTAATTTTGAGAATACTTCAGCAGAAGCATCAGTAATGGCACCACCTATTCCCAAAAATGTTTGGAACGTTTTATTGGGATTCACGAAAACAGCTACTTCAATTTCTTTAGGCTGAACAGCATCATTAAAAGTAAGATTATTAGTTAATGACAGTTTTAAATCTGTGTCTTTGGCTGTTGTATAAACCTTTAGTTTTTGGTTGTTATAAGTTTTAATTGGTTTAGTATTTGGTTGGTTTTCGGTATTTACCGTTTCACTTTTATTAGTTTCTGCACAAGCAATTGTAAAAAGTGATAAAACAAAAGCTATTAAATAATTTATTTTCATTGTTTTCTATTTTATTAATTCCATACAAAAGTTGCAACAGAGCCTGATGGTAATATTGCCGTAATAGGCTCTGATGCTACATTAATATTTACTGATTTTTTGGATTCTGAATCATTTAAAACTATAACTACAATATTTCCATCGGGTGTTTTATAGGCAACATTTGGAAAATTTGAAGAAGTATTTGATTCAATTCTAACAGAACCTGCTGGTACAAACTTTGAGGCATGACCAATGATATAATACCCAACATTTCTTATTACAGAATTACCATTAAGAGTTAAGCCACCTAGACATTGAGTACATCCTCCTAATGTATGCGGCTCTAATTGAGGGTTTGATGTAAGGTTCCAATGCAATACATTCTTACACCAGTTTCTTGAAGCTCCAATTATTATATTTTTCATATGCCAAGCTAAGTCACCACCAAAATCACCTGTAGAACTCACCCACTGTTCAGTAAAGTATAAATTTTTGTCTGGATGGGCTTTATGCACTTGACTTAAATTATTTATTGATCCAGCATATAGATGAAAAGCTGAACCATCAATATATTGTTTAGCCCCAGAGTCATTAAAAATACTAATTGGGTAATTAACATTATCGGCATTATGATCCCATACAATTATTTTAGTTTGGATATTTTCTGAAGCAAATGCAGGACCTAAATTATTTTTAACAAAAGCAGCCATCTCAGTTGCTTCCATACGCATACTTGGGTTATTACTATCATGATGAGGCTCGTTTTGAACGGATAAAGCATCTATGGTAATTCCTTCTGCTTCATAAGCCTGAATATACTTCACAAAGTAATTAGCATAAACTGAATAGTATTCTGGTTTTAAACTACCTCCAATAGTACTATTATTAGTTTTCATCCAAGATGGTGCAGACCAAGGTGAACCTAGAATTTTAATATCTGGATTTATTGCTAATATTTTTTTTAAAATAGGAATAAGATTTTCTTGATCTTTGGCAATAGAAAAATGATCTAAATTAAAATCTTCTGTTTGCCCAGTTGGAAGATCATCATACGAAAATGGTTCTGCATCTAGGTCAGAAGCACCAACGCTAATTCTTAAGTAACTTATTCCTATACCGTTTGAACCAAAAAGTTCATCTAACAAGTCTGCTCTTTGACTGCTTCCCATATTATTTAAATGTAAAGCACTTCCACCTGTTAAAGCAAAACCAAAACCATCCATTTCTTGATAAGTGGTTTGATCTGAAACTGAAATTGTAAAATTATTATTATCTGTTTTTACTGAAATACCATTTGTAGTTAATTTCAATAAACTTGACTTATTAGATGTAGTAAGATAAAAATCTACGCTTGAAGGCGAATTTGCTTTAACATCTCCAACACCCACCATTAATTTTGAAGCATCATAATCACTAGCCCTATAGGCTCTTAGCTCTACTTCGTATTGTCCTCCTTTTTCATAGAAATGTATAGGGTTAACTGACGTAGAAAAGGTGTTGTCTCCAAAATCCCAAGTATAACTATCAGCATTTTCAGAGTGATTTGTAAATTCTACTTTTCCTGTTCCATCATTAGCACTTACAAAAGTAAAATTTGCCTTTGGAAATGTTTCATCTTTACTTCCACTACAACTTTGAAGCATGAATATTAAAGAAAAAAGTATTAACATAATAAATGTTTGTTTATCTTTTATTTTCAATTTTAATAGTTTTTTTATGATTAAACTTTTAATTCTTACTCAAGAATAACCATTAATGATTTTATATTTTTTTAAACTAAAACATTATATTGAACCTGTATTTATAAGGTTTAGACTAATGCCCTTGTATTTTAGAACAAGGGCATTTAATTTCAATCCAAATATTCAAAAAAACAAGTTAATTATTAGTGCTGTGCTCTCATCTCAACATTATCTATTGACACACCGTCCTTTAAATCTTCTCCTCCACATTTGATAACTAAGTAAATTGTTTCAGTAGCTTCGGCAATATATTTACCTTGCTCACCAGGAAAATCACAACCAATAACAGATAATAACCCGCTAAATGGTTCAATGGCGCATCCACCCCATGTACTAAATTTAGCAATAGCTCCACCAGCTGAATAGTCTGATCCATCTTGAGGTTGAACAGGTGCAGCAAAAACTTCAAACCATGTATTGTCAACTCCAGAAGTAGAACTTATTTGCATGTCAATTTTATACTCTTGCCCTTCAATAACATCTATTGCTTGGTAGATTCCTTTTTGGTTCCAACCTCCTCCTTGTACTGTTGCTTTTCCATCAGCAAAAGTCCATTCTGTTCCTGAAGCACTTATATTTAGTACAGTCCATTCTGCAATGTCTTCAGGTGTATCTAATCTTCCTCCTCGAACAATATTACCAGCTAATGGATCTGAAGTTTCAACTTTTAAACTTTTGGTTACAATACTATTTGCTCCACCAACACCGGTAACTTTGTGATGAATGTTATAAGTTCCAGCATCAGGTAAGAAAAGTTCTTTTTGTAAGCCTTCAAAATTGTATCCTAAACCATCTTCAAAATCCCAATGTGAAGTAATGAAATTCTCATTATCTGCAGAAACTAAAAAGGTATTATTGTTTACATCAGTAACTTGAGTTATGGTAAATTCAGCATCCAAAACTCTATTTTCTACAAGTCCATTACCCGCACCTAACTCGTCAGGTTGACAAGCAACCATCAATGTAGCTGTTAAGCTAAGCATTAATAACTTAGCCGTATTTTTATATAATTTATTTAAATTCATAAAACACTTTTTTAATTATTAATAATTTGGGTTTTGCTTTAGTTGAGTATTCTCTAATTCAGTCAATGGAATTGGTAAGATTTCATTTTTACCAGAAGTAAATCCTTTAAAAGCTAACAATGATGCAGCTCTATCGGTTCTTACTAAATCATACCATCTGTGACCTTCACCCGCTAATTCTAATCTTCTTTCTTTCCAAATAGCTTCTAAAGAAACTGGAACAGATGGTAAGCCAACACGATCTCTAACTGCATCTAATAATGCTTGTGCTCTAGCTCCACTACCTCCTAATGCTTCAGCTTCTAATAAATAAGTATCTGCTAAACGTATCATGTAAGTATGTTGTTTGTAATTTAACACAGAAGCACCACCACCTGTAGATACATCACTTGTTAAAGGCATAAACTTTTTTAGATAGTATCCTGTATTTTGATAACTTTCTTCATATTTAACCTGATCTGCCGTTGCTAATGCTCCAATATCTTCAATAGTAGCATCAAATCTAGGATCTCCTGAAAGCACATCGTATAAATCTTGTGTGATAATACTAAATCCCCATCCAGAAGCATAGTCAGGAGCTGTAGAACCAGCTGTTCTTGAAAATCCTCTTGGACCAACCATTACGTTTAAACTGTTTCCTTCGTCATTACCCCAACCCCAGTTGCCCCAGTCGGCATTACTTTTGTCAGTATGAGCAATTTCAATAATTGATTCAGAATTATAAATATTACTTACTTGCCATAAATCGCTATAGTTATCTAACAATTTATAACCATAAGGACTCATTACACCTGGAGTTCCATTTACTTCAGCTAACTGTGCTGCGGCTTCACTATTTTTTTCTTGAAACAAATATACTTTACCTAGAAGTGCTTTTGCTGCACCTTGTGTAATTCGACCACCTTCCGTAGCTATATCTAACGTTGAAGGTAAATTAGGAATAGCTTCTAATAAATCGGTTTCAATTTGTAAATATACATCAGTTGGAGTTGCTTGTGTTACTGTATAAAACTCACTTTGAGTTAACGGTGTTGTAATTAGAGGAATATTTCCAAATAATCTAACCAACTCAAAATAATAAATAGCTCTTAACGCTTTGGTTTCTCCTTCAAATCTTGCTTTTGTCGTTTCTGACATATCAACATCAGGTAATTTTAATAAAAGGGTGTTTGCTCTAAAAATCCCTTGGTAAAAATCACTCCAATAGCTTGTTGCTATATTCGACTCACTAATTGTGTAATTAGAAAAAGCTTGTAATTGTGAACCGTCAGATGAACTTCCTCCTCCTGTATAATGATCATCAGAACCAGAGTTTAACAAGGCAATCATATTTTCAAATCCTTTCGATTGTTTTCCTAAAACATCGTAAACTGCTACTAATGCTGAATAGGCTTCAGATTCATTAGTGTAATAATTTTCTTCTAATGTTGTTCCTTTTGGCTCAACTTCCAAGTAATCTTCACTACAAGACAACATTAAAGCAATCATTGATAATCCAATGCTTATATTTTTTATAATATTTAATTTCATTTTCAAAATTTTTAATTAAAACTGTAAATTAATTCCTATTTGATTTGTCACTGCTTGAGGATAATATCCACGATCAATTCCAAATATCCCGCCACCTATTTCAGGATCGTAACCACTATATTTTGTAAAAGTGAATAAATTTTCGGCTGTTAAGTATATTCTTAATTTGTCTATTCCATACTTACCTAAAACATCTTTTGGAAGGTTATATCCAACTTGAATCGTTTTAAATCTGAAATAATCACCATCTTCTAAATAGAAATCAGACGGATTTGAAAAATTCTGGTTGGTATCATTTAATGTTAATCTTGGATAAGTATTAGAAGTTCCTTCTCCAACCCATCTACCCAATGCTGCTGTTTGATAGTTTGCATTCTCAATATCAAGTCTTCTTAAACCTTGGAAAATTTTGTTTCCGCTAGCTCCTTGAGCAAAAACCAATAAATCGAAGTTTTTATAATCAACATTTAAAGTAAATCCATATGTAAGTTTAGGAATTGAATTTCCTAGGAAAGTTCTATCATCTGAATCAATATTACCATCACCATCTAAGTCTTTCCATTTAAAATCACCTGGTTTTGCATTAGGCTGAATAACTATTCCATCAGCACTTACATAACTATCGACATCTGCTTGATTTTGAAATATTCCATTTGTTTGAAAACCAAAGAATGAATTTATTGATTGACCAACTTGTGTTCTTGTTATTGGGTATGTAGTAGATTGAATAGAAGCTCCACCTGATAAGAAATCAATATCATTTCCTAAATAGCTAACTTCATTTTTTAGGTATGAAACATTTCCGTTTAATGAAAAATTAACTTCTCCGAGTTGCTTCGTGTATCCTAACTCTAAATCAAATCCTGTATTATCCATATCGGCTACATTCCCAGTAGGGTTACTTACAGCACCAACATATCCAGGAATTGGAACAGGTTGTAAAATTCCAGTTGTTTCTTTTTTATACCAATCGAATGAAACATTAAAATTATCGAATAATTTAGCGTCAAAACCAATATTTAATTGACTTGTTTCTTCCCATTTTAAATCAGGGTTTGATGGAGCGTCTGGGCTATTTCCAATTACTACTGAACCTGATGTTCCTAATGTATAATTTCGTCCACCACTTACTGTAGATAAATATTTAAAATCTCCAATATTATCATTTCCTGTAACTCCATAACCACCTCTAATTTTTAACTGTTTTACAATATCATTTTGTTTCCAAAATTCTTCTTTTGAAGGAGCCCAACCTAAAGAAAATGATGGAAAAAACCCATACCTATTGTTTGTTCCAAATCGAGAAGAACCATCTCTTCTTATAATAGCTGTTAAAAGGTATTTCTCATCATAATCATATGTTAAACGAGAGAATAATGAAGTAACTTTGTGTTCTGTTCCTGACCAAGCAGCTGCATCAATCCTATCAGTAGAAGTGTAAAAGTTAAATGAAGCATCTTTATAACTACTTACCGGAATACCAAAGTAAGTAACATTTTCACCCGATGAAATATTATCAACATAAACTCCTTGACCTAATAAAACGCTGAAATTATGATTTTTTAATTGTTTAGAGTATGAAATTGTATTTTCTAGATTCCATCCAAAACCTTTATTTCTGCCTCTTGAAATATTATTTTGTAAAACAATAGTAGCAGCATTCAAATACGACTCTGGCGTATAACTATCATATCCCCAATACGATAATTTACCACCTAAAGTACTTCTAACTTTTAATCCTTCAATAACTTCTAATTCAAGGTAAGCGTTACCAACAAAGTTATCAGACCAACCATAGTTACCTAAAAGTGTTTGTTGATACGCTAATGGGTTAGCCATTTCTTGTGCTACAAGTGTTGAAATACCATAAGGGTTTCCATTTTTATCTCTTAAAACATTGTCACTGTTTGTATAAGGTGTATCATTTGCTAAAATTGCATTTGCTTCAACTACAGGAGTTATTGGGTCTAAATTTATAGCAGAAGATAAAGGTCCTCCAAACTCACTGTTTGTATTACCTAAACCTACATTTTTTTCATTTGAATAGCCTAATGTTTGTCCAAAAGTTAATTTATCAGATATTTTATGTGTTGAATTTAAACGAATATTTTTACGAGTGTAGTTAGAAATATCACTCATAACAATACCTTCTTGGTCAGTGTATCCAAATGATGCATAAAACTTAGAAACATCATTTCCCCCACTAACACTTAGCTCATGACTTGATCTTAATGCACTATCATTAAAAATAACATCTTGCCAGTCCGTTTCTGTGCCCAATGACTGAGGATCAGAAAACAAAATATCTTTACCTGCATTAACCGATTTTTCGTTTAATAAAGCTGCATATTGTGTTGCATTCAATAAATCAAGTTTTCTCGCAGCAGAAGACACCCCTGTATACCCATTATAGTTTACATTTAATTTACCTGATTTTCCTTTTTTAGTGGTAATTAAAATTACCCCTGTTGCCGCTCGTGCTCCATAAATTGCCTGCGATGCTGCATCTTTTAAAACTTCAACAGATGCAATATCTGATTGATTTAAAAAGCCAATTCCTCCAGAATCAATTACTACACCATCAACAACCCATAGAGGTTCATTATTTCCTAATGTTGTAATACCTCTTACACGTACTGTAGAAGAAGAACCTGGCTGACCTGAATTAGCAGCAATAGTGATACCTGAAACCCTACCTTGTAATGTTTGTTCAACACGAGTTATTGGTAAGTCTTCAAGTTCGCTTTGCTTAACACCTGAAATAGCACCTGTTACTACACTCTTTTTTTGAGTACCATATCCAATTACTACAACTTCATCTAATTGTTGTGAATCTTCTAAAAGAACAATAGTTAAAGGTTTCTTATTACTTATTGCTATTTCTTGAGTTATATACCCAACAAAACTGAATACCAATGTAGAACCGATATCTACTTTGTCGATTTTGAAATTACCATCAAAATCGGTGGTAACACCTTTTTCAGTGTTTTTCACATAAATGTTAGCTCCTGGAATAGGAATTCCTTCTTTATCTTGAACATTTCCACTTACTGAAATTTCTTGAGAAAACATTCCCCAAGTTGTCAAGAAAAACAAAATTAGAAACGATTTAAATTTTAAATTGTTTTTTTTCATGTTTAGTTAATTAATATTTGATTAATATTCTTTGTGAAATTGTTATTCTGAAATAAACGTATATACAGCAACAATTTGAACACAAAGTAAACTAAGATGTAAGTCAAGTAAAATGAGAAGTAGTTAAAAAGTACTTATTTTTTAACAAAAAAACACATAAATATTTGTATTACAGTGTTGTGTGTGTATTTGTGAAATAATAAAAAGTAGCTATTTGTTTAAAAGAAAGTAGATTTAAATGTTAATATAAGCTATAAAAATATCAATATATTGTAAAAAGAGATGCGTAAAAAGTGTTAAGAAATTTTTTTAACAAGAGTTTCAAACTCTTCTCTATTGATAGCGCTATTCCTAATTTTAACTCTATAATTATAGATAGTATTTACAGAATATCTAAGGATTTTTGCAATTTTAGAACTGTTTGTAATACCTAATCTAATCAATGCAAACACCCTTAATTCGGTATTAAGAATTTCATCTTTTTTAACAGATATTCTGTGTTCTTCTTTTAACAATGAATTAAAATCGTTAATAAAATTTGGATAAATATGTAAAAAGGATTTGTCAAAATTAGCGTAAAAAAGTTTTAACTCACCTTCAATAACTTGCTTGGATTCTGTTAGTTCTAGTAGTTTATTAATTTTATTAGTTACTAAATATTTTCTTACAGTTTTTCTATAAATATCTAATTTGTCGATATATTCAGAATACAAATTAAGAAATGTTCCAATATATTGTTCTTTAATCCTATCAACATCAGATAATTCTTCATACAATCGCTTTAAGTCTTTATTTGTAAAGCTCAATTTTTTATTTAAATCTTTAAGTTGAATATTTACTTCTTTCAATTTATTTCGTGCGATCCGTAACTTTTTAAATTGACTGAAAATATAAATCAAAGCAGCTATTAAAATAAATGATAAAACACTTATAAATATAAGTGATTTTTTCAGCCTTGTTTTTTGCATAATACTTCTCTCTTCGTAAGATTTTGAAATAAGAGGAAGCTTATTTGATATTTGTATAAATCTTAATTGTGAATTATAGAACTTTGCATCTTCAAAAGAAAAATCTATATATTTATGGGCTTTATCAACGTCACCTTCTCTAAAAAGCTTAATTGCTAAATCTGCCATTGCGGCATTATCTTTTACAGAAGCTTTAATGTCTGAAATGGCAGCTAATATCAAATACTTTTTTTGCTCATATGAAGATTCACCATAAACAAATGTATTTGCATAGATTCGTTCAAATGCTACCATAGAATATTCCCGTGTACCAGATTCAACTAATAAAAGTCTTTTGTCATTTATTTCTAAAGCCTTTTCAAAGTCTCCTAGCTCTCGGTACTTCTTCTCTTCTTCTGTTAAAAAATAAAGTGAATTTGGATCAAGCTTTGATACTTCTATGTTAAGTGAATCATTATATGTTTCAAATAATTTATCATACTTCTCTTTATTGGTCTTAACTTTTGAATAAAAACTCACTTCAGAATAACACCTCCTGTATGTAGAAAAATAGTCTATCAATAATTCATTTGGCAAATTATATCTATCTATTTCATTTAGAATATCTATAGATTCTTTATATCTTCCCGAATTTGTTAATAATTTAGCAAGTTTAATTGTAGCCTCTTGTAAAAAAATAGGTTCCTTTAAATTTAATGCTAACTTTAAGTTTTTTTCAATATAATATAGGGTTGAATCAAAACTATAAAACTCGTATTCTGAAATCAGCTTATTCGTTAGAAAATACACATTTTCTTTTGTTGTATTTTTTTCTTTTAATAACTCTTTTATGTTTAAAATTCGTGATTCTTTTGATTCATCATAAAAATTGCGTTTAAGCATTTCATTTTCCAAACTAACCAATAATGAATCCAAATTATTCTGCGAACAAATGGACTGAACAGAAAAAGTAATAAATACTAGAATTATATATCTCACCTAGAAGTTTTTTTCAAAATTAAGAAATATTGCACAAATAAAAATTCTAATGATATGCCATTTTTATTAAGTTCTTTAACGGAAAAAATAGATTACTGCATTTCTTTAAGATTTTTTTTCTCTTAAAACTTAGAAATATAATTTTTAGTGATTCCTAAATTTCTAATTGTTCTGGGGTTAATGTGTTTTTTGCACGCATAGCAGTCGTATTTTAAATGTTAAACTTTGTTCAAGACGAAAGTCAAATCCACTATACTAATTCATGTTTGATATTTAAAAGGGTCAATTGAACTGACACTTTTTAAATTAACTGACTGTTAACTGCCATTTTATATCAAATAGAATTAAATTCTATGTGCCTCTAAAAACTTGAAAACCATCTAAATCATAGGATTTAGATAGTTTTATTACTAATTTTATTAGCTTTAGTGACCTCGACAGGATTCAAACCTGTAACCTCTTGAGCCGTAATCAAGTGCACTATTCAGTTATGCTACGAGGCCGTTTAGCGGGTGCAAATATAATATAATTTAATTATTTACAAACTATTTTTAGTAACAAAATATCGCCAACCAATAATGGCGAGTTGCCATTTTTTAGCCTTTGCCATGTCTAGCCTTTTTTTTGTAAAACTTGGAAGAAGAATTTTGTTAATTTTTGCTAAAGAATTGAATAGTAGTTTTTTCATGTTGTAAAAATACAGAATTAAAAAAAATCTCACAATAGAAGAGTTTTTTGAATTTGTATTATCAAAATTTATTTTTTTTAATCATAAATAAACTGAAATTTCGCATATGGTTATGGAGTAGTTCTTTTTAAATTAAGTATTTTACACATTTAAAATCTGTTATATTTGCAAAAACTATTTTATGAATTTATTTTTTGTGATTTTAGGATTTGTGTTGTTGATTTTAGGTGGCAACTGGCTGTTAAAAGCAGCTATTGGTTTTTCATTGAGATTAATGATTCCTAAAATTATTATAGGTATGACAGTGGTTTCATTTGCTACTTCAGCTCCAGAATTAATTGTTAGCGTTAAATCAGCTTTGGAAGGTCATGCTGATATTGCTCTTGGAAATGTAATAGGTTCAAATATTGCAAATTTAGGGTTAGTCTTGGCTATAACCATATTAATTTCGACAATTAATATCGAAAAAAGCTTTTATAAAACTGATTGGCCAGTAATGATGATAGCATCTGTTTTATTATATGGTTTTATTGCTTTTGATGGTATATTAGTAAGGTATGAAGGGGTGATATTGTTCTCAATGTTGTTAGTTGTGTTAGTGTACCTGCTTAGATTTCAAAAACCTGCTGTTGTTGATGAAATGCCGGAAGATGATATTATGCTTCCATTGTATAAAAATTTATATTTTTTTATTATTGGTGGTGTCGGACTTTGGAGTGGTTCAGAATTGTTAATAGAGGGAGCTATTGGGTTGGCTCAAAATTTTCATGTAAGTGAGCGTGTTATTGGAGTAACTATTGTTTCAATAGGAACAAGTATACCAGAGTTAGCAGCTTCTGTTATTGCGGTATTGAAAAAAGAAAAAGCGATTTCTTTAGGAAATTTAATAGGATCTAATATGTTTAATATTTTAGCAGTGTTAGGTATAACGTCGATGATTACTCCTATTACTATTACAGATCAAGGATTGTTATCTAATGATATTTTTTGGATGCTAGCTATTTCATTTTTGATATTTCCATTGGTTTTTGCTCCAGCTAAAATGAAGTTAAGTTGGAAAGAGGGGCTTATATTATTGTCGCTTTATGGAATATTTATTTTTAGAATGTTTCTTCAATAGATTTAAATACAAAAAAAACACTGCAAAGGCAGTGTTTTTTTTGTATTTAAAATAACTTAATAATAAGCTATTAAAATTTTGCTGATTTAACAGTTTTAATGATTCTTCCGGCAATTTTGTAAGGATCACCATTTGAAGCTGGACGACGATCTTCTAACCAACCTTTCCATCCATTTTCAACTGCAATAATTGGAATACGAATTGAAGCTCCACGGTCAGAAATACCCCAAGAGAAATCAGAAACGTGTGCAGTTTCGTGTAATCCAGTTAAACGCTCATCATTAAATGCACCATATACATCAATATGTTCATCAGTTACAGGTCTAAATGCTTCACATATTTGTTCAAAAGTTTCTTTAGAACCACAAGTTCTTAAAACGTTGTTTGAAAAGTTTGCATGCATACCAGAACCATTCCAGTCACCTTTTACAGGTTTAGGATGTAGTTCAATATAGTAACCATATTTTTCAGTTAATCTATTTAGTAAGTATCTGGCAATCCAAATTTCGTCACCAGCTTTTTTTGCTCCTTTAGCAAATAATTGGAATTCCCATTGTCCAGGTGCAACCTCTTGGTTGATACCTTCAAAATTAAGTCCTGCATCAATACAAAGGTCTGCGTGCTCTTCAACAAAATCTCTACCCCAAGTGTATCTACCACCAACTGAGCAATAGTATTTACCTTGTGGACCAGGGAAACCACCTCTTGGGAATCCTAATGGTAAGTCAGTTGCAGAGTCCATTAAAAAGTATTCTTGTTCAAATCCAAACCAGAAATCATCATCATCATCATCAATTGCAGCTCTAAAATTTGTAGCATGAGGTGTGTTATCCGCATTTAATACTTCACACATTACTAAATATCCATTACGTCTTTCAGGATCTGGGTAAATAGCAACTGGTTTTAGTAAACAGTCTGAAGAACCTCCTTCAGCTTGCTCTGTTGACGAACCGTCAAAAGACCATATAGCGCAGTCTTCCAATTTTCCGCTAAAATCATTCTCTACTTTTGTTTTGCTTCTTAATTCTTGAGTTGGTTGATGTCCATCTAACCAAATGTACTCTAATTTCGATTTGCTCATAATTATATTCTAATTTTATTAAATACAAATTTTTCACAAAAATAGCTAAAACAACTGGAATACAAAAAATTAGGGGTTAAAAATGTATGAATAGAAATATTTTTATGAATACCCTATTTTTTTTAGGGGTAAAAGAAAAATATTTTAATTTTTTTTAAAATAATTGATAATTAAATATTTGTAAAAAGTTGTATCTTCGTGTTCTATTAAATAATTGTTACTTATGTCAAAATTTCGTTTTAGCGCTATTCAAGAAGCGCAAAAAAGAAAACCAAAAGAGGTTGAAGAGTTTGGTAAACGATCAGAATTTTTTGGAGAAAATGTTTTCAATGAGAAAACAATGATGCAGTATTTGTCAAAAGAAGCATTTGAAGGAGTTATGTATGCCATAAAAAATGGTAAAAAAATTGACAGAAAAATAGCCAGTCAAGTTGCGTCAGCAATGAAAGATTGGGCTATTTCCAAAGGGGTTACACATTATACTCACTGGTTTCAACCTTTAACAGGAGCTACTGCCGAAAAGCATGATGCATTTTTTGAAACTACTTCAAATGGAATGGTTATTGAGCGTTTTGGAGGTTCTGAACTAGTTCAGCAAGAGCCAGATGCATCGAGTTTTCCAAGTGGAGGTATCCGAAATACTTTTGAAGCACGTGGTTATACTGCTTGGGATCCAACTTCACCTGCTTTTGTATTTGGTACAACTTTATGTATTCCAACAATTTTTGTGGCTTACACAGGTGAAGCACTTGATTACAAAACGCCATTACTAAGAGCGTTAAATGCTATTGATAATGCTGCAACTTCAGTTTGTAAATATTTTGATAAAAATGTTAAAAAGGTAAGTTCATCCTTGGGATGGGAACAAGAATTTTTTCTTGTTGATAAAGCCTTGGCATTGAGTAGACCTGATATTGTATTGACTGGTAGAACATTACTTGGTCATTCGTCAGCAAAAGGACAACAATTAGATGATCATTATTTTGGATCCATTCCAAGCAGAGCCATTAATTTTATGCGCGAACTTGAAAATGAATGTATGTTATTGGGAATTCCAGTAAAAACTAGACATAATGAAGTTGCTCCAAATCAGTTTGAAATTGCTCCCATATATGAAGAATGTAATTTAGCGGTTGATCACAATTCGCTATTAATGGATGTAATGGAAAGAGTGGCATCTAAACATGATTTTAAAGTGTTGTTTCATGAAAAACCCTTTGAAGGTGTAAATGGATCGGGTAAACATAATAATTGGTCTCTATCAACAGATACTGGAGTAAACCTTCTAGGTCCTGGGAAAACGCCAATGAGTAACCTACAGTTCTTAACCTTTTTTATAAATACCATTAAAGCAGTTTTAAATTGCGAGGAATTGCTTAGAGCTTCTATTGCTTCAGCGAGTAATGATCACAGGTTAGGAGCAAATGAGGCACCGCCTGCAATAATGTCAATATTTATTGGAAACCAGTTATCGAAGGTGCTGAATGATTTAGAAAGTGTTACTGACGGAAAATTATCACCAGAGGAAAAAACAGATTTAAAATTAAATGTTATTGGAAAAATTCCAGATGTTTTATTAGACAATACAGATAGAAATAGAACTTCATCATTTGCTTTTACAGGTAATAAATTTGAATTTAGAGCGGTTGGTTCGTCAGCAAATTGTGCCAATCCAATGACAGTTTTAAACACGATTGTTGCAAAGCAGCTTAGGGAATTTAAAGTTGAAGTAGATGATCTTATTGATAATAAAGGATTGAAAAAAGACGAAGCTATTTTCAATATTTTGAGAGAGTATATAAAATCATCTAAAAATATATTGTTTGAAGGAAACGGTTATGGTGCTGCCTGGGAAAAGGAAGCGAAAAAGAGAAAATTAAGTAACAATAAAACAACTCCTGAGGCCTTAAAAGTCAAAATTTCTAAAAAAACAATTGATTTATTTGAAGAATTAAATGTGATGAGTGAAATAGAGTTGAGGGCCAGATATGAAATTGAATTGGAAGGGTATACGAAACGAATTCAAATTGAAGCACGTGTTTTAGGTGATGTTGCTGGAAATCATGTTGTCCCAACTGCCGTTCGTTATCAAAATATGTTAACCAAAAATGTTACAGGATTAAAAGAAATTTTTGGAAAAGATTTTGAAGAACACGCACACAAGCAAATCCAATTAATAAAAAACATATCAAATCATATTGAGGCTATTCATTCAAAGGTTGATGCAATGATTGAAGAACGTAAAAAAGCTAATGTAATTCAAAATGTTGAGAAAAAAGCGTTTGCATATTGTTCTAATGTTAAATCTTATTTTGAGGAAATCAGGTATCATTGTGATAAGTTAGAATTAATGGTTGATGATGAATTATGGACATTAACTAAGTATAGAGAGTTACTTTTTATTCGATAATATTAGTAAAGTAGATCCTGCAAATTGCAGGATTTATTTTTTATTTATACCAAAAGATAAATTACTTTTGCAAAATATTATAAATAAGCAATATGAGTTCAGAAGTTAGTAAAAGGTATAGTCAAAGAGGTGTTTCAGCTTCAAAAGAAGATGTTCACAATGCTATAAAAAATGTAAACAAAGGGTTATTTCCAAAGGCATTTTGTAAAATAGTTCCTGATTATTTAACCAATGATGATGATTATTGTTTAATAATGCACGCCGATGGAGCAGGAACAAAATCATCGTTAGCATATATGTACTGGAAAGAAACCGGAGATATTTCAGTTTGGAAAGGTATTGCTCAGGATGCATTAATAATGAATATTGATGATTTATTGTGTGTGGGTGCAACTGATAACATTATGCTGTCTTCAACTATTGGAAGAAATAAAAACTTAATTACGGGCGAAGTAATTTCGGCAATTATAAATGGAACCGAAGAATTATTGGAAGATTTAAAAGGTTTTGGAGTTGAAATTCATTCAACAGGAGGTGAAACTGCTGATGTTGGTGATTTGGTTAGAACTATTATTGTAGATTCTACAGTTACCGCTCGTATGAAACGAAGCGATGTAATTGATAATGCTAATATAATCCCAGGAGATGTAATTGTTGGATTGGAATCGTTTGGAATAGCTTCCTACGAAAAGGAGTACAACGGAGGTATGGGGTCAAACGGATTAACTTCTGCGCGCCATGATGTGTTTAGTAAATATTTAGCCGAAAAATTTCCTGAGAGTTTTGATGCTGCTGTTCCATCCGAATTAGTGTATTCGGGAAATGTGAAATTAACCGATAAAGTTGAAAATTCACCAATTGATGCTGGAAAATTAGTGCTTTCTCCAACAAGAACGTATGCGCCTATAATTAAAAAAATATTAGGAATATATACTTCAAAAGATATTCACGGAATGGTGCATTGCAGTGGTGGGGCACAAACTAAAATTCTTCATTTTATTGATAATTTACACATTATAAAAGACAATATGTTCCAAATTCCACCTTTGTTTAAGTTAATTCAGGAGCAAAGTAAAACTGATTGGAAAGAAATGTATCAGGTATTTAATTGTGGACATAGAATGGAATTGTACGTAACTTCTGAAGTTGCTGAAGACTTAATAGCAATTTCTAAATCATTTAATGTTGATGCAAAAATTATTGGCAGGGTAGAGACTTCTGAAACTAAAAAACTTACAATTAAAAGTGAGTATGGTACTTTTGAGTACTAGTTATTAGCCTTGAAAAAATAAAAGCTGTACTAAATTTAGTGTTGAAAACAGTTAGTTATTAAGCATTGTGCAGACAAACTATAAAAAATTCTTTCAATAAAAAATTGTAAATTTGCAATCCAATAAGATATTACATGTTAGATAAATTAAGAATAGTAAAACAACGATTTGATGAGGTTTCTGATTTAATTATTCAGCCAGATATTATTTCAGATCAAAAACGCTATATAAAAATTAATAAAGAGTATAAAGATTTAAGTGCTGTAATGAAAATTGCTGATGAATATGAATCTTTATTAAATAATATTGAAGAAGCTAAAGAAATTATTTCAGATGGTTCTGATGCTGAAATGACTGAAATGGCTAAAATGGAATTGGAGGAGGCTACTGCTCAACTACCTGAATTAGAAGATAAAATTAAATTTATGTTGATTCCTAAAGATCCGGAAGATGCTAAAAATGTAATTGTTGAAATTAGAGCAGGGACTGGGGGAGATGAAGCAAGTATTTTTGCAGGAGATTTATACAGAATGTATACTAAATATTGCTCGGATAAAGGTTGGAAAACAGAAGTTGAGGATGTTAGTGAAGGAACTTCAGGTGGTTTTAAAGAAATTATTTTTAGTATTACTGGAACTGAGGTGTATGGAGATATGAAATTTGAGTCTGGTGTGCATCGTGTACAACGTGTGCCACAAACCGAAACTCAAGGCCGTGTTCATACTTCAGCAGCCACAGTTATGGTATTGCCAGAAGCTGAAGAATTTGATGTAGAACTAAAACCAAGTGATATTCGTGTTGATTATTTTTGTTCTTCTGGGCCTGGAGGTCAATCTGTAAATACAACGTACTCAGCCGTACGTTTAACGCATATACCTACTGGTTTAGTAGCTCAATGTCAGGATCAGAAGTCGCAACATAAAAATAAAGATAAGGCCATGAAGGTGTTGCGTTCTCGTTTATATGAACAAGAATTAGAGAAAAAATTAGCGGCTGATTCAGAGAAAAGAAATTCGTTAGTTGCAAGTGGAGATCGTTCAGCAAAAATTAGAACTTATAATTATCCACAAGGGCGAGTAACGGAGCATAGAATTGGATTAACTTTATATGATTTACAGAATGTTATTAATGGAGACATTCATAAAATTGTTGAAGAATTAAAACTTGCTGAAAATACCGAGAAGTTAAAAGAATTAGGAGAAGTGCTTTAAAAAGCATTTTATAAAATATTAGAAAAGCAAGAATTTATAATTCTTGCTTTTTTTGTTTCTATATAAAGTCTTGTATTGTTGCAAAATGTATATTTGCGCCTTAAATTAGAAAGAATGATTACAGTTAATGATGTTGCCGTACATTTTGGTGGTACAATACTTTTTGAAAATATTTCGTTTGCAATAAATGAGAATGATAAAATTGCCCTAATGGGTAAAAATGGAGCAGGTAAGTCAACCTTACTACAAATTATTGCAGGTGTAAAAAAGCCTTCATTAGGAAATATTTCAGCACCAAAGGAAGCCAAAATCGGATACTTACCGCAGCATTTATTAGCAAAAGACAATGCAACAGTATTAGAAGAAACCTTGAAAGCATTTTCAGAAATATTTAAAATGAAAGCTGAAATTGATGCAATTAATGAAGCTTTAACTGTTAGAACTGATTACGAAAGTGATGAGTATATGAAGTTAATTGAAACGGTTTCTGAATTAAGTGAAAAATATTATTCCATTGAAGAAACAAATGTTGAAGCAGAGGTAGAAAAAGTATTAAAAGGCTTGGGTTTTGTTGCTGAAGATTTTAATAGACCAACTTCAGAATTTTCAGGTGGTTGGCGAATGCGAATTGAATTGGCAAAAATATTATTGCAAAAACCCGATTTAATTCTTCTTGATGAACCAACAAACCATATTGATATTGAAAGTGTGCAATGGTTAGAAGATTTTTTAATCAATTCGGCAAAAGCAGTTATTGTAATTTCACATGACCGGGCTTTTGTAGATAATATAACCAATAGAACTATTGAAGTTACAATGGGTAGAATTTACGATTACAAAGCTAATTACTCTCATTATTTAGAATTACGAAAGGATAGAAGAGCGCATCAACAAAAAGCATATGCAGAACAGCAAAAAATGATTGCTGAGAATATGGAGTTTATAGAGCGTTTTAAAGGAACGTATTCTAAAACCAATCAAGTGCAATCTCGTGTAAGAATGCTTGATAAGTTAAAGCTAGTAGAGATTGATGAGGTAGATAGTTCAGCATTAAAACTAAAATTTCCACCATCACCAAGAAGTGGACAATATCCTGTTGTTGTAAATGATTTATCTAAAAGTTATGATGAACATGTAGTTTTTAAAAATGCAAATTTAGTTGTAGAACGTGGAGAAAAAATTGCTTTCTTAGGTAAAAATGGAGAAGGAAAGTCAACCATGGTAAAAGCTATTATGGGAGAAATTAATTTTGAAGGAAAATTGGAAGTAGGACATAATGTTAAAATTGGATATTTTGCGCAAAATCAAGCTTCGTTATTAGATGAAGAACTAACCGTTTTTGAAACCATAGATCATATTGCAGTTGGTGATATTAGAGCTCAAATAAAGAATTTATTAGGCGCTTTTATGTTTGGGGGTGATGATACAACTAAAAAAGTAAAAGTGCTTTCAGGAGGTGAGAAAACGCGCTTGGCAATGATTAAATTGTTGTTAGAGCCCGTTAATGTTTTAATTTTAGATGAGCCTACAAATCATTTAGATATGAGAACAAAAGATATTATTAAAAATGCTTTAAAAGACTTTGATGGAACTTTAATTCTGGTTTCTCACGATAGAGATTTTTTAGATGGTTTGGCGGAAAAAGTTTTTGAATTTGGGAATAAACGTGTAAAAGAGCATTTCGAAACTATTTCAAGTTTTATGGAACTTAAAAAATTGAATCACTTACGAGAAATTGAGAAGTAGTGTTCGTCCTAATATTTTAAAAAGTTTATAAATAAAAAACCCAATCTAACGATTGGGTTTTTATATATAAGCAAGAAATTAAAATTTATTTTATTTGATCTACAACTGCCTTAAAAGCTTCTGGGTTGTTCATAGCTAAATCGGCAAGAACCTTACGGTTCAATTCAATATTATTAGCTTTTACTTTTCCCATAAACTGAGAGTAAGACATTCCATACTGACGAGCTCCAGCGTTAATACGTAGAATCCATAAAGCACGGAAAGTTCTCTTTTTGTTTTTGCGGTCTCTGTAGGAATATGACATTCCTTTTTCAACTGCATTTTTTGCTACTGTATAAACGTTTTTTCTACGTCCAAAGTAACCCTTTGCTTGCTTCAATATCTTTTTTCTTTTAGCTCTTGAAGCAACTGAATTTACTGATCTTGGCATAATTCATTTTGTTTTTTTGTAGTAGGCGGTAAATTAATACACTTGTTAGCACTACTCCATGGTTAATAATTAAATTCCCTTTAACTTTATTATTTTAAAGTTAATTGTTGTAAAACATTAGCAGTATCTGATTTATGAACTAAACCAGCATGTGTTAATTTTAATTTACGTTTTTTGCTTTTTTTAGTCAAAATATGACTTTTAAAAGCATGCTTTCTTTTAATTTTTCCAGAACCAGTTAGCTTAAAACGCTTCTTGGCACTAGATTTGGTTTTCATTTTCGGCATTTCTGTCTATTTTTATCTTGCTTAATATTTTTATTTCTTTTTTGGAGTAATAAACATAATCATACGTTTACCCTCTAATTTAGGCATTTGCTCAACTTTACCATATTCTTCAAGTTCAGTAGCTAGCCTTAACAACAATATATGTCCTTGATCTTTATAAATAATAGATCGTCCTTTAAAGAACACAAATGCTTTTAATTTAGCGCCATCTTGTAAAAACTTAATGGCATGTTTCTTTTTAAATTCAAAATCATGCTCATCAGTATTTGGTCCAAATCTAATTTCTTTCACAACAACTTTAGTAGCTTTAGCTTTTTGAGCCTTTTCTCTTTTCTTTTGTTCATATAGAAATTTTTTATAATCGATTACTTTACAAACTGGAGGAACTGCTTTAGGTGATATTTCCACTAAATCAAGTTCTTGCTCTCTAGCAATTGCTTTTGCTTTTGAAAGTGAGTAAACTCCAACTTCAACGTTGTCTCCAACTAATCGAACTTCATCAACATGAGTTATTTTTTCATTAATTCTATGTTGATCTTCTTTAATTACACGCCAAGGTCTTCTTGGTCTGTTTCTTCTAATTGCTATGGCTTCAAAATTTAAATTAAACTAAAATTGTTTTATTGTACTATTTACTTCTTTATCAATAAATGATATAAATTCTTCAATTGAAAAGGTTCCTATATCTCCTTCGCCTTGTTTTCTTACAGAAACCGTTCCATTTTCTTCTTCTTGCTCTCCAACAATAATCATAAACGGAATTTTATTCACTTCAGCATCACGAATCTTTCTTCCTGTTTTCTCGTTTCTGTCATCTACAAGGGCGCGAATTTCGGCATTTTCTAGCAAATGTAAAACTTTTTCCGCATATTTTTGATATTTCTCACTGATTGGCAGTAAGATAACCTGCTCTGGGGTAAGCCATAACGGGAATTTACCACCTGTATGTTCTAATAAAACTGCAATAAATCTTTCCATAGAGCCAAACGGAGCTCGGTGAATCATAATTGGTCTATGAAGTTGATTGTCAGAACCTTTGTACTCTAAATTAAAGCGCTCAGGTAAATTGTAATCTACCTGAATGGTTCCTAATTGCCAGCTTCTACCTAAAGCATCTTTCACCATAAAGTCTAATTTTGGTCCGTAAAACGCTGCTTCACCTTCTTCAATTATAAAATCAAGTCCTTTGTCTTTTGCTGCGTTTATAATTGCATTTTCTGCTTTTTCCCAATTTTCAACTGAACCAATGTATTTATCAGGATTTTCCATATCTCTTATAGAAACTTGCGCAGTAAAATTATCAAATCCTAGAGCATTTAAAACATATAGTGACAAATCAATCACATTTTTAAACTCTTGATCTAATTGATCTGGTGTGCAAAAAATATGTGCGTCATCTTGTGTAAACCCTCTAACACGAGTTAAACCATGCAATTCACCACTTTGTTCGTATCGGTAAACTGTTCCAAATTCTGCAAAACGTTTTGGTAAATCTTTATAGGAATATGGCTTATGATTGTAAATTTCACAATGATGTGGGCAGTTCATAGGTTTTAATAAAAACTCTTCGTCTTGTTTTGGAGTTTTTATAGGTTGAAAACTGTCTTCACCGTATTTCGCATAATGACCTGAAGTAACATATAATTCTTTCTGACCAATATGTGGAGTCATTACCATTTCATAACCCGCCTTTTTTTGCGCTTTCTTTAAAAAATCTTCTAATCTACCTCTTAAAGCAGCTCCTTTAGGTAGCCATAAAGGTAAGCCTTGTCCAACTTTTTGAGAGAAAGTAAACAGCTCTAACTCTTTCCCTAACTTTCGATGATCCCTTTTTTTAGCTTCTTCTAACATAGCTAAATATTCGGTAAGCATTTTTTGTTTTGGAAAAGATATTCCATAAATACGTGTAAGTTGATTGTTTTTTTCATCTCCACGCCAATAGGCACCTGCTGTACTCATTACTTTTACAGCTTTTATAATTCCGGTGTTAGGAATATGTCCTCCGCGGCATAAATCTGTAAAATCGGAATGATCACAAAATGTAATATCGCCATCGGTTAAATTTTCAATTAACTCAACCTTGTATTCGTTATTTTGACTTTTATAAAGTTCTAAAGCATCATTTTTAGAAACTTCACGCATTTTAAATACGTGTTTTTCACGAGCAAATTCTAGCATGCGTTGCTCAATAGCTTTAAAATCTTTTTCTGAAATTACTTCATCACCCAAGTCAACATCATAATAGTAGCCATTGTCAATTGCAGGTCCAATGGTTAATTTTACATTTGGATAAAACGATGTAATGGCTTGTGCTAATATGTGAGCTGAAGAATGCCAAAAAGCTTTTTTACCCTCGTCATCATTAAAAGTAAATAAGGTTAAGCTTCCGTTTTTAGTTAATGGCGTTGTTGTTTCAACGGTTGTATCATTAAAACATGCAGAAATTACATTTCTTGCTAAACCTTCACTAATACTTTTTGCAACATCCATTGGAGTAACCCCACTTGCATATTCCTTAACCGAGCCATCTGGTAGCGTAATTTGAATCATATAATTTTATTAAAGGTGCAAAGATATTAGAAAAGTATCACTTCCGCAATAAGTTTCACACACATTATAGGTTATTAATCAGTATTCGTTATTTTATAAGGTTACACCTTATTATTATATAAAGAAATAATCGAAATGGTGTGTTGAATTTTGCATTTAAGGTGAAAGTTTTTTTATTTTTTTATGGTGTAATATCTTTATTTACAAGAGGTTGTTTTTTAGGGTTAAAATAAAGTGAATCTTTTCTCAAAAATTAGTTGTCAGGAATAAAGAATGTATTACATTTGCCACCGCTAACGAGGAAAGGGGATGGTGTTATGTTGGCGAGAAAGTTCAGGAATTTAGTAAATGTAGAGGTTAAAAAAAAGCTAAAAT
>Ga0208894_1000095_pt1 | contig 80256 bp, 75 predicted proteins | sample ETNtaG_12_FD_185752 | JGI IMG/M metagenome (GOLD analysis project Ga0208894, IMG submission 185752) | Marine microbial and viral communities from oxygen minimum zone, Eastern Pacific Ocean - ETNP201306SV49 (SPAdes) (version 2) | ecosystem: Environmental > Aquatic > Marine > Oceanic ...
TCACGAAGCATCCTGATTATTTGTTCCGCTTTAAAACGCTTTTTCCCCATAAAAATTAACCCCTTTCTATGAATGTTTTATCACAATACTAATTTTAAGGGTGGATCAGTTTTTCGGGGTAGGGTCAAAGGAGTTACTCTTTAAAAAATTGTAATAAAATATAATACCCTAAATCTGAAGTTGGTAGGTAACCAAAGAAAAACTCACCCTTAATCATCAGACCAATTTGAGTGGTCGCCACCAAAAGGAAAAACTTCAGCCAGCTGGAGTTTTGCTTGTTCCAGTTTCCCTTCATTGAAAAGATTTAATATCCGCATAACTATTTCAAGCCTTCCAGGTGGACAATTTTTGAAAGATGAGGATGGAACATTGGCCGTCAGAAACTTTATTTCCTCTGGACTTAAATTTTCCAAATTGAGTCCTTTATCGTCAGGTTTTGTCATTTGCTTCCTCCCTATAAGAATTAATGTGTAATGATAGCATACTAAGGGTTAATTAGTAAAGGGTATGTCGGATGCAAATAGTGCTTTTGTAGCTGAAAATTAATTTCTCCATCGTATTTCCCATTATATTTCTGGTAAGTCTTGAATAAAAAAAAAACGGTATTATATTACATGTTATCTGCTAATATGGCCTGCAAATTAGGGCGCTTTAAGTTACCGAGAGGAGGTGCTTTATATGATATAACTGTCGTTTCATATTTTATAAGGTAACTATTTAATAGACTAATTTATATATTTTAAAGGAGGTGGAAAAAATGAAAAGGTCGGCATTTATGATGGGTGGCCAGGATATTGACAGTTTGACGGCTGGTCAGGCAATGGAAACCGGGGTTAAGTTTTGTCATTCATCCACTTCATGGAGAAACATTTCTTCGGTATTAGTGAATAAAAGGTATGGAAGTCTTCCGGTTGTTGACGACGATATGAACCTGATAGGAATTGTAAGTGAAGACGACCTGTTAGGGGTTCTTTTAGAAAAACGGGATGAAAAAACAGTTAAAGCGGAAGATATAATGACTAAAAATCCAATAACTGTTGAAGAAGGTACGTCTATTTTCGATGTTATAAAGACATTAGAAGGCCATAAATTGATAAGAGTGCCTGTTGTAAAAGGGTCCAGATTAGTCGGAATTTTAACACGGCGAGATGTGCTTTACTGTTATTTAATGGCAACGGCTCAAACTATGGGGGTATAAACCATACCAACTATATCTCGCGCATTATGCGTCGCGCGCGTCGCAACATGGATGCCAATCAAACCAGAAAATCAAATTGGGAGGATTTTACAGGGTGCCTAATTCACAATGAGGATGATGCGGGTGTGTAGAAGTTTTCAGGACTTTGTTAAGATGGCAGTTACCAGAATAATGGAACATCTTCATGGCATTCTGCTCCTATGAGGATTAATGCTTAATTGTAGCATATTCGGCAGCAGCGGAGAAAGGGTTATCGGATACTAATAGTGCTTGATATTTGACCTGCAGGTAGGGGTATAATTGGTTGCCTCATTCCCATTATATTAGCTTCAACCTCTTCAAATAACTGCTTCTGACTAAGGTAAGGTTGTCAACACACATATAAAAAGAATCTTATTTGCAAGTTACCAAATAAGAACCGTTTTAATCGAACAACCCTGTATTCCTAAAACCTCCATTGAAAAAGTAATTGACGGATTTTCTCTTTGCGTAACTGTTTACCTATAAAAAAGCATTAATAAATAAATCAATTATAACAGTTTTTATATATAAATAGTTAAAGAATTGGTTGATAAGTAAATATATTTAAAATATTGAAAAGCATTTGTTTATTAAAATTGTATAGGATGATTTGGTTGACTAAAAATCCTATAAAAGAGCAAGTCAAATGAACACTATAAGAAGGCATAAAAAAGGAATAGCACCAAAAAAATGCTACCCCTTAATCTTCTAACATTCTTCTAACAAAACAGCAAAAAACACCCGTAAATGAGAGATAAGGCTTTGCTATCAAGTTAGTAAAAAACCTTGACAGCAAAGCACTTACACAATTTTGTTTTTTCCTGCTACTTCTTGTTTATGCGTCTGATTTGGCTCATAACCCAAAGGTCGCAGGTTCAAATCCTGTCCCCGCTACCAATTATATTTTAACAATTTAAGCTCCATGCAGCAAGCCCTGCACCAGTACGGTTCAGGGCTTGCTGCAAGGAATGTTCTGTGCATTGAAGTAATTTTTTTTATATCAGATCGCTAAACATCTTCATCAACTCTACATTTTATAAAATAACTGATTTTTTTGACCATTGAAAATCTCGATCATTATACTTCATCTTCTGATGCCATGTTTCACAAAAACTTTTTTTAGGATTAGCCCAGCAAATCATTCAAAAACTCTACAGCCTCTCCACTGATATTTTACCCACCCGTTATGACGTCAACCTGATGAGATTTCTACTTCCTAACACAGGACTAAAAGATGCTTCGAGTTTTGCCGGTAAGGTTCACAATATAATAAAAAAAAAGAATTTACGACAAAGGCGGGGACTACCTTGGTCTGATAGTCCGCGCTGGAGTCCCTTAATATGCATATTCTGATAGTTTTGAATTTGAAGAAAGCCGACTGGAGGAAAACAATTAAACAGTACCATCTTCGCTCGGGCAATAAGATTACTAAAAAGACACAGTCTAAAGGACGGAATCGCGTTGAACAAAAGTAACTATGGTAAACTGCAGAGGTAAAAAGGGGTAGAAAAGTACCAAGCACTTAGAAGGTGCAAAGACATAGAGGTTATCGGTTACTAGTTGTTGGTTGTTTATAGCCCCTTTCGCGGGGATGATAGGCGGACACATCGGGAATCAATTTTACTACCAGACACTGAAAAAAAATAGATTAAACAGAGTGGGTTGACAACAACACGGCTTTATGAGATCATTTTTTTGTAATAAGTTCTCGGAAAACAAACCATGTGGAAAAATGTCTTTGTAAACTTTTTGGTTTTATCGTTCATTGTTTTTTCCGGGCAATACTTAAATTATCGGATTGAATTGAAGAATGCCCTGAAAAAAAACCCTATAGACAAGATTGACCCGCCAAGATCTGACATTTCAGGGGCTTTCTATAGCACTTCCCACCGCATGTCTATTTCAGGAATACAGCAACATTTAAATACAAGGACATTTCATATTTGCGGAAAGGAAACAACAGACAAAGGAATTACTATTACAATTCATACGCCTACCGATAAAACAACCACAAACAATTTAATGACAACATCCTCCTCATAATATCTCCTCAAATCCAATCATGGCTATTTCAAAAAAGATAGAGCATTTTATGGAAAATTCCTCGTGGATACGGAAGATGTTCGAGGAGGGGAATGCTCTGAAAAAGAGAATAGGGGAAGAAAATGTTTGTGATTTTTCCCTTGGAAACCCTATTTCAGAGCCACCACCACTATTTCATCAAGCGTTACAACTAGTAGTGAATGATCAAACACCGGGCCAGCATCGTTACATGCCTAACGCCGGATACCCTGAAACAAGGAAATATATTGCTGATATACTATCTAAAGAGAGTGACTTGCCTGTATCAGAAGACCACATTATCATGACCTGCGGCGCCGCTGCAGGCCTTAATGTGATATTTAAAACCATTTTAAATCCCAGAGATGAAGTAATAATATTTTCACCTTATTTTGCAGAATATATATTTTATGTCAATAATAATGCCGGCACACCAAAAATTGTGGAAACTACAGATAATTTTAATATTAATATTCACAATCTCGAGAAGGCCATCAATGATAAAACAAAAGCTGTTTTAGTAAATTCTCCAAACAACCCCACAGGAGTTGTTTATCATGAGAGTGTTTTAAAAGAAATATGTACCTTGCTGAAACAAAAAAGTAAAGATTACAATGAGAACATATATTTAATTTCAGATGAACCGTATAAAAAAATCGTATATGATAATATTGTTGTACCTACTATTCTGAAACTATATAACCACAGTATTATTGTTAATTCTCATTCTAAAGACCTTTCTCTTCCGGGGGAAAGAATAGGGTATATTGGGGTATCTCCTCAATGCACGGATTGGGAGCAGATTATAGCGGGGGCTGTTTTCTGCAACAGAACACTTGGTTTTGTAAATGCACCTGCCCTCATGCAACGGGTTATCAGGCGATTAAAGAATGTTTCAGTTAATATTCGAGATTATCAGCAAAAAAGGGACTTGCTTTATAGTAGCCTTATAAAAATGGGATATGAAATGATAAAACCTCAAGGAGCTTTCTATTTTTTTCCAAAATCGCCTATTAAGGATGAGTTGGAATTTATTAAAATACTGTATTCAAAAAATATTCTCACTGTTCCGGGTAGAGGTTTTGGAAGGTCCGGGCATTTCAGGATTTCTTATTGTGTAGCTCAAAGTGTTATTGAAAGATCATTAGAAGGTTTTAAGGAAGCAATTTATCAGTCATTGGATGCAGGTAATTAGCATTGGGGTTTAGTAGTATTGACCAGTGGAAAATGACCAATTAAAAGGAGATTTATCATGAGCTGGATTTTTGGCGCAGGTATGGGAATGTTTTTGGGAGGCCCCCTTGGAGCTGTGGTAGGAGGTGTGATGCAGCATATGTTGACCAAGGATACCCGAGATAGAATTATGTCTAACCCAGCAAAAACCAACCAGGAAGCTTTATTTGTTACCAATCTTGCGGCTATTATGACTAAAGTTGCAATGGCTGATGGGCACGTAAGTCAAAAAGAAGTGCAACTTATTCATAATTTCTTTGCTAATAAACTAGGTTACAGAGGTGAAGAACTCCGTTTTATTGACGGTATTATAAAAGAAACCCAGCGGCTTAATCCGGACCTGACGCAAATCTGTCAGGCATTCAGGATAACATCTAATCCTGAAATCAAGATGTTGCTTGTAGACATAACTTATCAAATCGCTTCTACAGATCATGTAATTACAAAAAATGAACAGAGTGCTATTGATCATATAGCATCGCAAATGGGTTTATCAAAAGATGAACATCAAACAATAAGGAACCAATATTCCCATGAGAACAAGGAAGACTGTTATTCTGTATTTGGGCTTGACCCGAATGCAACACCAGAGGAAATTAAAAAGGCTTACAGAGTCATGGCATCACAGTATCATCCGGATAAAGTTTCACATCTTGGAAACGAATTAATTGAGTTTGCCAATAAAAAATTTACTGAGATTAATGCAGCATATGATAAACTAAAAAAACAAAGGGGTTTTTAAAATGAACAAGACCATTCTATCAACCTTAAAGGCTCCAGCGGCCATCGGACCTTATGAGCAGGGGATAAGGGTTGGTTCTTTTATTTTTACTTCAGGACAAATTCCTATTAACCCTGAAACAAATGAACTGATTGGTGGCAAAATAGAAGACGAAACAAAGCAGGTCTTAAAAAATATTGGTGCAGTTTTACAGGCAGGTGGATCTTCTCTTGAAAACACAGTCAAAATAACCGTTTATTTAAGAGACATGTCTAATTTTACCCGCATGAATAAAATTTATCAGTCATTTTTTCCAAAAAATAAACCTGCTCGAACTTGCGTGGAAGCTTCCGAGCTTCCAAAAGGAGTAGGAGTTGAGATGGATGCAGTGGCTTTTGTTGAAAATGATTAATGGAAACTCATATTGTAATTTATATTACATCGGGCAATACTGAAGAAGCTGAAAATATTGCTGCTGGTTTGGTAAAAGAAGGTTTGGCAGCCTGTGTTAATATTGTCCCATCAATAAAGTCAATTTATAAATGGAAAGGTGAGATTTGTAACGACAACGAGTCCCTGTTAATTGCTAAAAGCCGCAAATCGCTTATGGGACAAGTTATAGAATGGGTAAAAAAACATCATTCATACGAGACTCCGGAAATAATCGCCATACCAATTGTTCATGGATCAAGAGATTACCTGAAATGGATTGATGATTCCTGCCTCTTTTAAAAAAGGTCAAAGCTCCCTGGTCATGGGGCAAACACTGATTTTTACTGCCTATTGCCCCTAAGTTTCAAGCACTTTTTCTTTTCATCCTTTGTGTTTATTAAAATATTAATTTAAAAAAAGATATAGACAATGATCAGACTCGGGTGGAAGTTTGAGGGGATTATTTAAGAAACTCTAATTCTGCTGAGATTTCTTTCAGAATTTTTTCGGCAATTTCTTCTCCATTGATAGAATATTTTCTTTAAGCAATTTCGTTTTTGAACCGCTCTACTTTTTCGCTACGAAAATCTTGAGACGATTTTATTATCTCGTTAATTTTTGCTATATCCTTCGCCTTGGATGACACGAGGACTTTTTGAGCGGACGTAGATTGAGTATACTTTTTTTCACTACCTGAGACTTTCTTATCCTTTGTGTCAGCCTTTTTCTCCTCTTTTTTTGAGTCAGTTTTGGAAGTTGTGCTTTTAAAACGACCTGATGAACCTGGAATTTCCATATTTTACCGTCCTGTTACGTTAACTTATTCAAAAATATCTAATGCGCGCTGCTCGTTTAAAGGGATTGTTCTAATTATCTTTCCTGATTCATCTCTGATTGCTTGACCACAGCTTTATTTTCATCGGTTGTTAAATGTTTTATTCGATTTTTATTGATTACATTATTGGTCACGTCTTTTATAGAAACAGAATTATTCTTTTCGGCTTCTTCTAATGGTCTATTAGAAAAATTTTTGTCAGATAATTTTTTTACATTTTTATCTGATAAAATTTTAGAACTAGTCGATCTAAAGGATGTAAGTTTTTGATTTATTGTATTATCCATTTTTATATCTCGCATCTTGGTTTTTTATCCAACGAGACTTATCGTCTAAATTCATACCACACTTTAGTAAAAAAAAAGGTAGAAAAATAATTTTTTAATTATAAATGGGTGGTTTTACTAAAAAACAGGGAGGCTTCTTTAAAAATCACTCGGTTGATAGTGAACAAAATAATAATACGGTATTATTTTTTGGCTTTGGAAGGCTTTGCCTTTTTAGGCTTGGATAATTTTTTATTTATCGCCTCAAGTTCTTTGGAAAGATTTTTACTGATGATTGCAAATGTAGCATTATTTTCTTTAATAGAAGTTTTATAGATTTCTGCCAATTGCTTAATTTTGGCGTTTACTGAAGCTAATTGTTTATTTAAAGGAACCAAGCCTTTTTTATTTGAAGTTGTAATTGTTGACATGGATTGTTTATATATATTAATGAGTTGAGAAATTTTTAAATTAACCGTACCCAGCTGCTTGTTAAAGCTTGCAATCATGCTTTTTTCCTTTGAAATTTGTTCTATAGCCATTTTTTTATATACATTAATTATCTGATTAACCTGGGCATTAACTTCCTTCATCTTTTGGTTAAAGTTAACAATATTTTTATTCTCTCTATCAATTTCTTCTTGAGTTGAAGTTTTGTAAATAGCCGCAAGATCAGCAATTTTTAATGCAATTTCTTCCAATTCTAACTGAAAATTCTCTTGAAAGAGTTTCTTGCTTTTTCTTTCTTCTTCAAAATACGCCTGGTTCAAATCTTTAAATTTTTGAATTTGCTCAACATAGGCTTTCTGCAATTCATCAAAATGAGTCTGATTGAATTTCTCAATTTTCTGGAGTTTTTCTTCTAGTTTTTGTAATGAGTTAAAAAAGAGCTGATTGTTTTCTTCCGCAAGGCCATATTTTTTTGTGAATTCTTCTTGGAAGAGAATTGTTTCTGACTTGATATCTGCTTGATTTCGCAGAGTTGTCTCATGAAGGTTTTTTAGAGTTTGAACCATGCTGTCTACCTTGGACTCGATCATATCGAATCGCGCATGGATAGCTTTTGAATCTTCTCTAGAAAAAAATGCGAACGCAGATGGCGGATGCAAAAAAGTCATTGCGAAGCCTAAAAACAATAAAGTAGCAAAATAACATAATAAAAACCGTCTTTTAGGCTTTTCGCAAAAACTAAAAAAAAAATAGGGCAAATTAGTCATGTTTTAAACTTATTTAGCCACACGAAATTCCGCTCGTCTGTTTTTCGACCAGCAAGGCTTCGTACTTTCCGAACACAGAGATCTCTCTTCCCCAAAAGTAACAGTCGAGATTCTGGATGGATCAACCCCAAGAGACAACAGGTAATTTTTTGTTGCATTTGCTCTCCTGTCACCTAAAGCAAGATTATAATCTGATGTCCCTCTTGCATCGCAATGTCCCTCTATTCTTATAAGAGCATTCGGGTTTGAATTTATCCATACCGCATTTCTATTTAATATTTCCCTGTCTCCAGGTCTAATACTGTACCTGTCAAAATCAAAATGAATTGTCGTAAGGTTTGGAGTTGACTCAAACACTTTAGTAGCTGAAGCAACATACATTTCTTGAAAGTTCGAGCTGGGCTCACCAATAAATAGATTTGGTTTCTCGTCAGCTGCATCTGATGGCCGTAAGGGCTCTTCGCTAAATCGCCGAAAAGCAGTTACTTCCTCATAAGTTTCTCCGGCCTCTTCAGTTTTAGGAGCCTCCTCGGCCTTTGCTACTTCAGGAGCTACCATAGCTTTCTTAGCGCAACCTCCCGCTATAAAAATCATTAAAAAAGCAAAACATACAGTTACAAAATTTAATGATAACTTATTAATCACAATCTGCCTCCTTTCAAATAAAAAAATTAAAAATAACACTAACAGAATATTTGATAAAAATCTAATTTAAAACGGGTGACCAGGCAGGAAAAAATCCACCCCCTTTCAAAAAAGTCAAGCGTCGTATTCCCGGCCTATCAGTTTGCATAATATATATTGCGGATTCATCCAAACCAGTAGTAGCAAAAGCCAAAAACCACCCATTAGGAGACCAAGTTGGGGATTCATAACTACTTCCTTTTTTAGTTAATTGAACCACTTCGCCACTTTTCAAATCTTTGATTACTATTTGAGAACTATCTTCTATTAAAGAACTATATGCTATCTTATCTCCTTTAGGAGACCATGCCGGCTGATCATTGTAGGATCTTTCAAAGGTGATGCGCTTGATCGTTTTTTTCTCTCCCTTTTCTGCGTCCATAATATAAATTTGAGGTGTTCCTGACCTGTCTGAAGTAAAAGCAATTTTTTTTCCATCCGGCGACCATGTCGGTGACGTATCAATCCCTCTGAAATGAGTCAACCTTTGAATATTACCTTTTGCATCAATTATGTATATTTCAGGATTCCCATCCTTACTTGAGGTAAAAGCAATCTTTTTCCCATCTGGCGACCAGGCTGGATTTGCATTTAATCCTGGAAAATTTACAATTACTTTATTTTTCTTATTTTCAAGTGAAACAACTTGTAAAATCGGATTATTATTTTTGTACGATGTAAAAGCTATCTTCTTACCGTCCGACGACCAAGCGGGGAATAAAACTAGTGATCGTTCGGTTGAATATTGCTTTAAACTCTTTTCATACCCATCGTAATCTATAACAAAGAGTTCTTTATGGCCCGACTCAAAAGAGACAAACGAAATTTTTGTTTGCGCTATTCCCGCTTCATTCGTTAATTGAAATACAGTTTCATCGGCAAATTTATGTATTATTTGTCTGAGATGAGATTTTTGCCCTCTATATAATTTTCCAACCAGATATCTTCCATTAACAATATCGTAGAGGCTTAACTTGAAAGTTATCTCCTTTTCTGTCGCGGTATATTCCCCTTTTATCACCGCATGAGCGCCTAAATCCTCCCATTCTAAATAGTGAACAGCATCTTCATTCAAATCTAATCTGTTTATATGATTGGCCTTTAGGGGATTGATGATATCAAACATACCAGATAAATTCAAATCATTTTTAAGAATATCAGCTCCTTCGACAGCAGAAGCATCCCCCGACTCAAAAATTTCAGTAACTAAAAAATCCGGTACAGCAATTGATATTTTCTTTTTTGCTTCCTTAAAAACACTGAGATGCACATCAGCCTGAGCATTTGCATATGAAGGGATGAGCCAAAATAGAGAAAGAAAAAATATTATTAATAAACATCTTTTTTTCATAATAACTTAATGCAGCTAAAAGGACTTAGATTCCCGCTTTCTCGGGAATGACAAAAAGGCGTCATGATTACAGAAACCGCTTATTGTCATCCCCAAAACCCAAACGTCATCCTCGGCCTGACATGGAATTTATGGACATTCAAGATTCTCCCTACATGCCCATACATTTGCAATACAGGGCAACAGTGTAAAAGTGTGTACTTTATTTTAAAGTGTAATTAAAGTCAAGAAATACCCTGAGAAAGTCTTCATGGTATTCGGATGGCAGCGGGGGAAGAGGATCAGAGTTTTTAACAGCTTCTAAAGCTAAATCATCCAACATGCGATTTCCCGATGGTTCATCGATTTTGTAATCCTCAATTTTGCCACTGCGAATTATATTAAATGAAACTACCGTCTTTTTGTTGGTTTCCTTTTCGCTTAAAATTTCAATTCCTGATGGATTTTTCCATTGAGACTTAGCTTTGTTTTGAATTAGTGCAAAATAGACTGAAAGATATGACGGTGTCTCATTTACGTTTTGATTTGAGACAGAAGGAATCTGGCTCGATAACTTTGCCAGGGCTTCAGTTATGGCAGATTCATCAGTTATGGGAGATGTTTGAATTTTTGCTGCTTCCTCCTGCCATTTTTTTTCTAATTCCTCCAGTTGTTCTAAAGATTTTGATTTTTCAAAATCCAGTTTACTGCTTTTGTCTTTAGACCATTCTTCTTCAAGTTTATTCAGTTCTTCTAAGACTTTGTTTTTTCTTTTTTTGCTCTCATCAATTAATCCACTTTTATTTTCCGCTTTTTCGATTTTATCCAGCGCAGCTAACATTTCAGGAATATTACTTTCTTCTATATCATTTTTTTTTTCAAGCGGCTTTTTATGTTTAATTTTTTTTTCCAGTGTTTTCAGTTTAGCTAAAGCTAAACTATTTTTTTTCTCTGAAAGCAGGTTAACAGGTTTAGTTTTCGGCGCTGGTTTAGTTTTCGGTGCAGGTTTAATTTTTTTCGCTGGTTTAGTTTTCGGTGCAGGTTTAATTTTTTTTACTAGTTTAGCTTTTGGTGCAGGTTTAATTTTTTTTGCTGGTTTAGCTTTCGACGCTGGTTTAGCTGTCTTTTTTATTGGAGGTAATCTGACCAGGTTTACTGTATAAACAGGTGTATAGGTTGTTTTTTTTGATTTTAAATATGGTACCACGGACAGGACGCCAATAAACATCAAATGCATGAGTGTAGACAATAAAAACATTTGAATCATATTTTTATCTCACTCAATAAATTCGGTAACCATACCCAGTCTTTGAATTCCCGCATTTTTGATTTTTGCCATTGCTTTGACGACAAAGCCATAAGGCAGGTTTTTATCCGCCCTGAGAAAGACTTCTCTCAATTTTCGCTTAGCATATAAATCTTTCAGCCTCTTTTCAAGCTTATCCAAAGGAATTATTTCTTTACCAAGGTAAATCTTTTTATTTTTTTTAATAGAGATAACAGCGCCTTTAGATAAATCCACTTTTCCAGCTGCTTCCTGAGGTAGTTGGATATCTACTCCTCGCTGCAGCATTGGGGCGGTTACCATAAAAATAATGAGAAGGACAAGCATGACATCAACAAAAGGCGTTACATTAATTTCTCCCATAAGTTTTTGCCATCGATGTTTTGTTGTTCTCATTTCATTTTTTCCTCATCAAACTTCTTTCTACCACGGATATAAATTCCAGTGAAAATTCATCCATTTCTGAAGCTATGATATTAATTTTATTATTAAAATGATTGTACCCTATAACCGCAGGTATTGCTGCGGCAAGTCCTGCTGCTGTTGCAATCAATGCTTCAGATATCCCTGGAGCAACACCACCAATACTTGCTGAACCTTTAATGCCTATAGCTCGAAAGGCATCCATAATACCCCATACTGTGCCAAATAATCCGATGAAAGGGCTTGTGCTTCCAGTCGTGGCTAAAAAACTCAAGCCTTTTTCGAAACGGCTTATCTCCTGCGACTCGGCTTTATCCAGAGCTCGCTGTAAAGCCTGGAGATCCTCCTGTACCTGAGGTTGCACTGTGTCTTCAGATAAAGAATTTTCTTTCCTACGATATTTTTGAAGTGATACAACGTCTAAATAACCGGACATAAAAATATTTGCTACATGGCTGCCTTTCAAAATTTTACTCGAGGCATAGGCATTGTTTAAGCTCCCTCCTCTTGGAAAAACTTTTCTAAATTTTTTGGATTGATTTTTTGCTTTCCGAAACAAAAGCATTTTTTGAAATATTATTGCCCAGGAAATGATTGAGAATATGAGTAAGAGCAGTAGAACTGCTTTAGCAACTGGCCCGGAGTGACTGACCATCTCAATTACACTTCCTTGAAAACTTCCATTAATTGATTGCAAAAAATCCATAAACTTTTACCCTAAAAAATATTTTTATAAAAAATGAAGCTTCCTGCGGCAAACCCTGCACCAGCGCAGTTAACAGCAAGCTGTATTGAACGCACCCGCTATACACACTAAGATCTCTAATTAAAGTATAAATATTTCTTAAGTTATTGTAAAGTGATGTTATAAGCTAATTAAAGATAGGTCAAAATTTAGTGAAAGTCAAAAAAACAGTGAGAAACATAAAATTAACTATTCAATATGACGGTACAAATTACCACGGCTGGCAGGTTCAATCAAACGGGATTTCAATCCAGCAGGTAATTGAGGAAGTAATCTTTAGCATCATGAAAAAAAAATCCAGGCTTACTACATCCGGCAGGACTGACGCGGGAGTTCATGCATTATCGCAAGTGGCAAATTTTAAAACCAATTCCACGCTGGATACGGACAAATTGAAAAAAGGGCTTAACAGTATATTACCAAAAGATATTGTCATCTTAGATGCACAGGAGGTCCCTCTGGATTTTCACGCAATGAAATGCGCGAAAAAAAAACTTTATCGTTATGATATTAACAATTCACCTTTTCCCGATGCTTTTTCTTTTAAGTTTACTAAGTTTATTCCATACTTTCTAAACGTCTCTTCCATGAAAATTGCTTCTCAGCATTTTTTAGGTACACATGATTTTTCCGCATTCAGATCTTCTTCATGTGGAGCCAAGACCACAGTCCGCACCATTTATAAAATTGAGATATCTCAAAAATTCTTCAACAATATCGAAAATAGAGGAAACGAACTATCATTTCCCCCTTGCTGCATAAGCATAGAGGTTGAGGGAAATGGGTTTTTAAAAAATATGGTAAGAAATATTGTCGGAACTTTAATAGAAGTCGGAAGAAAAAAACTTGTCTCTGAAGATATAAAAAAAATTCTTGCATCCAGGGACAGAAAAAACGCTGGCCCAACAGCCTCGCCTCAGGGTTTATTCCTTGTTAAAGTTTTTTATTAATAATATTGACTCAAACGATGTAAATTGAGCACAATGAAGCTTTTTTTCTTATTTGTTTTATCGGAATGTTTGCACCCTGATAACTGACAATTTCATTATGCCATTCACTGTACTTTTGTGGTTAAATGTTTTTTATTTTATGCATCAGTGACTGATGAAATTATTAAAGCAAGGAACAAAAATGATGAGTTTTTCACTGAAAATGGCCTTAGAAATATTATTATGCAGCATAAAAATAAATTCTCTTCAGCAATTTCAAACTTATCATGAAATCTCTCACGGACTTTATCGGGGAAATAGAATTAAATGATGATATCACTCTGGTTGCCGTGGTACTGACTTAACATAGCACGGAAAGTTGCCGCATCCACAATCCGGTAAGGAAAACCGAATTGGACGGTTTCCAAAGGAACGCCACCCAAAGGGTTGAGGCCATGGTGGCCGATAATCAAATAGGGCTACCGCTCAATAATTGCTAACAAATACTTTGTTAAAATAAAATGTTCCAGTTAGTAATATAGAACAGCCACAGTCAAGTCTACATCTCATTAACACCTATATTCATCGATCTGATTAAATGTTTTTGCAGTTTCTTCATTCCCTGCTTTTTTAATTTCTCTATAGCATGTAGTGATATTTTCAGAAAACGAATAAACTTTCTTTTTGAACTATCGCTATATCCACCTCTCCTTTTACTTCTTTTATATAATATGGTGTAAATCCATGAGCTGTATACATAATGATCAACTTATTTTTTTCACATCCAATAGATCATCTTCTTTATCAAGGAGGCTCTTCAGTTTTTTGAAACAGGATTGGCTGCAGGTCAAAAGCATGAGATCATGACCATGCTTTTTTGCTTCTGAATCACTTGTAGACATAATCGCAGGGACTTTTTTATCTATAGCCTTAAATCCTAAAAAAATAATATTTCCTTCATTCTCTTTCATGTCAACCCCATCCGGAAACTTTGCCCCAATAGCGTGAATCTCCACGTCTTCATCCACAAATTCACCACACCAGGCGCATGTATTTTCAGGAGGCAGTTTGACCATAACATTTACCCACAGGTTTCATAGCGTGGCCAAGGCGCCACAACCAATTACAACACCCTGTGTCCCTCCGGGACAGGGTGTGTCAAAAAACTTTGCAGAGCTACGTTCAGCTTTGCTAAAAAAAATAAGGTTTCACATATTATAAAAATCAAGACGGCAAGTCAAAGTTTAATCCTTAATTGCCAACAATACTTTGATGTGATAGAGTCTTCGCTTATAGATAACGAATCAGGGAACTTAGATTCCCGGCTTGACCGGAAATCTACTTAAAATTGAAATGTATACTCCATCGTTTGAAGAATTTAAAAAAATGGCAGAGAAGGGAAATCTTGTGCCTGTCTACAGAGATATGATGGCAGATATGGAAACCCCTGTTTCCGCGTTTTTAAAAATAAAGAAAGGAAATTATTCCTTTCTCTTCGAAAGCGTTGAAGGGGGCGAAAAATGGGCTCGATACTGTTTTCTTGGATGTGATCCGTCAATCGTGTTTTTAAGCAAGGGCGATAAAACAACTATAATTAGAGATGGCCGGTCAGAAGTGTTTGATAACCATGGTGATCCATTAGGCTCTCTCAAAAAACTTATGGCTGAATTCACCCCTGTTATATTGAAAGGTTTGCCGAGGTTCTTTGGCGGAGCAGTTGGATTCCTGAGTTATGACATGGTAAAATATTTTGAGGAATTGCCAGACACCGTGAAAGACGACCTTAATCAGAAAGACGCCGTTTTTATAATTACAGACTCTATTCTGATTTTTGACAATGTTAACCAGAAAATCAAAATTGTATCTAATGTTTTTTTAAAAAATTGCGACCTCAGAGAAGCTTATGATAAGGCAATTTATAAAATTGATAGTCTCATTTCCCGTTTACAAAAACCCGTAGTCTCTGGCATCCGGGATAAAAAACGTGTTCTCAATAAAAAACCAAAAGTTGAATCCAACTTTACTAAAGAAGATTTTAAAAAAGCAGTTCTGAAAGGTAAAGAATATATCCGCAATGGAGATATAATACAGGTAGTTCTTGCCCAACGTTTAAAAACAGCTATTTCTACTGATCCATTTAATATTTATCGTGCTTTAAGGACATTTAACCCGTCTCCTTATATGTATTACTTGCAATTAGGAGATGTGGAAATAGTAGGAACATCCCCTGAGGTGCTTGTCAGGTTGGAAGAAAATGAGGTTGAAGTAAGACCTATTGCCGGAACCAGACCGAGGGGAATAACAGAGGAGGAAGACCTCGTCCTGGAAAAGGAATTGCTTACAGATGAAAAAGAGCGGGCCGAACACATTATGCTTGTAGATTTGGGTCGCAACGATCTCGGACGAATAGCTGATATCGGCTCGGTTAATGTTAATGAGCAGATGATAATTGAAAGATATTCCCATGTTATGCACATAGTTTCCAATGTCAGAGCAGTTTTGAAAAAGGAGAGAGACTCTTATGACGTGATTAGAGCCACATTCCCGGCTGGAACGGTTTCGGGCGCTCCGAAAATCAGAGCTATGGAAATTATAGATGAACTGGAGCCAACCCGAAGAGGGACTTATGCAGGTGCCGTAGGCTATTTCAGTTTTTCAGGAAATATGGATACTGCTATAGCAATCAGAACCCTTGTCATAGAGAGTAATACAGCGTATCTTGGTGTTGGAGCAGGTATTGTGGCTGATTCCGATCCGGACAGGGAATACGAGGAAACAATAAATAAGGGAAAGGCATTGTTAAAAGCAATAGAAATGGCAGAACAAGGGTTATAGTTATTAACTAATAACGAGCGATTGACATGTTGTTAATGATCGACAATTATGACTCCTTTACGTACAACCTGGTGCAATACCTTGGAGAGCTGGGTGCAGATATAGGGGTTTTTCGTAATAATAAAATATCAATTCAAGAAATCGAAAAAATAAAACCGGAAAAAATCGTGATTTCTCCTGGGCCGGGAACTCCTGAAAAGGCCGGGATTTCTGTAAATTTAGTTAGAGCATTTGCCGGAAAGATCCCGATCCTCGGAGTTTGCCTTGGACATCAATCCATTGGACATGCCTTTGGTGCTGAAATTATTCATGCGGGGAAATTAATGCATGGGAAGACTTCTATGATTAAACATGATAGAAAATCAATTTTTAAAAATCTACCTGTCCCCTTCAAAGCAACGCGTTACCATTCACTTGTAATTCGCAGGGATACCCTGTCTGACGATTTTGAAATTACCGCGGAATCCGAGGATAATGAAATCATGGGAATCCGACATAAAAAATACATCCTGGAAGGAATTCAATTCCATCCCGAATCTATCATGACAGAGACCGGTAAAGACTTATTAAAAAATTTTTTGACTTTGCAATGATTATTAACTCTATTTCTAAATTAGTAGAAGGAATTAATCTGACAAAAGATGAGATGATCGCTGTGATGTCTCAAATTTTGAAAGGTGAAGCAACTAATTCTCAAATTGCCGCCTTCATTACTGCTCTTAGGTTGAAGGGTGAGACCGTAGATGAAATATCAGGAGCAGTGCAAGTTATGCGTAAGATGGCGACAAAAATAAATACCCGGGCTGAAAATATAGTAGATACTTGCGGAACAGGAGGAGATGCGTCCAATACATTTAATATTTCTACAACCGCTGCCTTCGTTGCCGCGGGAGCCGGAGTCACAATAGCCAAACACGGAAACAGGTCCGTATCCAGCCAGTCAGGTAGCGCGGATGTTTTAAAAGCGCTTGGGGTTAATATTGACACAGAGAATACAAAAGTGGAGGAGTGCCTGAATGAAATTGGGATAGGCTTTCTGTTTGCTCCTAGATTGCACGGAGCAATGAAACATGCTATTGGCCCGAGACGGGAGATAAAAATCAGGACCATATTTAATATTCTTGGTCCCCTGACTAATCCTTCGGAAGCCAAGAATCAGATAATTGGAGTATATGATTCTGAACTCGCCTATACACTGGCCAGAGTCCTTAAAGATATGGGAAGTGAACACGTCTTTGTCGTTCACGGTAAAGATGGAATGGATGAAATAACTCTTGTATCAAACACCGTAGTTGCAGAACTGAAAAATGGAGTTTTAAAGGAATATGAGCTTAATCCAAGACATTATGGATTTAATTTGTGCAAATCGGAAGATCTTCAGGGCGGAAATCCGGATCAAAATGCTGCCATAACAACATCTGTATTATTGGGCGGTAAAGGACCCAAACGGGATATTGTTCTTTTAAATGCCGCGGCAGCAATAATAGTTTCCAAAAGAGCTTCAGATTTCCATGAAGCTTTAGCATTAGCCGAAAAGTCGATTGATTCAGGAAAAGCTTATCAGAAACTTGAAAATTTGATCAAGCTAACACAGGCATAATTATAATGAGTATTCGATTATCAGCAGTTAGCTTTTAGCTTCAAAAATCTTTTGCTGACCGCTGATAACTGAACACTTTTCATATGCTGAAACCTTATAACAACAAATGGCCGAACGTATCTTCCAGCGCATTTATAGAAAACTCCGCTCGGGTTATAGGCGATGTCACAATAGGAGAAGAATCCAGTATTTGGTTTAACGCAATTGTAAGGGGAGATGTGAATTACATTCGCATTGGAAACCGGACAAATATCCAGGACGCTACTGTCATTCACGTAACACACGACACCCATCCAACAATTCTCGAAGATGACATTACTGTGGGGCACTCTGTTACCATACACGGCTGCACTATAAGATCCCGGGCTCTTATAGGTATGGGAGCAATCATATTAGATGGCGCGGAGGTGGAGTCAGATTGCATTATAGCCGCCGGCTCCCTTGTAACAGAAGGAAAAGGGATCCCATCCGGCTGGATGGCAATGGGAGTACCAGCAAAACCAGTCAGGGAACTAACTGGGAAGGAACTCACGTCTCTGCTCGAACACGCGAAAAATTATATCAAATACAAAAATATTTATATTAATGATTCTAAATAAAATAATCGATATAAAAAAAAAAGAACTCAAAAATTCTAAAAGCTCTGATTCGCTTCAAGAAGTCAGGAAAAAAGTTGGAGATGCTGAGAATAACAGAGGATTCAAAAAGTCGCTTGCAAATGACTCCATTAATATTATCGCAGAAATAAAAAAGGCTTCTCCCTCAAAGGGGATTATCCGTGAAGATTTTAATCCTGTTGAAATCGCAAAAATCTATCAGGATAATGGAGCAGTCGCAATTTCTGTTCTTACCGATAAAAATTTTTTTCAGGGCGATATTCAGTATTTAAATCAAATCAGAAAAAGCGTTTCACTGCCTTTATTAAGAAAAGATTTTATAATCGATGAGTATCAGCTTTACGAAGCCAAAGCTTTTGGTGCAGATGCGGTTCTTTTAATTGCGGCTATTCTTGACAAAAACCAATTATCAGAATATTTAGGCTTGAGCAAAGAAATAGGACTGGAAAACCTGGTTGAAGTGCATTCTTTCAAAGATCTTGAAAAAACCATGTATTGTGAAGCTGAAATAATAGGAATAAATAACAGAGACCTCCAAACTTTTGAGGTATCATTAAAAACCACCTTTGATCTGGCAAAGGAAATCCCGGAAAATAAGGTAATAGTAAGCGAGAGCGGCATTAACACCCATGTAGATATTCTTTCCTTACAGAAAAGCGGTGTTAACGCCTTTCTCATCGGTGAGGCCCTGATGAAAGAAAAGGATATCGCTAAGAAACTGAAAGAATTAATTAGTTCATGAATATTCTCACCAATTGAAAAAATTTTTATCTGCACTACAAACTTGTAAGATTGTATTTTTTTAGCAACGTTCTTTTAACACACCTCGTTCCGGAGGGACACCCCTCTTAATAGGGGGGAATACTCACCCAAAATTCTCCATTAACAAAAGGGGATACAGGGGGTTGTTGCGGCCAAAAGCCGCGCTAGGTCATCCACGTCAAAAAAATATAAATGATTAAAGTAAAAATCTGTGGTATTACAAATAAAGAAGACGCGTTATATGCTGCTGGGTGTGGAGCCAATGCCCTGGGTTTTATTTTCTATGAAAAAAGCCCTCGTTATATTGAACCTGATGATGCTAAAACAATCATTGCCGCCCTACCCCCTTTTGTCACAACCGTGGGAGTATTTGTAAATAAAGATTTCAATGACATCAGGGATATCACTCTACTGACAGGTGTTACTGTTGTTCAGCTACATGGAGACGAATCTCCATCATATTGTAATTTGGTTGAGGGCAAGCTCATTAAAGCGATAAGAGTAAAAAATGATTCATCAATTGAAGGTCTAAAAAAATACGATGTTGATACTTTTTTGTTGGATAGTTTTGATAAAAATAGTTTTGGTGGAAGTGGATTGACTTTTGACTGGAAGCTGGCGGAGAAAGCAAAACAATATGGAAAAATTATTCTGGCAGGAGGCTTAACACCGGATAATGTTGAAGAAGCAGTTAAAAAAGTAGCCCCTTACGGAGTGGATGTCAACAGCGGTGTAGAAAAAAAGCCAGGCATCAAAAATAAAAATAAGGTTAAAGAATTTATTATCAGGTCCAAAGCTGTTGGATAAGTTTAGTTTATAAACCTTTGTTGAAAACTGATAGCTGATACCTTAAAGCTGTTATTATGAAACCTGACAAAACAGGACATTTTGAAAAATTTGGGGGCAGGTATGTTATAGAAACACTCATGCCTGCTTTGCTGGAACTTGAAAAAGTGTATAGCTCTGTTAAAAAAGATCCCCGGTTTAAAAAAGAGTTCCAATACTATTTAAAGGAATATGTCGGGAGACCTTCACCTCTCTTTTTCGCAGAAAGGCTGACAAAAAGATTGGGCGGAGCGAAAATCTACCTGAAACGTGAAGACCTGAACCATACAGGCGCTCATAAAATCAACAATACTATCGGCCAGGCTTTGCTAACGAGAAGAATGGGGAAAAAGAGGGTTATTGCGGAAACCGGTGCCGGTCAACACGGCGTTGCAACAGCCACAGCAGCAGCTCTCTTTGGGCTGAAATGCGAAGTATTTATGGGTGATGAAGATATTCAGCGACAGGCTTTAAATGTTTTCAGGATGAAATTGCTTGGAGCGAAAGTAACCCCTGTATCTGCTGGCACAAGAACATTAAAAGATGCTACCTCCGAGGCGCTCCGAAACTGGATAACTACTGTCAAGGATACTCATTATATTATCGGCTCTGTGGTAGGACCTCATCCCTTCCCTATGATTGTAAGGGATTTCCAATCGATAATCGGTAAAGAAACCAAAAGACAAATTTTGCAGATCGAAAAAAAATTGCCTAATGTTATTGTTGCATGCGTTGGTGGTGGAAGTAATTCTTTAGGAATTTTTCATCCCTTTTTTAAAGATAAAAATGTTAAGTTTATTGGGGTGGAAGCCGCGGGATACGGTCTTAATACAGGCAAGCACGGCGCCTCATTGACAGCCGGCACTCCAGGAGTCTTGCACGGCAGCATGAGCTATCTGCTGCATAATCATGATGGACAGATTTCTCCCGCCCATTCTATTTCCGCCGGATTAGACTACCCCGGAGTGGGCCCCGAGCATAGTTACTACAAGGAGATTAAACGGGCAAAGTATGTGACTATTACCGACAAAGAGGCTTTAAAATGGTTCCAGATATTTTCTGAAGAAGAGGGAATCATACCTGCACTGGAATGCGCTCATGCCATTGCTTATGCGTCAAAAATCGTCCCTTGCATGAAAAAAAGTGAGATATTAATTATTTGTCTCTCCGGCAGAGGCGACAAGGACGTCCAACAGGTTTCAGATATTCTTAGTTGAGTTAATAGTTTCTTGACATGATGGACTGGATTTTTTTTTGGAGTGCAATAAACGAGTATATGGTGTACCACGCACTTTAAAAGTGCGTGGTACATAAAATCCTGTTTACCCCGTTATCTTGTCTGATTATTTAAAAATGAATAAAATTGAAAAAACATTTCACCAATTAAAACAAAAGAACCAAAAAGCTTTAATTTCCTTTATAACAGCAGGTGACCCTGAGATTGATTCTACTGTTCAATATATCCACGCCCTTGAAGAAGGCGGCACGGATATTATTGAGCTTGGAGTTCCCTTTTCAGATCCTTTAGCCGATGGGCCTGTAATACAGAAATCCGCCCTGAGATCCCTTAAATCTGGCACAACCTTAAAAAAGATTATTAAAATGGTTTGCGTTGTGAGCAAAACCTGTTCTGTCCCTATTGTGTTGATGAGTAGTTATAACCCTATTTTTAGATATGGCGAAGAGGAGTTTGTAAAGGACTCCATAAATGCGGGAGTGGATGGTGTGATCATTCCAGACCTGCCACCAGAGGAAGCAACGTCTTTATCTAAATTAACAAAGACTAATGAACTTGATATGATTTTTTTGCTTGCGCCCACAAGCACTAAAGAACGGATAAAAATAGTATCGGAGATGAGCAGCGGGTTTATATATTATGTTTCATTAACCGGTGTGACAGGAATGAGAGAAAAAATGGCTCAAGATTTAAAAGAAAATATTTGTAAAATAAAACGAACATCATCAAAACCGGTTGCAATTGGATTTGGCATTTCAAACCCCAAACAAGCGGCTTTTTCCGCTAAAATATCTGACGGGGCAATAGTAGGCAGTGCAATCGTAAAAATAATTGAAAAGGGATTTCAAACCGGAAATACTTTAAACCAGGTAAGACAGCTTGTTGGTTCAATGAAAAAAGCCATCCTGAAGCTTTAATACTCAGTACTGCAAATCTGTAAAATTGTGTTATTTTGGAAAAGTTTTTTAACACACCCCGTCTCGGAGGGACACCCCTCTTGATAGAGGGGAATTCTCTCCCCAAATTCCCCCTTAAAAAAGGGGGATACAGGGGGGTTGTCATTCACTTGATTATCAGCCATCCATGGCCTCAACCCTCCTAGCGGCTTTCCTTCGAAAACCGTCCAATTCGGTTTTCCTTGCCGAATTTTAGCTGTGGACCTGCCACTCTGTGATTGTTGAGTTCTCCGCGGTGAAAAAAGCCGGTTGGATAACAGATGGAGCGGGAGACGGGATTCGGACCCGCGACTTCAACCTTGGCAAGGTTGCACTCTACCACTGAGTTACTCCCGCATTAATCTCATATCTTATTAAAATTATACACTATATCTCTTAATCTAAAAATTTCATCCTTGGCAAAACTTAGCCATTTCTGTATAATTTTTACTCTAAAACAGAACATTATTGGAACACTTCTTTTGACATCAACCTAAGCAAAATATGGCCAGACTGTTTAAAAGAAAAAATTCACCGTACTATAACATGAGAGACGGTGAATTTAAAAAATCATTAAAAACTACAGACCTTACCACTGCAAAAAGCTCCTTTTTGTCATCATCCACTATTAGAACTACAGATTTTTTGCAAGCATTGTTTTCTTAATTTAAGGCAAAAAGAAAAAAATATTCTGTGTTTCCTTTAGCTCCTGCAATAGGCGACTGAACATGTCCAAGCACATCCAGCCCCGCGTCTTTAGTGAACTGGCTGATATCATTCAAGACTTTAATATGTTTTTTTTTATCCCTTACAATGCCGCCTTTGCCAACTTCGCCTTTACCCACTTCAAACTGAGGTTTTATAAGCGAAATAATGCGCCCTTTCCTTTTAAGAACCGAAATTATTGCAGGAAGGACCAGCTTGACAGATATAAAAGACAGATCAACTACTGCTAGGTCTACAGCTTCTCCAAGGTCTGATATTGTTAAGTAGCGCACATTTTTTTTTTCAATAGCAACAATCCTAGGATCGTTTCTTATTTTCCAGGCTAATTGACCATACCCGACGTCAACGGCAAAAACCTTTTTAACGCCATTTTGGAGCAGACAATCGGCAAATCCCCCTGTTGAAGCACCTGCATCCAGAGCGGTTAAGCCTCTTACCTTTACATTAAATTCTTTAAGCGCTCCAGCAAGTTTCAATCCGCCGCGACTGACAAACGGATGCCCCTTGTCCTTTAATTTAATATCGGATTCCTCATTAATTAAGGAACCCACCTTGGATAAAGCGACTCCATTGACAAGTGTTTTTCCAGCAAGGATCAGCCTTTTTGCCTCTTCTCTACTGTTAGTTAGCTGTTTTTCAACAAGAAGAGAATCCAATCGTTTTTTGACCATTAATCATCTTCTGTTTTTGGAGGGGAGAATAGTTCGGTAATAAATTCTCCTTTTTCACCTTTGATAAGGAGTTCGATTTTCTTTTCCGCTTCGTCCAATTTTTTAGCACAAAGCCGGGATAATTTAACACCTTCTTCAAAAACTTTTAATGATTTGTCTATATCGAGGTCACTGTTTTCCAATTCTTCAACAATTTCCTCAAGCCTTTCAAGGGATTTTTCAAAGGTTAATCCTGCCATTTAATTTTTTCCGAACAAAATACGTTGATTAATATATCAAAAAAAAATAAATATACAACTAATTTAAATATCTTATACTTTTGTTTGTTTTTCGTTTTCCCTGCCCTTTATATTGCACAACAATTTTCCTTTTGACAATTGCACTTTAACAAATTCTCCTATTGATACTTTTCTGGAATCCTTCAAAACTTTTCCCTCAGGGTAGGTACGGCAAACAGCATAACCTCTTTTCAGAACGGACAAAGGGCTTACGGAATCCAGACGCTTCATAGCCGCATTAAGTGTATTACGCGACATGTTCAAAGTAAAGTTCATTTGAGAGTTGATTTTTTTTTCTACCTCTCTTAGCAACACCTTGTTTTGTTTTATCTTGTTTAAAGGATTAAGGAGAAAAAGATGCTTTTTGTTTGCCCTGGTTTTTTCTTTTTGTGTTTGCAGGAAATTCTTTATCGCCCTTTCCATTCTTAAAGTAACTTCATCCAGCCTCTGCTGCTTTTCGTGAATAGGGGTTAGCGGATCCTGCAGAACTTTTCGAGATACCAGGTTTTCTAGTTGAATTTTCGACTCGGATAAAATCCCACGGATATTTCTCAGGAGTCTTTTGTTTAATGCAACAATATTTTCCAAGAGGTTATTTTTATCTCTGACCACCAATTCCGCGGCAGCCGAAGGGGTGGGTGCTCTTAAATCCGCCACAAAGTCTGAGATGGTAAAGTCAATTTCATGGCCCACTGCGGAAATAACAGAAACCTCTGATTCAAAAATAGCTCTTGCAACTACCTCTTCATTGAAGGCCCAGAGATCTTCTATGGAACCCCCACCTCTTCCAACAATGACGGCATCGACACCTTTAATTTTATTTAAGTCTTTGACGGCGGCGGCTATTTCCTGCGCGGCACCTTCTCCCTGAACTTTCACGGGAGCAATCAAAATATGCACATTAGGGAAACGACGGTCTATAATATTCAAAATATCACGTATAGCCGCCCCTGTTGGAGAAGTTATAATACCTATTTTTTGCGGCAAAAGAGGGAGACCTTTTTTCAATTCTTCATCAAATAATCCTTCTTTTGAAAGCTTTTCCTTCAATTGCTGAAACGCTAACTGAAGAGCGCCAATTCCTTTTGGCTCCATGTAATCGATAACAATTTGATATTCGCCTCTCGGCTCATAAACCGTTATTTTTCCTTTTACAATGACCTGATCTCCGTCTTTTGGCTCAAACTTCAACTGGGATTTTCCGGATCTAAACATCACTACTTTTATCTGGCTTTTCTCGTCTTTAATTGTCAGGTACATGTGCCCTGATGATGGAATTCTAAGGTTGGAAATTTCTCCTTCAATCCAAACCTGGGGGAATTCAGTCTCAAAAGAAAACTTGATGGCGCGGGTTATTTCTGTAACAGTGTAGACTTGCCGTTCGGGATTATCAGAAATCTCTTCGATATGAGGGATGCTATAATTATTCATAACTACGTTTTATCGTATAAAAATTTCCATTTTGGATACAGATTGGTTATTAGTCAATAGTCATTTGTTGCAGAATACTGAAGTTAAGGCTTAATGAGTAGTGACAATGGAGAAGACAATCTGCACTGCAACTCTGTATAATTGTGTTTTTTGAGCACAAATTTTGTTTAGTAAACTGGGCGGTAGCCCATTTGGTTGTAGCCCCTTTATCACGCTGAAAAATCTGCGTCCAAATTATTTTATTTTCATCTGATTCTTAAATGCTGTCAGACTATTTTTCATAAGCAAAGCTATTGTCATAGGGCCTATCCCTCCTGGAACGGGTGTTATTTGAGAGGCTTTTTGTGAAACTTTATCAAAATCGACATCGCCAACAAGCTTCTTTTCCACACGGTTAATGCCAACATCAATAACAATAGCCCCTTCTTTAACCATATCTTCTTTAACAAACCACGGTGATCCAATAGCAGCCACCAAAATGTCAGCCCGTTTTGTAATATCCTGGAGGTTTTTCGTTTTTGAATGGCATATGGTGACAGTCGCGTTTTTCTGAAGAAGCATGATGGCAAGAGGTTTCCCTACAATATTACTCCGTCCCAAAATAACTGCTTTCTTTCCCTCAATTTTTACTTTGCTCCTCTCTAAAAGTTCGATGATACCCGCTGGAGTACAGGGGAGAAGTGATCCTTTACCAACCATAAGCTTCCCGACATTATAAGGATGAAAACCATCTACATCCTTATCAGGGGAAATTGCTTCCAAAACAATCTGCTCTGGTATATGGGAAGGAAGAGGGAGCTGGACTAATATACCGTGTATGCTCGTGCTCTCATTTAACTGTTTGATTAATTTTAAAAGTTCTTCTTCTGAGATGTCGTCATTCAGATGATGTTCAAAGGACTTGATACCAGCTTCATCGCAGGCCTTTTTTTTGTTGCGTACATAGATAGTGGAAGCGGGATTATCTCCAACCTGGATAACCGCAAGACCTGGCTGGATAACCGATTTAATATTCAGAGATTTTATTTCCCCTGCGATTTCTTTTTTTATAGCTGTGGAAATAGCTTTCCCATCCAAAATATTATTTTTCATTGAATTGACCTTTTTGGAAAAACAATCAGGAAACCCTTGTTTGGTGCGAAGACAAATTTGGCTGCAAAATTAGTGGTTGTGGCGGAAAAAAAATTAAAAAACTATCTCTTGGAGAACTGGAATCTTTTCCTTGCCCCTTTTTGGCCGTATTTTTTTCTTTCCTTGATTCTGGAATCTCGGGTGAGCAAACCAGCTCGCTTTAAGGTAAGACGTAAACTTGGATCGGAATGAACCAACGCTTTAGTAATAGCTTGCATCAGTGCGCCTGCCTGTCCAGAATGCCCACCGCCTTTTACCGTGGCAAAAACATCATAACGCTTAATAACATTAGTAATTGTTAATGGTTCTTTAGCTATGCACATATGGGAATCCCTCGCAAAGTAATCTGATAGGGCTTTTTTGTTGACAGAAATATGGCCGTCTCCCTGCTGGAGCCAGACACGAGCTACTGAGGTTTTTCTTTTCCCTGTTGCGTAATATTTTTCTTCCATCACACTCCTTTTGTTTTATTAGCTACAAATCACAATTCTCGTTTAACTTATAACTAATTTAATGCCAGAACTTCTGGTTGTTGAGCCTCATGGGGATGATCAGTAGAAGCATATATTTTCGCTTTTTTAAACATTTTTCTGCCCAGCGAGTTTTTTGGCAGCATTCCTTTAATTGCTTTCTTCAAGATTTCTTCCGGTTTCTTTTGAAGTAATTTTTCAGCGGAAATTTTACGGATGCCCCCTGGATGTCCGGTATGATGTTGATAAATCTTATCTTTTAGTTTATTTCCAGTCAGCCTTACTTTTGCGGCATTCACGATGACAACATAATCACCAGTATCGACGTGTGGGGTAAAAGTAGGTTTATGTTTGCCACGAATTATTGTTGCAACCTTAACGGCAAGCCGGCCGAGAATTTCCCCGTTCGCGTCAATCATATACCATTTTGATTTTATTTGTTCTTCTTTAGCGGAAAATGTTTTCATTATAACTCACATCGCTTAAAATTTTTTTTCAAAAAAAAATTAAACTCAGTTTTTAAAATAAGATATAAGCAGCTTATTGTCAAGTTTAATCGATCTTACATATTGTCTCTATAAAGCTTTGCCGGCAGCTTCTACAAATGGACGAAGTTCTTTCATTAATCTATCAAATTTAGACGGTTTAAGGGTTTGAGCCCCGTCAGAAAATGATTCTTCCGGCTTGATGTGTACTTCTATCATAAGACCATCAGCCCCTGCGGCCGCACTCGCCTTACTCATTGGATTGATAAATTGCCAATGGCCGGTCGCGTGGCTTGGGTCAATAATAATTGGCAAGTGAGTTTCATTTTTGAGAACCGGGATGCAACTAATGTCGAGCGTATTTCGGGTCGCTGTCTCAAAGGTCCTTATTCCCCGTTCACACAAAATTACTTGGTGGTTTCCCTCTGACATAACATATTCTGCAGACATTAAAAACTCCTGGATAGTCGTCATCATGCCTCGTTTAAGAAGGGTCGGCTTTTTAAGTCGCCCAATTTCTTTCAGTAAAGAGAAGTTTTGAACATTTCTCGCGCCTATTTGAATAACATCAGTATATTTTGCAACCAGGTCAACTTCTCTGGGGTTCATTACTTCTGTAACAAAAGGGAGTCCTGTCTCCTCTCTGGCCAGAGCCAGAAGTTTCAAGCCCTCTTCTTCCAACCCCTGAAAGCTGTACGGAGATGTTCTGGGTTTAAACGCCCCTCCTCTTAAGACCTTGGCACCTGATGCCTTTACAGCTTTAGCTGTTTCAACAATTTGTTTTTCACTTTCTACAGAACAGGGTCCAGCCATAACGATAAATTCTTTTGCACCAACTTTAACATTTTTATTAACTGATATAGTGCTCCCCTCTGTTCTTACCTGTCGGCTGGCTAATTTGTGGGGTTTGAGAATAGGAACAACACTTTCCACACCAGACATTGATTCCAATGATTGAAGCCGCGTTTTTTCACGCTCATCTCCTACTGCTCCTATTATAGTTCTTTCTATCCCCTTGATAATATGAGGTGAATATCCTAAACTTTTTATTTTTTTTATCACTTCATCTATGTGTTTCTGGTCTGTGTTTGCTTCCATAACTATTATCATTTTCTCATTCCTTTTCTGATGCTTTAATTGTTCTAGTTATACAGTTTTCAGTACTCGCAATTTTTAACTGCTACAAATTAATTTTCACATAAAATACGCAACCTAAAAGGTTGCGGCTGTTGTTATCCACGCACAATTTGGGGAAATTCTATAATATCAAGTAAATATTTTCTTGTACAGTCTATAATTTTTTTCTTATAAAATTTATATCTTTCAACTTCCTCAATTTATTTGCACCCTTTTGTTATTTTTTATAGATATGAAATAAAGTGATTTTTCCGAATCTCCATTTGGGAGAATTGTAGTTTTCCCAGAAACTCCCCTATAATTTTTAATTTTTAACAGCTTTTTCTTCATTATCTGTCTATCTACCCTTTCTTTCAAAACAATGTCAAAAACCATTTTAGCAGCATCAAATGCTTGGGCAGACAGCACATCCGGCGCTTCACCAAAAAAATCTTCGTAGAGTTCATTAAATTCCCGCACCTTCCTTAAATAAGAACCGATGAAAAAACTATCCACAAAAATTGCTCCGTCAACATATTTTCCACCCAATTTTATAATTTCATCCGAATTCCAGGTATTTCCTCCTAAAAGTTTAATATTATCAATATTATAAAATGCTAATTGCGGAGCAATTAATCCAACCTGGTCTGGATATCCAGGGATAAAAATAGCGTCGTAATGAACTTTCAAAAAAGGTTTAAAGAGTAATTCTTCCTCAAAAATATCGGAAGGTTCACTTTCCTGAATTTGGTCCAGCATATCCTCGTTCTGAATTTCTATCAATTCTTCTTCATCAATGATTTCATTTTCTTCCAGCGCTTCTTCGTAACCTTCTTCTGACAACTCCGATGGAATTTTCCTATCCTGGCTTTTTTGTTTGATTACCTCTACCAAAACTGTTGACATCAGCTCATCTTTATTTTCGTCTGCACCGTACTTAATTATTTTTTTATTTTCTGTCAAAGGGTCATTGCTTTCTTCTGAAATCGACTCCAGGGTTTTCTTTTTCAGCTCCCTATCGTTCAGTCCGCCAATATCTAAAATCTGATCTTTGAAATCATTTTGTGCTTGATCATAGCTTTTCCCGGCAAGAACCTCTCCACCTAAAACATTTATCTGATCTAAAAAAACATCTTTTAATCTCGTTCCATACAGGTCAGATGAATAAAATACAACAAATTTATTCAGTTCAAGATTATTAATGGCATATTCGGCAATAGCTTTACCTTGTAATTCGTGTGTGAGGGAGTTTCGAAAAAAATATTGACTTGTGTCGGGCAATCCTTTAACAGAAGCAGCCGGAGAAATCATTGGAAGTTGATATATCCCTGCTTTTTCGATTGCTAATTGAGCAGTTTTGCTGAACATCGGCCCAATTACACAAACGACATCATTATCTGCTCCTAAATCTTCCACAATAGCAGCAACTGTTTCCACCTCCACTTTTGAATCTTTAACAATCAATTCAATGTTTTTTCTCTTGTTGTCCGGAAGTAAATTAAATGCCAACTGGATACCTTGTAAAATCTTCTGTCCGCTTGCAGCTGCCTCTCCAGAAAGCGGGAGAATGCAACCGATTTTGGTTTTGGTAGTTTCGTTTTTTGATAAAAAACTTTCTAGTCTGTCTTTTCCCTTTTCATAAAGTCCATGGTTTGGAAAATCATTTAAAAAGCGTGTTAGGTGCTTTTGATATTGTGCATAACCTCTCTGTTTCTCATACATTTCAGCCAAACGGAAAAGAACCAAACCAAGTGGATATTTTACCGGCAGTGTTTTTGCCAATAAATTTAAATCATCTAAACTCAGGTTGTTCTGTACCATTTCCATGATTTTAAATTCAGATTTTTCCTTAAGTTTAGTGTCTGGAGCGATTTGCTTACTTAGCAGGTAATTTTTGAATGCAGCTCGGCTGTCTTGCGCTTTCTCTAAAGCCCTGCCCATCAAAAAAACAATATCCCATTCACGCTTTTTATCATGAGGTTTGGAATAGTTCGATTTAAGTTTCAGCAACGCATTTTTATAGTGCCCTGAATGATAATAGCAAAGCGCAATTTTATACTCAGATTCATGATATAAATCTGTTTTAACGTCTATTTTGTTAAGTAATTGATAGTACCGGATGGCCATAAAATAGTTTTTTCTTAACCTGTAAATTTCACCCAACTGAAAGATCGCGTCATCTAAAAAATCTCCGCCTGGAAAATTCTTAATGTGATTTTGATATTGAATAACAGCCTCTTCATATTCAGATTTTTTAAACAAACTTTCAGCAACTGCAAAAGATTCTTTTTCCAAATTACGATGCTGGATAATACCTTTGCTGGTGGTCTCAGCCCTTACAGGACAAACTAGGGAGGTCGAAATCAGAAAAAGGATAAAAAAGGTAGAAAATATCTTAATAGTTTTCAAAATCAAGAACGCAATTCTTGTCTAAAGTTTTTAATTTTATGCTTTTCAAGGCGGTATCTAAAAAACCTGAAACTTAAATTCAACAAGGATGCCGCTTTATTTAAAACTCCATTGGTTCTGTTTAATGCCTTAACTATCAGCTCTCTCTCTAAAAGTTGAAGAGCCTCTTTGCCAGAAGACACGCACCTCACACGATAACTTACTTGCTTTAAAAAAATACTCAGAAAATCTCTCATACTTTTTTCATCATCTACGACCAGGATCGTTTTCAATGCTGTGTCTCCTTGTTTGGAAAACTCCAGTTAAAGAGATTCTAAAAACGTATCACAGGCCATCCAATAATGCAATTGCTCGTCAATCGGTAGAAAATTATTTAGCCTGGACAAAAATATCCTACCCTAATAACAATTTTGTGATTGTCATAATAATTGGAAATATAGCCTTGCCTATAATTCCGCTCATTAATAGAACCACTATAATAATAAACCCGTAAGGTTCAATTTTAGAAAACTTGATAACCTGTTCATGACTTAAAACGCCTGCCAACATTCTTCCTCCATCTAAAGGTGGAATCGGGATGATGTTAAAAATCGCCAGTGCAATATTAATTCTCGCACTAATATTTATCATATAAAAAACGGGTAAAACGACGTTCAGCAAATCATTAAGTTGATAATTCAAAATCAATTCTACCACGGGTTCCTGCAAACGGAAAAGAATAGCGCTGACAATAGCAATAATGATATTTACTAATGGCCCGGCTGCTGCCACAATTGCCATATCCTTTTTTGGGTTACGGAAGTTTCTCGGATCAACGGGAACAGGCTTTGCCCATCCAACCAACTGAGTTACAACAAAAACTAAAGTGCCCATAAGATCAAGATGTTTTAATGGATTCATGGTTAGCCTGCCCGCATCTCTCGCGGTTCCGTCTCCCAGCTTTTCAGCAACCCACCCATGTGCCAATTCATGAAGAGTGAGTGCAAGGAGCAGTGGCAACGCCAACAATGAAAACGTTTGTATTGATTGATTAATCTCCATACAGTTCAGACTTCTCAAATAATTTTTTTAAATCGTTTAGTGGACCATTCCTTGCAACTTATCCTCAACTATATTGGTAAAGGGCTTTCTACGGGAAGCTTCCATTTAAAAAGATTTTTTTGACTTAATGTTTTAATTCTTTTACCCTCTCTACGTCTTTCACTCCTTTGACTTTCTGGATATCTTTCATAATCCTATTAAGTTGTTTTAAACCATCAATTTCAACGGATAAATTTATAATAGCTCCATCACCTTCAACTTTAATCGTTTGCACAGCAGATATATTGACCGCCATTGACGCTATAACATTGGATACTTGAGCCAGAAGACCTGGCTTATCCTTAGTAGCAATAGATAATTGTACCAGACGTTTAATATTCGCTTCTGTATCCCACTCGATCTGAATCCTGCGCTCTGAATCATATTCTATGTCGCTAATGCTCGGACAATCTTTTTGATGAACAGAAACGCCTCGGCCTCTTGTTATGAAACCGACTATTTCATCACCCGGAATGGGGTTGCAGCACTTTCCAAATCGAAACATGATATCGTCTAATCCCTTTACAAGCACTCCTTTGACCGGTTTATGAACAACTCTTTTAACTAACCGGTGGAAAGTAGATTCTTTTTTCCTTTCTACCTCTTTAAAAATTTGATCCGGGATGATTTGAAGCATCAATTTTTTTAAAGGTACTTTTCCATAGCAGATTCCCTCCATAAGCCGGTTGACGTCTAAAAATCCAAAATGTCTTGCCGCCTTTTCAAGTTGTTTCGGTCTCATGGCTTCCAAAGGAGAAATATCGTATTTCATGACTTCCTTTTCACAAATTTCCCGCCCAAGAGCCGTGCTCCTTTCTCGCTGCTGAACTTTCATCCACGCTTTAATTTTTGATTTCCCGCGTGCTGTAACAACTATTTTCAACCAATCCCTGCTTGGCTCATGGTGAGGAGAGGTCATAATTTCCACAATATCGCCGTTCATTAACTGATAGTGTAAAGGAACCATTTTACCATTTACTTTTGCGCCACAACATCTATGCCCAACATCAGTATGTATTTGATATGCAAAATCAATTGGAGTGGCATCCCGGGGAAAACTTCTGACTTCTCCTTTTGGTGTAAAAACGTAGACCTCATCTGAAAAAAGATCTATTTTTACCATTTCCAGAAATTCTCTCGGGTTTTTTACTTCATTATGAGAATCCAGCAAATAGCGGAGCCATAGGAATTGCTTGTCATGTTCATTGTCATTTTTTTTGTTCTTGACAATGCCTTTATATCTCCAATGAGCAGCAATGCCTTCTTCAGCAATGCGATGCATCTCTTCAGTTCGTATTTGAAATTCCACCCGTTCCCCCTGCGGTCCTATAACCGTGGTATGAAGGGATTGATACATATTTGCTTTGGGCAAGGCTATATAATCTTTTATTTTTCCTGGTATAGGTTTCCAGAAAGAGTGGACAGTCCCCAAGAGGGAATAGCAATTTTGTACAGTGTCTGTAATAAGTCTTATTCCCCTGAGGTCATAGATTTCTTCAAAATTGATAGTCTGCTGTCGCATTTTGTTAAAGACACTGTAATAATGTTTTGAACGACCCATAACTTTTACAGAAATGCCTAAACTTGATAACCTCTCTTCTACAATTTCAATGGTTGATTCAATGATTTTTTTCCGCTCTTCAGCCCCTTTAGCAACGTTCTCTTCAATAAATTTATACTCTTTTGGATAAAGGTATCGAAAAGAGTAATCCTCCAGATTCTGCTTGAGCCACCCGATTCCAAGTCGGTTAGCAAGAGGGGCATAGATATCCAGTGTTTCGCGCGCAATCACTTTTTGCTTGTCCTGCGGCATAAAGTTCAAAGTCCTCACGTTATGAGAACGATCAGCCAATTTAATTAATATAACCCTAAGATCTTTAGACATGGCCAGAATCATTTTTCTAAAATTCTCTGCCTGCTGTTCTTCATGAGACGCAAAATTGATTTTGCTGATTTTAGTTACACCGTCAACTAATAGCATTATCTCTTCGCCAAAAATTTTTCTAATTTCTTCCGGGGTTGTAAAAGTATCTTCTACCGTATCATGCAGTAGCCCAACCGCTACACTAATGGAGTCCATGTGCATCTGGGTAAGAATATAGGCTACTTCTAAAGGGTGGGACAGGTAAGGCTCACCTGAAAGACGTGTTTGTCCCCTATGAACCTTGGCTGAAAAGACATACGCTTTGGAAAGAATATCTATATCCGCCTCTGGATCATATTGCCGAATGGCCTCTGTTATATCTTCAATTCGCCTCATATTAACGATCCTTAGTATTCGTACGTTTAAGTTCAGTTTACCCCGATAGTGTACGAAATTCTATATGAAAATGCCTGATTGAGGCATTCCAAATGGTTTACAGAAGGGTCAATTGCCGGCTACTAAAGCTATGCTAAATTCGCAATCCTCTTGCATTTCTGTTATATAATACCTTTATGACTGCTGTTAACGTAATTAAAACAATAGGAGTTATTGCCAGTGTTGCGCTTCCCTTATTTAACATCCCGCTGATTTTAAAAATAAAAAAAAGAGGCTCCTCAAAGGATTTTTCTCTGACGTGGGTAGTGGGAGTGTGGTTCTGTCTTTTACTTATGATTCCAGCGGTACTTATTTCTCGAGATATTGTTTTTAAAGTGTTCGGTATAATTAACTTTATACTGTTTACCGCTGTTGCGGTTTATGTATTTAAGTACCGACAATAGATATGCGTTAAATTTATTACGATACTTAGGTATAGGTGCCAAAATTTAATAAGCTGATATATTCGTGTAATTCCAAAAGTCTATCTTGCATTATTTTAAATAATATTCAATTTTTTAGGGCTAAAAGTAGACACCATATTTGTCCATATAGGCTTCCAACAAATACCTAAAACGTTTTTAAGCACTGAGCCACCCCTCTATTTAGTTGTCAGTTGACAGGGGTCGGGGATTAAAAACAACGATCAATATTTCACACTCCGTCTCTGAGGCACAGCTATCAGCAGTCAGATGTCAGCATTACGCACTCCTTATCGAGAAAGCGGTTGGCAACCAGTGGTCAGCATTATACACTACTCTCCTTTTTTGTTTTTGATCATACTATTTAGCGTGATAGGATATTGTTTGTTCACAGTTGATTTCAACTTTCAATTCTTTACCGTGAGATTTTAATGAATAAAAGAATACTTTTTTTCTTTATTTTTTTGTTACTCAGTCATCCTTTACATGCCGATACTCTGCCTGAAAAATCTATTGCCCAAATCGTCAAGGTGATGGCTAATGATGATTATGCTACCGCGGGAGAACTGGTTAACCAGTTCTTAAAAGAGCGTCCAGAAGACATCTGGCATTTCAGGGCCCTTTATTTAAAAGCGCACATCAGTAGTAAACTCTCCAAGCTTAATAATTCTGTTGATATTTATTTGAAGCTTCTTTCCAAATACCCGCAGTTAAAAGACTATACCATGTTAAAACTGGCTGGAGTTCGCCTGGAACTGGGAGAGGAGAACGAATCAATTGAATTGTTAAATAGCATTTTAAAGGAGTTTCCTCGGAGCCGCCTGCACCCTTACACAAAATTCTTTCTTGGAAAACTTCATTTTAGTAGGGATGATTTAGAAAAAGCGTATAAGTTTTTCACAGATATTATTGAAAAATATCCTAAAAAAGACCTGGTGCCGGAGTCGATGCTTTTTACCGGAGTTATTCTGAAAAAACAGGGAAAGATAATTAACGCCTATGAAACTTTTAGCAAACTTTTTCACTTTTTCCCTTTAAATGAATTTTCAATAGAAGCAGAAGAAAAAATTAGAGAAATGAGAAAGGCTAAAATCAAACTTCCTAAATTTCCTCCCAAATTCATTGCCAGGAGAATTAAATTGTTAATGAAGGAGGGGGAATATTCCATTGCTTCCAGGGAATGCAAAAAATATCTCAAAACTTACACGAAAGGAAATTTATTTCAAGATTTAACTTTTAAACTCGCCAAAGCTTATACTTTAATGAGGAAGAGAAAAGAAGCGCTTCAAATTTACAAATCTTTTATTGCAAAAAATCCTACTGGTTCGCGTGTTCCTGAAGCGCAATATAAGATTGCCAACTTATACTGGAACCTGGGCAAACACAGGGACGCCATAGCATATTCAAAAAAAATCATTAATAACTTTCCCCATAGCCACTATGCTGAAAAAGCTTTTTATACTACAGGAAAAATCTTTGCACAAAATAAAAAATATCGGAAGGCAATTTCCCAGTTTCAGAAAATGACTAAAACATTTCCACAGGGGTCTCTTGCAGTCAGCGCGCACTGGAATATCGGTTTGATAAATTATATATCCGGGAACTACCGGACAGCGGCTAAAAAATTTAAGACGACTGCTTCCCTGTTTCATGATTCACGGCTTCGAGGCCAGATTCTCTATTGGGCAGGAAAATCAAATGAAAAATCTGGAGAAACCGAGGCTGCACGCAGTTTTTACAAGATGGCGGCAAAAGAGTATCCTTACAACTATTACGGCTACCGGGGAAAAGTTAAGCTAAGTAAAAAATCGGGAAATAAATTAAAAATGATCAATCCTTTTTTGCAGAGGAAATTAAATTCTGCTCAGGTCTATAAAGAGTTAAAGACTAAAATGAGATCTGAAGACCGTTTTCATTTTATTAGAATTAAAGAACTCATTGCTCTTGGTTATTATGAAGATGCTTTAGGGGAGATTCGGTTGATAGCAAGAAAAGTTTCCATTAACACCCCGGAAAAAATTTTGTGGACTGGAAATCTCTATCTTCAGGCAAGAGGATTCGTGAAGGCACAAAGAATCATCGAAGGTTTTTTAAAGGAGCTTCCAACAGAAAAACATTTAGAACTGTCATTGGAATACTGGAAACTGTATTTTCCAATTGCTTACAGTGAGCTTGTCAATAAAAACGCCAAAGGCTATAAGCTCGATCCGTTTTTGATCGTGGGCTTAATGCGTCAGGAGAGTTCTTTTAATCCTGATTCTCTTTCGAGGAGCGGCGCCATAGGGCTGATGCAATTAATGCCGAAAACGGGCAAAAATGAATTTAAAAAGAGATATAAAAGCGCGTTTTCGGAAAAGGACTGGCACGAAGAAATTCTTTACATTCCTAGAGTAAATATTTCCCTAGGTTCCCAGCATATGGCTTACTTGCTCAAAAAGACTAAGGGTGATCCGGTTATAGCTCTTGCAGGTTATAACGCGGGATTAAGCCGTGCCTTGAAATGGAAGAAAACAATAATAACTCCAGACCCTGATCTTTTCATTGAGATGATTCCTTTTCGTGAAACAAAAGCGTATGTTAAAAAAGTTATGCGCAATTATTTCAATTACATAACTCTTTATGGCGATGGGGAGGGAAAAGATAAAGTATTGGCTTTAAATACAAAAGATTTGTAAATTTCATTTGACCGCGGAGAAGATTTTAAAGCGTTAAGATATCAGCTTTCAGCTAAATCAAAGAGAATCTTGCTCATTACTGACCGCTAACTGCTTGTAGGAATCCTGCGTCCAAAAAAATGGCTAACATAATTATAAAAAAAGGAGAAATAATTGACGGTACCGGGAAACCCAGGTATAAAGCCGATATTGCTTTAGAAAAGGATAAAATAACATCTATAGGCAAGATAGAAGCAAAAGATGCGGATAGTGTTCTGGATGCATCCGGCCTGGTAGTTGCTCCAGGGTTTGTAGATATTCATTCTCATTCGGATTATTATCTTTTGATTGATCCGCGGGCAGAATCCAAGATTTTGCAAGGAGTTACCACCGAGGTGGGGGGGAACTGCGGTTATGCGGCGGCACCGATTTTTGGAGATCTGCTCAAAGAAAGGCGAAGAACTTATCTAAAACAATTTGATATCCATCTTAACTGGACTAATCTGAGCGGCTATTATGAAAAACTCGAAGAAAAAGGAACCGCAGTAAATTTCGCGCCTTTACTAGGACAAAATACTATACGCGCATCGGTTATGGGGTATGAAGACAGAGTTCCAGAGCCGAATGAAATAAAAAAAATGGAACTGATCGTTCTGGATGGATTAAAACAGGGGGCTTTCGGGATGTCTGTTGGCCTTATATATCCTCCTTCTTGTTACGCAAAAACAGAAGAATTGATCCATCTTTTTAAGGTTGTGGAAGAATGCGATAGTCTTTTCACATGCCACATGAGAAGCGAAGGAAAAAAATTACTGGAAGCAATAGAAGAAACAATACAAATTAGCCGGGAAACCGGTGTGAGAGCACAAATATCCCATTTAAAAACTGCCGGGGAAAAAAACTGGAATAAAATTCAACCGGCGCTGGCATTAATAGAAACCGCGTTAGAAAATGGCACGGATATCGCGTGCGACAGGTACCCTTACACGGCATCTAATACCGGTCTTTCAGCCCTTTTGCCAGATTGGGTGTTTGAAGGGGGAATTCAAAAACAGATGGAACGACTCCATGATAAATCAACAAGGGAGTTGATAAAAAAAGAAATTTTAAAATACCACCCGGAACCGGAACACTGGCAAACAGTGATGATTTCCCAAGTGGTGACAGATAAAAACAAAGACCTTGAAGGGAAAAAAGTTTCTGAAGGCGCGGAGCTACAAAAAAAAGAGATTTTCGATTTTATTTTTGATCTGTTAATGGAAGAGCAGAGTCAGGTGGAAGCTATATATTTCTGCATGTGTGAAGATAACTTTCAAGAGATTATCAAAAAGGATTACGTAATGATAGGAAGCGACAGCGGAGCAAAGAGCATAAACGGGCCTCTTGGAGACGGTACGCCTCATCCAAGAGGATTTGGAAGTTTCCCGAGAGTGCTGGGGAAATATGTAAGGGATGAAAATATATTAGACCTTCCTGTTGCAATTAAGAAGATGACTTCAGATCCATGCAGTCGATTGAAAATAACAGACCGCGGAATAATTAAAGAAGAAAATTACGCTGACCTTGTATTGTTTGATCCAAAAAAAATAAGAGATACTTCTACATACGAAAATCCAAAGCAATATCCGGAAGGAATAGAATACGTGTTTATAAACGGTGAAATGGCTGTAAAAAAAGGAAAGCCTACAGGTATTTTGGGTGGCAGAGGTTTGAGAAAAAATTAGTGTTTCTTTATTAAGAATATTTCAATTAAACTATTGTCCGCTTATGTGTGCGCCTTGACCTGCTGTGGAACTTTTTTTAGATGTCGGTACGCCGCTTATATGCTGGTCTTTTTCTTCAATACTACCTGGTGCTACCAGTGGTTTTCTGCTAATATGCTAGGTAGCTTCTTCTTCATTTTTTGCTTCCGCTGATTTTGATTTTTCGATTACTTGCTGCGGGGTTAGCAAGCGATACACCCCCTAAGCCCCTCCTTGTTAAGGGGAATCAAGGGGGATGTGAATTCTCTGTATTTGAAGATTTCCTGTGGTCTTTCTGCAGAAAGCTTCAAAAAAAAATTTTATTTTGGCATCAGTATTGTGTTGACCTAAAATCGTACTGATGCTATTATGAAAAAAAATGAGAATTTTAGGGATTGATACTTCTTCGCCAAAAGGGAGTATTGCCATTACGCTAAGAAATAAAACAATTTCTGAAAAAGCCATTTCAGGCCACACTTCTTATTCAAAAAACCTCTTTTTTATAATTGATTCTATTCTTCAGGATACTAATCTTAACATATCTCAAGTTGACGCCTTTGCTGTCTCTATAGGTCCGGGCTCATTTACCGGCTTGCGAGTCGGGTTGAGCAGTGTTCTCGGTTTCTCATTAGCTCAAAAAAAACCTGTTGTTTCGGTCGAAACACTTTTAGCCATGGCGCATACTATCCCTTTTACTGAAAATATAATTTGTCCTGTTATTGATGCCAGAAAGGGAGAACTCTATGCTTCTTTTTTCCAATACGATGCAAACGGTCAAATTTGCAGGCTTGAAGAAGACCGAACCGTAAAACCTGAATTGCTGGTTAATGAAATTAAAAAAACCACTCTTTTTTTTGGAAGCGGGGTCGAAACTTACGGTAAAGTTTTAAGCCAGAAACTTGGAAACCTGGCTGTTTTTGATAGTGGTTCTTCAAATACTACAGCCGCAAGCGTGGCAAAGTTGGCTTTTGAAAAAACTCAAAATGGAGAGAAAACAGATTTAGCTCTATTGAAGCCAAAATATGTTCGCCTATCCGAAGCTGAAATGAATTTGAATTGATGTTCCCCGTGACAAGCCACTGGGAATTCGCTCGCTAAACGCTTTTAAACAATTTAACTACATATTTTACTGACGCTAACTATTATATAATTAAATTTTCCATTTTTTTTAAAGGGAGGGGTTGCTTATGGTTGTAGAAGAGGACTTAGTGGAGAAAATTTGTAGAGAGAATAAAGAGTTTAAAAAACTCTGGGAGAATCATTATGAGTTAAAAGAAAAAATTCAGGAATTTGAAAGAATGAAATACCTTACCCCCGAGGAAGAATTAGAAAGGAAAAAACTTAAAAAGATAAAACTGAAAGAAAAAGACCTCATTATGCAGATGGTGAGTGAATATCGTTCAAAACAGGTATAGGCAGTTGTATACGGGTGTTTGAAGCTCCCTATGACAAGCTTGCAGAAAATCTTAACAATATTGCCATTCCAGTAAAATCGGATGGCTGCCAAAAAAACTTTTTTTTTGAAATAGAGCACAACCTTTGTATTGCCACAAAAATTGCCACTTTTATTTATCACCCCCTTATACTGTTAAAAAGTTGTTGACAAAGGTTTTAGAATATGTGATATTAAATTACATCAGCACTTCTGTTAAAATCTAACCTCAAACAAGTATCCTGCATGAGGATAGTTTTTTTATTATTCGCAATTTAGCAACAAATCAAGGAAGATCCCTCGAAAAAAGATCATTAAATTGACAAAACTGTCTTGAAAATCATATCAATCAAAAAACTTCCAGAGGTTTTATAGCCATAATTCCCATCTAAAGCAAAACTGGCCTTTTCTCATTATGCAATCTACGGAGAGATATTATGAATCTTGTTGAACTAAAAGAAAAAAACGTTTCGCAGTTAACCAACATAGCCAAAGATCTTAAGGTCAATAGCTACAGTGGCTTAAGAAAACAAGAATTGATCTACAAAATATTGGAGACGCAAACGAAACAGAATGGTCAGATATATGGCGAAGGGATATTAGAAATTTTGCCGGATGGTTTTGGTTTTTTGCGCGCTACAAGTTATAACTACCTGCCAGGGCCGGATGACATTTACGTGTCGCCGTCACAAATTCGTCGCTTTGATATGCGAACTGGAGACACAATCTCCGGACAAATTAGGCCTCCAAAAGACAGTGAGCGTTATTTTGCATTGCTAAAGGTTGAATGTGTCAACCATGAAAATCCTGAGTCATCTAAAGATAAAGTATTTTTTGACAATTTAACCCCTTTGTACCCGCAGGAAAGGATTAACCTAGAAGCTTTAAACGGAGCGGATTATTCTGCGCGTACAATGGATCTATTGACTCCTATTGGAAAAGGACAGAGAGGGCTTATTGTTTCTCCGCCACGAACCGGAAAAACTATGCTGCTCCAATCCATAGCCAAGAGCATAGAAAAGAATCATCCAGAAATCTTTCTTATTGTTCTTCTCATTGATGAACGGCCGGAAGAAGTTACAGATATGATTCGCACGGTTAAGGGCGAGGTCATTAGTTCTACCTTTGACGAACCTGCGCAGAGACACGTTCAGGTGGCTGAAATGGTTATAGAAAAAGCAAAAAGGTTAGTGGAACATAAACGGGATGTGGTAATTCTTTTAGACAGCATTACACGATTAGCCAGGGCTTACAATTCCATTGTGCCCCCTAGCGGAAAAATCCTTTCCGGTGGAGTGGATTCTAATGCCTTGCAAAAACCGAAAAGGTTTTTCGGAGCTGCCAGAAATATAGAAGAAGGAGGAGCGCTTACTATAATAGCCACCGCGCTGGTTGATACCGGCAGCCGCATGGACGATGTGATTTTTGAAGAATTTAAGGGAACCGGCAATATGGAAATTCATCTGGATCGGAAGCTGGTTGATAAAAGAGTTTTTCCGGCTATAGATATTAATCGATCAGGAACACGAAAAGAGGAGTTATTGATTGGCCCGGAAGATCTGAACCGAATATGGATTTTAAGAAAAGTTCTGCAGCCGCTTAGCATAGTTGAAAGCATGGAACTTCTTCTTGATAAAATGAGGCAAACTAAAAGCAATAAGGATTTTCTTGATTCAATGAACCAATCTTAATAAACATAGAGGATAAAAATAATGAAACCCAAAATTCATCCTGAGTATTCTGAAACAACAGTTACATGTGCATGCGGAGAAACATTTCAAACCAGGTCAACTGCTAAAGATATTCATGTGGAAATTTGCTCAAAGTGTCACCCGTTTTTTACAGGAAAACAAAAATTAGTTGATTCAGAAGGAAGGGTGGAAAGGTTTAAGAAAAAATACTCTAAAAAAAGCGTGAAAAGTTCAAACACAGGGGAGCAAAAGAAAACATAAATGAAGCTACAATTTGAACATTATGTTTGAAAAATTACATGCTTTAGAGATGAGGTTTGACGAACTAAATAACCTTTTGAGCCAACCGGATGTAATTGCAAACCAGGCAAAATTTCAGAAACTCGCCAAAGAACACGCCAGTTTAAAAAAAATCGTTGATACCTTCCAGATTTATAGAAAAAATATTGAAGCGCTTAGCGAAAATGAGGCCCTTCTGAAGAACGAAACACAAGACAAAGAGTTACTAAAGCTTGCTGAAGACGAACGTAAAGAGATTCAGGCAAAACTGGGAAAAATAGAATTTGATCTAAAAACTCTTCTTATTCCTAAAGACCCCCGGGACGAAAAAAACATTATTCTTGAAATTAGAGCAGGGACAGGAGGCGAAGAAGCCGCCCTTTTTGCTGCCAACCTTTTTCGCATGTATAGTAAGTACGCAGAACAGCAAGGATGGCGCGCAGAAACTATGAGCAGGAATGTTACCGGCAAAGGAGGTTTTAAAGAAATTATCTCTTCGTTTGAAGGAAAAAATGTCTTCAGTTTTTTGAAATATGAAAGCGGAACGCACCGGGTTCAAAGAGTTCCAGAAACAGAGGCTTCCGGAAGAATCCATACTTCGGCGGTTACAGTGGCCATACTCCCTGAAGCAGAGGAAATAGACATAGAAATAGATTCTAATGATATTAAAGTTGATATCTTCAGATCCTCAGGACCAGGGGGACAAAGTGTCAATACCACCGATTCTGCAGTTAGAATGACTCATATTTCAACAGGAATCACTGTATCCTGCCAAGATGAAAAATCCCAGCATAAAAATAAAGCAAAGGCTTTAAAAGTTTTAAGGGCAAGGTTATTGGACGCTGAGGAAAGAAAGAGTCGTGAAGAAAGGTCTTCTGAAAGAAAAGCCCAGGTTGGCAGCGGCGATAGAAGCGAACGAATACGTACTTATAATTTTCCACAGGAAAGAATAACTGATCACCGACTCGGTTTGACCATTTATAAATTATCCAGCGTGATGGATGGAAACCTGGACGAGCTTCTTGAAAAACTACAAATCCATTTTCAAGCCGAAGCAATGAAACAACGTGAATCCAATGAATTATCTTCCAGCGAACCTCGGAAAGTCTTGCACAGGACATTAGACAGAGTGTGAATAAGATAAAATATTTTATGGTCTGCTGAACGCCTTACAAAAAATATAATTTTTCTCTGCGATTTCAACGCTCTCTGCAGTGATCCTATTTACTTTTTAGTAAACCGTCCTCCAAAACTATCTGCAAATTTAGAGCGGAGTTCATCCATTAACTCAGGCGTTATCAATTTTATACTATTCTCCAATGCATGCTTTTCCAATCCCTGTTTAGCTATTCCTCTGGCAAAAAAAGGTATTTTTTTTAATCGTTCTTGAGCCTCCGGCGTCCAGGAGAACCCTTTATTATTATCTTTATCCTCTTTTGATGATTTGTTTTCAAGACCAAACTGAATGGCTGTTGCAATATTAATAACGTGAGTATTTCCCTTAACCGGTTCATAATTACACCATGGATCTTCACCGAACGTGTTGTTGTTAATTGCTAAAGCCCTTGCCCTGCATCCTCCACATAAAAGTTTAAACTCACAATGCTCACATTTCCCTTCATATTTTGGATAGCGGAATTGTTGAAAAAGTCCAGCATCATGCCAAATTTCTTTGAAGTTTGTGGCCTTCACATTACCGACACTATTAGGCATGTAGGGACACGGAGTAATATCTCCTCCAGGGGTAATCCGGCAATAATTTGTTCCCGCACGGCACCCTCCCACATACCCTTTCAATAAAGGAGAATTTTTATCCATCTGATAAGCGATTCTTTTAAAATGTGGGGCGCATTTTGCCCTGACCATCATCCCATTATAGTTCCCATGAACTTTATATACGTAGGACAGGACTTCTTCATATTGTTCTGGTGTAATATCGGTCATCTTTTCTCCCCTGCCTGTGCACACAAGGAAAAAAAGATAAAATCCGGTTGCGCGCAGTTTATGCGCAAAATCTATCATCTTTGGTATTTCATCATAATTATCTTTAGTAACTGTGGTTTGAATCTGATAGTCAAGGTCATATTTCTTAGCGGCTTCAATTCCTTTTATTGCTTTTTCCCAGGAACCCGAAAGGCCGCGAAGACGATCATGTGTTTCGGGATGAATAGAATCCAGACTGACTCCAATTCCTTTTATTCCGGCATCGAGCATTTTAGGGACAGTAGCATCATTGAGCAAAAGGCCATTCGTTCCCATAACTACCATAAACCCTTTGTCATTGGCATAAGAGGCAATTTCATAGATATCTTCCCTGAGAAGAGGTTCTCCGCCAGTCAGGATGAGGCAGGCATGAGGGTTGACTTCCGCCATCTGGTCAATTAGTTTCCGGCATTCGGCAGATGAGAGTTCATCTACAACATCACCAGTTAAAAAAGAAGCATCCAGATAGCAGTGGGAGCAACGTAAGTTGCATCTCTTTGTAAGATTCCAGGATATAACGTAAGTTTCAAAGGCCATAATTATCTGCTTACAGCTTTCAGCTATCAGCTATCGGCTACAGGGACATATAAATACATTCAATTGCTGATCCCAGTTTATTTTATTCCACACATTCCAGAGCCGCATGCACCGGTATTATATCCACAGGCAGGTGTAACACAGGAAGGATCTGAAGCATTGGAAGATGGACTAATAGCCGCAAAAGTGGAAAAACTTTTCTTTACATATTTACTTTCACATTTAGGACATGAAACTTCTTTTCCATTGCCAAAAGTCAGCACTTCAAATTTTTCGGAGCATTGTTTACACGTATATTCATAAATAGGCATCATTAAATTTACCACAATTTTTACCGCATTACGAACGTATTTGCAATTTGGCCTGTATATTATATTTTAAAATAAAATATATCGCGGCTACCCCATCTTTCCAGCCTATTTTTTTTCCTTCACTGTAATCTCTGCCGCTGTATGAAATTGGCACTTCATATATTTTATAATTGTTGTTATGCGCAATTTTAGCTGTAACCTCCGGCTCAAAACCAAACCGGTCAGATGACAAAGAAATATTTTTAATCACATTTGATTTAAATGCTTTATAACCAGTTTCCATGTCAGTGAGATTCAAATTTGTCATCACGTTGGAAAACAGGGTTAATAACTTGTTTCCAAGATAATGCCAGAAAAATAAAACCCTGTGCGATCCTCCCTGAAATCTTGAACCGTAAACAACATCAGCCCTGCCATCAAGGATCGGTTTAAGCAAAATAGTATAATCGACAGGATCATATTCTAGGTCAGCATCCTGAATGATAGTTATGTTGCCTGTAATATTTTTTATAGCTGTTCGTATTGCCGCTCCTTTCCCGCGGTTTCTTTCATGATAAAAAATTTTAAGTTTCGGCTGTTGACTCAGTTTTTGCAGAATATCTTTTGTACCATCTGTAGAAGCATCGTCCACTACAATAATTTCTTTATCATAATCCGCACTTTGTACTTTTTGAATAATGCTAGCAATAGTATTTTCTTCATTAAATACGGGTATAATAATGGATAATTTCATATTTTTCCGATGTTATTTACATTCTACGACATTTTGTAATATATTTTTTTCTTTTCGGAATTAAAAGGATAAAAATACAATTAATTAAAGATTAACTAAAAGACACGCATTAGTATGAATTATATTCAATGTCTTAATCCCAGCTGTCTACTACTTGAGTAATTTCTTTTAATTTTTTTTCAAGTTCTTCAAGTTTACTTTTAGATTTTATTTCTTCTGTTTTTTTGTCAACATATACAGGGTCTCCATACATTACCTTTATTTTGGAAAAAGGAAGCGGAATAATAAACCGGTCCCAAGTCTTCAGTTGAATTTTATTTTTAACTCCGTATACCACAGGCAGTATCGGAGCTCCCGTCAAATAAGCAAGGTTTATTATACCTTCTTGGACCTTATAGAGTGGTCCCCTGGAGCCATCGGCAACCATAGTAACCGCCTTTCCTTCCTTAATACTTCTTGTCATTTTCAGAAGCGCGGGCCCGCCTCTTTTAAAAGATGACCCGCGAATGCTTGAAAATCCAAATATTTTAGCGGTTCTTGCAACAATTTCACCGTCTTCACTTGGACTTGTCAAAATTGTAGATTTATTTGAAAACCTGTAAAGGTATGGGAAGTAGAGCATCCTGCCATGCCAGAAAGTATAGATAATCGCTTTGCCTTGTTTTTCCAGCCGGGACTCAACATCACGATTTATAATTTGAATGCGCAATGTTTTTCCGATCAAATACAAAATTACAAAAAAGATATAAGGAAGTACCTGTTTATAAAGATTTTTCTTCATAAAGGTAATTGATGATGCTCTTTGCTGTAGTTTGTGCAGCTCCTTTTTTTCCCATCAATGGTTCTATTTCAACCAATTCCTGTTTTATCCGCTCATAATATTCTTCATCAGCAAGAACCTTAAGCACCCAAGAGGTAATATTTTCCGAAGTCGCATTCCTCTGCTGCAATTCAGGAACCACTTCTTTTCCAGCAATGATATTGACCAACCCAATAGTTGAAATATGACATGCTAAGCGGGCAAGAATATAGGATATGAAATGAAGTTTATAAACGATAATCATCGGTTTTTTCAATATTGCAGCTTCGAGGGTAACAGAGCCAGATGCAACCATTAACAAATCCGATATAGATATGACATCATAGGTAAAACCATCAATAACTTTAATTTCAAGACCGCTTTGCTTAATTGGGCCGGAAACCTCATCATTCTTAACAGTTTTTGCAAGTGGTAAAACAAACTGAGATCCTGGGATTTTCTTCTTTATTTTTCGAGCAGAATCCAGCATCACCGGCAAGAGTGTTTTTATTTCCTGGTTGCGGCTACCGGGTAAAATACCAATGATTTTCTGACTTTTATCAAGACCAAATTTTTTATATGCTTTATCCTTTTCTAAGGCTGTTTTGACCTCGCCAATAAATGGATGCCCCACAAACTCCACATCCATTCCTGCATTCTCATATATTTCTTTTTCAAAAGGGAGAATAACAAACATTTTATTAACCATCCGGGAAAGCAGCTTGAGACGGCTTTTTCCCCAGACCCATATTTGAGGTGCAATATAATAAAAAACAGGAAGCCTGTGCTTTGAAGCCAACCATGCCAACATCATGTTAAAGGTCGGATAGTCTATGAGGACAAGAGCCGAGTATTTTCCAGAAACAATTTCATATTCTATTTTTTTGAAAATTTTATACAATAACCTGATTTTTCCAAAAATTTCCAAAACACCTACTACAGCCATTTCTTTATTATCCTGAAGGATATGGACGCCGGATTTTTTCATTTCAGTACCGCCAACGCCAAAAATTTGTAAACCTGGTTTAAATGAGGTTAAATAACGGGAGAGGGCTGCGCCGTGAATATCTCCGGACGATTCTCCGGTTATTATGAGTATTTTTTTTTTCATTATTTAAACTGCCACAATGGAAATCTGATATTTATTCGCAAGTTCTACCATTTTCTCTTTATTTACCATAAGGGTTCTTTCCGCTTCCAGAGCAAGAACAGCAGCTTTTCCTTTAATCATCATGGAGAAGGTAGTTTCTCCAACTACAGGGATGTCATAACGAAAGTCCTGTTTAGGTCTGCTGACTTTAACAACAACCGCTCCTTTTCCAGCTATTTTTAGACCCCGCATTATTGTTTGGTCTGTTCCTTCCATAGCCTCGACCGCAACGATTGATTTATCCTTTACCACAACAGTTTGCCCAATTTCCATTTGCGCCATTTTTTTAGCAATAGAAAATCCATATTGAATGTCTTCCCATTCGGATTTGGTCGATTTTCTCTTTGTCAATACGCCTTTAGATGGAAACAACTTTTTTAAAAAAATGGATTGATCCAAACAGCTTATTCCCTCTAATTTCAACTCATCAATTACAACCATCATCAAAGATTTATCATCTTTTAGTTTCATGTTTTTCAAAATTTTAAGAGACCGAAAATCAAATATCTTTGTTTGGAAAATAACTTTTTTATCAACTTTTCCTATCATGAGGACATTTTTAATTTTTTCATTTTTTAAAGTTTTTAAGATTTTATTGGTTTGTCCTATACCGAGATGAATAACCTTGTTACATACCGGCTGGAGAGAAGAAATGGAGTCTTTGGAGAGGGCGATGGCAAAAACTTTTAAGTTATCTTCGGCAGCCTGTTTTGCCACTATTCTGGGCAATTCCCCTGTTCCTGCTATGAGACCTACTCTATCTAACTTCGTTATATCTATTTTATTGTTCAAAATTAGTTATAAGAGAAAATGAGAGGATTTTTAGAGATTTGTCTGGCTTTTTTTGAACTTGTCGCCAATTTCCAGAGCAACTTTTAAAGATCTCAATTCTTTGTCAACTGAAATAGATGAGGCGGCACCATTTGCAGAACAGTCAATAAAATGTTTTATTTCGAGTTTTAAAGGGTTCTCACGGTGAACAAACAGTCTCTCTGTGAATGATTCCTGTTTGTAATGAAGTTCATGCTTTTCTAAACGGTGTTCAGAGGAAGCCCCACGATGAATGTGAATTTCCTGATCAGTAAAATCCAGATAAATATAGGCGTCTTTTTGTGAAATGGCCATAGTTCTGATTTTATCTTGAGTTGCACGGCTGGCAATGATATTAGCAATACAATTATTTTTAAACTGCATTTGAACGCTTGCCAAATCATCCTTTCCAGTAAAATAAGATCGTCCCATAACATTAATGTCGAGGATTTCTGATTCAACCAAGTTTAATATTATATCAATATCATGTATCATGAGGTCCATAACCACGCCATCATCTTCAATTCTTTTCTGAAAGGGGCCCAATCGCCTGCTCTCTATTAATAGCGGTTGATGAACAATCTTTTTCAATTCCTGCACCGCCCCGTTAAATCTTTCTACATGGCCTATATGAAGAGTACAATTATTTTTTTTCGCCAATTTAAATAATTCAACAGCTTGATTAAAATTATTCGTAATTGGCTTTTCTAAAAGCACATCTACCCCGGCGCTTAAAAACTCTTTCGCAATTGTGTAATGCAGACCAGTTGGGACAGCAATGCTTACAGCATCAACCTTGTCAAGAATCTCATGAAAGTCATAAAAATAAGCAGTGTTAAATTGTTTAGATATGGTTTTTCCTCTCTCCTCCTTAATATCAACAATTCCCACGAGATCAATAAAAAATAGCTCCGAATAAATAGCAGTGTGGTATTCACCCATTCTTCCGGTACCAATGACTCCAGCTCTAATTTTTTTCATACAATTTTTTCTCCATAAGAAAATTGAGTTAATTTACTTATGGATTCCTCTTTTGGAAGTTTCAATAAATTTGAGCAAGTATTTTATTTCTTCACTTTCAGGAATCTCATTTTTTATTTTGTCTAAAGCCTGGCTTGTATTTAAATTAGATCTCGAAATAAACTTAAATGCTTTTTTCAAATCGCCACGAACAGAGGGGCTAATTTCGTTTCTTTGCAAACCGACTGCATTTCTCCCGTAAAGCTTTGGGGGGTTCCCTTCAATCAGAGAATAGGGTGGAACATCTTTTGTTAGCCGAGTCATACCACCCACCATCGCCAGCTTCCCAACACGAATAAATTGATGTATGCCGGCATAACCACCAATTACCGCCTTTTCCTCAATTAAAACATGGCCGGAAATACCCACGGAATTAGTCGCAATCACATTATCCCCTATCTGGCAGTCATGGGCAACATGAACATAAGCCATCAAATAAACACCGCTACCTATGTAAGTGCTTTCATTTTCCCTGCTAGAACGATGAATAGTAACAAATTCTCGAATTTCTGTGTTATTCCCAATTTGCACCCAAGAAGGTATATCTTTGAAGCCAACAATTTGCGGAGCACCACCCATGACAGCTCCAGAAGAAATCCTACAATTTTTTCCTATTTTTGTCCACCCTTCTATAACCACGTTTGCACCCAGAACAGTACCATTATCTATACAAACTTTCTGTCCAATGTAGCAATGAGGTCCAATCGTTACATTTTTACCTATTTGGGTATCCCTTTGTACAATAGAGGTTTTGTGAACTGGCATGAACTATTTAGACTCAAGCATGGCCATAACTTCAGCTTCTGCGACTACTTTCCCTTCGACAAAAGCATTGCCCCGAAATCGATATATCACACCGCGTCGTTTAATAACATCTAATTCAAAACGCAGTTGATCTCCCGGCACAACGGGTTTTCTAAATTTTGCTTTATCAATCCCCATAAAATAGGCAATTGACTCGGAACTTTTTCCTAACTCAATTGATGCCAATACGCAGGCGGTTTGAGCCATGCCTTCAATAATTAAAACTCCGGGCATGACCGGGAATTCGGGGAAATGACCCTGGAAAAATGGTTCATTAGTCGTAACATTTTTTATCCCTACAACCCGCTTTCCCTTCTTCATCTCTATAATTTTATCTACCAGCAAAAAAGGATAACGATGTGGAATGTATTTTTTGATTTCATTGATGTCTATCATATTTCTGTTATCCTATTGAAGCTCTCCGCAAGCCATGTACCAGTACGGTTCAGAGCAAACCGCCGGGAAGCTTCAGAACAGAGGATCTACTTTCAAGCTTATGCATACTTCTTCTACTTTGAAAACTTCCTTTTCCGATATTTCTTATTATATGCTCTAATAACTTTATCAGTAATATCGATAGCTTCATCACTATACACAGTAAATTCGCTGGATGTTACATATGTATAACCATCTTTTTCCCCAATTTCTTTGACAATTTCAATAAGTTCTTTCAGAATTTTATTTGTGGCTTCCCGCTGAGTAATTCTTATTTCTTCTTCTGCGTCTTTAACATGTCTTTGCAGTTTCCTGGATTCCGCTCTAAAGTCAGCCTCTTTTTTTCGTTTAAGTTCTTTACTCATAATAAGGCCCTGCTTTTCCAACTCTTTTCTTAGCTCTTTCACTCTCGATTGCTTTTTTGTTATCATTTCCTGCTCTTTTTTTACTCTATGTTTCATGGACTCGACAATTTCCTTACCTCTTTTTGATTCTCGTCCCGCTCTATCCAGATTAACAATACCTATTTTAACTTTATCTGCGGCCATTACCTGAGCTGGAATATAAGCAAATAACAACAGCAGAAAAATTAAAAAATTAAATTTGCTCATTTTAGAATTAATCATCTGACTCCTCTCGAAAAATTATTTTATTATAAGTTGATATATTTTAAAAAGTTCTGCCAAAAATAAAATGAAATTCCGCCGGTTCTTCGCCATCAGCTTGATCAAGTTTGTATCCATATGCTAACCCTACAGGACCAAAAGCTGTATGAAGCTGTAAGGCAACCCCAAGGCTATGCCTCATATTTGATAAACTAAAATTTTCACTTGTTAAAGAAATGTCACCTCCGTTACCATAAACATTTCCACGGTCATAAAAAATAATACCCCTTAAAGAGTTGTTAAATGGGTATTGTATTTCCGCGTTAAACAGAAGAAGTTTTTCTCCTCCTAACGGATTTCCATCACTATCTTGAGGGCCAACATCCTCAAAAGTAAAACCCCGCAGATCTAAAGGACCTCCCATAAAGTATCTTTCATATACAGGAAGCACGTCTCCACTGTATCCTTTTGCGTAAGCAATTTTACCATGAAGCATTCCTACGAGTCCCAGGAACAAAGGATGATAGTAACTTTTTTCAGCTGATAATTTGTAAAAATTTACACCGCCGAGAATCCCTCCTGCATATTGAGCGCTAAGATTCTCCGTTGTACCCTCAGTAGGATTGAGACGATTGTCTTGTGTGTCTCGTGTAATTTTTGGAGAAATCCGGCTTGTAATACGAGTTTCATTATTTAAAAAATTAGTTTCATTTTCCGGAGCGACATCAGATATCGTGATATTTTCAAAACGATAACCAATATTACCCCAGGTATATTCTGTAAAAGCCTTTCCTAAACGCAACCCACCCCCCTGTCTTTTGGATTCAAAAGTAGTAAAGTCCGCCTTTGTATTAAACAAATCTATTCCCGCGCTTATTTCTCTATCAAACAGCCATGGCTCGGTAAAGCCCAAAGAGAAATCTAATCTCCTGGATGAAAGCTCTGTTGAAAACTCAAGTTTATGGCCATTTCCAAGCAGATTGTCCTGCGAAAGTTGAGCAGTAACAATAGCATTATCAATGGAGCTGTAACCTATGCCTGCTCCAACGGTTCCGGTAGGTCTTTCAACCACTGATGTAGTTATGTCGATTGTGTCATCCTTTTCCCCTCTGCTGGTTTGTATCTGAACGTCTTCAAAAAAACGCGTATTTATAATTCTTTCTCTACTTCTCCTTAATTTTTCACTATCAAACAGGCTTCCCTCAGCAAACCTAAACTCTCGCCGAATAACTTTATCTTTAGTTTTAAGGTTTCCTGAAATTGTTATCTTCCCAATATATACTTTTCTGCCTTTATCAATTTGCAAGACCGTATCGACTATCCTTTTTGGGGCATTAACTACACGCTCTGGTCTAACATCCGCATAAGCATGTCCCTGTTGCGAATAGAGCTCGGCTATATTAAAAACCCCTTCTCGTATTTTTCTCAGATTGTATACATCTCCTTTTTTTAGGTCAATTTTTTCCCTTAGTTTTTTTTCGGGAAAAGTATCATCACCAATAAATCCAATTTTGCCTGTTTTATATTGATCTCCTTCTTCTACAGGAATTTTAATAAAAATAGCCTTTTCATTTTTATCGACGTTAATCATTGGATCAAGAACTTTTGCATTGATATAGCCATTCTCCCTGTAAAATAATTCCACCTTTAGCTGATCTGCCTTGATCATCTCTTTTTGATAAATGCCTGCGTCAGTAATAAATGAAAAGATGTTTTTTTCTTTCGTGCCCAATTGCTTTTTTAATTCCTTATCCGTGAATGCCTTATTTCCGATAAAATAAATTTTCTTTATCCCTACCTTCTTATTTTCAGAAATTTTAATTATAATATCCAATTGATCTCTGTTAACTCTTTTAGCAATTGTCTGGACAGTGACCAAGAAAAACCCTTTTTCCTCATAAGATTTTTTAATCAATTTTTCTGTTTTTTTCACTAGAGTTTTATTATAAAGAGATCCTTTTTTAAGGCCTTTAGATGCAATCAGCTTTTTTCCCAGTTTTTCTGTAGACATCTTTTTATTACCGACAAAAGAAACCTCTCTAATAGAAGGAATTTCTTTAACTATATAAATTAATTTAATCCCATTTTTAAAGTTTGTAGCTTCTACCTTAATGTCCTCAAATTGTCCAAGACCATATATAGCTTTGATGTCTTCATTGACTTTAGATGAGGAGTACTTATCTCCCTTTTTCAATTTTATATAAAACATAATGGTATCTTTATCTACCCGCTTGTTTCCACGAATCCCTATGCTTTTCACTATTTTTCCTTCAGTTTGGCCATATGCTTCCGGTACGACCCACAGGAAACATAAGTGCGCAATAATGATAAGGACTAATAAGCAAGGATTAAATCGCATTATTTATCATCTTTCTAAATTGCCCCCCTGCAGTCTTGCTGAAGGGAAATACTTTTTTTATGCTCGCTTATTAAGCATTTTGAAAGCAAATAATTTGGAACTTTATTTAATATCGTCATTATTTAAAAAAACTAAATGAGTTTTACCTTTTAAAATAAGGAGATGTATGTTACCTGAATTTTTGGAGGACTGCAAAAAAATATCTTAAGAAGACAAGTTTTGGGGTTAAGATAAAACGAAAATAATTTATGGAAGTGTGCACTAGAGCATTCTCAACATTTACTCAACTGTGCAGTAAACGCATGCATAAAGTCTGAATGAACCATTAACCAGAGAGACTCTTTATTAATCCAGGCTTCTCGATAAATATTAAGTGGTTATCCTGAAGACCAACTTCTACAACACCGCCCTCCTGGTATTTTCCCTTCAGCATTTCATCAGAGAGAGGGTCTTCAAGAAACTTTTGGATGGTTTGCCTCAGAGGTCTTGCGCCGAATGAAATATTATAACCTTTTAGAGCCAGCCAATCTTTAGCCTCACGTGTTATTTCAATGGTTAATCCTTTTTCTATCAGTTGTTTGTTTAGCTCAGTTAAGTGAATATCTACGATATTCATAATATGCTTTTTTTCCAAATGCTTAAAAACAATTGTCTCTGTTATCCTGCTTAAAAATTCAGGGCTAAAACTTTTCTTCAATTCTCCAGTAATAGTTTCTTTCATTTTTTCGTAAGATGTGGCAATGTCCTGTTTCTGAAATCCAAGCTTCGTTCCTTTCCCAACAACTCGAGAACTAAGGTTGGACGTCATAATTATAATAACATTTTTAAAATTAACTGCTCGACCATAACTGTCTGTTAGTCTACCATCGTCCAAAATTTGAAGTAACAGGTTATAGATATCAGGGTGGGCTTTTTCAAGTTCATCAAAAAGTACAACTGAATAAGGTCTTCTTCTTACTTTTTCTGTAAGCTGCCCCCCTTCATCGTGCCCAATATATCCGGGAGGTGCTCCTGTGAGACGTGAGATATTAAATTTTTCGCCATATTCGGACATGTCCAACCGAATCAATGCATCTCTTTCACCAAACATAAATTCCGCAAGAGCCGTTGCTAATTCAGTTTTTCCCACACCGGTAGGTCCTAAAAACAGGAAGGAACCGATAGGTCTTTTAAAATCCGATAACCCTGCACGTGACCGACGAATTGCTTTAGTAATGGCTTGAATCGCCTCTTCCTGACCAACCACTTTTTGAGACAATTCCTTTTCCATTTCTCTAAGACGTTGAGATTCCTTTTTTTCAATTTTAGAAAGAGGAATCCCTGTCATGCTGGATACCACGTAAGATATATCATCTTCCGTAATAACCTGTTCTACTAATTTATTCTTAGCCTTCCATTTCTTTTTTGCCACTTCAAGTGAACTCTTTAATTTCTCTTCTTCATCTCGAAGTTCAACAGCTTCTTCAAAATCCTGGCTCTCGATTTTAGCTTTCTTATTTCGAGCGATTTCATCCATTTTCCTCTGTATTTCACGAATTTCAGGGGGGTACATGACCTTTTTAAGTCGTGCTCTGGAGCAGGCTTCATCAATAACATCAATTGCTTTGTCTGGAAGGAATCGATCATTAATATAACGATCTGCAAACATAACAGTCTTTTTGATGGCATAATCTGTTATTTTAGTATGATGGTGAAGTTCATATTCAGTCTTCAGACCTTTAATAATCTCTATAGTCTCTTTCACCGACGGCGGATTAACCATAATAGGTTGAAACCTTCTTTCCAAAGCACCGTTTTTCTCAATATATTTTCTGTATTCCTCCAAAGTTGTCGCTCCCACGCATTGTATTTCTCCACGAGAGAGAGCAGGTTTTAACATGTTAGACGCGTCCACTGACCCTTCAGCTGCCCCGGCGCCTACAAGAGTATGAAGCTCATCAATAAAAAGAATTATTTTATTATTATTTATACTGATTTCTTTCATGATTCCTTTTAGGCGGGCTTCAAACTGACCACGATATTTGGTACCGGCAACTAACGCTCCCAGGTCAAGGGAAATAACTCTTTTATTATATAGTGTCTCAGGAACCTCTATTTCTACAATTCTTTGGGCCAAACCTTCAACAATGGCAGTCTTGCCTACCCCCGCTTCACCAATGAGCACAGGGTTGTTTTTAGTTCTCCGGCTCAATATCTGAATAACCCTTTCAATTTCTAAATTTCTCCCTATAACGGGATCCAGTTTTCCTTTCAAAGCCAAAGCAGTCAAATCTCTGCTGAACTCATCCAGAACAGGTGTTTTCTCTTCTTCCGGTATTGTAACTACCGGTTCTTTCAACATATTTAAAATATTTTTCCTTGTCTCCGTGTAATAAATTCCGAATCCTGTTAATATTTTTGATGCCTGACCCTCTTTCTCTTTTACTAATCCCAAAAGGATATGTTCAGACCCAATATAATTGTGCCCCACGGCGCGAGCTTCTTCCACAGAATATTCTAAAACCTTTTTTGCTCTTGAGGTAAAAGGAATGTCGCCGATATTTACAACGGACGAACTTTGAGGAAGACTTTTTTCAACTTTTTCTCTCGCGTTTTTTATATCAACTCCCATTTTATGAAGCACTTCAATAGCAACTCCGCCACCGTCTTTTAAAACACCAAGGAGTATATGCTCGGTTCCAAGATATTCATGCCGGTAATGCTCTGCTTCCTCGCGCGCTAAAATAATGATTCGTCGAGCTCGTTCTGTAAATCTCTTAAACATTTATTCCATTCACCCCCTAAATAAAAATAGTCATAAAATTTTCCCGTCTTCCATGATTAATACCCTGTCCATGTAATCAGATAACTTATTATTATGCGTAACAACAACCAGAGTTTTATTTTTAGCTTGTTTTAGCTCTTTTAGCAGATGATGCACCTTCTCTCCTGTCTTTTGGTCCAGATTACCAGTGGGCTCATCAGCTAATATAACCTCCGGATCATTCGCTAAGGCGCGCGCAATTGCGACTCTCTGTTGTTCTCCACCTGATAGTTCTCCGGTTTTATGACTTATCCTGTCACCCAATTCCAAATCGCCCAAAATCGTATTTGCTCTTTCCGAGGCGTCTTTCCTTTTAATGCCCTGAATCAATAACGGCATCATCACATTTTCCCGTGCAGTAAATTCAGGCAATAAATGATGAAACTGAAAGACAAAACCAATATTTTTATTTCTAAAATCAGCAAGCCGGCGATCATTCATTTCGAAGAGATTAGTTTGATTAAATAATATCTTACCGGTGGAAGGGCGATCTAAAGTACCCATTAAATGGAGAAGCGTACTTTTCCCAACTCCTGATGGTCCCATGATCGCGACCATCTCCCCCTTCATTATACCAAAATTTAAATTTTTTAAAACCTTTAAAGTTTTTTTACCGGTTTTAAAAGATTTCTCAAGGTTCTGAACTGAGATCAGAACCTCATTACTCATATCTCAAAGCCTCTACAGGGTCTAATTGAGACGCCCGCCACGCGGGATATATAGTCGCTAAAAAACTAATAAGAATCGACGCACCGGCAATCATAATTGTATCAAAATAATTAATTTTAGCGGGAAGTTTGTCCAGAAAATAGACATCACTTGGAAAGATATCTATTGATAGCAATTTTTCAACGAATTCCACAATCTCATTAATATAAGGTACAACCGTAAAACCGCCTATCACTCCTAAAACCGTGCCGGAGAGTCCAATAATTAATCCCTCTATACTGAATATTTTCAAAATACTCCAGTTGGTTGATCCCATGGATTTCAAAATCGCGATATCCCGGCTTTTTTCCATCACAACCATAATCAAAGTACTTATTATATTAAAGGCCGCGACTAAAATAATCAACGTAAGAATTATAAACATTGCTATTTTTTCCATTTTAAGAGCGGAAAAAAGATTTTTATTCATCTGCATCCAATCTCTCGTATAATAGGGAAGCCCCAACCTCTCCTGAAGTTTCTCAGCTGTTTCCCTGGCTAAATAAATATCATTAACCTTTACTTCTATACCTGTTACACTGTCCCCCATTTTAAAAAATTTCTGCCCGGGTTTAATGGAGATGAAAGCAAGACTAGAATCATACTCATACATGCCTGAATCGAAAATCCCTACCACGCGAAATTTTTTTACCCGTGGCGTCATGCCAACAGGCGTCATTTTCCCCAGAGGGGATATAACATCAATCACACTGTCAAGGGACGCGCGCAGATGTTCGGCCAATTCCCTGCCCACAATAATTCCATCCCGTTTGCTTTGCCCTGCTTCCGACGCTTTTTTTGTAACAACAGAATCTGTTGATTCCAGGAACTCTACCTTTCCATCTATGAGATTTTTTTCAAGATCCGTGACCGTTTGTTCCAGCTTTGGATCAATACCTCTGATTACAACGCCTGAGACATGTCCTTTGTGAGACAACATAACCTGGCTAATTATGAATGGCGCGGCTCCCAAAACATGCTCCTCTTTTTTAATTTCCTCAATCAGAGCAGGGTAATCCCGGATGCCGTCCTTACCGTAAATGTTTACTAAAACATGAGAATAAGTTCCTAATATCTTATCCCTGAGATTCTCCCCAAACCCGCTCATCACTGCGAGGACAATAATAAGAGCCATCACCCCTAAAGTAATCCCGCCAATGGATATAAACGTGATAAGAGAGATAAAAGTTTGCTTTCTTTTTGCTTTTAAATACCGGAGCCCGACAAAAAATTCAAAAGACATTTGGAGAAAACCCTCTCAAGAAGAGATGTTGAAGTATAAATCATAAATTAAGGAAGATCAAAAAAAAGTCAATTGTCGATTACGAACCACAAAGACGCAAAGAACGCAAGGACATTAATTTAGTGGATCTATAGTGGCGTTAGTCCTGTGAATCCACAATGTTTCTAGCCACTTAGAGTGATACAAAACTTACTTCAACAAGATCAACATACGCAATAACACCGTTTATAGATTTGTCAGGGTAAATTTCCTTGAGAATTTTCATATATTTTTGCAATTGTCTTTTGTAATTATTCTCTTCTGCTTCTCTTTTGCCGGTTTTGAAATCCATTACTGTTACAGAGTCTTTATCAATAATTACCCTGTCCATTCTCAATAGGTTTCCCATAGCGTCCGTAAATTCCTGCTCATTTTTTATTGTTCTACTAATAGTCGGTAAAAAATATTTTTTTACTTCTATGTTGAAAAGGAATTTTACAATTATTTCTATTATTTCTTCGGAAGAATGGCTCTCTCCCATCTCATGTATCACTTTTTCAACTGTCCCTTTGATTTCTTTTTCAAGTTCTTTTTCGTTCTCATAAAATGGACATTCTATATAAGACAAAACCCTGTGAATAAACTCTCCTCTTTTTTTCTCTTCAATATGAATTATATCTCCGGTATGAATATGGTATTTTGGCATTTTGCGGTGGTGGTATGTGAAAAACCGGCTTTCCGATTTTTTCGGTTTTTGCAATACCAGACCGGGTTTGGATGAGGGTTTAAATTCGTCAACAGGTAGAAGTTCAAAAGGAAACTTGTCTTTAGCCCCTTTTACACCTATTACATACATCTCATTTTTTGCGCGGGTAAAGCCCACGTACAGACTGTTGAGCCTGTTTATTCTTTCCTTGATTTTGTTTTCATCGTAGGCGAGCGCTAAATCAGGATTGTTTTCAACAATCTTTCTGGTAAGTTTCAGAAGTTTCGCATTTTTATCTCTTTCTCTAATAACATTATAGCCTGCAGGCCTGTCAAGCTTTTCACCATACAGCAAATTAATAACAACTGGAAAACCGAGTCCCTTGGCTTTGTGTATCGTCATTACCTTTACAGCATTAAGTCCTTCCGGTACATCAATATCCCATTCGCTTTCCTGTCCCGGCTCTCCGGCATAATCAAGAAAATCTTTTATATTGTTGTTTTCCTTGTCTTCAAAATCTTTTATTACCTCAAGTATTTTTATGAGTGAGGCTTCTTCATCTTTAAAAGTTTCAAAGACCATAAATATCCTTAATACCTCATTAACGAGATCATAAAGGGGCAAATAACCGGAGGATTTGAAAAGACTTTTAAAAAAACATTCCCATATTTCGGGGTATTCGGCTTGAAAGGATTTATATAAAGGAGAATTATTCCTGCTGTTAAAGAAAAAGGAGTGGATTTTGCTGGAATCAATATCAGCCTTATCGTATTTTTTAATGGCTTTTAAAAGTATCTCTCCGAGACAGAAAGTCGCGAAGGCCAAATCGTCTAAAGGGGAACTTAGAAAATTCAACAAAGATACGATTTCATTTGTAATTTTTCTTATCCTAACGTCAAGGCTGCTATAGGGAACAAATGGTATATCCATTTCATTCAGCCAGGCAGAGACCCGAATTACATTCTCATTCTTTGAAGTTAAAATAGCTATATCTCCATAACTGTAGCCCCTTTTTACTGCTTCACGAATAATCGTCCTTATTTTTTCTTTTTCATTATAATTATCGCTTTTATCAATCATGCAGACTTCCATATACCCGGTGTCTGTACCCCTATCTTTTACTTCCTGGTTATAGTTGGTAAGGCCGCTTTTTTCGGCTGCATCCAAGTATTCGGATTTCAATAATTTCTCTTTAAAAACATTTTCATTAAAATCGAGTATTTTTATACGACTTCTGAAATTGCGTGTAAGTTCTTTCACCGAATGACCGGATGAAAGGAAAGGAGATTTTGTTTCAAATTCCTTCATAATTCTGTAATCCGCCTCTCTGAACCCGTAAATGGACTGCTTGGTATCGCCAACTACAAAGAGACTTCCCCCTTCTGACAAAGAATTATCTATAAGAGGATAAAGGTTTACCCATTGGATAGGAGAGGTGTCCTGAAACTCATCAATTAAATAATGGAAAACTGTTTCTCCAATTCTAAAATAAACATCCGGAACTATTTGAGAGCCCATATAATCGGACAGCATTTTGTTTATATCTTCTATAAATATTTTTCCTTCCTGTATTTTTATATTTTCCAGCGTTTTTTTGAAAGCGAAGTAAAATTTTAAGTACGGGTTACAATAAGAAAGGGCATAATACTTGGTGTAGAGAGATATCATCTCTTTAAGTTTTTGCCATTCAAGGTTAATCCCCTCATGTGACTTAATGCCGCTAATATCTTTTTTGCCCGGTTTTTTAACAGGCAGGATTTTGAATCCTTTTCCTACTAAATCCGGGAATTGCTTCTTTTTCACACTTTCTAAAATAGTGTTGTAACTGCTGCTCTTGCTCCTTTCAAGATGAGACTCATTAATCAAACTTTCTATCCTTTCAACTTGCCCAGTAATTGAGTTTTTTGCTTCTTTCATGTTCTTTGAATAATCCACAATATTTATGTTGCTTCCGGCAGAAGAGAGTTTCTTGTAAATATTTTTTACTTCATTCGTTACGGTTTTTGTGGGATCCCATATATATGTGGAGTTTTTACTTTTACTTTCCATCACAAGCCTGACAATATCTTTCATCAATTTACTTTCTTGAGAGTTATCCTTTGCCATTCTAAGAAAAATGTTAAACGCGTATTTCATAACTCTATCGTTATCCAAAATAATATCGAAGTCAGGATTATAACCAAAATCAATAGCGGAAGATTTAAAGACCGTTGCCATAAAACTGTCCAGGGTTTTGACCTGAAAATCCGAGTAGTTATCGAGTATGGAGTCAATTATGCGGCCTGATTTTTCTTTTAGTTCGTTTCGGTTTAGAGATATTATTGCCGCAAGTTCATCCGTTTTATCCGGCTCCTCCAGATAAATCCCTTTAAGCCACTGGAGTATCCTTTCTTTCATTTCCTTAGCTGCGTTATTGGAGAAGGTGACGGCAAGGATATTCCGAAGTCTGCTGTAGGGGATTTTGTGCGATAATAGAAATTGAACATATCTCTTTGTGAGAGTATGGGTCTTGCCGGAACCTGCGGATGCTTTTAAGACAACAAAATGAGGGAAACGAATATCTTTATCTTTTTCAAGAACAGAGTTAGACATTTAAAGTATTTTAATGTGTTTGCAATTCAAACAGTTCCTTTGTATTATAACAAAAATATTTGCAGGGATCAGGGATGAGGTGTCGGGAGTCAGTTTTTTTCTAATCCTTGACAGCCGACCCCCTGAATTCTTAATTTTAAGGTGACTTTTTATGGTTCAAATTCTTGATTTTGAAGAACCTATTTTTAATTTAGAACGAAAAATTGATAAAATAACCGGCATGTCCAAAGGGGGACAGGTTAACATAACAGATGAGATTCGGCATCTGAAAAGAAAAGTCTTCAGGATGCAAAAAGACGTCTTTTCCCGGCTCACCCCTTGGCAGAAAACGCTATTAGCGCGCCATCCATATCGACCCTATACGCTTGATTACATAAAACATATGATCACCGATTTTACCGAACTTCATGGCGACCGGTATTTCGCCGACGGCCACTCGGTGGTTGGTGGCCCGGCAAAATTCGAAGAAAAGCCTGTAATGATTATCGGCCATCAAAAAGGACGGGATACTAAAGAAAAAGTTTTTCGTAATTTCGGCATGTCACAACCTGAAGGATATCGAAAGGCGCTGAGGTTAATGAAAGCAGCGGATAAATTTAACCTTCCTATTATAACTCTTCTTGATACTCCGGGCGCTTATCCAGGCATCGAAGCGGAGGAAAGAGGCCAGGCAGAAGCCATTGCTAGAAATCTAAAGGATATGAGTGATCTCTCTGTTCCGATTATTGCTGTAATAACAGGCGAAGGGGGCAGTGGAGGCGCTTTGGCCCTGGGAATTGGCAACAGGGTATTGATGTTGGAACATTCTATTTACTCTGTTATTTCACCAGAAGGGTGTGCCGCGATTCTGTGGAACAATCCTGAAAAAGTACAAGATGCTGCTCACGCTTTGAATTTAACCTCCGATGATTTACTTAAATTAAAAGTCATTGATGAAATTGTAAAAGAACCTCCTGGCGGTGCCCATCGAAATCATAAGCACATGGCGTCTATTTTAAGACGTGTTTTACGTCGACATTTAAAAGAGTTGGAACAAAAAACGCCGGAAGAACTCATTAAAGATCGCCACGAAAAATTTCAGAACATTGGCAGTTTTATTGAGCCCTGATAATCAATAGTCATTAGCCATTTTGCTCGTTATTTATTTGCAGTTAGTACCATTTGATTGGTTTTTGAGCGGGTTTCGCCGACTGAAGAGACGCGGATAGCGGGTTTATCAAGGACAGGGCATTTGTTTTCACATATTCCACAACCTATGCATAGGTCCGGATCCAGGTAAGGCCGTTTAACTTTTTTTACTTTCCCTTCTCTTGTTACGACTTCTTCTTTCCGAAACCAGATAGCTTTTGGAGACGTTGGGCATACTTCTTCGCATACAATACATGTTCTGTTCATAGCCCACGGCAGACAACGTCCTCTGTTAAAAAAAGCCGTTCCAATCTTTATCGGGTTTTTGTAAGGTTTTTTTCCTATCTTTTCCTCAACTGATATATTACGAATAGCCCCTGTGGGACATACCTGACCACATAAAACACAGTTGTATTCACAGTATCCGATTTTGTTTATCAAGAGTGGGTCCCAGATTCCTTCAAAACCACCTTCAAGCAGAGCGGGTTGTAATACATTGGTCGGACAAACTCGCATGCACTCGGAACATTTAATACAACGTCGAAGAAAATCTTTTTCCGTGAGGGCTCCAGGTGGCCGTATAACATCGGCTAACGCTTGATTTTCTCCAGTTAGAGAAGACTTCATCATAGGAAATAATACAAACGCGGCAACACCAGTTTCGAGAAGACGGCGGCGGCTGATATCAAAAGACTGATGGATGGAACTCCGTGTCTCAGCGAAGCCATAATGGAGGGCATCCTCAGGACAAGATGCAATGCAGTTCATGCAAACATGGCATTCATTAACTCTGAGATTGGAATGGGGGTCGCACCCACCCTGGCAATGTAGCAGGCATTTTTTACAGTCTGTACATTTCTCTATATTGCGCCTGATCCGCATGATGGAACCAAAAGACATAATCCCTAACAAAGCGCCAAGAGGACATAGTACTCTACACCAGAATCGGGTTATAAAGCGGTTTGCAAAGAGAACAGTTAAAAACAGCAGCGTAATAAGTATCCCACCCTGAAAAACAGGTTGTTTCAAGTAAATAAGTTCCCCCCAGTTATACAGAGCTGGAAAACCGGAAACAATGAAAGCCCTTGATATAAACGCAATCGGATCAAGGAGACCGATTTGCAGTGTCCCGGAGACAGCAAGAACGGCAAAAATTACAAGGATATAATATTTGAAACGAAACATTTTACGATATTCGTTTTTTTCCTGATTTTCCGATGTTTCTTTCTTATTTAAAAAGAAGCTGATCCATTGATTTAGAATCCCGAGAGGACAGATCCAGGAACAGAAAAAACGGCCGAGAAATAAGGTTGGGATAATTATTAATAAAGAAAGGATCAGCCCTTTATAAATAGTCCCACTGGTAAAGAACGAAAAGATAGAAACAAGTGGATTGATTTCAAGAAATAAAGAAACTTCATACCCCTTTAAGTTTCTGAAGTCGGTAATGACCAGCAAATATACAAAAAGCGCGAAAAAGAAAACCGAGTAAATTCTTCTTAAATTCTGTAATGTCACTATTTCTTCCCTGATTTAGTTCCAAATTTCTATTGCATGAACAAACGAGTTTATCCATGCCAACCGTTTTTCTTTCGCCCCTACAGGGCTGACTTTTTTACTTCCTTTTACCAGGGGCTTACGCCCCAGTTATCATCTTTCGCCTCTACGAGGCTCTCATTTGTAGTTATTAAACTTTAATCTTTTTCGTATTAATTGAGCGCCAGTCGGACGTTCCCAGGCCACGCTTTTCAGCAAGCTTGATATATGGGACATCTTCCTTTTTTAAATCAAGAAATTGCAAAGAGTATGAATCAATAGCTACTTCATCGAGTCCTGCTATGATTGTATTTTCTATAGAGACGTCAGAGAGGTTCCCCCCTGTTGGTCCGTTTTTCTTCAAAACTCTAGTGGCATCCATAATAGTCAAAGTAGGACGAACTGCCTGGGCAAGGTCCACAATAGAAGTATTAATGTCCTGGTGCAATTGGTTGCGTGGTCCCCCTAATACTCCGTACCAGTTTTTCATTGCAAGGGTACATTTGCTTAATGAATGGTTTTTGACTATGGGAACATTAATCACTTTATCGGCTTCGTGATAAAATTTTGAGACAGGCCATATTTTGAGTAATTCTCCTTTCATATCAGTATGCACAAAATCGCTTTCACTGGTAAAAAGAATTTTTCCCCCTGATTGCAGCACCGCATTTTCAATACCTGATCTGGCAAAGCACCGGTACGAGTCATTAACTGACACATCTGTAACCAGGATTTCAGAGGCTTTTGCTTCTCTGCATAATTTAACGACAGCGGATACCAGCTCAGGGTTGGTGTTTGCCGCCTGTTCCGGCTGACGGTCCCAGCCAACATTTGGCTTTATCAGGACTTTATCTCCCGGGTGAATAAACTTTGTGATTCCTCCAAGTTTTTCAACTGACGCCCGCAGCATCTTTCCCATATCTGTTCCACTCGCAACAGTCATTTTTGCATATACGTTGGAAACAGGAACTCGAAAATCTTTAAATGTGTAAACTTTGCTTTTGGTTTTCCTGACGGGTTCTTTACTATAAAAGAGATAACCCCATGCGCCGGCACTTAGCGCAACTCCGCAGGTTATAGCCGATTTTTTTATAAATTGTCTCCGATCTAATGCCGGTTCTTTTTTGTTGTAGTTAGAGGTCATCTATAAACTTTCTCAAAACTTTGTCGCTTAAAGAGCCATAAATACCAAAGAGCTCTTTATTTAATGGAATTAAGAACCAGTCCCCTTCAAAGGGATCCATAACTTTGTAATAATTTCGCTGTTTATATTGTATCATGTGATATTCAATACCGTCTTCTTTAAAAAATTCAGTATATTGTTTTGAAAGTTTCTTGATTTCATCATTATTGCCTTCAATCAAAAATGCCGAGAACCTTTCTCCATTAATTTCATATCCTTGTTCATATACATTGTTAACAAAACTAAGCCCGTGATAATTTTCCTTAATAAATTTAATAGAATTTACTATTCTTCCATTACGGGGAAATTTCTGAAATTGCGGCAATGAGTTTTGAAGATCACCGAACTTTTTTTCAATTCCCCCGGCAAATTTAACAAGTGGAGCATTATCATGGAACGCGCTAATTTTTATATAGTACTGCCCTTTAATAAAGTTTAATGTTTTTTGAGTAAGAAAGCCTCTAAAACCCACTTCGACAGGAGTCGCATTTTCTCCAGATTCATCCATTAAGATACCAAAGGCATTTTTACTTTTTCCCATATCATATATATCGACCACGAATTCAGAATTATTCTGTTCAGAAGATTCCGATGAATAATCCGCCACAGCAAGTTTTACAAATCCTAACGCTAAGAAATATTCCGCATGACCATTGATATATTCATAAAGGTTCTCCCCCGTATATTGACGGATTTGACCTACCCGCTGATAGGTGTGATTTTTTTGGGGAAGATAGGAAGTAACTAATGAATTGGAGGGGATGTCGGTTTGAAAGTTTAACAATCCCGGATCATAATTCTGACCGTCTAAATAAATAATTATAGCTATTATTGGGAGTAAAGAAAGGAGAAGATAACGATAAACCATTTTTCAATTGTCAATTGTCAATTATAAATTGTCAATTGAAAAATCCGCGGCTATCTGCAAAAATTTGAGTTGTATTTCTCAGGTTTAAAGAAGTGTTAAAATGGTTCAGGCAAATAGGCCAAAGATACTGCCTTTTCCTATTTCTCCAGCAAATCGTGAGCTCTTAAGTTGTTGTTTAAACGCGGTGACCTGTTTTCTAATTCTAAGCGTCACTTCTTTAAGATCTCCTTCCCACTGCTTTACAATTATCAGCCGCAGTCGCGCTAAAGCTGTTGATTTTTAAGTTTATCCGAAGTAAAAACGGTTATTTGTTTATTAGCCTCTGTCTCACGTTTATCTTCTTCAGATATTAACTTTGGAGCATTAAGTACAGTTAGTCTGGCGTTTGAATCAACATTCACTATGTCAATATCAAGCTTTGGCGGAGTAACACGCGCTCCGTTAATTATGGCAACCATTAAATAGTCCCCTCGCTATTAAAAAAAATATCCGTATAAGTGTATCGGCAAAAAACACGATAACTTTAATAAAAAAAGCAAAATTTTATAAATTTTTATTTTGTAATTCTGTTTTTGTGAAGTATATAGTCAACACTATCAACAAGAGCTTGCCAACTGGCTTCAATAATATTTGAAGAAACCCCTACAGTACCCCATTTAGAATCATGATCTCCCGATTCAATTAAAACTCTGGTATTTGCCTCTGTTCCTTCTTTTTCATCTAAGATGCGAACTTTAAAGTCATATAAATTCAAATTCTTAAGTTCGGGATAAAAACGAATCAGCGCTTTTCTCAATGCCTTATCCAGAGCGTTAACAGGGCCATTTCCCTCGGCAGCCATAATTTCCATCTGTCCATCCACTACAATTTTAATAGTAGCCTCTGAAATAGGCTCCTCATCTTGCCTCCTCTTTTCGATAATGACTCTAAAGCCTTTTAAATCAAAAAACTTTTTTCTGTCTCCCTTGGCGTTTTTCATTAATAATTCAAATGATCCTTCTGCTCCTTCAAATTGAAATCCATTGTTTTCAAGCTCTTTTAATTCTTTTAGGATTTGCTCCACAATAGGATCTTTACTATCAAGATCAATTCCATATTCCTCAGCTTTATACAAGATGTTGCTCTTCCCCGAAAGATCTGAAACTAATACCCTCTGGTGATTTCCTACCATTTCTGGCACAATGTGCTCATAAGCCTGTCTGTTTTTCTGGATAGCGTCTACATGGATACCACCTTTATGGGCAAAAGCGCTTTTACCCACATATGGTTGGTGAATCCAATGTTTCATATTAACCAACTCATTTATAAAACGAGAAATTTCCCAGAGTTTTTTCATTTGTTCGTCTGAAACACAGTCCATTTTTAATTTTAATTTAATATTAGGGATTATTGAGCAGAGATTGGCATTTCCACATCTTTCTCCATAACCGTTAATGGTTGCGTGTACCTGATCGGCGCCTAATTTAATAGCGGTGATGGAGTTGGCTACAGCTGTTTCACTGTCATTATGCGCGTGGATGCCAATCGGAATTTGAATTTTCTTTGAAACTTCTTTCATTATCGGCTCTAGTTCGTATGGCATGCTTCCACCATTGGTATCACACAAAATAATCCAGTCGGCCTTTGCTTCCGCTGCTGTCAGGATAGCTTTGAGAGCATAATCCGAATTATTTTTAAAACCGTCGAAGAAATGTTCGGCGTCAAAAATGACTTCTTCAAAATTATTTTTTAAAAAAGAGATCGAATCGTGTATTAAATCGAGGTTTTCTTGCAGACTGATTTTAAGAGCATCAGTAACATGAAGATCCCAGATCTTCCCAAAAATAGTCACCACCTGAGTTTTAGATTGAAGCAATAATTTGATGTTAGGGTCTCTTTCTACTTTGTTCCCGGCTTTTCGAGTGCTTCCAAAAGCTGCTATTTTGGAATTATTAAATTTTTCATGCCTGATTTTCTGAAAAAAAGCCTGATCTCTAGGGTTAGAACTGGGCCATCCCCCCTCAATATAGTGGATTCCCAGATCATCCAGTTTGTGGGCTATCCTCAGCTTATCTTCAAGGCTGAAGTAGATATCTTCCGCCTGGGCACCATCTCTTAAGGTAGTGTCATAAATCTTTATTTTTCGCATTTTATAAACATATCATACATTAATAGAATGTAAAACGGCAAATATTCAAACCATGGGATCAATAAAATTGCTTGATTAAATTGATGATATATAAAATAAAATTCTAAATAATATAATGATAATAAACCACTCAGCAGAAGCAACGCACGATTTGGATAAAAAGTCAAAAAAGGCAGGAAAGAGATGAAATACCATGGGTATTGAGTCGGACTTAATAAAAAAAATGCGGTTAAAAGAATCAATATTTTTTTTACGATATTTTTATCGGTTAAGGTAATATAACCCAATATTACTGTGAATACACCGAAGACTATTATAATTGTCATTTGATGGTTTCCGGTTAAATATTTAATCACAGCAAATATAGAATCATTTCTCTCCCACCGACTCCCATAAATTATTAGCCCTTCAAACATAGACCACCCGTTATTAATAAATGGAAAACAAAAAATAAGGAGTGTAAAAAGTAAAATGATTGCTGTCGTAAAAAGTTTTAACCATCCATCTTTTCGTATCACAGCAAAAAATATGGGAAGAAGCATTAAAGAGTAATATTTACTTAAAATACTTAATGAATAAGTAAATATTGACATGCGAGGGCAGGATTTTATCAAAAGATAAGTTGACAAGGTAAGAAATAAGAGGGGGATGGATTCCATATGAAGGCTGTTGACAATTTCTTTAATAACCAGAGGTGACCAGGCATATATAACGGAATAAAGTGTGTTAATTTTTTGCGATTTCAGAAGCAATAAAACCATCCAAAGAACAGCTAAATCAAATACAAACAAAATTATTCTCAGACCTGTTATTCCGCCACCAAAAAAAACATCTGCAAACGAAAAAACTATCTGAGAAAATGGGGGGTAAATTGTAGGTACATCCGGATGGTTAACTCTATCAAACAAAATTTCCGACTGATAATTCTCAAAACGGATCAGATTCAATGATTCAAGTTCTTTGATTTTTTCATAAGTATATTCAACCTTTTCCCTGTTCTCCTCGAATTCTCTAATTTCATCCGGCGAATATTTATACGGATTAATTCCGTTTCGTGTGACTTTGCCATCCCAGAGATAACGATAGTGATCATCTTCCTGAATAGGGTTAGACGGAAGCAAAACAAGACGAAATAAAACAGCAAATAACAAAACAATTTTTAAATCTTTATCCTGCTCATTTGATCTTAAGACCAAGTGGATTGCTAAAAAATAAAAAAGAAACAGTATCAGGTATAGTAGGAGAAATAAAATAATGGGTCGGTTTTCATAGCCAACACCATAAATGAAATATTTACTTAAATAAGATATCCAGGAATAGAGCAAAAAAGATATTAGCCCTATTTGGAACAAACGGTTTCTTTTTAATTCCTTCATTCTTATGAAGCATGCCGATAACATATTTCTTAATATAATGGGAAATCAATTGGATTGAAAAGAATTTTTGAAAGATAGGCTGGCTCTTTAGAACTCAGATGTTGTTTCTTTTCATTCTGGACTCGAAACTAAATGCTTGATTTTGTCGCAGGACAAGGAAGATGGACAGGGACCACTAAAAAGAATGGGACGGGGTTAGGTCTGGCGTCTGTTTACAGAATCATAGAAAATCATAGGGGGATTATTAAAGTACAATCAACGGAATCTTTAGGCTTTTTTATAGCATTGCAATTTCCATTCAGTATATAACACCAGAAATTAATTACAGCACAGCAGCTTAAATAATGCTGTCCAAGGCTTTTTGTATTTCAGTTTTTGATTTAATGCCTACCACCTGCTGAACTACCTTCCCCTCTTTAAACAACAACAAAGTCGGAATTCCACGAATACCATACTGGGTTGCAGTTTTAGGATTTTCGTCAACATTTAATTTCCCAATTTTTACCTTGCTTTGATACTCTTTAGCTAATTCTTCTACGGTAGGTGCAATCGATTTACATGGAGCACACCATTCGGCCCAAAAATCTACCAATGAAGGTAATTCAGATGAAACCACTTCTTCATTAAAATTGCTGTCGGTAAAAACCAAAGTGTTATTTTCCATAACTTTTTCCCCCAATAAAAAAAGATCATCATTACATGTTCAAAACTTTGAGCATAAAAATACGATAGTTATTTTAATGCTGCCTAATAAGCTGTTAATTCTAGCATAAATTATCTTAATTTAAAATAGACATTTTTAATTGAATTTAGAGATTCATCTGGATAAAGCTGGAACCCTTGAACTTCTTTTAGCATCACTGCTATATTTGTGGCAAACCAGAGGCTGACATAGGGAATTTCCTTTGATAATTTTTTCTGAATTAGGCTGTATATCTTTTTTCGAGCCTCAATATTAATTTCTTTTCTCCCTTTATCAATCAATTCATTAATGTCTTTATTAGAATATTTTCCGCGGTTAGCCCCTTTTGGGGGATAGCTTTCGGAATGAAAAGTATAGTGAAAAATATCCGGATCATTAATTCCTACCCAGGTTAAAGAATATATCTGAAAATTTCCAGACTTAATGTCAGAGAAAAAAGTTCCCCACTCATAACTTTTAATAATAATCTTAATGCCTATCTCCCGCAACTGTTCTTGAAAAACCTCGGCAATCAGTTTTCTTAACTCATTTTGAGAAGTTTTGTAAGAAAGAGTAAAGCGCGGCTCTGGCCCATCTCCATCGGGATCAGGGTAACCAGCTTTATCAAGCAGTTTTTTGGCTATTTTGGGATCATATTGATATGTTTTAACCATTGCCTCATAAGCCCAATTAAAGGGTGATAGCATAAAAGAAGCCTTGGTTGCCAGATTCTTTAGTATATGCTCTATTATACTGTCTCTATCTATCCCCGTGGCAATTGCTTCCCGAACCATTTGATTCTTTAAAATAGGGTCTTTTAAGTTAAATCCAATGTAAGAATAGTTTGTCCCTGGTCGTTTTATGATTTTTAACCTGTTATTTTTTTTCAATCTGGGAAGAATATCGGGTGAAATAGCGTTTTGTAAAAGTTGTACATTCCCTTTTTCCAATTCAAGGAGTCTGACAGTTTCGTCAGGTAAAATCTTGAAAATTATTCCATTCAATCTTGGAGGGTTATTGAAGTAATTTTTATTAGCTTTAAGTACAATTTTATCATTAATATCAAATGAACTGAATTTAAACGGACCGGTTCCAACAGGGTGTTTTACAAAATCATCTCCCATCTTTTCCACAACATGTCTTGGAATAATAGGTAAAGTAAGATTTGATAAAAACGGGCCAAAAGCTTCTGACAGAATAAACTTGATAGTATATTTATCTATTATTTCTATTCTTTTGAGTTTTTCAAGACCACCAATTTTGGGAGATTGATTTTTGGTGCTTAGCACAAAGTCATAAGTAAACTTTATATCTACAGAGGTCATTTCCAATCCATCATGAAACCTGACCTCTTTTTTTAAATAAAATATATATTCAGTATTATTGAAAATCTCCCATTTCTCGGCCAGATCTGGTATCAAGTTACCATTAATATCGTATGTTAAAAGCGAATTGAAAATTAACTGGATTACTTGAGATGAAGCAAGATCTAAAGCAAAGCGTGGGTCCAGATTCGTAGGACTATTTTCCATCCCAATGATTAAAATATTTTTATTTTTCAGTTCGTTCTTTGAGCAACCAAGATGAATAAAGACAGCGGCAGGTAAAAAAAAATATAAAAATATCCTCAAAAGATATCTGGGATCACACCTTTGATATTTAACAATAATAAACTTTAAAAACGTGGAAATGTATTTATGAAAATCAAATATCAAAGATTTGACCCCGGTTTTGTTATCAGGACTTCAGCTCTTTTTTATGTTGGAGATTATTGTTTTCAGTCGGAGTGACAATACCGCCGGAAACCACCAGTTTAATGCCTTCTTCTACTGTCATAGAAAGCGGAATAAGGTCTTCTTTCGGAACAAAAATCAGCAGTCCCGAGGTTGGGTTTGGTGTGGTGGGGATAAAAACATTAACGACATTTTCTTCTGTATTTTCCTGTATTTCTCCTCTGGCTTCACAGGTAACAAATCCAAGAGAAAAAAGGCCTCTTCTCGGATATTCAACCATTACAACTTTATTGAAAGCATCGAGCTGTGATTTTGAAACAGTATCGATTATTTGTTTAGCACCCGAATAAATGCTTCGAGCCACAGGTATTCTTTCGACCATAATTTCCCCTAGACTAAAAAGCTTTCTACCAAGGATGTTTTTGGTAATAAGTCCTGTAAAAATAATAATGATAGTTGTGGCAACAAAACCTAATCCAGGGATAAATTGACCCTCTCGAAACGGAAGTCCTAATAAAATTAATAATTTTACAAAAGCAGGTGAAAGGAGATTGTCCAGTTTTTGAAAAATAAATGTCAGAATAAAAACAGTAATGGAAATAGGGAGGAGAACAAGGAGTCCCGCAATGAATAGATTCTGCAATTTGATTCGTATTTTTTTAATCAACGCGCACCATTTCTTATTTACATCATAATTATAAATTTAATATCTTGCATTATACATAACCATTCATTCTTTAAGAATAATATTTTATAATTTATCATTGCAGTAAAAGAGTTAACATCTTATCACTAAATGTAACTCAATGATTTTATTTTTTTACGTTAGTTCATCTGATAAAGTTTTCGATAACTCTCCATAAATCCTTTTTCCCCTCCCTATCTTTAGAAGAAAAAATAATAACCTTTTTTTCCTTTTTTTCTAAAAATTCCAAAATCGACCGAATCTTCTTGTTTTTCTCGCTTTTTTTAACTTTATCCGATTTGTTTGCTACAAAGACAGTGTGGATTTTGTGAAAATCAAGCCACGCTGCCATTAACCGGTCATCATCAGTCGGTTTATGTCTTATATCAAGGATCAGCACTACCATCTTTAAATTCTTTCTTTTTTCTAAATAGGTCTCTATCATTTTCCCCCAATTTTTTTTTATAGCAACTGGAACTCTGGCAAAACCATAACCTGGCAGATCTACAAAGAAAAACTGGTTGTTAATTTTAAAAAAATTGATCAATTGAGTTTTGCCCGGGGTAGAGCTGGTCTTAACCAGATTTTTTCTATTAAGAAGAGAATTTATTAGAGAAGATTTCCCGACATTTGAACGTCCTGCAAAAGCGATTTCAGGGATACCTTCTTTTGGACAATGAGCGGGATCAACTGCGCTTTTAATAAATTCCGCAGAAATGATTTTCATGTTATTAGTACCTAATCAATAAATTTCTTGTTTTTTTATGGCAGAAAATTTCTAAATGCTCTACAGGGCGGAAGCCCTTTTTTGCCCCGGCCAATAGCCGGTTCAGGTAAGAGGATTAATAACCAGTCCGGAAAGAAGCTTTGGATAAAAAAATGTAGATTTTTGCGGCATGCGCAGTCCGGCGCCTGCTGCCTTTTTTACTTGCTCCATTCGAGTTGGGTTAAGGAAAAAAGCTATTTGATACTTACCTGAGTCAACCATTTCTATAGCTTCTTTCTCATTTTTTTTGTAGCAAATACAACTCTGATTTTTTATCGATTCCTTTTTTATCCCCATAATCTTTTCAATGATAAGAGAATGCAGAATAAAGGCTTCCATCTTGGAAAACTCTTTTGGAGTTGTGCTATCATCTACAAAAGGATTAGCTTTTAACTTCAGCAGATAAAAAGACCCTGTTCCTAAATAAAGACCAAAAGAAAACTGATCCTTTTCCTTCAATTTCATCTGTTGAAACAAGTAGTCGCGCATTTTGTTTTTCTCTTCTGAGTTTTCGAAAGGAAAAACCTGGATATTAAAATTAGCTTTTAACGATTCCAACAATTGTTCCGAATGGAAATTATCTAAACTAAATAAAAGTCTGTGGATGGGAAATATCGACGTTCCCTCCAAATCCATATTGGTCAAATACATCATGACATAGTCATAAGGTTTTTCGCTCACTGAATTACCACTCTGTTTTCGCATTTCATCCCGGTATGCTAGTGCGGTTTCGTAACGATGATGTCCGTCCGCAATATATACCTTTTTATCCTTCATGCAATAAGCTACTTGTTGAATAGTATCTTTATTCGAAATGCTTCCAAAGGTATGAACAACACCTTCAGAATCCTTTACCTTTGATAAGCTTTCCCTTTCATCTTCATTATCAATTAAACTACCTATTGAGTTTTGCTGGTCTGAAAAAAGGCCAAAGACCGGACTGAAGTTGGCACGGCATGCCCTGGTTAACTTTAGTCTATCTTCTTTTGGTTTCGAGAGGGTAAATTCATGGGGAAATATGATACCTTTACTATATTCTTCTAATTTAACCCTTGCCACGAAGCCAACACGTTTTTTCTTTTCTCCATTAAAAAGGTAATCCTGAGAATAGTAGTATACGCATTCGCGTTCATTCTGATGAAGAATTCCTTCTTCCAACCAGTTATTTAAATCTTTATACGCGCGAGTATACCGGTTATTCTGATCATTGTCAGACTCAAAGGTTTTACCTAAAATTAACCGGACAATGTTATAATAGCTTTTCTGGTAAAGTTCTTCCTGGTAGCTTTGAGAAATTACGTCATAAGGGGGAGCTACTACTGATTCGAAGTTTTCGATTTTTCCCTGTGAATATAATATTCCTTTGAAAGGGGTAATTTCAGCCATTGCGTTATCTTTTTTAGAGTGTGATGAAATTTTTTATCATAAACATTAAGGGAAGGCAACTATTTTGTCCTTGATTTCAAGGATGAATCTCAATATGATTTTTACCTATATTTTTTTCGACACTTCAAGCACTGCCGGGGTGGCGGAATTGGTAGACGCAAGGGACTTAAAATCCCTCGGTGCTTAGCACTGTGCCGGTTCGATTCCGGCCCTCGGCATTTATATGTAAAGGTTTTAAATCCTCTTCCCTCTCTACACCTTGTCATTAAGGTCGCTTGAGCCCTACCATTTCACAAATCCTTTCCACTACTGAACATAAGCACTATCAATTTTTTTAATTTTTTGTTCTGTCCCCAGACTGTGCCCAAAATTGTGCCCATCTTTGCTACCAACCTTTTCTTGATGATACTCTGTAACCTGTTTGGAAGCATTCTTTAGGTCTTCTTCATTCACATTCGATCTGTTGTAATATCTTTTGCTTTAACTCCTTCAAGAAAAGCAACTACAACTTATTAATTTTATGCCATTATATTGAAATAGCACTAATTGAGGGGTTAGGTTGGGCAGGATTGGTTCTCGGAGGAAGGATAGTTCCAAGCCTATTCTGGAGAAATATCAAAAAAAAATAACAACTAATTATGGCAAAGCGTAATTTTCAAGCCATCATCTTCAATATATTGCTGTGCCGCATAATCAACATCCCTACTGAATATAGAGCAAGCAACCGGAAATGCTTTATATATGTCATGGCGTACATGTGATATCCTTTGTAGTTAGCCTGCCCCCAGTTAATGTACCACATAGTGTGTTAGTCTCTAGTTCATTTTTCATCAAAAAGATTTTCTAATCCATTTTTACATTTTAGTGTGTTTATGCAAATGTACCCCGTTAACCCTTTTTTTTAAATAAGCTTGACAAAATCCAACAACTTAAGTTATAATAATAATGATATTCATATTCAATACTATGTATGTTTAGATAAACTTGGAGTCCACCATGAATTGGTGTGTTATGTAATTTTATTAATCCACTCGAACTAAAAAAATACTCACATAATTGTTATCGCTAATCATTTTAGTCATTATTAAAATATACCTTTTAAAAGGAGTTATGGCTCATGTATGTATATGTAAAGCTGTCACAGAAGAGCAGATACGTAGTTCTGTAAATAATGGCGCAAAATCTCTACCTGATTTAGCAAAAGATTTATCTGTTACCTCCTGCTGTGGTCTCTACAAAGAGCATGCTAAAACCATATTAAATGAAACTAATTTTGAAGATTGCAGTAGCACAGTATGAGATTTATTACTAATGACAAATACAAATAGACTTTTGCTAAAGATCATATGGTTGATTAGGTAAGACAAAAAAAGAGGCAGCACCCCTGAAAGATTCCACCCCTTTACTGTGCCTAAATTGTACCCACGATGTCTAAATTCCTGCCAACTCTACCCAACTCCAGCAACTTACACAGAACAATTAAATACTTGACTGATAAGGAAATGATAGGTAAATTAGGGGTTTAGAAATGTTTATAAAAGGTAGGGAAAACGTCTTAAAATCCCTCGGTGCTTAGCACTGTGCCGGTTCGATTCTGGCCCTCGGCATTTTATTTGAAAGGGTTTTAGAACCCCTACCTTATCAGCATCTTGATATTTAAGTCGCTTGATATGCTGTTATCTTCCCATTGTTAGATAAAGCTATTCCATCAATTCCGATATATTTTCTTTCAGGGTAACCAAGACGTTCAAGAATAGAAGGAGGGATTTCTTTTTGGCAGTAGACTTTTTTGAACTGAAACACAGGGTCTAAAATGAAGAACCCATGACAAAACTCTTTAAACGCATTTCCCCTATCGAGTTGAGTAGGTAAGCTTGCAATTCTTGCTTCAAGTTCAAACCACGATGATATTCCTTTAATAAGCTCTGAAAGCATTTCTTTCTGCTTAATGCTCCTGATTTAATAAATGTGAATGATATCTGTGAGATGCAGAGCTATGTAAGCAACCAATTATACCCCTATCTTCTGGTTAAATACCAAGCACTATTTGTATCCAATAACCCTTTCTCCGCTGCTGCTGTGAGAACGGCGGTGAGATAATGTCCCACTAGGGCATACTTTTAAAAAAATACAGCGGACTAAAAGTGTGCCATGTACTATGCTTTCTTTCAGTAAATTGATTATTAACACTGAAGGAAGGCGGGAAGGATGTACAAAGTGGGATTGTATAGACGAGTTAGACAAGCTTATTATGTTGAGAACAAGAGTATCCGGGATATTTCACGAACACACGGTCTTCATCGTGATACTATTCGTAAGATGCTGCAGTATTCAGCTCCTCCTGGTTACAGACGAAGTAGACCTGCCCTGAAGCCCAAGCTCGATCCCTTCCGGGAGATAATCAACACTATCCTAAAAGAAGATGAGAATAGGCCCAAGAAGCAGCGTCACACAGCGAAACGGGTATTTGATCGTATACGGGATGAATATGGCTACGAAGGCGGTTACACAATAGTAAAAGATTATGTACGGGAAAAACGTCTTCGTTGCCGCGAGATGTTTGTTCCTTTAAGCCATCCTCCAGGACATGGTCAGGTGGATTTTGGTGAGGCCCTTGTGGTTATTAGCGGGGTTGAGTTAAAGGCACACTATTTTTGTATTGATCTTCCTCAGAGCGATGATTTGTTCGTAAAGGCGTATCCGGCGGAGAAGATGGAAGCCTTCTGCGATGGACATAACTCTGCCTTTTCGTACTTTGGCGGTGTACCGCAGAGAATGTTGTATGATAACACAAAGCTTGCGGTAGCAAAGATAGAAGATGACGGAAACCGCAGATTTACCCGGAAGTTTGAGGAGTTGTTATCCCATTATCTTTATGAAGCCCGCTTTGGCCGTCCCGGCAAGGGCAACGACAAGGGTAAGGTCGAAGGACTTGTCGGCTTTGTGCGACGTAACTTTTTTGTTCCTATTCCGAGGTTCAACAGTTTTGACTCACTAAACAGGTGTCTTGAGGATCAATGCCGCAAACGACGAGACCGACGGCTCCGAAGTCACAAAGAGACGATTGGTGAGCGTTTTGAACGTGATAAACAAGCTTTCCTGCCGCTGCCAGCTTTTCCCTATGATGCATGCGATAAGGTAAATACCAAAGTCAACTCCCTGTCACTGGTGAGATACAAAACCAATGATTATTCTGTGCCTGTCGCTTATGGCCACAGAGAGGTACAGATTAGTGCTTATGTCCACGAAGTTATCATAAGTTGCGGAACAGAGAAAATCGCCAGACATGAACGCTCCTATGATCGAGAAGATTTTATTTATGACCCCTTGCATTATCTACCGCTCATTGAGCAGAAGATAAACGCTTTGGATCAGGCGGCCCCGTTACAACAATGGCTCCTGCCTGATGAGTTTGCCACATTACGCCGGTTGATGGAATCCCGCATGGGTAAAAAGGGCAAACGGGAATATGTTCAGGTATTAAGACTTATTGAGACGTTCAGACTTGAAGATGTCCTCACTGGTGTGCGGGAAGCGATGCGACTTCAAGCGATCTCCTTTGATGCCGTCAAACATCTTCTTTTGTGCCATATTGAAGAACGACCAGCACGGCTTGATCTTGAATGCTATCCCTATCTTCCCAAGGCTCAGGTGCAAACAACTTTAGCCAGCGAGTATATGGATCTTTTACAGGGAATACAGCCATGAGTGAAAAACCGCAGCTTTTACTTGCTCATTATCTGAAAACGCTCAAGCTTCCAACATTTTATCGAGAATATGGCAAAGTGGCCAAGCAATGCAGTGTCGAGGGAGTGGATTATGAAGGATATTTATTACGGCTTTCTGAACAGGAGTTAGTCGACCGGCAACGCAGAATGGTTGAGCGTAAGATCAAGCAGGCGAAGTTCCCTACCATAAAAAGACTTGATAGTTTTGATTTTAAAGCCATACCCTCCCTTAATAAAAAATTGGTTATAGAACTGGCCCGATGCGAATTTATTGAGAGGAAAGAAAACGTTATTGCTCTTGGAAACAGCGGTACGGGGAAAACACATATAGCAACGGGTCTTGGTGTAGCTGCTTGTCAGAAAGGATTATCTGTCCTTTTTTCAACTGCGGCCTCTATAGTAAACGAGTTATTGGAAGCTCGGGATGAAAAACGTCTCTTGCGGTTCCAGAAATATTTATCCAGACACAAACTGCTTATTATTGATGAGCTTGGATTCGTACCTTTGTCAAAAACTGGGGCAGAGATGCTCTTTGAGGTATTTAGCCAGAGGTATGAACAAGGTTCAGTTCTGGTTACCAGCAACCTCCCCTTTGACGAATGGACAGAAATCTTTGCTTCAGAAAGACTTACTGGAGCTCTCCTCGATAGGATCACTCATCACGTCCATATCCTTGAGGTGAACGGTGATAGTTATCGACTAAAACAAAGCAAAAAAAAGAAAAAGGTGAAATAACAAACACGATCAGATAATCAGGGGGTACCCCCTGATTATCTCCACATTCAACTACTTTATAGGTGGTACACTTTTACTCCGCTATGCCGGTACATTTTTACTCCGCCCTTGACACATGGGGTTACGGTTTCAAACAGGGTACAATCCAAAACCATTCCACTACGGCAGATTCCCTGTTGGATCTAATGGAAAAACTCAACAGAGAAAAAGAAGTCACCTTTTTATTCTCCACTCATGA